>WBZO01000505.1_pt1 | contig 81532 bp, 70 predicted proteins | sample 5204261 | NCBI WGS metagenome assembly WBZO01 (sample SAMN12412400, study PRJNA552823) | activated sludge metagenome | isolation source: activated sludge from anammox sidestream of wastewater treatment plant... | place: USA: North Carolina | collected 2017-09 | reverse complement strand
CACGTTCCGCGGCGGCCGCACTCGCGGCGGCCACCGCCGTCGGCGCGAGGTCGATGCCTACCACGGTGTGTCCCCGTTCGGCCACGGCCAGGGCCAACTCGGCGTGGCCGCACCCGGCGTCGAGCACGTCGCCCTGCGCCGTGCTCAACAGGGCGGCGAGTTCCGGCTGCGGTTCACCGATGTTCCAGGGCGGCGGGCCGTCGAAGCCGGCCTCCTGCCGGTAGGCGTCGTCCCAGTCCATGATGTCGGAGGCCATACCGACCAACGTACCCGCGGGCCGGTACTAGTTCTTCTTGTCCGAGTCGGACCATAGGAACTAGTCCCACGTGTGCACGGGCTCATTGCTATGCATGAGATCGCAATAGATGCGCAGCATTTCGGCCAGCGCCTTCGGGCGATCCAGCCCGCGTGCCTGCAGTCTGTCCACCGTGGCGACCTGCCACACCGCACCGTTGCGGCCCGTCTTGGCGCGTCCCTCGATGACGCCGAGGTAGCGGTCGCGCACGTCGGCGGCCACCTTCCACCGGCGCAGGCCCTCGTCGGCCATCGGCAGCAGATACCGCAGCACCAATTCGTCGGGAGACACCTGGCCGATGCCCGGCCAGTACAGGGTGGCGCCCATTCCCCGGCGGGCGGCCTCGACAAAATTATCTTGTGCCGCAGCGAAACTCATCTTCGTCCACAGCGGTCGGTCCTCCTCGGAGATGGTGCGCAGCAGCCCGTAGTAGAACGCCGAGTTGGCCATCATGTCGACCACCGTCGGCCCGGCCGGCAGCACCCGGTTCTCGACCCGGACGTGCGGACGGCCCTTGACGACGTCGTACACCGGCCGGTTCCACCGGTAGACGGTTCCGTTGTGCAGGCGCAGCTCGGACAACTGCGGGGTGCGGCCGGCGGCCAGTTCGGCGGCGGGATCCTCCTCCGAGATCTCGGGCAGCAGTGTCGGGAAGTAGCGGACGTTCTCCTCGAAGAGGTCGAAGATCGACGTGATCCAGCGCTCCCCGAACCACACTCGCGGCCGCACGCCCTGTGACTTCAGCTCCTCCGGCCGGGTGTCGGTGGCCTGTGCGAACAACTCGATGCGGGTCTCGGCCCACAGCTGGTGGCCGAAGAAGTACGGCGAGTTGGCGCCGAGCGCCAGCTGCGGCGCGGCGATCACCTGGGCGGCGTTCCAGTTGTTGGCGAAGTCGGCCGGGGAGACCTGCAGGTGCAACTGCATGCTGGTGCAGGCCGATTCCGGCGCAATGGATTCCGCGTGGATGCTCAGCCGTTCGGCGCCGGTGATGTCGATGAGGATGTCCTCGCCGCGAGCGGTGAAGATGGAGTCGTTGAGCGCCTGATACCGCATCGACGGGCTCATCCAGCTGCCGGCCAGGTGCTCGGGCATGAGGGTGGGCAGGATGCCGATCATCACGATGTGCGCGCCGTCGGTGCTCGCCTTGGTCTCCGCCGCGTTGAGGCTGGCACGCACCTCGCGCTCCAGTTCCAGCGCGGTCCGTCCGGGCAGCGGACGCGGCGGGACGTTGAATTCGATGTTGTAGGCGCCCAATTCGGTTTGATACGCCGGATCGGCGATGGCGGCCAGAACTTCCTGATTGGACATCGCAGGCTGATAGTCGGAGTTGACGAGGTTGCACTCGATCTCCATGCCGGTGAGCGGATGATCGAATTCGAAACTCGACTCCGCCAGCATCGTCTCGAACACGTCGAGGCACGCGAGAACTTTCTGCCGGTATTGCTGGCGGTGCGCGCGGCTGTAGCTGGTGTGCTGGACCTCTTCACCCACGATGACGATGCAACCCGCTCGGCCGCCTCGCTGCAAGCAAACGGCGGATGTCAGCGCCGCCGGCGGGCGATCACCACCTGCGGGCCGAACCCGGCGCGCCGCACGTCGACGTCGACGCCGGCGTGGCGGGCGAGTTCCCGGAACGCCGAGGGACTGTAGGTGCGAAGCGAACTGATCAGCCCGTCGTGGGCGAAGGGCCACAGCGGCACCAGCGGCGCCATGGTGGCCAGCCTGATGAGGTGCAGCGGCGCGGGCGGCCGGGCCAGGTCGACGATGACGAAGCGGTCCGCCACCCGCGTCGCCTCGGTGAGCACCCGGACCGCCTGCGGGGGCGGCAGGTGATGGAACGACAGCGCGAAGACCGCCAGGTCGAACGATCCGTCGGGCGCGTCGATGGCGGTGGCGTCGACGGTCCGCACCTCCGCACGCGGATCGCGGCCCAGATCCGACGCCGCCAGTGCCGCGACCGACTCGGGGCTGATGTCGGACACCGTGATCCGCGCCGAGGGGTGCTCGGCGAGCAGCCGGCGGGACAACGCGCCGTGCCCGGCGCCGAGCTCGAGGATCCGCGGGTCGGCCACGTCGGCGACCTCGTCGAGCACCAAGCGGGCGTTGCGGTCATGGTCGCCGAACAACTCGCCGGCCCGATTGAGTGCCGCGATCACGCTCGACTTGATCGCGGGGTCGACGTCATCGCGATCGAGATACTCGAGCCGGTCGGTCTGCAGCAGCCGGTCGAGGCATGAGGCGTCCGGACCGCCCCGTGGCATGGCCGCCAGGGAGACGTCGACAGAAGAATTCACAGAGCCCATGTACTCCAGCATGGACGGTGGCAGACTCCCAGCACAGTTTCACACCCCTGACCGGCATCAAGGAGCACCGTGGCCGACTTCGTCGCTTCCATTGACCAGGGCACCACCAGTACCCGCTGCATGATCTTCGATCACAACGGCCTCGAGGTCGGCCGTCACCAACTCGAGCACGCCCAGATCCTGCCGAAGGCCGGGTGGGTGGAGCACAACCCGACGGAGATCTGGGGAACCACCCAGACCGTGGTGACGTCGGCGCTGAACAACACCGGCCTGACGGCCTCCGACATCGCCGCGCTGGGCATCACCAACCAGCGCGAGACGACCATTGTGTGGCACCGCAAGACCGGGCAGCCCTACCACAACGCGATCGTCTGGCAGGACACCCGGACCGACCAGATCGCCGCTGCGCTGGACCGCGACGGCCGCGGCGACGTCATCAGGCGCAAGGCCGGCTTGCCGCCGGCGACCTACTTCTCCGGCGGCAAGCTGCAGTGGCTGCTGGAGAACGTGCCCGGACTGCGTGAGGATGCCGAAGCCGGCGAGGCGCTGTTCGGCACCCCCGACGTCTGGGTGCTGTGGAACATGACCGGCGGACCGCACGGCGGGGTGCACATCACCGACCCCACCAACGCCAGCCGCACCATGCTGATGAACCTGGAGACCCTCGACTGGGACGACGAACTGTTGTCCTTCTTCGGGATTCCGCGCGCCATGCTGCCGGCGATCAGGCCGTCGTCCTCCCCGCAGCCCTACGGTTTGACGCTCAAGGACGGCCCCATGCTCGGCGAGGTCCCGGTGACCGCGAGCCTGGGTGACCAGCAGGCCGCCATGGTGGGTCAGGTGTGCCTCAAGCCCGGGGAGGCCAAGAACACCTATGGCACCGGAAACTTCCTGCTGCTCAACACCGGAGAGAAGATCGTCCGCAGCCAGAACGGGCTGCTGACCACCGTCTGCTATCAGTTCGGTGACGCGAAACCCGTTTACGCCCTTGAGGGTTCGATCGCGGTGACGGGTTCGGCGGTGCAGTGGCTGCGGGATCAGCTCGGCATCATCAGCGGCGCGGCGGACAGCGAGCATCTCGCCGCGCAGGTCGAGGACAACGGTGGCATCTACTTCGTGCCGGCGTTCTCGGGCCTGTTCGCCCCGTACTGGCGCTCGGACGCCCGCGGCGCCATCGTCGGGCTGTCCCGGTTCAACTCCAACGCCCACATCGCGCGGGCCACGCTCGAGGCGATCTGCTACCAGAGCCGTGACGTGGTCGACGCGATGGCCGCCGATTCCGGGGTGCGCCTGGAGGTTCTCAAGGTCGACGGCGGCGTGACCCTGAACGAGCTGTGCATGCAGATCCAGGCCGATGTGCTCGGGGTGGACGTGGTGCGCCCCCAGGTGCCCGAGACCACCGCACTGGGTGCGGCCTATGCCGCCGGGTTGGCCGTCGGCTACTGGTCCGACCCCGAGGACCTGCGGGCCAACTGGCACGAAAGCCGCCGCTGGAAGCCGCAGTGGACCGACGAGCAGCGCGCCAAGGGTTACGCCGGCTGGCGCAAGGCCGTCGAGCGGACGCTGGACTGGGTGGACGTGTAGCCGGCGCGACGTGTAAGCAGGGCTTGTGACCGACACCGCCGAGGTGGGCAATCTGCCCGACGCCCGTCCGTTCCATCTGCGGGGCAACTACGCCCCGGTCGAGGACGAACTCACCGAGTACGACTTGCAGGTCGAGGGCAGCATCCCGGCCGAACTCGACGGCTGGTACCTGCGCAACGGCGCCAACCCGCGCCAGCCCACCGCCCACTGGTTCGCGGGCGACGGGATGATCCACGGCGTCCGCATCGAGGGCGGCGCCGCGAAGTGGTACCGCAACCGCTGGGTGCGGACCGAGAGCTTCGAGAAGCCCTTCCCGGTGTACAACCCCGATGGCACCCGAAACCTGCGCTCCTCGGTGGCCAACACCCACCTGATCAACCACGCCGGGAAAACCCTTGCGCTGGTGGAGTCTTCATTGCCGTACCAGATCACCAACGACTTGGAGACCATCGGCTGTTACGACTTCGACGGCCGGCTCAACGACGCGATGACCGCGCACCCGAAAATCTGTCCGACCACCGGGGAGTTGCACTTCTTCGGCTACGGCAACCTTTTTCAGCCGCACGTCACTTATCACCGCGCCGATGCTGACGGGATCCTCACGGTGAACAGGCCGGTGGAGGTGCCCGCGCTGACGATGATGCACGACTTCGCGATGACCTCAGAGCACGTCGTCTTCATGGACCTGCCCATCGTCTTCAATCTCGATGTCGCCATCAACCGACCCGGCGACATGCCCTTCCGCTGGGACGACGACTACGGTGCGCGCCTCGGCGTGCTGCGCCGCGACGACCCCTTCGGTGAGATCCGCTGGTTCGATGTCGACCCGTGCTACGTCTTCCACGTCGCCAACGCCTTTGTCGACGGCAATTCGATTGTCCTGCAAGCGGTTCGGTATCCAGAACTGTGGCGCGAGAACGGTGGGTTCGGCGCCAGCGCCGCGCTCTGGGAGTGGAGACTGAACCTGGCGGACGGGACCGTGGCCGAACGCCAGCTCGACGACCGCCCGGTGGAGTTTCCGCGCATCGACGACCGGCTGGCCGGTCTGCCGGCGCGTTACACGGTCGCGGTCACCGACGCGGCGCTGGTTCGCTACGACCTGTACTCCGGCGCTGCCGTGGAGCACCGTTTCGCCGATTCGGGCGCCGGTGGACCGGGTGAGGCCGTCTTCGTGCCCGCCCCGGACGGGCCGGCCGACGAGAGCAACGGCTGGTACCTGGCCTACGTCTACGACGCGTTGCGCAACAGCAGCGATCTGGTGATCCTCGACGCCGCCGACGTCGGCGGTGAACCGGTTGCCCGGATCCGGCTCCCACGCCGGGTTCCCTACGGATTCCACGGGAACTGGATCAGCGCGTGAGCTCGATGCGCTGAAAAGTTGTAGACAATACGCCATCCGGGGGTGTCGGTGGACGGTGCCCCGCGACGGCGGCGCGTCGTCTGCTGACCTCATAAACAACGGTCGCGTCCGTTCCTGGCAAAAGCGTGAAAGTGGTTGCAGGCACCTCTCACCACCCCTAAGGTTTGCAAGACTCTGTGCCCCGGATCACAAGAGAGAGGGGGGTGTGACCACCGGATGACGACATCGGAAGCCGGCCGCCGCCAGCACGACGGCGTCAGGGAGATCGACGACTGGGTCGCCGGATACGTCAAACGCCACCCTTCGGCCGCCATTGCCACCGGCGGAAACCAGGCCATCATGGCGATCCGCACGGTCCAGACGCTGTTCATCGATCTGTTCACGGGCAGGTTCCAGTGGAAAGAGTTCGTCCGTCAGGCCGCGTTCATGGCCGGTACGTCGGTGGCGCCCACCATCATGGTGGCGCTGCCGATCGGTGTGACTCTCTCGGTTCAGTTCGCCCTGCTGGCCGGCCAGGTCGGCGCCACCTCGATGGCCGGCGCGGCCAGTGGCCTGGCGGTGATCCGACAGGCGGCGTCGTTGGTGGCTGCGATCATCATGGCTGCGGCCGTCGGCTCGGCGATCACCGCGGACCTGGGCTCCCGCAAGATCCGCGATGAGATCGACGCCCTCGAGGTTCTGGGAATCTCGGTGATCCAGCGTCTGGTCGTCCCCCGGTTCGTCGCGTCGATCCTCATCTCGATCGCGCTCACCGGGCTGGTGTGCTTCACCGGGTTCCTGGCCAGCTACCTGTTCAACGTCTACTTCCAGCATGGTGCCCCGGGCAGCTTCGTGGCGACCTTCGCCTCGTTCACCACGACCTCTGACATGCAACTGGCGATGGTCAAAGCGGTGGTCTACGGGGCGATCGTCGGAGTTGTCGCCTGCCAGAAGGGCTTGAACACCAGCGGCGGCTCGATGGGCGTGGCCAACGCGGTGAACTCCTCGGTGGTGGAGTCCATTCTGCTGCTGATGATCTCCAACGTCGCGATCAGCCAGATGTACCTGATCCTCTTCCCGAAGACGGGGCTGTAGCAGACATGACTGTTGCCAAGGCGACGCCGCCGATCTTTCAGCCGCTGCAGCGGCTGGGATCCAAGGTCACAGGCCCGATCATGCAACTTGGGCATGTGCTCGATTTCGGCCTCCGTGCCGTCGCGGGTATCCCGATCGTCCTGCGGAGCTACCGCAAGGAGTTCACCCGACTGCTGTCCGACGTTGCCTGGGGCAATGGATCGCTGGTTGTCGGCGGTGGCACCGCCGGTGTCGCGCTGGTGCTGGGCGTCGTCGTCGGCGTCATGGTCGGCATCGAGGGCTACAACTTCCTGCAGCTGCTCGGCCTGGGGCCCGCCGTCGGCATCATCTCCTCGCTGGTGAACACCCGGGAGCTCGCACCCATCGCCTGCGCATTGGCCTTCGCCACCCAGAGCGGGTGCCGGTTCACCGCCCAGTTGGGCGCGATGCGGATCTCCGAGGAGATCGACGCCACCGAGGTGATGGCGATCCCCTCGATCCCCTACATGGTGACCACTCGGTTGATGGCGTCGGTGATCGCGATCGTCCCGCTCTACATCCTCTGCCTCGGCGTCAGCTACCTGAGCACCCAGATCATCGTGTCGCTGATCAGCGGCGGCTCGATGGGCGGCTACATGCACTATTTCGGTCTTATGCTCGCCGGCAAGGAGATCTTCTTCTCGGTGATCAAGTGCGTCATCTTCGTCGCCATCGCAGCGGTGCTGCAGTGCTATTACGGTTACTACGCCAGCGGCGGACCGGAAGGCGTCGGCGTGGCCGCCGGCCATGCGATGCGGGCCGCCATCGTCGTGGTCGTGATCGTGAACATGCTGCTGACCATGGCGATGTTCAGCCTTGACTCCGGTGCGAGGTTCGGCGGCTGATGGCCAAAGTCTTCGATATCAGCGGTCGGGGGCCGAGCCCCAAGCGTCTGATGGTGCTGGGCATCGGCCTGATCGTCGCTTCGGTGATGATCGCCACGCTGCTGGTGTTCAAGTCGCAGGGCAGGTTGGAGAACTACACCCGCGTCACCGCTGCCATGCAGAACGTCGGCGACGGCCTGCCGTCCCGTTCCGACGTCCGCTACCACGGCCTGCTGGTCGGCACCACCACCAACGTCACGCCCGCGGCGTTCGGCAAGCCGAACTTCGTCGACATCGATCTGCAGGGCGAGTACGCCAAGGACATCCCGAAGACCGTCACCGCGCGCGTGGTCCCGAGCAACGTGTTCGCGGTGTCCAGCGTCGAACTGGTCGACAACGGTGACGCGCCGGCCATCCAGAGTGGCGACGTGATCAAAGAGGACACCAACCTGCCCACGGTGCTCTTCCAGACCACCATCAGCAAGCTGCGCGACATCCTCTACGCCACCGGCCGCGACCGCAACGACAGCACGTTGGGAATCCTGGCCGCCGTCAACGCGGCGACCCACGACCGCCGCCCGCAGCTGCTGAAGACCGGCGCTCAGCTCGACGACCTGGTCAACCAGCTCAACGCGACCGTGGCCACCGACCCGTCGAGCCCCTCGATGCTCAGCGCCCTGATCACCGCGACGCAGGGTCTGCAGCAGACCGCCCCGGAACTTCTCGACGCGCTGAACAAGGCCGTGGTGCCCATGCAGGTACTCGTCGAACAGCGGGCACAACTGGAGAACATGCTCAGCGGCGGCGCCACCACACTCGGCATGACGCACACGGCGTTCGCCAACCAGACCGACCGGATGATCACCATCGGCAAGCAGCTGACCCCGGTGCTCGGCGTGCTGGCCCAGACGTCGAACAACTGGGTGCCCGGCTTCGAGAAGATGAAGATCTTCTCCGACAAGTTCCGCGAGGGCTGGCTGCCGGGTAAGGACATCTTCAACCTCCGGGGCAACCTGGCGCTGGCTCCGACCTACTCCTACACCCGCGCCGACTGCCCGGCCTACGGCGAGTTGAAGGGCCCGAGCTGCTTCACCGCGCCGCTGATCGCGGTTCGCCCCGATCTGCCGGAAGTGCTGATGCCGCAGAACTATCAGCCACCCAAGGACCTGATGCCGCCGCCCGGCACCGTTGTCGGTCCGAGCGGAAACCTGGTGGCCGTCGGGCCGCCGTACGTCCTTCCCAACGGACCCAACCTGGTCGACCCGAACCCGCCGCTGTCGCTGGGCATCGGCACCGGCATCCTCGGCACCAACGGTCCGCCGATGAGCCCCGCGCCGCCGGTTCCCGGCACCGCAAACCCGGCCTTCGGGAACAACCCGCGGCCGGTCACCGACCCGAACAGGTCGCCGATCGCACCCGTCGCACCGTGGCCACCCGGTTTCCTCCCAGGCGATCCCGGGCCGCATCTCGGTGACCCCGGTGTGCCAGGGCCCCCGCTCCCGCCTGGGCAAGCGCCGATCCCGGCACCGCCGCCGCAACCGGTGGTCGGTCCCCTTCCGGCGGAAGCCGCGCCGGCGTCCTTCGGCGGCAACGTCGGCCCGGTCGGCAGTGCCCAGGAACGCAACCAGCTCACCTACATCACCGGCCAGCGGGCGACGACCGCCACCCAGTTGCTGATGGGACCCGTCCTTCGCGGAATGACGGTGTCGCCGGGCGAGGATTCGTAGCTCATGAAAATTCGCAAGCAGGCAATCGGCCTCGCGATCTTCCTGGTGATCACCACCGTGATGACCTGGCTGGTCTACGCGACGTTGCAGCGCCAGGTGACCGGTGAAACCACCGAGTACGCCGCGGAGTTCACCGACGTGTTCGGCCTCCGGGAGGGCGATGACGTCCGGATGGCCGGTGTGCGCGTCGGCCGCGTCTCCAAGATCGAGCTGGGCGGCGAGCTCGGAAATAAGACGGCCAGAGTCGATTTCGCACTGCAGAACGACCAAAAGATCATGGCCAACACCGAGGCGGCCATCCTCTACCAGAACATCGTCGGCCAGCGGTACCTCGATCTGCGCCTGGGTCAGAACGGCGACTCCAAGGAACTGCCGGGCGGCAGCGTGATCCCGGTGGCGCGCACCATACCGTCCTTCGACGTCGGGACCGTGCTCAACGGCTACCAGCCGCTTTTCGCGACCATCGATCCCAAAGCGGCAGACCAGATCTCGAAGGCCGCCGTCGAGGCGCTGTCCGGTGACACCACCGCATGGGCGACGCTGGTCGACAAGTCCGGAAAGCTCACCGAGACCATCGCCGGCCGCGACGAACTGCTGGGCGACATGATCACCGGCATGGACCGGCTGTTCGGCACGCTGGCCAACCAGAACAGCAATATCGACAAGACGCTCGAGAACGCCCAGCAGATGGTGGTCAGCCTCAACGCCCGCCGTCCGGAACTGGTCTCGTCGATGGGGTCGATCTCCCGGGTGGTCAGGTCGCTGGGTGCGGTCACCAACGAGGTGAACCCGGCGCTGCAGGCGCTGATCACCCGCGAGCCCGGCTTCGCGGCACACCTGGTGACGATCGAGCCGCAGCTGGCCTTCATGGGCGCCAACCTGCCCAAGATGCTCAAGGGCCTGGCCCGGGCCACCCAGGACGGCGCCTACATCAACGTGTACACCTGCGACCTCAACGCCTTGGGCTTCTTCCCCGGCCTCAACGACGTGACGCCGGTCGTCGTCAACGCCGCCACGCCCGGAAACCAGGCGCAGTACACGCCGAAGTGCAGGAGCATGGCCAATGGTTGAGATCAAGCGGGGCCCGATCGACCCGGTGACCGGTCAAACGCAACTCGAACGCACGTTCCGTGGCCAGCCGCGGAAGACGACCCTCGAGGACCGGAACAGGACGACCATCGGTCTCATCGCCCTGGCCGTGATCGCGGCCCTGCTGGCCTCTCTGGTGATCCTGACCAAGGTGGGCCCGGGGTATAAGCGGGTTAGCGCCGACTTCATCCAGGCCGCCGCGCTGCTGCCGAAAAACCCGGTGACCGTCGCGGGCATCCCGGTCGGCACCGTCACCGGTATGCGCCTCAACGGCGACCACGTCACCGTCGACATGCGCATCCAGAACAACGTCGATCTCGGCAAGGACACCCGTGCCGTCATCATGGTGACGACGATTCTCGGTTCGCGCTATCTGGCGCTGCACCCGGGCGGCGGCGGGCCGCTGGCCAACAACACCATCGACCTCAACCACACCGAGGTGCCCTACGACCTTCAGCAGGCGCTGCAGGACGTGGCGATCAACTACGGAGAGGTCAACACCGACCAGCTGGCGCACGCCGTCGAGGTGCTCGCGAAGCAGGTCCAGGGCCTGCCGCCGATGATCCCCAAGTCGATGGACAACCTGAAGCGGCTGTCTAAGGTCATGGCCGACCGGCGCGATCAGTTCGGCAGCCTGCTCAAGACCATGGACATGGTGACGGCGACCCTTCGCCGGCAGCAGACCAACATCGGCGCGATGGTCAACCAGGGTCAGCAGTTGTTCGGTGAGTTCGTCATGCGACGTGTCGCATTCCACGAGATGATCCAGGCGCTCAACTCGCTGATCAACGTGCTCGACGACACCGTCGTCAATGACCGGCCCCAGGTCGAGGCGCTGCTGGGCAACATGAACACGCTCACGAGCCTGCTCAAACAGCACGACGACATGCTGTCCAGCATCCTGCAGTCCGCCCCGATCGCGCTGCGCGGTCTGACCAACGCCACCGGCACCGGCAATGCGTTGGAAACCAACTTCCCGAACGGGCTTCTCGTGGACTCCTGGATGTGCGCCATCAGCGGCCGCGCCAAGCAGTTCGGAATGATCCAGTACTACAAGGACTGCAAGTGAAGCGCGGCAGAGGTTTCATAATCCTGGCGATCGTCGCCGCGCTGGCGATCGGCGTGGCCGGTTTCTACGGCTGGAAACTGGTCCAGGCGCGCAAGAACACCATCACCCTCATCGCGCAGTTCGACAACAGCGCCGGCCTGTACCCGACCAACAACGTGCAGGTGCTCGGGATGAAGGTCGGCAGCGTCAACAAGGTGACCCCGAAGAACGGCTATGTCGAGGTCGAGTTCACCGTCGACAAGAACGTCAAGATCCCGGCCGACGCCCAGGCCGTCACCCTGCAGACCTCGATCCTGGCCGAGCGCTCCGTCGAACTGACCCCGGTCTACCGCGGGGAGGGTCCGGTGATGGCCGACCACACCACCATCCCGCTGACCAAGACCAAGACGCCGGTCGAGTTCACCAAGACCCTCGACATGGTCGACCGGTTGGCCGTCTCGCTGCAGGGCGACGGCAAGGGCAACGGCGGACTGCGCACCCTCATCGACTCCGGCGCGGCGATGGCCGACGGCAACGGCGAGCGCATCAAGTCCGCTCTCGGGGAGCTGTCCAAAGCGCTCAAGCTCAGCGCCGACGGAGGCGCACAGACCAAGGAACAGCTCACCCGGGTGGTCGACAACCTCAGCTCGCTGATGGACGGCGCCGCGGCCAACGAGGGCACACTGCGCGAATTCGGTTCCACCGTCAGGGTTCTCAGCCAGGTACTCGCCGACGAGGATCTGGGCAGCGGCACCACCGGCAAGCAGCTCAACATCGTTCTGGCTCAACTCAGCGACCTGCTGGAGAAGAACCGCGACACCATCCAGAAAGTAGTGAGCAACACCAGCGGAATCGTGACCACCACCAACGGGCACGCCCGTGACCTCGCCGAGGCGCTGGACCTGGCGCCGCTGACCCTGGACAACCTCTACAACATCATCGACCGGGAGAACGGTGCGGCCCGCGCCCACATCCTCACCGACAAGGTGCTGTTCGACAGCCAGACCATCAAAGAGATGTGCAACCTGATGCACCTGCGCCAGTTGGGCTGCAGCACAGGCACTCTGCAGGACTTCGGTCCCGACTTCGGCGTCTCCTACATTCTCGACGGCCTTGCGGCGATGGGGCAGAAGTGATGACCGCACGACGGAGCTTCGCAGTAGCGCTGGTCGCCGCGGTGTCGCTGGGCACCGCCGGCTGTGCCACCAACGGTCTGGCCAGCCTGCCGCTGCCGCACCCCGGACTGAGCGAGGGGGGGTACACCCTCACCGCGATCTTCGAGAACGCCCTCAACGTGCCGGCCCTGGCGAAGGTCCGGCTGGCGGGCGCGGACGTCGGCCAGCTCGATTCCCTGGACGCCAAGGACTACACCGCCGTCGCCAAACTCCGCATCGCCAACGGTGTCCAGTTGCCCCAGGGCAGCACCGTCGAATTGCGTTCGGCCACACCGCTCGGCGACGTCTTCATCGCTGTCAAGCCGCCCGCCAACGCCCCCGCCAACGGGGCGATGCTCAAGGACGGCGACACCATCGGCCTCGACCACACGGCGGCCGCCGCCACCGTCGAGAACCTGCTGACCGGTGCCGCGGTGCTGGTGAACGGCGGCGCGGTGCAGAACCTCACCAACCTCATCAACGGCGCGGGGAAGGCGGCCGGCGAGGACGGCGGCAAGAACTTCGGAAGGCTGGTCGACCACACCAATCAGCTGCTCAACACGATGGACCGACGCACCGACCAGATCTCCGACTCGATCATCGCGCTGTCCGGCCTGTCCCGCCGGCTCGATGAGAAGAACTATGTCATCGCCGACCTGATGGCCGCGGCCGCCCCGGCGACCGACGTCCTCGCCCAGCAGACGAACCGGATCGCCGACCTCACGGTCCAGGCCGGCGCCACCACCGACATGCTCCACAAGTTCCCGTCGCTGAACGGCACCGACACCAGCGGCCGCAGCGTCATCGCGGATATGAACACCCTCGCCGGTGCGTTCAACGACGTCGCCAACGACCCGAACGTGAGCCTGGCCGGGTTGAACGCGCTCATGCCGATGGTCATCAAGGCCACCTCGGGCACCTCGATTTCGCTGTCAGGAAGCATCGACCGGCTGATACTCGGGCACATCCCCGACATCGGATTCGCCGGCGATTCCGGGTTCCACGGCCCCAAGTGGTCCACCTTCAACCAGATCATCGGGTCGTTCAAGTACACGCTGTTCCGCCTGCAGGAGCGGGTCGTGGGCCGCGGGCCGGACGTGCCGCAGGTCCCGGTGATCCCGAGCCAGACCGACCCGGGCCAGTGGCAGGTCAACGGGCCGCCGCCCGGCCCGACCGCGCCCGGACAGTTCGTCCAGCCCTCCGGTCCGCCGCCGGGCCCCGTGCCGCCGCTCCCGTCCCCCGCGCCGGCCGAGGCCGCGCCCGCCGCAGGGCCGACGCCGTGATCGGGCCGATCGCCGACGGCATCGTCGGCACCGTCAAGGCGTTGCATCGCAAGAAGGCGTGGCTGTCCGCGATCGCCTTGGTGATGGCACTGGTCATCGGTGTGGGTTATCTGCTGCTGGGGGCGTTGCGGTGGAATCCGTTCCGCTCCACCTACCTCGCCACGGTGGAACTGCCGGCGTCCGGCGGTCTGCTGGTCAACCAGGACGTCACGCTGCGCGGTGTCCCCATCGGCAAGGTCACCAAACTGTCGATCGTTCCCGATGGCGTCAACGCCGAAGTTCGGCTCAACTCCGCGACGGAGTTGTCCAAGTCGACCAAGGGACGGGTCGCCGGCCTCTCGGCGGCAGGCGAGCAGTACATCGACTTCGACGGCGGTACCGGCGAAGGGCCGTACCTCACCGACGGCTCGGTGCTCAAGCGGGGCAGCACCGAAATCCCGGTGACGCTCGGCGAACTGCTCGGCCACGCCGACGGCATGCTCAAGCAGATCGACACCCAGAAGATGGAGATCATCAAAAAAGAGCTGGGCATGAGCAAGGAGGGCCCGGACAAGATCCGCGACATCATGGACGGCGGCACCTTCCTGATCTCCACCCTCGACGGGGTGGCGCCGCAGACCACCCGGATGCTCAACACCAGCCGCGTCACCCTGCAACTGGTGGCCGACAAGCAGGAGGGCATGAAGGTCGCGACGGCGAACTTCGACAAGACCTTCGGCGGGGTCAACAGGATGGTCGGCGGCTTCCGGGAGCTGATGCGGGTCGCGCCGAAGACCTTCGACACCACGAACACGCTCTTCGCCGACAACTCCGACACCATGGGCCAGTTGCTGGGCGACCTGGTCACCACCACGCAACTGCTCTACGTCCGCGTTCCGGCGCTCAACGCGCTGTTCCCCACCTACCGCGGCTCGCTGTTCGACTCGCTGAGCTCGATCATCCACGACAACGGGTTCTGGATGAACATGGACATCTACCCGCGGTACACCTGCGACTACGGCACCCCCCGTCAGCCACCGGCATCGGCGGACTACCCGGAGCCGTTCATGTACACCTACTGCCCGCACGACGATCCGGCGGTGCTGATCCGTGGCGCCAAGAACGCCCCGCGGCCGGCCGGTGACGACACCTACGGGCCGCCGCCGGGAGCGGACCTGGGCAAGCAGACAGATCCCTCGCCGGAGGGCCGGTATTCGATTCCCACCCCGTACGGCGGCCCCACCCTGCCGATGGAACCGCCGAAGTGAGACCACTCAGGAAGATGCAGCACAATGCCTGCCATGACTGATGAAAGCGCCGAGACCACGGCTGAGGTAACCGCGGTCGACAAGGTGGATGACGTGACGGCCGAGACCGTGGAGGCCGCAGGCGCCGAGGAGTTGACCTCCTCGGCCGGTGAGGAGACGTCCGAACTCGCCGGTGTCGACGAGTCTCCGGTGATCACCACGGCCAAGCCCGGCCGGCGATGGGTGCCTGTCGCGGTCGCCGCGGCCTTCGCCGTCCTGCTCGCCGGTGTCGGGGCCCTCGGCTGGCAGGTGTGGCAGCAACACCAGCTCAAGCAGGCCTCGCTGGAGGCCCAGCGCGCGGCGGTGTCCTACGCCCAGGTGCTCACCAGCATCGATTCCAACAAGGTCGACGAGAACTTCAAGGACGTCCTCGACGGCGCGACCGGTGAGTTCAAGGACATGTACTCCCAGTCCAGCGTCGAGCTGCGTCAGCTGCTGATCGAGAACAAGGCCACCGCGCACGGCGTCGTCGTCGACTCCGCCGTTCAGGAGGCCTCGAAGAACAAGGCTGTCGTGCTGCTCTTCGTCGACCAGTCGGTGACCAACACCAAGCTTCCCGACCCGCGCATCGACCGCAGCCGGATGAAGATGACGCTGGAGAAGGTCGACGGTCGTTGGCGCGCAAGCAAAGTCGAGCTCCCCTAACTCTCGGGCTCCCACAAGAAGGGCACACCAATGCGGATGGCTGGACTCGCCGGCGCGGCGATGGCCGCGGCGGCTTCGGTGCTCACCGCGCCGGGCGCCGGGGCATCGGCTGTGCCGTTGTGCGACCAGATGGGCGGCCAGTGGAACGGTCAGTACTGCCACGCGACGGTGCCGTCGAACCGCAACGCGGTCCGTGAGATCAACATCGCGATTCCGGCCGAGGCCGACAACCCGGTCATCGGCGGGGCGATCAGCGACTACCTGATCACGCTGATGAACAACTGGCGCACCGCGGGCGCGAACATGTACCAGAACAGCCGGGGCGACGCGAACTTCGAGGTCTTCCATCACGGCAACATCCACACGGTGGTGTTCCACGAGACCTACGACTCGGAGAGCACCGGCCGTTTCGAAGGCGCGGCCATCCAGAGCGCCTACCGGACGTTCGCCTTCGATTCGGCAAGCGGCCGCCAGGTTCAGCTCGCCGACATCGTCGATCCCGGCGCGATCCCGGCCCTGGGTGCGCCCTTCATCCAGGCCGCCCTGGATCAGGCGCCGCCGCCGCACGACCCCAACACCTACCCGTTCACACCGGACCGGTGGACACCGGACAAGGTCTTCTCCGGCGGTTACAAGGCCTGGGCCCTGACGCCGGACGAACTCATCCTGTACATGCCGGACTATCCGGTCGCCAGGGACTCTCCGATCGACTTCACCCCGGGCCACTACATCTGGTCGATGACCGGCGGTGTGGTGCAGCCGCACATTCCGTTGAGTGCCTTGGCGCCCGCCCTCCGCGGCGGGGTCTAGACCGCGGGTAGCGTGTGGCGGCATGGCGGAACTCAAGGAGAAGCTGAGGGTCGACCTCACCGAGGCGATGAAGGCCCAGGACAAGCTGCGCACCGCGACCCTGCGCATGCTGCTGGCGGCGATTCAGACCGAGGAGGTGTCCGGCAAGCAGGCGCGTGAACTCACCGATGAGGACGTGCTGAAAGTGCTGGCGCGCGAATCGAAGAAGCGCAGCGAGGCGGCCGAGATCTACACCCAGAACGGGCGTGGCGAACTTGCGGCCGAGGAGCACGCCGAGGGACGGATCATCGACGAGTACCTGCCGACGCCGCTGACCGACGCCGAGGTGGCCGACGTGGTCGACACCGCGATCGCCCAGGTGGCCGAAGAGATCGGGGAGCGGCCGTCGGTCAGGCAGATGGGTCAGGTCATGAAGGCCGCCACGGCGATCGCCGCGGGTAAGGCCGACGGGTCGCGATTGTCGGCGGCGGTGAAGAACCGGCTCTGAGGTTGGGCGCATCGATGCGCCATGCCCGGCACCGGTTGGTTGAAACGGCGCCGATCCGGCTATCCCCACGCCCATGACCGACCGGACGTCAGACGCTGAGGACTTCGCCGACTACACCGACGCCCACCAGAAGAAGGACCCGCCCGAGCCGGAGAAGGTCCAGCGGGCGCACACCCCCGATGTGGCCGACAGTCCCGACACCGAGCCGCCCGACTGACCGATGTGAGCAGGCGTCCACGCAAGCGCCCGGGCAAACAAAGTTTGCACCCGTGCATTTACGGGCATGTAAGTGGCGGCAGCACATCTGTGGTCCCATCACGAAAGGCGCACGTTGACAACGTTCACCCCCGACGCCTCTGTGGCCGCTGCACCGGGTGTGTATGCCCCGCAGCATGATTCACATCTTCTGATCGATGCCTTGGCCTCCTCCGGCGCGGTGCAGGATCGCTCGGTGCTCGACTTGTGCACCGGCACCGGAATCGTCGGCATCGCCGCCGCGCAACTCGGTGCGCGTGCCGTCACGGCCATCGACATCTCGCGGCGCGCGGTCCGGTGTGCGCGGCGTAACGCGCGCTCGTCCGGTGTGTGCATCACAGCCCGCGTCGGAACCGTGGACGATGCAGTCGAACGGGGACCCTTCGACGTGGTGCTGTGCAACCCGCCCTACGTGCCGGCGTCGGACGAAAAGCAGCCCGCCGTAGAGGATCTCGGTCCATCCCATGCCTGGGACGCCGGACCGGACGGACGCGTGGTCCTCGATCGCCTGTGTGACGCGGCACCGGGACTGCTGTCCGATCAGGGGACGCTCCTGATCGTGCAGTCGGAGTTCGCCGACCCCGAGCTGACGATCCGGATGCTGCGGAGGCGCCGAGTGTATGCCGAAGTGGTTGTCGCGCAGAGAATCCCGTTCGGTCCGGTTCTGCACGGACGCGCATCGTGGATGGAGTCCGAGGGAATGATCCCCATGGGTGTGCGCGATGAGGAACTGGTAGTGATCCGGGGTGAGAAGCTCTGAGCACCAACGACGTTCGAACCGTCCGGGTGGTTCCCGGCGGTCCCATCCTGGTCGAGGGACCGGTGCGGATCGAGCTTCCCGACGGTCGCACCGTGGAGTCGGACCGGTTCATGGTGGCCGTCTGCACCTGCCGGCGCAGCCGCGACTTTCCGCTGTGCGACACCAGCCATCGCACAGCGTGCCGTCGTGCCGGGAAGTCAGCCGAGCGGTCTGCGTAGCGAGGTCTCGCCCGACGTCCAGCAACCCATGAGGTGCCGGGCCAGCCTGTCCTCGACCACTGCCAGGGCCCGCATCCCGAACACCACGTCGGGCTCCAGCTGCGGCTCCCGGGCGATCAGCGCGGTCACCACGTCACCGCGCACCACCTGTTCGTGTACCGCGTCGGCCTCCACGTGCTCGGCGTAGAAGTGCCGGCATGCCGCGGGGGCGCCCATCCGCTGCAATGCGTCCAGGAGCACCCGCGAACCCGGCGACGAGGTGATCTCGGTGGCTGCGAAGTGGCCCACGGCCGCCCCGCGATGGCGGCGGTGCATCCCGAACAGCGACATCAGGTTCACCACCGCGAGCGCCTCGGCGGGCGCCGCGTCGATGTAGGCGAGGTAACCCGGGTCCAGGTCGGCGGCGAACATCAGATCGGCGAAGAGCTGCTGATGGAGCCGGTCGCCGCGGCCGGCGCCGAACTCGTCGAACTCGACGGCGACGAACGCCGCCTTGGCCTGACCGGTCAGCCGGGGAATGGCCCAGGCATGCGGGTCACCCTCCTTGAGGTGATAGAGCGAGCGGTGCACGAAGTACTCCCGCATCTGCTCCCAGCTTCCGTCCTGACGCAGGAAGGCCGCGGGCCCGGCGACGTCCCGCGGGGTCGTCGACAGCCGCTCCATCTCCTCGGCGGCGCTCACCTCGACCTTGCCGACCACACGGTCCACGGCACCGAGGAAGGCGTCTTCGAGGCGAGCGCGCAGATGCAGCAACCCGGGGTTCCACTCCCACCCGGGATCCACCCCCGCGAAGCCGCGGTAATGCAGCTCGTAACACACATACAGGCTCAGTTGGACGTCGATGCCGAACGGATCGCAGTCCCCGATCGAGGCCTCGATCCTCTCCAGCCGGGAACGCGGGGCCTTCTCTGTGAGCAGGTTGATGACCGCCATCGACAGCGGTCCGCGAGCCGTCGGCAGGGCAGGCTCAAGACAGGTGTGTGCAAGTGTCACTGCCGTTGTTTTCCCGGATCGCTGCAGCACTAAACCCCGGTAGGGTATCCGGCGGAGACGTAGCGAGAACGGGGCAGAAGATGAACGCGGACGTCATCGTCGTGGGAGCCGGTCTGGCCGGTCTGGTGGCCACGCACGAATTGACCAGCCGTGGCAAGAAAGTGGCGCTCGTCGACCAGGAGAACGCCGCGAACCTCGGCGGCCAGGCGTTCTGGTCCTTCGGTGGCCTGTTCCTCGTCGACAGTCCCGAGCAGCGGCGGATGGGGGTCAAGGACTCCTTCGAACTCGCCTGGAACGACTGGCGGGGCAGTGCGGGCTTCGACCGGCTCGACGACGAGGACGCCTGGGCGCTGAAGTGGGCCCGCGCCTATGTCGAGTGGGCCGCCGGCGAGAAGCGGTCCTGGCTGAACGGCCATGGCATCACGTTCCTGCCGACGGTGGGGTGGGCGGAGCGGGGCGATCTGCGCGCCGATGGGCACGGCAACTCGGTGCCGCGGTTCCACGTGGCGTGGGGCACCGGCACGGGTGTGGTCGAACCGTTCGTCGAGTCGGCGCTCGACGCCGCAGCACGCGGATTGGTGACGTTCCACCATCGCCACCGCGTCGACGAACTGGTCTTCACCGCCGGTGCGGTGAGCGGGGTGCGCGGTGCGGTGCTGGCTACCGACGACGCGCCTCGCGGCGCCCCGTCGAACCGTGACATCGCAGGCGAATTCGAGCTGAACGCCGAGGCTGTGATCATCACCAGCGGCGGGATCGGCGGCAATCACGACATCGTCCGGCGCTACTGGCCGGCGCGGATGGGCACGCCGCCGGCATCGATGATCACCGGGGTGCCGGCCTACGTCGACGGCCGGATGCTCGACATCGCCGCCGACAGCGGCGTCCGTCTGGTCAACCGTGACCGCATGTGGCACTACACCGAGGGCGTGCAGAACTGGGATCCGATCTGGCCCAAGCATGCGATCCGAATCCTGCCGGGCCCGTCGTCGATGTGGTTCGACGCGCTGGGCCGCCGGTTGCCGGCGCCGTACCTGCCCGGCTACGACACCCTGGGCACCCTGCGATACCTGCGCAGCACCCCGGAGATCGCCGGCTATGACCACAGTTGGTTCATCCTCACCCAGAAGATCATCGAGAAGGAGTTCGCCCTCTCCGGGTCCGAGCAGAACCCGGACATCACCAATCGGGACAAGGCCGGGATGTTCACGGAGCGGGTGCTCGGCAAGGGTGCGCCGGCACCGGTCGAGGCATTCAAGAGCCGCGGAGCGGACTTCGTCGTGGCGGACACCCTCGAGCAGCTGGTCGCGATGATGAACAAGCTCACCGACGCGCCACTGCTCGAGCCCGAGGTGATCCGCGCCCAGATCGAGGCACGAGATCTGCAGGTGGCCAACCCGTACGCGAAAGACGCTCAGGTGCAGGGGATCCGCAACTCCCGACGCTATCTCGGCGACCGGATCGCCCGCACCGCCGCGCCGCACCGCATCCTCGACCCTGCGGCCGGGCCGCTGATCGGCGTCAAGCTGCACATCCTGACGCGTAAGACCTTGGGTGGCATCCAGACCGATCTGTCCTCGCGGGCTCTCGACGCCAGCGGACAGCCGATCCCCGGTCTGTACGCCGGCGGCGAGGTCGCCGGATTCGGTGGCGGCGGGGTGCACGGCTACAACGCGCTGGAAGGTACCTTCCTGGGCGGTTGCCTGTTCTCCGGTCGCGCCGCGGGTCGGCACGCGGCCGGCCAGGCCTGAACGGGGGAGGGGACATGACGACGGCGAACCGGACGCCCGTCAAGATTCTGGTCGCGTTGACCTACGTGGTCATGGTCGCAGCCAATGTTGCGGCAAATGCCCTGCCGCTCAACGGCAGAAACACCGGTGAGGTGTCCGCGGCGTACCCCAACCTGTTCACACCGGCCGGGGTGACCTTCGCGATCTGGAGCGTGATCTATCTGCTGCTCGGCGCCCACGTCCTCTACCAGCTGGGGCTCTTCCGGGACAGGCCGGACAACGCCGAGGACACTGCGCTGCTGAACAGGGTAGGGCTGTTGTTCTCGCTGTCGTCGCTGGCCAACACCGCGTGGATCTTCGCCTGGCACTACGACGTGATCCCGTTGTCGGCGGTGTTGCTGGTGGCGATCCTGAGCCTCCTGGCGATGATCGTCGTCACCCTGCGCCGGGCGAATCTCATTGGGCGGCAACGCCTGCTGGTCGGTCTGCCGTTCAGCGTCTACTTCGGCTGGTCCACGGTGGCGGTGGTGGCCAACATCACCGTGCTGCTGGTCTATGGGAAGTGGGACAGATTCGGTCTCGCCGAGTCGACGTGGGCGGTCATCATCATCCTGGTCGCGATGGCCATCGGGACCGTCACCATGCTGCGCAACCGCGATGTCGCCTACGGTCTGGTGCTCATCTGGGCCTTCGCCGGGATCCTGCTGCGCCATACGTCGGCCGACGGCCTGGCCGGCGAATACCCGTCGATCATCGTTGCCGTGGTGGTATCACTGGTGGTCTACCTCATCGCCGAGGTGTGGCTCCTGCGTCAGCGTGGGGACGTCACGTCGCGCTGAGGGCGGACCGCGACGGGGAGGCACGCGTTATGGGCAATCCGATTGCACCGCTGGACCTGAGCTGGCTGCTCATGGAATCACCCAGCGGCACAACACATGTCGGGGCGATGCTGTTGTTCAAGAAGCCGCCCGGGCGCCGGAAGATCGTCCGCGAGATCGTCGACGCCTACCGGGGCCAGCGTCCGCTGCCACCCTTCAACTTCGTTCCCGAACTGCTCGGGACGGGCGCACCACACTTCCGTGAGGTGGAGAGCTGGGACCCGTCCTACCACGTTCAGCATCTGTCCCTTCCCGCGGGAAGTTCCTACGAAGAGCTGCTGCGACTGGTCGCCGATCTACATGAGCCGATGCTCGACCGCGATCGGCCACTGTTCCGGTGTTGGGTGATCGACGGCGTGCCGGGCGGGCGGTTCGCGATCTACACCAAGACCCACCACAGCATCATCGACGGGGTGTCCGGGCTCAGGAAGCTCTACGACGGTCTGAGCCTCACCGACGAACCCGTGATCCTGCCGCCGGCGTTCGCGCAGCCACGTCCGAAAGCCCGAGTGCGAACACAACCGCCCGCGCTGCGCCGGCTCACCGACTCGGTCCGGGGGGTCATCGCTCAGGTGGGTGCCGTCAACCAGATCTCCTTCGGGGCATTGCGCAAGGGACTGAGCGCCGTGCTGGGCTCCCAACTCGAGGGCAGCCTCCCGTTCGTGGCGCGGCATGCGCCGACGAACGCGCCGCTCAAACAGGCCCGCGGCTTCGCGACGGCGTCGCTTCCCCTGGAGGAGATGCACCGTATCGGCCACCGGTTCGGGGCGACCCTCAACGACGTCGCGGCAACCATCATCGACCACGGCCTGCATGCCTACCTCCGCGAGCGCGGTCAGGGATACGACCACGAGTTCATCGCCATGGTTCCGGTGTCGCTACGCGGCGAGGGGGACAGTGCCGTCGGCACCAGGGTCTCGGCGATGTTCGTGCGGCTCGGATCGCCGCAGGCCGGTGTTACCGAGCGGCTCGAAGAGGTGGTGCATTCGGTCGCCGCCGCCAAGAAGGAACTCGGCGGGATGTCACCGGATGCCGCGATGACCTACGCCGTCGCGATCATCGCCCTCGCCGGCGCGGGCGCCACCACGCACCTCGATCGCTTCGCGCGGCCCGCGTGCAATCTGGTCATCTCGAATGTGCCGGGCGCCAAGGAGATCCGTTACCTCAACGGGGCGGAGTTGGTCGGCATCTTCCCGGTGTCCGCGCTGGCCGCGGCGATCGGTTTGAACGTGACGCTGAGCTCCTACCGGGACCACATGGACTTCGGATTCGTCACCAACGCAGTAGCCCTCGACGACGCCCACGCCCTGGCGGAGCACACCCGGCGCGCTTATGCCGAGCTGAAGGCGGCGGCCCCGCCGAGGAAGACGGTCAGGACCAGCAATGCGTAACCCGGCCGCATCGGCGCGTCGTCGAAGAACAGGTCGTAGTACAGCGACGCCACCAGGACCCGGGTCGCATGGTCGGGGTTCACGCCGTCACGCAACTCGCCACGCTCTTGGGCCCGGAGGGCCATCTGCGTACTCTCCCGCAGCCCGGCGGCCCAGAACGCGATCAGAATGGCGGCATTCCTCGCACCGGGTTGACGCACCAGGGCACTCAGGAAGTGCGTTCGGGCGTCCGCGGTGGCGACCAGCGTCGCCTTCGCGCCGGTGAAGGCCAGCACGTCATCGCGCAGGTTGCCGGTGTCCGGCAGCGGCCTGGTCCGCCGGCGGGCGCGGGCTCCCGCGTCGAGCAGCAGATCGGCATCCGACGTCCACATCCGCTCGACCACGTGGACCTGTACACCGACGCGGCGCGCGATGCCGCTGCGGGTGACCAGCCCGGCACCGCGCGCGGTGGTTTCGCTGATCGTCGCGTCGAGGATCGCCTGGCGGATCTGTGCGCTGGTGGCATGGGCGTAGTTCGGCGCCGGCCGCTCCTTGCCGAGGTCGTCGGTGGGATTGGCGTCCATCGCCGCCCACACCTGTCGGCGCAGCTCCGCGAGATCGTCCGGGGGTTGCCGGGCAACGCCGTACAGGAACACGCCCACCAAGCTCTCCAGATAGCCGGGCGGCGTCGCCGAATCGAGGTAGAGGGTGTCGAAAAACGCCGCGCTGCAGAACATCTGCATCAAACCGAGCGGTTCGCACGCATCGGGCAGTTCTCCGCGATCGACCGCCCTGGCGATGATCGCCGCGGCGGCGTCGAACTGGACGGTCCAGAACTGCCTGCGGACCTTCGCCAGGTCCGCCGTCTCATCGATGGGCAGACTGGAACGCAGTAGCATCCGGCCCTCGGGCGTCTGGACGCTCTGTTGGAGTGCCGCACCGAAAGCCGTGAGGTCTCCGGCCAGGGTGCCGGTGTCGGGGATCCAGCCCTGCCAGCCCAGCGCAGAAGTCCATGCGGCCGTGAGCAACCGGGTGCGGTCGGTCCAGGCCCTTTCGATGTCCGCGATATCGACGCCGACACGATTGGCGATGTAGGGCAACGCAAAACGGTCGACACCGCCCGCCGCGAGCAGTTCGACGGCGGCGTCGACCGCCCGACGACCGACCTCGTCGTCCTCCCGGTACGCCACCGCTGGGTCCACGTGCGCGATATCCCTTCACTGCCCGCTCCATGAGGCTACGAAATCGTGGCTGTGCCGGCACCGCTTATGTCGGGTTCGGGCCCCGTGCGGCCTTTGAAATCGTTACGAACCGCGGCGGTGTGTGCGAGTCTCGAACCGCGACATTTCTGGAGTTTGGCGGAGGGTTGAAATGTTGAGTTGGGGCAGGCGCGTGGGAGCGGCGGCATTCGTCGCGGGGCTGTCCGTTCTGGGGCCGCAGACGATCGCTGTTGCCGACGCCGGAGGTGATTCCCCGGGAGGTCGGGCCGGGAGCGCCGGGAGCGGCGCTGCTGCGGCGGAGTCGGCGGCGCCCGCGAGGGCGGCCCACCACGGCGCGCGGGGCGTGGTGACATCGAGCGCCGAGTCGAGGCCGACTGTCCGCGGCGAAGGACCGGCGCCCCGGCCCGGCGCCGCGGTTTCGATCCCGGCCGGCCGGGCCGACGGCAGTCGCTCCGACGCACCGGTACGCCCGCAGACCGCCGTGCACCCGGCGCCGGCCGCTGCGGTGCCCCACTCATCATCGGCGGCGGTCCAGGCCCCGGTGGGCGACGGCACCGGCACTCCGGCAGCGAAGGCAGCCGCCCCCGCGGCGGCGGTCACGGCTGCCCCGCTGACCGGCGCCCAGCAACCGCCCGGCGTCCCGGTGGACGGTGGCAGACCGATCGGGCCCATCGAGTCGGTGGGCCTTCACGTGATGGTGGCCCTCGACCGGATCGACACGGCGATCTACGGCGTCCTCGGCGCGGCGGCGAAGTGGCTGTCCGGCCTTCCCGCGACCCCGGTCACGGAATTCCTGCAGGGCACTCTGATGCTGGTGCGCCGGACGTTCTTCGACCAGCCACCGACCCTGCATCCCACGCAACTCACCGGTCAGGTGAGCGGTCCGATCACCGGCACGATCGGAGCGGTCGACCCCGAAGGCGAGCCGATCACCTACCGGGTGGTCGATGCCCCGCAGAGCGGCGACGTCGTCGTCAACGCGGACGGCACCTACACCTACAACCCGGGACCGGGCTTCGACGGCAGCGATGCGTTCGTCGTCGAGGCCGGCGACCAGAAGCCGAAGGCAGCGCTGCTGGCGCCCGGTGTCTCATCAGCACTGCAGGGCAATATCCTCGAACCGCGCCGGCCCGCCGGGACCGAGGCTCTCGTCACGGTCAAACAGGGCACCACACCGCAGGTCACCTTCACTTTCACGTACGCCGACGAGGATGCCCGGGTCGCCTGGGAGGCGCATCCGAAAGCTCTCCCGACGCTGCAATACGCGGCGTTCAACTTGGCGAAGGCCGTCAACCCCGAGTATTCGGTCAACCTCACGTACGAGCTCGACGTCACCAGCAGCGGCCTGGCTTCGGCCGGCAGCCCTCGCCTGAACACCACGGACCAGGGCTTCTACATGACGGTGGTCCAGACCAAGATCATCAAGGGATCCATCCCCTCCAACCCGAAGAATGACGGCACCATCGACTTCAACTTCTCTCCGACCTACCAGAAGGTGGCCGGCGGCCTGCGGTTACCGGCGAAGTGGAACTACGTCAATAACGTCAAATCGAATGAGTACAACTTCGAAAACGTCGCGACACATGAACTCCTGCACAGTTTCGGGTTCAACGACAATGTCAAGAAGCCGGGCTGCAACGCGGTGGAATGCACCGACAACGGAAAGGGAACGCCCACCACGAAGCCCAAGACCAACTGGTTCTACTACGACCAGTTCACCGGGAACTCCAAGGGCGACAGAGCAATCAACGCGGCCACCTATCGCTGGAATCCGGCGTTCGACACGAACCTCATCGCCGGCGAAGGCTCCGCGAACGGGCTGTACTTCACCGGCGTCAACGCCCAGCAGGCCTTCGGCCAGAAGCCCGTGCCGTTGCTCTCGGAGAACCCGTATTCCAACAGTTCGGTATCGCACCTCAACGACTACTACTTCACGGGCGACGACTTCAGCGCCGGGAACGGACGGCAGTTGATGAACGCCTATGACGAAGCGGGAGTCAAGGTTCCGACCAGTCTGAGCAAGATCGAGATCGGCATGCTCAAGGATCTCGGTTACCGGATGTGAGGTTCTCGGCGAGAGGTGGGGTGACGTGTCGAAAAGCGTTGCGCGCGTAGGAGCCGCAGCATTCGTGCTGGGATTGTCGGTCGCCGGGCCGCATGCGATTGCAGTTGCCGACAGCGGTGACTCGGTGTCCGGCCGTGGCGTCACGAGCAGCAGTGCCTCCCCCTCGGGGGCCTCGTCGAGTGTGACGGCGCATCGTGGCGCCCGGGGCAAGGGACGCTCCCCGGTGGCGGATGATTCCGTCACTACTGGTCCCGCCGCGGCGCGCACCGGCGTCGTCCCCGCGCCCGCGGCGGCGTCGGCGAGTGCCGGTGGCGGCCGTGCCGCCGGCCGAGGCGGGGGATCGGGCTCCGGCCCGGTCATCCGGGCGTCTGCCGCGCCCGTGGTCGAGATCGCCGACGCGGTGATCCGCCGAGGCCGCTCTTCGGCGCCGTCGGCCCTGCCGGAACCTGCCGCGGCGACCGGCGTCTCGTCGTCGTCGGCGCTTCCTGCCGCGGCGAGCACCGGTTCCTCGACCGGTTCGGAAACAGCGGCTCCCCAGCCCATCGACGGTGACCGACCGATCGGACCCATCGAGACAGTGGGTGTCACCATCGTGACGGCGGTCGACCGGATGGACACCGCGATCTACGGGGTCCTCGACGCCGCCGCGAAGTGGCTGTCGGGTCTGCCGGCCACTCCGGTGACGGAGTTCCTGCAGGGCTCGCTGCTATTGGTGCGGCGCAACTTCTTCGACCAGCCCCCCACCGTCAACCCCCTGCAACTCACCGGCCAGGTCGACGGACCGATCACCGGCACCATTGGTGCGGTCGATCCGGAGAAGGAGGCGATCACCTACAGCGTTGTCAACGCCCCCGCGGAGGGCACCGTCACCGTCAACCCGGACGGCACTTACACCTACACGCCGGGTATGGAGTTCGACGGCAGCGACGCGTTCGTCATCCAGGCGGACGACAACGCCAAGGGGCGGCGGACGGGCAATGTGCTCGAACCACGGCGTGCCACCGGGACAACGGCGCTCGTGACCGTCAAACAGGGCGCAAAGCCCGTCGTCGCCTACACGTTCACCTACGCCAAGTACGCGAAGGGTCTCGGCGACGCCAAGGCCGTCTGGGAGTTGCATCCCCAAGCGCTGCCCTGCTTGGAACAGGCCGCCTTCACCGTGGCCGACGCCGTCAATCCGCAGTACCAGGTCACCCTGAACTATGAGCTCGGCCTCCTGAGCGGGGAGCTGCTGGCAAACGCGTCGAGCCCGAGCATCAAGCCCGACGATCCCGGCTTCTACATGACCGTGGTGCAGGACAAGATCATCAAGGGCACCAACCCGAATGGGACCACGGTCGATGGAAAGGTCAATTTCAACTTCACCCCGAGCTATTACGACAAGAAGACCGACACCGACAAGCGGGCCGGCTGGTCCTACTTCGGCAAGCCCACCAAGACCCAATACAGCTTCGACGCCACCGCGGCGCATGAACTTCTGCACAGCTTCGGGTTCCTGGCCGGCGTCGAGAAGCCACCCTGCAACGAGTTCGTCTGCAATAACGGAAAGCCGACGAAAGACGCCGTGACCAACTGGTACTACTTCGACCAGCTCATCGGCAATGCCCAACAGCAGAAGGCCATCGACGGCAAGACCTATGAGTGGGACCCGGCTTTCGACGCGAACGTGACCGGAGACAAGGCGAACGGCCTGTACTTCCTCGGCGACAACGCCGTCAAGGCATACGGCGGTCCGGTTCCGCTGTACTCGCCGACCGAATTCAAGCCGAGTAGCTCGATCAGCCACCTCGCCGACTACGTCTTCAACAAAACCGACCCCACCGCCAAGGACTACGTGAAACTGATGAACGCCAACGGTGATGTGGGAGAGCCGAATCTCCAGTTGAGCCCCGTGGAGATCGCGATGCTCAAGGACCTGGGCTACCGGACGAAGGCTTGAGTTCTGCGGACGTGGAGGGATGGTCGGTGGCACGTACGCCGTTCGGGTGCAGCCCGAGTGGACGTATGTACGCGGGACGGTTCGAGGGCGTCAGTCGAAGGTCAACTGAATTAGTGAGCAATCGTCGGAGAATGCACCTGTCGATGTCAGAGCAAGTAGGTCTTCGACGAGTTCGTCAAGCGTCCAGTCCAGGGTTTGAGCCAGCCGAGTCGTCACTTTTTCGAAGTCCGTCAACGTTCCTTGCCGACCGCTGTCGAGGATGATTTCGTGTGCGCCGTCGCTGAACACAAGGATTCGACAGCCATGCGGCACCGCATAGGTGCGTGAGGTGAACTCGGTGTCCTTGAATACGCCAACGGGCGCGCCGTGCGTGGACAACTCGGTTATGGCGACTCCCGTTCCGGTCTCGGAATTGAATGCGAACGCCGGTGGGGTTCCCGCGCTGGCGTAGCGGAGCATGCGGGTGGATGCCTCGTAGACGGCGACCCACATCGTGAAGTAGTGGTCGCCGTGTCGTTCCATCTGGAACAGCCGGTTCAGATCGGTCAACACCTGATCGGGGGCAAGTAGCGTCTCTAGGGGCAGCACCCCCGAACGCAACACGTTGTGAACAGAAATCGACAGCAACGCGGGTTCAATGCCGTGCCCGGACACGTCGATCAGATAGACGATCAGGTGGTCGTCATCGACCCATCGGTAGTCGAAACAGTCACCCGCAAGTTCCTGGGAGGGCAGATACCGCGAGGACACCCGGACTTGCCCTTCCAGGCCACCTGGGAGCACTGACGCAACGTAGGCCGCCGCGCTGCGGAGGTCTGCGGTGAGTCGGTCTGTCTGGGTTTGGAGCCGTTGCGCGAGAAGGCGGTTCTGCTCGTCTCGCAGGGCTAGCTGCCGCCGCGCCTCGACTTCCGCTGTGATGTCGATGATCTGAGAGACGAAGTACTCCACCTCACCATCGGGCTTGCGCAGACAGCTCACCGAAAGGTCACCCCAGACGACGTGACCATCGGCATGGATGTACTGCTTTGTCATCCGGTAGGACTCACTGCGTCCCGCCAGTACGTCTTCAACTTGGCGGAAGTCGGCTTCCAGGAACTCCGGGGCGGTCAACTCCTGCCAGGTCTTTTTCGCGAGAGTGTCGGCGTCGTATCCGAAGAACTTGCACATTGCCTCGTTGACAACTTCAAATTTGCCGTCGGGGGCAAGGAGTCCCATCCCGATCCCTGAGTTGTCCATCAGTCTGCGAAAGCGTGCATCGGCCTTGTGCCGCAGATCGCGGGCTTGGGCCAGGAGTTGTGCCACCCGGAACCGGTCGGTGACGTCGCGCCACGTCAGCGTGATGGCGGTTGGCGTGGCTCGTGTGGCTCTCAGGTCGTAGCGGCGGGTGTCACCGAGAATTTCACTGGCGTAGGACAGGTCGTCAATGATCAGGGGTTCGCCGGTGTCCACGCACCGCACGTAGGCGGCGAACAAGCCTGCTTCGACTACCCCTGGCGACCTGTCCTGCAACCCGCTGCCGAGCAAGTCCTCCCGCGACAAACCGAGGTAGTCGCAGGTCGCCTGGTTGACTTCGCGGTAGACGAAATCGGTGACCCGCCCGGAAGAATCCCGCACGGCCTCCAAGAGCACTTGAGGATCAAGCATCCCGTCGAGGCTGGCTCGCAGCAGAGTCCGATCCAGTTCTTTGGCCTCAAGCAACACATGCTCGCGCCGACTCAGCCGGTACGCAGCAGCACCGAGCACAACGGTGCCCGTCGCTGTCGCGAAGGTCAGTGCCAGATCATCTCGAAGGCCGAGAGCAAGCAAAGCGCGTCGCGACAATCCGACAAGCAACGGAAAACCGGCGAGAATGATGCCCAACCGAACCAATGACAGCCGGTCGGAACGGGCGATCAGCCACGCTGGACGCAGCAACACCGTCGCCGCGCCAAGCAACAGCAGACCAATGGCAGTCATGAGCGCCATGCCCGTCGAGGTTCCGATCTGTAGCCGGGCTACAGCACCGAACAGGTAAGCCAGGATGGCGACGAAGGGCATCACCATCGCAGCACCCAGGCTCACCATCCCGAGCACGCGGGTCCGCGGGCGATTCACCAGGGTCAACCCCGCAGCGACGGACAGGAAGAGCACCGAGGACGACGTTTGCGGGCTGGGACGACCCGGCAAGGTCCGTTGCACCCTTCGCACCGCATCCCCGAACCACATCTGGTCCAGACCGAACGTCCGTGAGGTCGCGTACTCAACGAGGATGACGGCAGCGGTGGCACCCACCAACGTCGCCAAGCTCCGCCCAATCCACACTCGGCCGGGCGACGGATTGCCCGACTGCACCAGGAGCGCAACCGCTAGTGTCGCCAACCAGAGGGCAGTCCACGGCGTCATCGGCGGCCAGGTCGGGTAGGTCCGTGTCAACGCCTGGATGCCCGTCGCCCATCCCACCAAGGCCAGGGCCGCCATGATGAGAACGACCACAGCGGCGGCACGCCCCCAACGGCCTAATGACCGTTCCAGCAACCTGTTGGTGCGAGCTACATCCATGCGCAGCTCCCGTGATTAGTAGTGCAGATCAAGTTCCGCGAGCTCAACGACGGCCAGAGGCGACTCGCCCAATCAGAATAAGGCGCGATTCCCTATTGGTTGCCGGCACAGCCAGGGAACGGGGGTGGGTGAGATCGCTGGCGTGACCGTCTCCTAAACCACTCAGTGAGGGTGGGCGCTCCGGAACGTGTTTCGGAGAAATTCTGGCGGGCAGCAGGAACACGTTTTGAGGAACTGCGGACGGTCGCCACAGCTGAGGTCTGAGACAACAAAGCCCTGACCTGGAAGTCCACCGGTCAGGGCTTTGCTTTCACAGTCGGGGTGGCGGGATTCGAACCCACGACCTCTTCGTCCCGAACGAAGCGCGCTACCAAGCTGCGCCACACCCCGTGTGAAGCGTCGACAGCCTATCGCACCGTTGCGCGCCGAAGCCAAACGCGACTGGTCCCGACTGTCTCGCTCCTCCTCCGGCGCTAAGCGCCGGCATCGTCGACTCGACTAACCCGACTGTCTCGCTCCTCCTCCGGCGCTAAGCGCCGGCATCGTCGACTCGACTAACCCGCGGCGGCCGAGACCGGCCACGAACAGTCCTGTTCGAAGGCGGCCAATACCCGCGCGTACGGGGCCGGGTCCAGACCCTGGGCGGTCAGCCAGGCGTCGTCGAAGTAGGTGTCGGCGTACCGTTCGCCGCTGTCACAGATGAGCGTGACGACCGAACCGCCGCAGCCGGCGGCCGCCATCTCGGCCAGCAGACCGAACGCGCCCCAGACGTTGGTTCCGGTGGACGGCCCGACCCGCCGGCCCAGCACCGCCGAGACCTGGTGTGCCGCCGCGACCGATGCCGCGTCGGGCACCTGCTCCATCCGGTCGATCACCGACGGCAGGAACGACGGTTCGACGGTGGGCCGGCCGATGCCCTCGATCCGCGACGAGGCGCCGGTGTCGATGTCGCGCCGCCGCTGGGTGTAGGCCGGGAAGAACGCCGAGTTCTCCGGGTCGACCACGCACAGCCGGGTGGGGTGGCCGCGGTAGCGGATGAACCGCCCGATGGTGGCGCTGGTCCCGCCCGTGCCGGCGCCCACCACGATCCACGACGGCACCGGGTGCCGCTCGTTCTGCATCTGCTCGAAGACGGACTCGGCGATATTGTTGTTGCCCCGCCAGTCGGTGGCGCGCTCGGCGTTGGTGAACTGGTCGATGAAATGCCCGCCGGTCTGTTGAGCGACCCGGTGCGCCTCCGCCGTCACCTCGGCCGCATGATCCACGAAATGACAACGCCCACCGTGCTTTTCGATCAGAGCGATCTTGGCCCGGCTGGTCGACGCCGGCATCACGGCGACGAAGGGCAGCCCCAGCAGTGCGGCGAAGTACGCCTCCGAGACCGCCGTCGACCCGGAAGAGGCTTCGACCACGGTGGTGTCTTCGCCGATCCAGCTGTTGCACAGGGTGTACAGGAACAGCGACCGGGCCAACCGATGCTTGAGGCTGCCGGTGATGTGGGTGGACTCGTCCTTGAGGTACAGCGTGAGGTCGGACGTCTCGGCCCAGGCGGACGGCAGCGGATAGCGCAACAGGTGGGTGTCGGCGCTGCGGCGGGCATCCGCCTCGATGAGGCGGATGGCGTGGTTCTGCCAGTCCCGTGATACGGACCGGCGTCCCGGGGTGTCTGGTTGGCCCACGATCCTGAGCTAGTGCACCGACGCCGTCGGCGTCGAGCGAAGCACCGTTTGGGAGTGGTCCCGGCCGCCGGTCGGGGCGGCCACCAAGGTGAGCAGGGTGGCCTCCGGCCGGCAGCAGAACCGCAGCGGCGCGAACGGTGAGGTGCCGATTCCCGCCGATACGTGCAGGGCGGTCTCGGCGCCCCAGTTGGACGCGCCCTTGGCGCGCGAGCGGTCCAGGTCGCAGTTGGTGACCAGCGCCCCGTAGAACGGCAGGCACAGCTGGCCCCCGTGGGTGTGCCCCGCCATGACCAGTTGGTAGCCGTCGGCGGCGAACCGGTCCAGCACCCGGGTATAGGGGGCATGGGTGACGCCGAGGCTGAGGTTGGCGATCGGGCTCGGCGGCCCGGCGATGGTGTCGTAGCGGTCTCGGCCCAGGTGTGCGTCGTCCACCCCGGCGGCAGCGATGGTGAGGCCGGCCACCTCCAGTTCGCGCCGGTTGTGGGTCAGGTCCAGCCAGCCCCGCTCGGTGAAGGCGGCGCGCAGGTCCTGCCACGGGAGGGGCTTGCCGTGCGCACGGTGGTCCCGGTCGGTCAGGTACTTCGCCGGGTTCTTCAGCTTCGGGGCGAAGTAGTCGTTGCTGCCGAAGACGAACACGCCCGGAACCGCCAACAGATCGCCGAGGGACTGCACCACCGACGGCACCGCGCGGGGGTGCGACAGGTTGTCGCCGGTGTTGACCACCAGATCCGGCTCCCAGCGCGCCAGCTCGCGCAGCCACGCCTGCTTGTGCCGCTGTGTCGGACGCATGTGGATATCGCTGAGGTGCAGCACCCGCAGCGGGGTCGAGCCGGGTGTCAGCACCGGCATGGTGACCTCGCGGACGACGAACGCGTTGGGCTCGATCACGGCGGCGTAGCCGATGGCGAGCGCGGCGCTGCCGGCCGCGGCTGTGAGGGAGTTCTTCAAGGCATTGGCGGCCATAACGGCAGACTACTGCCAGTCGCCATCGGGGTGGAGAGCGATTTCGCCGCAGTCACCGGACCGTCACGGCGGTGGCGGAGGCGCCTGCGGCGGCGGTGGCGGGGCTTCCGGGGGCGGCGGGGGAGCCAGCACCGGCACCGTGATCGGAGGCAGTCCGGGGATCTCCACGACTTGCGTACCGATTCCCGGCGGCATGCCCGGAAGCGGCGGAGGTGGCGGCGGTTCGCCGGGTTTGGGCGACGGCGGTGGTGGTGGCGGCGGTGCGACGCCGTTGCTTACCACCAGCGTGACGATGATGCCCGGCACGGTCTGCCCGCTCGGCGAGGTGCCGATGACCGTGCCGGCCGACGCCGCGCTGTTCTGCATGCTGACTTTGTCGGCGACCTGGAACCCGGAGGCGCGCAACTCTTCTCGCGCGCTGTCCTGACTCAGGCCGCTGACATTGGGAACCCGCGAACCGGGTGCGCCGTCGACGTAGCGCGGATCGGTCGGCGGCATGGACACGTCGCCGAACTTCTCGGCGATCGGCGTCATCGTGGTGAACCACGTCTCGGCCGGCTCCTTGCCGCCGAAGAGATCACCGTCGCCGCACTGACGCAACGGGAACGAGCAGATGTCGCTGGGATTCGGCGAATCGTCGTAGATGTAGTTCACCGCGGCGTAGCGGTTGGTGTAGCCGAGGAAGCCGGCCGAGCGGTGCGCCTCGGTGGTTCCGGTCTTGGCCGACATGGGCAGCGTCCAGCCCAGCGAGTTGGCCTCGGCGGCGCCGGTGCCGATCACGGTGTCCTTGGACAGAGCGTTGGAGAGCGTGTCGGCCAGACCCTTCGGCACGACCTGTTCGCACGACTCGGCATTGATGGCCACCTCGTCGCCGTGCCGGTCGTAGACCTTGTCGATCGGGTTGGGCGGGCACCACATTCCGCCGGAAGCGAGGGTGGCCGCGACGTTCGTCAACTCCAGCGGGTTCACCTCGAACGGGCCGAGGGTGAACGTCCCAAGGTTCTGGCGCTTGATGAAATCAGCCAGGCTCTCGTTGTTGTCCGGGTCGTAGCCGCGGGCCGTGCCGGGTTCGGTGTAGGAGCGCAGACCCAGCCGGACGGCCATGTCCACGGTGCGGCTCACTCCCACCTGCGAGATGAGTTTCGCGAACGCGGTGTTCGGCGACTTCGCCAGTGCCTCGGTGACGCCCATGGTGAGGTACCGCGGATCCTTGTAGTTCTCCACGCACCAGGTCTCCCTGGGGCAACCCCTCGCCCCGCCCTCGCCGAGACCCTTGGCCTCGAACCGGCCGGGAACGTCGAGGGTGGCGTTGATACCCAGACCCAGGTCCAGCGCCGCCGCGGTGGTGAAGATCTTGAAGATCGACCCGGCGCCGTCACCGACCAACGAAAACGGTTGCGGCTGAACGGTTTGTCCCGAGCCGGTGTCCAGGCCATAGGTGCGGTTGCTCACCATCGCGATCACCGGATGGCTCGTCTTGCCGGGCAGCACGATGTTCATGACGCTGGCGATGCCCTCGAGATCCGGTGCGGCGATCGAGTCCACCGACTTCTTGGCGTCCGCCTGCACGTCGGGGTCCAGCGTGGTTTTGATCAGGTAGCCGCCCCGGGCGATCTGCTCCTTGCTCAGGCCGGCCCGGGACAGGTACTCCTGCACGTAGTCGCAGAAGAAGGCCCGGTCGCCCGCGGCGATGCACCCGCGCGGCAGTTCGTTGGGCCGGGGCAGAATGCCGAGTGGCTGTTGCTTGGCGGCCCGCAGCTCGTCGGCCTTGTCGGGCAGCTGGTCGATCATCGTGTCCAGCACCAGGTTTCGCCGCACCAGGGCCCCGTCGGGGTTGATGTAGGGGTTCAGGGTGCTGGTGGACTGGACCATGCCTGCCAGCAGCGCGGACTGAGCCCAGCTCAGATTCGACGCGTCGATCCCGAAGTAGGTCTGTGCGGCGTCCTGGATGCCGAAGGCGCCGTTGCCGAACGACACCAGGTTCAGGTACCGCGTCAGGATCTCCGGCTTGCTGAGGGTTCGGTCGAGGCTGAGCGCCATCCGTATCTCACGCAGTTTCCGCGCGGGAGTGGGCGCGACGGCGGCGCGCCTCTCGGCGTCGTTCTGAGCCAGCACCAGCAGCTGGTAGTTCTTGACGTACTGCTGCTCGATGGTCGAGCCGCCGCGGGTGCCGAAGTCGCCGGAGGCGTAGCCGGCCAGACCGGTCAGCGTGCCCTTCCAGTCCACGCCGTTGTGCTCGGCGAAACGCTTGTCCTCGATCGCGACGATGGCCAGCTTCATGGTGTCGGCGATCTTGTCGCTGGGCACCTCGAAGCGCCGCTGGGAGTACAGCCACGCGATGGTGTTGCCCTTGCTGTCGACCATGGTGGTGACGGCGGGGATGTCGCCTTCGAGCACCTGGGCTGACCCGTTGGCCACGATGTCGGACGCGCGGTTGGACATCAGCCCCAGCCCCCCGACCACGGGGAAGAGCAGAGCCGCCACGATCACGCTGGCCAGCAGGCAGGACCACACCAGCTTGACGATCGTGGGAACGGCCGGTCCGCGTTCCGACATGGGCTACAGCGTACTGAGGGCCGTCCGCGGCCCGCCGGTGCGTCCGGGGCGGGGGAACATAGCCGAAATTTGTGACGACTGTGTCACAAAAGCCCAGTTCATGCTCTGACGGGACGTTCGTCCCAAAAAACCTGTGACTTGACTGTTGCGCAAACGCGACCTGACCACTTACTTTAAGCGCACAGTGCGACGCAGATAACACTCGCCTCGCAATGTGGCGTAGATCGCACCGCGGCTACATCGGAGGGATTGGCTGCCAGAACGGCGGCTCAGACGAAGGGATCGCCCGTGTCGGGGACTCGGCCCGTTGCCCGCAGGACAACCTCAGTATCGGTACACGGTTCCCTTCAGGGAGTCAACGGTGAAGCCCGTATCGCGTGGGTATCCCAAGCGTTGTGTAGATCGGCCGATCCCGACCAGTTGTTCGTCCGCGGCGCCGCTCAGCGAAAGGCCGCGGTGATCTGCCGTCACTGTCCGGTGATCACCGAGTGTGGGGCCGACGCCCTCGACAATCGGGTGGAGTTCGGCGTGTGGGGCGGAATGACCGAGCGCCAGCGCCGTGCCCTGCTCAAGCAGCACCCCGAGGTCTCCTCGTGGGCGGAATTCTTCGCCGCCCGTCAGCACCGCAGCGTCAGCTGACGAACCCTCTTACGTCTCGCCGGTGATCTGATCGGCGATCGCCTGCAGCGCGTCCAGATCCGACACGTCGAAGGGCAACGACGGCACCCCTACCACCCGCACGTGCGGATTGGCACCGGTGAACCGCGACAGTAGCCGGATCTCGCGCTTCGCGGTCTGGCCCCGATCGGCATGGATGCGCAGGACCGCCGCCGCCAGCGGATGCTCCCCGGCTTCCTCGAGTTGCACGGCGCCGTCGATCGCTCGCTCCACGGTCAGCGGGCACAGCACGGGATGGGTCCGGTTCAAAATCAGGCCGGCCAGCGGCATCCCCTCGGCCGAGAGCCGATCGACGAAGAACGTCGCCTCCCGCAGCGCGTCGGGTTCGGCGGCCGACACCACCACGAACTGGGTGCCCCGGCGCTTGAGCAGTTCGTAGGTGCGATCCGCCTTCGCCCGGAATCCGCCGAAGGTGGTGTCCAGTGACTGCACGAAATTCGCGGCGTCGGAAAGCATCTGGGAACCGACGATGGTCGAGACCGCCTTCATCGCCAGGCCCATCGCGCCGGTCACCAGCTTGCCGAATCCGCGGCCGGGTCCCAGGAAGAGCTTCCACATCCGGCTGTCCATGAAGCTGCCGAGCCGCTTGGGGGCGTCGAGGAAGTCCAGGGCGTTGCGCGACGGCGGGGTGTCGACCACCACCAGGTCCCAGCGGTCCTGGGCAAGCAACTGGCCGAGCTTCTCCATGGCCATGTATTCCTGCGTGCCGGCCAGTGAGGTGGCGACGGTCTGATAGAACTTGTTGTCCAGAATCGATTGTGCGCGAACGGGATCGGAGTACTCCAGCACCATCTCGTCGAAGGTGCGGCGCATGTCGAGCATCATCGCGTGCAGTTCGCCGGCGACCTCGGGGCCCAGCGGAACCTGCTGCGGCGTGTTGCCGAGTTCCTTGATGCCGAGGGCCTGGGCGAGCCGCTTGGCCGGGTCGATGGTGAGCACCACCACGCTGCGGCCGTACTCCGCGGCGCGCAGTGCCATCGCCGCGGCGGTGGTGGTCTTGCCCACCCCGCCGGCGCCGCAGCAGACCACCACGCGGTTGGACTTGTCGGACAGGATGGACTTCATGTCCAGCGTTGGAGGTGTCCCGCTCATGGCCGACCTTCCCTAGTGATCATCGACGGTGTCCTCTTGCCCTCTTCGCTGCGCTCATCTGACGCCTTGCTGGGCAAGGGCTTCCGCGAGTTCGTACAGGCTGCCCAGATCCACGCCGTCGGCGATCGTCGGCAGATCCAGCCGTGGAACGTGCAGATCCTCGAGTTCGGTGGCGCTCTCGGAACGCGCCCGGATCCTGCTGGCGTGTTCGATGCTCTCGGTGAGCAGGCCGGCGAAATCGCCGTCCGCCATGGTGATTCCGGCACTGGACAGTCCAGCCCGCGCGGCGTCGGCGTCGATGATGCCGTCCGCGGCCGGCTCGAGTGCGTCCTCGGGCAGGAACGCCGGGATGTTGCGGTTGACGATCACACTGCCCACCGGAAGATCGAGAGCCTCGAGTTCCTCGATGGCCTCGATGGTCTCCTGGATCGGCAGTGCCTCCAGCAGTGTCACCAGATGGATGGCGGTCTGCTCGGAGTGGAGCAGTTTGACCACACCCTCGGCCTGGGAGTGCACCGGACCGCCCTTGGCGATGTCGGAGAGCGCCTTGGTGACGTCGAGGAACCGGGTGATCCGGCCGGTCGGCGGGGAGTCCACCACGACGGCGTCGTAGGCCTGCCGCTTGTTGGCGCCCAGCCGAACCGCGGCTTCCTTGATCTTGCCGGTCAGCAGCACGTCGCGCAGGCCCGGTGCGATCGTGGTGGCGAACTCGATGGCGCCCACCCGCCGCATCGCGCGCCCGGCGAGGCCCAGGTTGTAGAACATGTCCAGGTATTCCAGGAAGGCGGCCTCGAGGTCGATCGCCAGGGCGTTGACGTGGCCGCCGGCGTCGGCCGTGGCGACCTTGACTTCCGCGTAGGGCAGCGGGGGAACGTCGAAGATCTGCGCAATGCCTTGGCGCCCTTCGACTTCCACCAAGAGGACCCGGCGGCCGCCCGCCGCCAGCGTCAAAGCCAGTGCCGCCGCGACGGTGGTTTTCCCGGTCCCGCCCTTACCGGTGACGAAATGCAGTCGCGCCCTGGTCAGCCGGTCGGGCCAGCCAACGGTGCCGGCTTCACTCATTGTGGTCGTCACCTCTGCATGCTATCCAAGCGCGGCGGTCTACTCGGGTGAGTCGTCAAGCGGGAAGCCGATTGGACGCCGGCCGGCGGGGGATAGGCTCTGGCCTATGAGCGAACGAACCACCTGGGAGTACGCGACGGTGCCGTTGCTGACTCACGCGACCAAGCAGATCCTCGACCAGTGGGGGGCCGACGGCTGGGAACTCGTGTCGGTGCTGCAGGGACCGACTGGTGAACAGCACGTCGCCTACTTGAAGAGGGCCAAGTGAGCAGCGGCTCGGGGAGTGTTACTAGGCGGCTGGCCGAGCTGGGCGTTAATTTGCCGGCCGTCGCGACACCGCTGGCGGCCTATGTGCCGGCTGTCCGCACGGGCAACCTGGTGTACACCTCCGGGCAGCTTCCGCTGGAAGGCGGTGAGCCCACCCATTCGGGCAAGGTGGGCGCTGAGGTGACTCCGGAGGAGGCCAAGATCGCGGCCCGCACCTGTGCGCTGAACGCACTGGCCGCCGTGGACGCGCTGGTGGGGATCGATTCGGTGGTACGGGTCGTCAAGGTCGTCGGCTTCGTCGCGTCGGCACCGGGTTTCACCGGTCAACCCGGGGTGGTCAACGGTGCTTCCCAGTTCCTCGGCGAGGTGTTCGGCGAAGCGGGCTCCCACGCCCGCTCGGCGGTGGGAGTGGCGTCGCTGCCCCTGGACGTGCCGGTGGAGGTCGAGCTCATCGTCGAGGTTTCGTAGGCCGAGTGTGAACCACCCGGCCTATGGCGAGCTGCGGCCGGTCACCGAATCGGCCTCGGTACTGCTGTGCCACAACCCCGGCCCGCTCACGCTGGACGGCACCAACACCTGGGTGCTGCGGGCGCCCCGATGCGACGAGATGGTCGTCGTCGACCCGGGTCCCGACGATGCCGAACACATCGCCCGGCTGGCCGCTCTGGGCCGCATCCCGCTCGTGCTCATCAGCCACCGCCACGGTGACCACACCGACGGTATCGACGCTCTCGTCGACGCCACCGGCGCGACGGTCCGGTCGGTGGGAAGCGGATTCCTGCGCGGACTCGGCGGCTACCTTCGCGACGGCGAGGTCATCGAGGCGGCCGGGCTACGCATCCGGGTGCTGGCCACTCCCGGGCACACCGGCGACTCCGTCAGCTTCGTCCTCGACGACGCCGTTCTGACTGCCGACACGGTGCTCGGTCGGGGCACCACCGTCATCGACGACGAGGACGGCAGCCTCGCCGACTACCTGGATTCACTGCGGCGGCTGCGCGGTCTGGGCAGCCGGATCGTGCTGCCCGGCCATGGCCCCGAGCTGCCGGACCTGGCAGCCGCGGCCGAGATGTACCTGGCCCACCGGCAGGAGCGGCTCGAACAGGTGCGCCGAGCCCTGCAGGTGCTCGGCGACGATGCCACCCCACGCCAGGTCGTCGAGCATGTCTATGCCGACGTCGACGAAAAGCTCTGGCAGGCAGCCGAGTCCTCCGTCCGCGCCCAGCTGGCCTACCTGCGCCGAGACTGAACTCAGGCAGGGAAAAGTGGCTTGCGCCCTGCGTCACTGCAATCTCGCGGCTATCGCGCTCGGCGTGCCAGGCGCTCGGAGTCGCAGATGAGCACGCTCTTGCCCTCCAGGCGGATCCAGCCGCGGTGGGCGAAGTCGGCCAGCGCCTTGTTGACCGTCTCCCGGGAGGCGCCGACCAGCTGGGCGATCTCCTCCTGGGTCAGGTCGTGGGTGACCCGCATGGCGCCGCCCTCCTGGGTGCCGAAGCGCTGCGCGAGTTGCAGCAGCTGCTTGGCAACTCGTCCCGGCACATCGGTGAAGATCAGGTCGGCGAGGTTGTTGTTGGTGCGGCGCAGCCGGCGGGCCAGCACGCGCAGCAGTTGTTCGGCGATCTCCGGCCGGTCGGCGATCCATGCGCGCAGCGCGTCGCGGTCCATCGACACCGCGCGCACCTCGGTGATGGTGGTGGCGCTGGAGGTCCGCGGGCCCGGGTCGAAGATCGACAGCTCGCCGAACATGTCCGAGGGACCCATGATGGTCAACAGGTTCTCCCGGCCGTCGGGTGAGCGCCGGCCGATCTTCACCTTGCCGTTGAGAATGATGTAGAGGCGATCGCCGGGCTCGCCTTCGGCGAACACCGTGTGCCCGCGCGGAAAATCAACGGGCTGAAGCTGTTTGGTCAGCGCGGAAACAGCCGTGGGATCGACTCCCTGGAAGATTCCGGCCCGCGCCAGGATCTCGTCCACGTGGCTCCTCATTACTTCTTTGTCCGAGGGCGCATGAAGGCCCTGAACTCGTCAGTTTATTAGGCAGTCTTGACGACGGCCACGCTACACAGGATTCGCGGATCCGGTTGGCTGAAAGTGCGGATTGGGCTGGGCTTGCGCGCACAGCCGGGTGGGCAGACCGGGTTCGTCGATGATTTGCCGGAGGACCGGTGCCGGCCGCGGGATGTGCCCGGTGAGGCTTTTCACTGGGAGCGGGCCGGTGCATTCCCGTGCCGCCTCGCGCGCTGCTTCGCGCGCGGCGCGGGCGAACTGCTCGAGCCGGGCGACCAACTCCGCCGCCGTCGGCCGGTCGCCCTGCAACACGGTCTCCAGTCGCTGCAACCCGACGGTGCAGAACATCAGCAGCCCGGGGAAACTCACCGCCACCAACCAGGACATAGCCGGGAAGTAAACCGGCGTCAGGTCTCATCGGGATCACGAATTGCCACCGGTCTGTCGGCGGTCAGTACCCTGGCAGAAGTGACGGCGGCTTCTGCCGGCCGCGGAGCGGCCAGGACAACGGACGGCCGCGGTGCGGCCAAAGCATCCACCGGCCGCGGTGCGGCGGCCAGAACAGCCAAGTGGGACACCGAAACCCGGCTCGGACTGGTCCGTCGAGCCCGCCGGATGAATCGGACCCTGGCGATCGCCTTCCCGCACGTGTACTGCGAACTCGATTTCACCAACCCGCTCGAGTTGACCGTGGCCACCATCCTGTCCGCGCAGAGCACCGACAAGCGGGTGAACCTCACGACGCCCGCGTTGTTCGTGAAGTACCGCACCGCACGGGACTATGCGCAAGCCGATCGGACCGAACTCGAGGAGCTCATCCGGCCCACGGGCTTCTACCGCAACAAGGCCAACTCCCTGATCCGACTCGGCGCCGAACTCGTCGAGCGCTTTGACGGCGAGGTGCCGGCGACCATGGCGGAGTTGGTGACGCTTCCCGGAGTCGGACGCAAGACGGCCAACGTGATTCTGGGCAACGCCTTCGACATTCCCGGCATCACCGTCGACACCCATTTCGGCCGGCTTGTCCGGCGGTGGCAGTGGACCGCCGAAACCGACCCGGTCAAGGTCGAGTTCGCCGTCGGGGAGCTGATCGAGCGCAGCGAGTGGACGTTATTGAGTCATCGCGTCATTTTTCATGGCCGCCGGGTGTGCCATGCCCGCAAGCCGGCCTGCGGGGTGTGCGTGCTGGCCAAGGACTGCCCGTCCTACGGCACCGGCCCCACCGAGCCGCTGATCGCCGCCGAACTGGTCCGCGGACCCGAGACCGAACACCTGCTCGCGCTGGCCGGTCTGTAGCACGATGCGCACGTCGACCCGCTGGACGCTGGCGCTGCTGGCCGTCCTCGGTGCGCTCGTCGTCGCCTTCGCGCTGGAACTGACCGGCAACCCCGATCGCTCCGGGGCGCCGCGGGATCCGGTCCGGCGCACCCACCGCGACGCCGACACCGCCGAAGCGCTCGCCGGGCCGCGGCAGCGCGCCGACCTGCCGCCGTGCCCGGCCGACGGACCTGGACCCGGTCCCGAACGGTTGCGGGGCATCGAGGTGGAGTGCGCCGCCGACGGTTCCCCGGTCGACGCCGCGCGCGCACTGGACAATCGCGTGGTGGTGCTGAATCTGTGGGCGTACTGGTGCGGCCCGTGCGCCGAGGAACTGCCCGCCATGCAGGAGTACCAGCGCCGCGCCGGCGATGCCGTCAGCGTCATCACGGTGCATCAGGACGAGAACGAGACCGCCGCGTTGGTGCGGATGGCCGAACTCGGCGTGCGCCTGCCGGTACTGCAGGACGGCCGGCGCAGCATCGCCGGCGCGCTGCAGGTGCCCAACGTCATGCCCGCAACGGTGGTGGTGCGCAAGGACGGTAGCGTGGCGGCGGTGCTGCCGCAGCCGTTCACCAGCGCCGACGAGATCGAGGCGGCGGTAGGGGCGGCACTGCGATGAGCGGCGCCGAGGAGGTCCTGCGGCCCGACGTCCGGCCACCCTGGCTGGCGCCTCTCGTCGACAACGTCGACCGCGTTCCGGACGCCTACCGCCGCCGGGTGCCCCCCGAGTTGCTCACCGCACTGACCGCTGCCCGGTCGGCCTCGGACGCCTCGCGCGACGCCGCGGTGCTCGTGCTGTTCTCCGGTCCGCACGGCGAGCATGCGCCGGGGCGGGTGCCCGACGAGGCCGACCTGCTGCTGACCGTCCGGGCCGGAACCCTGCGTCACCACGCCGGCCAGGCGGCGTTCCCGGGCGGCGCTGCCGATCCCGGCGACGCCGGTCCCGTGCACACCGCGTTACGGGAGGCGTGGGAGGAGACCGGTCTGGACCCCGGTCGGCTGCACCCCTTGGCGACGATGGAGCGGATGTTCATCCCGCCGTCGGGGTTTCATGTGGTGCCCGTGCTGGCCTACTCACCCGACCCCGGTCCGGTGACGGTGGTCGACGAATCGGAGACGGCCCATGTCGCGCGGGTGCCGCTGCGGGCGTTCGTCAATCCGGCCAACCGGCTGATGGTGTACCGGACCGGGGGTGGACAGCGGTATGCCGGCCCGGCATTCCTGCTCAACGAGATGTTGGTGTGGGGTTTCACCGGTCACGTAATCTCGGCGATGCTCGATGTGGCCGGCTGGGCCCAACCCTGGGACACCGAGGACGTACGAGAGCTGGACGAGGCGATGGCACTCGTCGGCGATGACAGTGAGGGACGTTTGTGACGAGTTCGCAATGGCTGGACATCGCCATCATCGGCGTTGCGCTGATCGCGGCGATCTCGGGATGGCGATCGGGCGCACTCGGCTCCGTGCTGTCGTTCATCGGCGTGGTGCTCGGCGCAATCGCCGGGCTGATGCTGGCTCCGCACATCGTCAGCCACGTGCACTCCTCGCGCGGCAAGCTGTTCACCGCGCTGTTCCTGATCCTGGCGTTGGTGGTGGTCGGCGAGGTGGCCGGCGTGGTGCTCGGCCGCGCGGTCCGCGGCTCCATCCGCAGCGGGCCGGTCCGGGTGATCGACTCCGTCGTCGGGGTGGCTCTGCAACTGGTGGTCGTGCTTTTCGCCGCCTGGCTGCTGGGCAGCCCACTGACCTCGTCGAATCAGCAGAACCTGGCCGCGGCCGCGCGCGGCTCCAAGGTGATCACCGAGGTCGACAAGTACGCCCCCGAGTGGATGCGTGCGGTGCCCAAGCGGATGTCCGCGTTGTTGAGCACCTCCGGCCTGCCGGACGTCCTGCAACCGGTCGGCACCCCGATCCAGGCCGTCGACCCGCCGGATCCCTCGCTGGCCGACAGCCTGGTGGTGTCCAAATCGCGGCCCAGCGTCGTCAAGATCCGGGGCGTGGCCACCTCCTGCCAGAAGGTGCTCGAAGGCACCGGTTTCGTCATCGCCCCGAATCGGGTGATGTCCAACGCGCACGTCGTCGCGGGGTCGGACAGCGTGACGGTGGAGGCCGAGGGCAAGAAGTACGACGCGACGGTGGTCTCCTACGACCCGAACGCCGACATCTCCATCCTCGACGTCCCGAACCTTCCCCAACAGCCGCTGGTGTTCGCCGACGAACCGGCCAAGACCGGTACCGACGCCGTGGTGCTCGGGTATCCCGGTGGCGGCGAGTTCGAGGCGACCCCGGCTCGGGTCCGCGAGATCATCGAATTGAACGGCCCGGACATCTACAAGACGACCACGGTCAACCGTGAGGTCTACACCATCAGGGGGCTTGTCCGGCAAGGGAATTCGGGCGGTCCGATGATCAATCGGGCCGGCCAGGTCATCGGTGTGGTGTTCGGCGCGGCCGTCGACGACAATGACACCGGCTTCGTCCTGACCACCGATGAGGTGGCGCGCCAACTGGCCAAGATCGGCAACACCGCGCCGGTGCCGACCGGCGCCTGCGTCAACGGCTAGTCGGTCGACGAGGAGGAGTCCGACAATCAATTTCTAGTCGGACAGGAACCGCTGCAGCTCCTCGTTGGCCTCGCCGGGTGCCTCCTCGTGGGCGTAGTGACCCGCCCCGGCGAGGGTGTGGAACCGGCCGCGCGAGGCGTACCGCCGGCTACGTTCCACCGGGTCGCCCAGCACGTACGGGTCGGCGTCCCCGCGCAGGTGCAGGAGGGGGAGGTCGAGGGGACGGTCCATCAGCTTCATGAACCGAAGGCCCTCGCTGCGAAGCTGGCTGCGGACCGCCCAGCGCTGGTACTCCAGCGCGCTGTGAGCCGCCGATGGGATCTGGATCGCCTGGCGCAGATGGGCGATGCTCTCCGAAAAATCCTCGGAGGCAACCCATTTCCCTGAGGAGCGCCGTCGGACCAGGGTTTCCAGTTCCGCGGCGTCGTGGCGGGTCAGCACGTGTTCCGGCCACCGCGGGACCTGGTAGCGCATCAGGCTGGGCAGCAGCGCACGACGCTGCTCGGCGCAGACGATCACCGACCGCTTCAGCGCGGCCGGGTGCGGGGAGGAGACCAGCGCGATCGAGCGCACCATCCTGGAGTGCAGAACCGCGGTGGCCCAGCAGACCAGTCCGCCGTCGGCGTGGCCCACCAGCGTCGCCGTCGTGTGGCCCAGCGCGCGGATGAGGCCGGCGGTGTCGCCGGCCAGGGTCCAGCCGTCGTAGCCGCGGGGAGGCTTGTCGCTCCCGCCGTATCCCCGCAGGTCCACCGCGACCACCCGTGCCCCGGACAGGCCGCGCAACTGGTGTCGCCACGACCACCAGAACGACGCGAAGCCGTGCAGCAGCAGCACCAGCGGCCGGGTGGTCGGCGGGGCGTCGCCACGGGCGTCCGGCAGGGCCTCGACGCATTGGAACCGGATGCCGTTGGCGTGGACGTCGTGGTGGCGCCACGGTCCCGCGATGCGGGTGACTGACGGATCCGGTTGAGCCATTACCAGCCCGACGGATCGCCGGGCAGATTGTCGTCCTCGTCCGTCGTGACCGGCAGACCGGTGTCGGCATAGATGGCCGCGGTCGGATCGTCGGCCTGTTCGGTGTGCGGGCTCTCTTCGGCGTACTCCGTGGCGGCCGCCCCGCCCGCCGCGGCCACGGCCCCGGTGGTGAGTGCCCCGGTGGAGGTGGCGGGGCGTGGTGCCGGGGCCGGCGGTCGCTTGGACTCCGATAACCAGGCTGGGGCCGTCGCCCGAGGCGGCGCGGGGCTTGAGGCCGGCACGGATGCGGGCGTGGACGGGCCGCCGGCGAACTTCGCCAAGCCCGGCGTGAGGGCGGCCGTCGTCTCCTTGACGGACTCGATCGTTTGCTGGGGCCCGCGGATCTTGCGCACCTTGCGGTAGCCCAGGAACGCGAACACCGCCGTCACCACCAGCATCAGGATGAACACGATCAGGAACGCCGCCCAGCGCCACAGCCAGGTGTCGAGCAGTTCGGCCAGGAAGAAGAACATGAAGAACGTCGAGTAGAGCAGCACCACCAGCGCCAGGATGAAGAAGACGCTGCCGGTGAGGCCCTTCTTGACGTCCCGGGTGATCTCGGCCTTGGCGAGTTCGACTTCCGCGCGGACCAGCGTCGACACCTGGGCGGTGGCATCACGGACCAGATCGCCGATCGACGGGTTCTCCGGCATCGCGTGCGGATCCACCAGCGGGATGGAGGTCGCGGTGGCGGGCACCCCGTTCTTGCGATCCCGATTGCTCACGGCAGTCCCTCCAGGCTCGGTGTGGTCGGGAGTTCATGTTGCCATGCCCGGACCGCCTCCGGGGTACCCGTCGCGTTGTTACGCAAGTTACTGATGTGACAAAGCTAGACTGGGAATCCGGGTGGGATATCGATGGAGGTGTCAGTGATCACCGCACTGAAGGTGCGGCGGACGGCCGGGGCTGCATGCCTCGTCGTTTCGGCCGCCGTCGCCGCGATCCTGCCGACCGCTCCGGTTGCCGGCGCCGAGGACAAGGTGCCGATGGGCGGCGGCGCGGGCATCGTCATCGACGGGGACACGTTCTGCACGCTCACGGCCATCGGCAACGACAACACCGGGGCCCTGATCGGATTCACCTCCGCGCACTGCGGCGGACCGGGAGCCCAGGTCGCGGCCGAGGGCGCCCAGGACCGCGGTGTCCTCGGAACGATGGTCGCCGGCAACGACGGCCTGGACTACGCGGTGATCCGGTTCAACCCGGAGAAGGTGGCACCGGTGTCGAACTGGAACGGCTTCGCCATCGACGGCATCGGCCCCGACCCGATGTTCGGGCAGGTGGCGTGCAAGCTCGGCCGGACCACCGGGTACTCGTGCGGGGTCACATGGGGCCCCGGGGAGAACCCGGGCACCATCGTCAATCAGGTCTGTGGCCGGCCGGGGGACTCCGGCGCACCCGTGACCGTCAACAACAAACTGGTCGGGATGATCCACGGGGCGTTCACCGACGGCCTGCCCACCTGTGTCATCAAGTACATCCCGTTGCACACCCCGGCCATCACCATGTCGATGAACGCGATCCTGGCCGACCTCGCCGCCAAGGACCGGCCGGGAGCCGGCTTCGTCCCGACCGCGGCCGCGGCACCCGCCCCCGCGCCGCCGGTAACGGGCTAGTCGGACGACGATGCGGAGCGCAGCGACGAGGAGGAGTCGGACCGACGGGGCAGTAGGACGGGGCCTAGTTGGCCTTGCTGGCCCGGATGGCCTCGAACACCGTCGGGTCCAGAAGTGTTGAGGTGTCGCCGAGTTCGCGGCCCTCGGCCACGTCGCGCAGCAGGCGCCGCATGATCTTTCCGCTGCGGGTCTTCGGCAGCTCCGGCACGACGTGGATCTCGCGCGGCTTGGCGATCGGCGAGATCTCCCGCGCCACTTCCGCGCGCAACTCGTTGACCATGTCGGCGGTGGACATGTCGGCGTGGTGCTCCTTGAGGATGACGAACGCGCAGATCGCCTGACCGGTGTGGTCGTCCGACGCCCCGACGACGGCAGCCTCGGCCACGCCGGCATGGCCTACGAGCGCCGACTCCACCTCGGCGGTCGAAATGCGGTGTCCCGACACGTTCATCACGTCGTCGATCCGGCCGAGCACCCATACCTCGCCGTCGGTGCCGTACCGCGCACCGTCGCCGGCGAAGTACCAGCCCTGGTCGGCGAACCGCGACCAGTAGGTCTCGACGAAACGTTCGTGGTCGCCCCAGATTCCGCGCAGCATCGCCGGCCACGGCTTGTCCAGGACCAGGTAACCGGTGACGGGTTCGCCGTCCTCGGTGGCCGGCGGCAACTCGTTGCCGTGGTCGTCGACGATCTTCGCCGAGATTCCCGGCAGCGGCCGCATGGCCGAGCCCGGCTTGCACACGGTGACGCCCGGGAGCGGGGCGATCATCGCGGCGCCGGTCTCGGTCTGCCACCAGGTGTCCACGATCGGGGCCTCGTCGCCGCCGAACACCAGCCGGTACCAGCGCCAGGCCTCGGGGTTGATGGGCTCACCGACGGATCCGAGCAACCGAAGGCTGGACAGATCGTGCTCGAAGGCGAGGTCGCGGCCCCACTTCATGAAGGTCCGGATGAGCGTGGGCGCGGTGTAATAGATTGTGACGCCGTACTTTTCGATGACCTGGAAATGCCGGTGCTCGTCAGGGGAGGCTGGCGTGCCCTCGTACACCACCTGGGTGGCGCCGTTGGACAGCGGGCCGTAGACGATGTAGCTGTGGCCGGTCACCCAGCCGATATCCGCTGTGCACCAATAGACGTCGGATTCCGGCTTGATGTCGAAGACGTAGTTGTGGGTGTAGGACACCTGGGTCAGGTAGCCGCCGGAGGTGTGCATGATGCCCTTGGGCTTACCGGTGGTCCCGGAGGTGTAGAGCAGGAAGAGCGGTTGCTCGGAGTCGAAGGCCTCCGGGGTGTGCTCGGGGGAGGCCGAGTCCACCGTCTCGTGCCACCAGAGGTCGCGGCCCTCGGTCCAGTCGATGTCAATCCCGGTGCGGCACACCACCAGAACGTGCTCCACCGACGGCTGGGCGGCGACCGCCTCGTCGACCGCGGCCTTCAGTGACACCGCGCTGCCCCGGCGGTACTGCCCGTCGGTGGTGATGACCAGCTTGGCCTGAGCATCCTCGACCCTGGCCCGCAGTGCCGATGCGGAGAACCCGCCGAACACCACCGAGTGCATGATCCCCAGACGCGCACAGGCCAGCATCGCCACGACGGCCTCGGGCACCATCGGCATGTAGATGGCCACCCGGTCACCGGCGACCAGGCCCAGATCGGTCAGTGCGTTGGCGGCCTTACAGACCTCGTCCTTGAGCTGGGCGTAGGTGATCGTTCGCTCGTCGCCGACCGGCTCGCCCTCCCAGTGGATGGCGACGCGGTCACCGTTGCCGGCCTCCACATGACGGTCCACGCAGTTGTAGGCGACGTTGAGCTTGCCGCCGACGAACCACTTCGCAACCGGCGCCCGGGACCAGTCCAGCACCTCGGTGAACGGGGTTTCCCAGCTCAGTCGGTTGGCTTGTTCGGCCCAGAAGGCCAGCCGGTCCGCGTCGGCTCGGTCGTACAGTTCAGCGGTTGCGTTCGCAGCCGCCGCGAACGCCTCCGATGGCGGGTACAGGGTGGGGACATCGGTGTGCGCCTCGGTCATGGTTGTGAGCGTAGTCACCACTTCTGCGCGCTGGGCTGCTACGTCACATCGATCGCCGGACGGCACCTGCGGCGCGGCGAACGGCCCGCCAATGTGCGCTCAGCGGTCCGGTGCGGGGCAGCTCCGGCGGGCGGTACTAGCGTGAGCCGTCGTGACATCCGCACACCGCGACCTGCTGGCGCCGCTGCTGGACCTGCCCGGGGTGGCGGATGCGGCGGAAACCGCGCGGGCCGCGCTGGGCAAGGTGCACCGTCACCGCGCCAACCTGCGTAACTGGCCCGTCACGGCCGCCGAGTCGACCATCCGCGGCGCCCGTTCGTCCTCCGCGCTGGACGGCGGGGGGATCGAACTGCGCGCCGTTTCCGGTTCGGAGGACCCGGTGCTTGCCGGTGCGTTGCGCGTCGGGCAGGCCATGGAGGGCGGCGCCACCAACCTGGTGGGAACCTGGCAGCGAGCACCACTGCAGGCGCTGGCGCGCCTGCACGCCCTGGCCGCCGCGGATCTGGTGGACGAGGCCGCCCTGGGCCGGCCGCGGCAGAACCCCGAGGTGGTCGCGCGGCTGGATCTGGTGACGCGACTGGTCACCGGTGCCAGTACGGCGCCCGCCCCGGTGCTGGCGGCGGTCGCCCACGGTGAAGTACTGGCGCTGGCTCCGTTCGCCAGCGCCGATGGTGTTGTGGCACGCGGTGTTTCGCGGCTGGTCACCATGGCCTCCGGTCTGGATCCGCACGGCCTCGGGGTTCCGGAGGTGTTCTGGCTGCGCCGCGCCGAGGAGTACCGCGCGGCGGCCGCCGGCTTCGCCACCGGTGAGCCCGACGGCGTGGGCGCCTGGATCTTGATGTGCTGTCGCGCGCTGGAAGACGGTGCGCGGGAAGCGTTCTCGATCGCCGAGGCCGCGGCGGACGCACCGCGAAGCGGCTAGGGAATGTCCCGCACATGCGAAGCGGGCGGCGCTCCGAAACGTGTTCGGCTCGCCGCCCGCTAGCACGGGTTTGCGAGTTACCAAGCGTGCTAGGTGGGCTGCGTGGGTGGCCTCGGCGACTTTTGCAGTGCGCTTCGGATTCAACACTTCGGATGGAGCCGGTTGATCCGCTCGCTTATGCAATTACGCAGGCCCGCAACACTTCTGCCATCATCGCGGCTTGCTTCGCGTGGGTGCTCGTAACCGTGCTGGAGAGCCTGGTTCGGGAGATAACGCCTTCTCTTCCGGCCCTATCTTGGCCTCACCAAACCTCCGTGCCTCCTTTGTACTACGTGACCGCCATCACAGCAAGGGAAAAATGCGGAAGAGTTTGGTCTCAACTCAAAAACTCATGCGGCGCAACACCGCTGACGTCGCCGAGTAGCTCAGCGCGCCGGCCGCGAGGGCGCTGACGATCAGCGCGGCGGTCGTGGCCAGCGCGGCTCCCGAGGGAGCCGGAATCCGCTCGCGCAGCGGTACCGCCCGGGAGAACGTCAGCACCGGCCAGCCGCGCACAGCGGCTTCCTTTCGCAGCGCCCGGTCGGGGTTCACCACCGTGGGATGGCCCACTTCGGAGAGCATCGGTAGATCGGTGATGGAGTCGGAGTAGGCGTAGCAGTGCTCCAGCGGATAGCCCTCCAGCGCGGCCAACTCCCGCACCGCGGCGGCCTTGGCCTCCCCGGAGCAGTAGAACTCGACGACCCCGGTGTACTTGCCGTTCTCGACCGCCATCCTGCTGCCCATCGCGTGGGTGGCCCCGAGGGCCCGCGCGATGGGCGCGACGATCTCCTCGCCGGATGCAGACACCACCACGACGTCACGTCCGCACAGCCGGTGATCGGCGATCAGTTCGGCGGCCTCGGAGAACACCAGCGGGTCGACGATGTCGTGCAGGGTCTCGCCGACGATCGCGGCCACCTGGTCGGTGTCCCAGCCGGCGCACATGCTGGTCAGGTAGGAGCGCATCCGGTCCATCTGGTCGTCGTCCGCCCCCGACATCAGGAGGAGGAACTGCGCATAACTCGATCTGAGCACGGCACGGCGGTTCAGCAGGCCCTGTTCGACGAAGGACTTGTTGAAGGCCGACGCGCTCGACTTGGCGATGACCGTCTTGTCGAGATCGAAGAAGGCCGCGGTGCGGGTCGGGCCCGGCGGCGTCACCGTACCGTCGGTCTGATTCGCCACCGGCCGGTCGCTGGCGTTCATCCGGCCAGGATAGGGCGTCCGGCCAATCAGCTGAATTGCCAGAGAAATTGGCAGTTCACGCCACCTGTCCGAGCCTGCTTTTTCACAGGAAATCGGCCGTTTTCACAGGTGTGTAATCCTTGCGCCGGGTCCGCGGGCCGTGTGTATAGTGATCATCACTCGGCTTATGGCCGAGAGTGCATCAGCCCGACCCCCCGGGGCTGATACACGACGACCCTCGCCTCCTCCCCCCCTGGCGAGGGTCGTCCTTTTTGTGCGGTGTTCCGTTTCTCTGCGGCGTTTCGCGCAGCATCGCTCCCGAATCTCCACACACCCGCATTCGTCCACAGTCGCCGACGCAGCGACTGGTGGCCGCTCGTCACGCGACGCCACTGTGGCGAGGTGACATCCGCAACACCCGTCGTGCTGATCGTGATTGGCGACCCCGACCTGGCGGCCGCTACCGACCGTGTCGCCGCGGCGGTCGGCGCCCGGGCCACTCGGGCCCAGAGCCCGGGCAGGCGCAGCTGGCTGTCAGCCGCCGCGGTCGTGGTCGACGAGCCCGGCGCACTGCGGTGCAGTGCGGCCGGGCTGCCCCGGCGCGACGGAGTGATTCTGGTCGGCGTGGACGAACCGTCGGCGGATTCCTGGGCGGCGGCGATCGACATCGGCGCTCAGCACGTGTGCGTCCTGCCCGCCCAAGAGGCTGACCTGGTGCGCCAGCTGGCCGGTCTGACCGAGGCCGCCCCGCCGGCCGGCCGGGGTGGTCCGGTCCTGGCCGTCGTCTCTGGTCGCGGCGGCGGAGGGTCCTCGGTGTTCTCCGCCGCCCTGGCGGACCGTGCCGGCGAGGCCTTACTCGTCGACCTCGATCCGTTCGGCGGCGGAATCGACCTGCTGCTGGGCGAGGAGTCCACACCGGGCCTGCGCTGGCCCGAACTGCAGGTCCACGGCGGTCGTCTGAGCTGGGCCGCATTGCGCGAGGTGCTTCCCCGTCGCAACGGCCTCAGCGTGCTGTCCGGCACGCGCAGCTGTCACGACATCGACGCCGCGTCGGTGGCGCCGGTCGTCGATGCCGGCCGCCGCGGAGGCGCCACGGTGGTGTGCGACATCCCGCGGCAACTGACTCCCGCGGCCCTCTGCGCCCTCGAATTCGCCGACCTTGTCGTGGTCGTCACCAGCTGTGACGTGAGGGCAATCGCCGCCACCACGGCCACCCTCGGAGCGCTGCGCACCGTCAATCCGGCGATCGGACTGGTGGTGCGTGGACCGTCCCCGGGCGGCCTGGCCGCGCGGGAGGTGGCCGAGGCGGCCGCCACGCCACTGCTCGCGGCGATGCGCCCCGAGCCGATGCTGGCTCAGCGCCTGGAGCGGCGAGGGCTGCGGCTGCGCCCGCACTCGCCGCTCGCCCGGGCGGCGGGGACGGTGCTCGATATGGTGCGGCGCAATACGGTGCGCGCGGCATGACCGACTCACTGATCGACCGGGTCCGGGAGCGCCTCGCGGCGGAGAACGGTCCGTTGCGCCCGGCCGTCGTCGCCGCCGCCATCCGGGCGGAGTCCGGCGGGGTGCTGGGTGACACCGAGGTCTTGAGCGCCCTTCGCGTCCTGGAAACCGAGCTGACCGGTGCGGGCGTTCTCGAGCCGCTGCTGCGCTCCGACGGAACCACCGACGTCCTGGTCACTTCTCCCGCGGACGTCTGGGTCGACAACGGAAACGGCCTGCGCCGCAGCGATGTTCGCTTCCCCGACGAAGCCGCCGTTCGCCGACTGGCTCAACGGCTGGCCGCAGCGGCGGGCCGGCGCCTCGACGATGCCCAGCCGTGGGTGGACGGTCAGCTCACCGGCGTCGGCGGCGGCCGGTTCACGGTCCGGCTGCATGCCGTGCTGCCGCCCGTCGCCGCCGACGGGACCTGCCTCTCACTGCGGGTGCTGCGCCCCGCCGATCAGGACCTCGCCGCGCTCACCGCGTCGGGGGCGATCGGCCCGGAGGCCCGTCGCCTGCTCGACGGCATCATCGCGGCACGGTTGGCGTTCCTGGTGTCCGGGGGGACCGGTGCGGGGAAGACCACCGTGCTGTCGGCGGCGCTGGGTGCCGTCCCGGCCGGGGAGCGGATCATCTGCGTGGAGGACGCCCCGGAGCTCGCGCCCCGGCATCCGCATCTGGTCCGGCTGGTGGCCCGCAGCGCCAATGTCGAAGGCGCAGGGGAGATTACGCTTCGGCAGCTGGTGCGCCAGGCCCTTCGTATGCGACCGGACCGGATCGTCGTCGGCGAGGTTCGCGGCGCCGAGGTCGTTGACCTGCTCGCCGCGCTCAACCCAGTCATTAGTTGCCTAAACGCGGCTAGGAGGTCAGTATTGCCAGTTATAGATGTCGCGAACGCGTTCGCGGGCTGGCCGCAGTGGCGCGGAATTGGCAAGTCCCAGTGCAGTCTGACGGGAGCAATCGCGACCGTGGCCTGACCCCGATCGGTTGATCCGGCTCATTCAGTGGGAACACGCCATGTGTGAAGAAGAAGTAAGTTGTGTAGGTTCCGCTTTTCGTTGGCACAATTCCGTTTTTGCGGGGCACAGCTTTGGCAGTGTTGCCGGAAAGTTGTTAGCACGGAGTGTCAGTCGAAGCCCAGTCGAATGAGCGAGAAGTCGTCCTCAAATGCCCCCGAGGGTGACAGGGCATGTAGTTCGTTGATGAGTCCGTCGAGCGACCAGCCCGGCGAACTTGCCACCCGTGCGACCAGGTCCTTGAAGTCAGTCGGCTTCAGCTGGTGATCGTTGGGGAGGGTGATTTCGCTTGCGCCGTCGCTGTAGATGAGAATCTGACATCCAGGCGGCACCGGGTAGGTACGCACGGTGAACTCGGATTCTTCAAACACGCCGACGGGTGTCGATGCCAACGACAATTCCTCCACCGACACCGCGTCCCCGTTGGAATAGTTAAGCGCAAATGGCGGGGGGGACCCGGCATTGGAGTAGCGCAACATACGGGTAGATGCCTCGTAGACCCCGCACCACACGGTGAAGTAGTGGTCACCTTGCTGTTCCATCTGGAACAGCGAATTCAATTCGGTCAACAAGACCTCAGGTGCCAACAGAGTCTCAATACCGAGGGTCCCCGAACGGATCATGTTGTGCACCGACACCGACAACAGGGCGGGTTCAAGACCGTGTCCGGATACGTCGATCAGGTAGACCAGCAGGTGATCCTCGTCGATCCAGGTGTAGTCGAAACAGTCACCCCCGAGTTCCCGCGATGGCAGGTATCGCGACACCACCTCTACCTTGCCTTTCAGGCCCCTCGGCATGATCGTGGCCATGTAGTTTGCGGCACTGGCTAATTCGTCGGCCATCCGCCGACTCTGCTGCCCTATACGTTCAGCCAGAAGCCGGTTCTGCTCGTCGCTGAGGGCCAGTTTCTCACGGGCCTCGACCTCGGCGGTGATGTCGGTAATCTGACCGGACAGGTTCTGCACCCGACCGTTCTGGTCGCGGATGCAACTGACAGCAACGTCGGCCCAAATCCGGTGCCCGTCGGCATGTACGAGCTTCCCGAGGACCCGGTAGGAATCCCGGAGCCCGCCGAACATTTCCCGGAGTTCCTCATCAGCCAGTCCCACCGACTCCGGTGCGGTCAGGTCCTGCCAGTTCTTCTGCATCAACGATTCCATGTCGTAGCCGAATAACTCGCACATCGCCGGGTTGACTTCAAGAAAGACTCCGTCAGGGGTCGTCAGGCACATGCCGATGGCGGCGGTGTCCATCGACCGCCGGTAGCGGGCATCAGCCGTGGCCTGCTGGCGGCGGGCTTCCTCGACCTTTTGCTCGGCGGCCACTTCGTCGTCGATCACTCGCATGGCGGCGGTGATGCCATCCTCTCGACCGTCGGGAGCATAGAAAGGCTTGGCATGCACATGAACCCAATGGATGGTCCCGTCCATGGCCCGCACGCGATGCCGCAGTTGGACGGCACCGCCCGACTCCACCGCCTCGGTGGAGTCGCTGATGAGCTCACCCTCCTCGGGCACGACAATTTCTGTCGCGTCGCGGCCTACCCAGTAGTCCGGTGACCCCCCGATCACATCCGTGCATGACGGAGAGACCCAGGCGAACCGACCATCCCGAATGTGGACTACCAGGTCGCCTGCGTTCTCAGCAAGGAGCCGGTAAGTCCGCTCGGATTCGGCGAACCGCTCGGTAACGTCCCGCCATGTCAGGGCAAGCAGGTCCTCACCGGCCCTGGTGGCGCGGATGTCGTAGCGGCGTGCGTCATCGAGGATTTCGTTGAAGAACGCATAGTCGTCGAGGACCACCGGCTCGCCATCCTGCAGGCACTGGATGTAGCGGCGGTGTAACTCCGATCCCTCCAAATTCGGTGAGTTCTCCCGTTGGGTGTGGCCGACCAGATCACCCTCGTTGAGGCCGAGATAGGTGCAGGTGGCCTGGTTGACGCTCAGGTAGCGGAAGTCGACCACGTGCCCGTCGGGATCGCGGACCGCCTCCATCAACACCTGCGGATCGAGCATGCTCTCGGCGCTGGCACGCAACATGGCTTCGGAAGCTGCAATGCGCCTGGCGGCCTGGAAGCGGTCGGTGACATCACGAAACGTGAGGGTGATGAAGTCTTTGCCCGCCGGAGCGATCCTGATGTCGTAGCGCCGGCTGCTGGCTTGGATTTCGTGGTCGTAGGAGTAATCGTCCAAGGCTCCCGGCTGCCCGGTCTCCAAGCACTGCGCGTAGTACGCCAGCGGCCCCGATTCGGCGAAGCCGGGCAGCAACTCAAGGACAGTCCTGCCGATCAGCTCATCCCTGGTGGTCGCCATGTCCTTGCACGCTGCCGCGTTGGCCTCGCGGTAGATGAAGTCGACGACCCGCCCGGTGGCGGGATCGCGGACGGCCTCCAGCAGCATCTGCGGATCGAGCAAGCTGTCGGTACTGGCCCGCAGCAGGGCGCGATCCGCCTCCAGACTCTCGCGTTGCCGTCGCTCGCTCTGGCTCAACCGCAGCGTGAGCAACCCGACCACACCGGTGCCCACAGCAGTGGAGAACGTCAGCGCCGTCAAGTCGTCGAAGCCGAGGGTGAAGAAGGCCAGCCGTGACGCCCCCACGAAGATCGGAAACCCAGCGATGATGGCAACAAGTCGAAGCAGTGACTGCCGGTCCGGTCGTCCCAGCAGCCAGGCGACAGAGCCCCGCTCAGGGTGAACCAGCACCGCCGCCGCCCCCAGTAGCAGCAGACTCAGCGCAGTCGCCAGAGCCATCCCCGTGGAAGCGGCCACCTTCAACAAGTTCACCGCATAGAAGAGATAGGCCAAGGCGGTAATGCCCGGTGCCGCCATCGCAGTGATCCAACTCAGCGCCCGAACCGTGCCGGCCCACTGACGATCCACGGTCGCCAGCCCGACCGCCAGGGACAGCGCAACCACGGAAATCGCCGTTTGAGGGGACGGACGACCCGGCCACGTCGATTGCAGCGTGCGCACCGCTTCCCCGAACCACACCTGATCCACGCCGAATGATCGGGGGGTCGCGTACTCCGCGAGCACAACCAGAGCGAAGAAACCGACCACTGCCGCCAGGCCACGCCCGAACCAAACCCGCGAAGCCGAAGGACTACCCGATTGCAGCAGGATCGCCGCGCCCAGGGCCGCCAGCCACAGCGCAGTCCAAGGCGTCATCTGCGGCCAGGCCGGGAACACCCGCGTCAATCCCTGGACTCCGGTCGCCCAGCCCACCCAATCCAGAGCCGCGAAGACAAACACGAATGCGACGAGTAGCTGGCCAGCGTGGATCACTGAAGGTCGATAGCCCACTTCTGGGCCTATTGCTTTCAACGCTGCTCCCACCTCGACCGACCTCGACGACCGTGAGGAATCCCGGAGGCGATCCCGAAAGACTTCACCGCTGCTTCATCGTACGAAGGCTCAAGGAATCGAACACGACCTGCGAATGTGCAGAGCCCGGCACGCTCCACCGGCCTGGCCAGTCCTTCCACCGACAGCCTGTTGTGAGCTCGTGGCCGTAGACCGGGGTCGTTCTCGAGGAACCACTTGCAGACTTGCTCGAATTGCTCGCCCCGAATACGTGAGTCGGAATGCAGACTCGAATACAGGCTGTCGAAGTCCCCCATGAGCACCGGATCCTAAATCTGGGCGCCGACGGGCCGGCTTGCTCGTTGCGTCGGAGGCGCCGCCGCTTGACTACTGGTCGGCATCAGGGCCCCGTTGGTGATCGGCGTTGGTGAGGGTCAGCGGGGTTCTTAGTGGGCGAGGCCACGAGTATCAGATTCCGCTCCTGCTCTCTGCGTACTGATGCTCGCGAGGCGGTGAGTGAGCGATTGGCGATAGCAAGTTCGTTATTCAGTCTGGTCAGCTGCGTGTTCAGCACGTCGATGTGGTCCCGCAGTCTTGCGTTTTCCGCCGCGAGATGGTTGCCGTCAGGGTCGAACAGTTGACCGGTCAGGTCGCTGATTTGTTGATCCTGGGCACGTAGTTGTTGCCGCAGTTGCTTCACCTGTGACTCAGCGTTGAGGGCCCTGGAGTGCCATGAAGCTGTTGCGGCGACGGAGGACTCGGCTGCGGCGTCGAGATTTGCTTGTTGTGAGGTGTCGCGGGCTTCGAGCACCAGACGAGTGAGTTCAGGGCGCCGTTTGTCGTAGATGAACGTCTTTCCGACGTTGGCACGGCGGCAGACCTCTTCGACTGTGAAGGGCAATCCGAGTTTTGCGAGTTTCTTGATTGTGGACCGAACGCGTTGTTCGCATTCGGCGGAGCGAATGTTTCGCGCTTCGATCGCCTCTGTTGGGCGGCGCCGCGTGGTGGTCATGGTGCCTCTACTTGGCTTTCTCTCGGGTATGGGTGTTGGCACTTGAGTTTCCGGGGAGCTGCCATCCGGTGGTGAACAGAGGGTGATAGAAATCCTGGAGAGGCGTTCGCAGATCAAGGGTTTCCGCGGCTTCCAGGAGGTCAAGCTCGTCGAGGGCCTGTCGCAAGCCGCTGAGGACTGTTTCCCATGGCTTCCACTCGCTGAGGATGTAGTCCCTAGCCTCGTTGGAAGGCGCCCCCTCGGCGAAGTGATAAGCGGCATCCCGCTTGCGTTCCCAGTACGTCAGGTCGGCTCCGGTGAGGACGAAATGCGGGCAGGGACCTTCTTTGCCGTTGCTGCAGTTCTTGTCGCGCGGGCAGTTGGCGCCGCCCACCACGGGCCCGTAACGGCAGAGTCCGTGCTCCACGGGGACGACAGTCAAGTCGATGCGTTCGGTCAACGCCTTCGGGCTTCCAAGCTTCTCAGCGATGGCCGGCGTCATGAGGACCTTGCCGGGTTCATCCATGCCGGGGCCAGCCGTCCAAACCCGATGTAGGTGGCGCACCAGGGTCTCGTCGCTATAGCGGGCGTAGTGGGCCAACGCGCCTTCAGATATTTGTCCGAGTACTTGGCGCACTAGCTCTGGCGACGCACCGTTGTCGAGCAATGAAGTGGCGAGTGTTGCGCGGGTGCGGTGGCTGTTGACGCCTTCCAGGCCGAGTTGTTCGATCCACGCAGTGACGGTGTCAATGAAGTGGCATTGGGATAGAGGCAGAGACAGATCGGGGTTCTTTACCGGTCCGGGGAACAAGGGCATCGTCTTGTCCCATTCGGCCTCCAGTTTGGCCCTGCCTCGTCGGTCGAGTCCCGCGATTTCCTTGGCGTAACGCTCCCGGAGGAGCTGGCGGGTCTTGTCCTGGCGGCGGACCAACCGCTCATAGACGGGGTAGTAGCACGGCATGCCGTAGTCGACGATCTTCGCTTTGGCGACATCACGCCACAGGTAGGGCTGTGCATCACCGATCATGCTGACGCAGCCCAACCGGAGACGCAGGGTCTCACTGATGCGGCCGCCCTGGAAGGCATGGGTCATCCAAATATCGGACAACCCGACATCGCCTGGGTCGGCGGCGTCCAGGAGTGCCAGCGACTCCTCGCTGACAAGGAGTCTGAAATCGGCCTCGCTCAGGGGACGGGGGTATGGGTTGTCTTTGGCACGGGGGTAGTGCGGCAGATTGAGCACGAAGGAGTCGATCGACGGGTCGAGTATGTCGCGTTGTCGACCGAAGACCAGAAGGTGACGCATACCGTTGGTGAAGGCTGTTCGCGTCGCTGTGGATAGGGGGCCCAGTTTCGGCGGTGTCGTCCAGTCTTTTTCGATGACATCGAGCTGTTCCTTGTACCAGAAGTCCCACAGATCCTTGAACGCTCTGGCATCGGATGCATCGAGGAGTGTGGGATCGTTGCCTTCGTCTTCGCGGAGCTGTCGAAGGGCCTTCGAAAGCATTCGCGCGCTTCGGATGCGTTGGTACACAGTGCCCGTCGAAGGGCGTTTCCCTTCTGCTTCAAGGGCCAGGTACTCGATGTAGTCCCATAGCAAGTCACGCAGCCAACGTTGACTTACGGATCTGATGTTCCAGATCTTCTTGCGGTTGGCCCCGCCTTGGGAATCGACGAATGGATCGGCGCCGACCAGGACCGGGTCGAACCAGCCGGCCTCCTTCGCGTCGGCGGCCGTGACAGTCACGCTCCTAGCTGCGAAGGGCAAGTCCTGCCAAATCCGTCGAATCTCAGGGTGTTTCGCGGTATCGGCGGATTCCGAGAGCACCGGATCGCTGAGCGTCTGCACTCCCATGGCAACAAGCTCGTCGATGACTATCTGCAAGTAACGCGGGCGCCAGTGGCTGCGCCGAGGTGTTTTCGCATGCTGATAGGCCGCGTAACGGACCTCGCACTGCAAGCGTTCGGGCAAGTGCGCAAGGGTCACGTTCCCTCGCTCCTCCTCGCCCGTGATGCCTTTACCGTAGGGGTCGGTGCTCCACTTTCCCCAGACGTTCGCGTCAGCCCGCAGGCCCTTGTCGTTGAGGTGGCGTACCCAACCTGATCGGTGCGTCCGGCAGATTCGCTGCTCTCCTGGACCTCGAAATGCCCACAGCGCACCATCGTGAACGCACTGCTGGATCGAGCATGGCGGATACGCGTCTAGAGGTGTTTGAGTGCTGAGCCAGCTTTCTTCGCTTTGTCCGCGCCTCCGTGCTTGGTCAAGGCTGCCGGCATGAGCCATGCAGTACTCACGGTGGTAGCCCTCCCGACCGGGACCGCAAACGCGGCATGTCTTGTACCGAGCGAGCGCCCACCCTGCGCCCTGGTTGCGATACGGCTTTGCGCTGTAAACAAACTCACTCAGACGCATTTCAGAGGACACCTGCCGGTACTCGCGGTCATGCGCAGCGCACAGGAATTTGGCGTTGGAATGCGCTAGCTCCGAGCCACAACCCGAAACTCGGCATGCCCACCCGAAGGTGGGGTGGTCTCTAGGGAACGCAATCGGCTCGCTCAGAAGCCAGCCCGGGAACTTCTCCTTGAGTTGCTCGTACCTTCGCTCGAACGGTAGAGCCACGTAGTCGCCAGGTGAGGAAACATCCACCATTGAGTTCACATGAACCCTCGGGGAGTAAGTCTTTTTCATATTTCTCCCAACGGTTCTTTGTGAGTGCCCGTCCTAGTCCCAGTCGTTGCAGGGGGCGTGGATGCGGGCGCGCTGGAGTGCGCTTCCCAGGCCTGGTGGAGGAACTTCATCGTCGTGCGGTTGGCGCTGCGGCCGTAAAGCTGGGTGACCTGATCGGCGCTTGCCCAGCCGAACTCCTGGGCTACGAGTTCAGCATTGAAATCGCACGCTTCGTAGAGGTTCGCAGCAGCCCTGTGTCGGAAGGCATGTGGCGTTATGTAGCTGTCGAGTCCTGCGCGTTCACAAGCCTTGCGCAGCATCTTGCGGACGCCGTTCGTCTTCAAAGCGGTTCCTGCGGCGCGGCCCTTGACATGAATTAGGACCATGTCGTGGTCAACCACATGTTGAACCGCGTTGTACTCGTCAAGTAGGTAGGCGTAAAGGCTGATGATCATCGACTCACTGACCGCACGTATCACTCCGTCGATGACGTGGCCGTCGGGTGTGATGCCGGCGTTTCGATACGCTTTGGCCCGCGCACGATTTGGATTGTCATCGCGCCCCACGATGTGGACGTGCGGATCCTTGCGCTGCGCACAGGGATGCTCACGCACAAGGTGCAGATCGCTGAAGCGAAGCCCGCAGAGACCCCCTACCCGTATCCCCGAATCGGCCAGCCAGGTCACGATCATGGTGTCCCTCGCTGAACGAAGGACTCCCGGTTCCAGCAGTGCACGCACAACTTCATCGGGTAGATACCGCGGTCGCCCCGCGCCCTTGCGAGGTGCCAGAGGATTCGCAGTGACGATTAGACCGCTGCGCCGCCGCAGCGAAGCCTGCTGCGAAAACCAGTCGACGACAGCTGGCGAGGTGTCGGGCGAACGCAAGTAGTACGCCTTGACTACTGACGCGACATTCGCGGCGGCTGACGGACTAAGCGGACCTCGTTCACGCCATGTGAGTCCGAAAACACCGGACCCATGACCCGTGAGTCCGTTCATGTAGCGCCGCAGGTCGTCTACGCGGACCGTTCTCGTTGTCAGCTCGTTGACGAACAGCCAATTGAGATGGTCGGCAAGACCATAGGCGTATGTCTGTTGCGTGGATTCCGAATAGCTCTTAAGAAGCTCCAATGCAGGCCGATGAATCTCGCCCTGCGAGGAAACGATCCAGTGAGACACGCGACCTCCGGGATGCACGACCTTCCTGACCCGGAAATCACCAACCATGCCGCTCTACTTCCCTGAGCGCGACTGTCGCGTACATGACCCAAACACGCGTTCGCGACATTCCTTCAGAGGCGCGCCGAGAACGTCACGGAGATGTTCAGCTAGGCAGCTAAGACCGGTCACGACGGGGGAGCGGGCACGGTCCACGCCAACAGTCCGGCTGAAGTGCCGGCGCGGCTCGAAGCGCTGGCCGCACTCGGAGGGATGGATCGCGACGCGCTGCACAGCCAGCTGGCGGCGGCCGTCCATGCGATCGTCCACGTCAGCCGGGGGCCGGACGGGCGCCGGGTGTCGGAGATCGCCCTGCTGCGTCGCGACGGCGCCGGACGGTGTGGCGCGGTGCCGGTTTGGCGGGCCTGCGACGGGATCGCCGACACGTCGGAGTTCCAGCGTCTGGTCGCGGCCGGGAGCTTGGCATGACGGGCCTTCCCGCCGCGGCTGCCGTCCTTGCCGCCGCCCTGCTGGTGTCGCCCCGACCGCTTCGGTATCGGCCGCCGAGGCCCGCCGGACCGCACCGCCGCCGTCCCATCACGTTGGTGGCGTGGGTGGCCGTGGCATGTGCATCGCTGTCCGTGTCCCCGTTCCTGCTGCCCGTCGGAGTGATCGTCGGATCAATGGTCAGGGTGTGGCGTCGCCGACGCGGTGTCGAGCGGCGCCGCCGTGCGGAGGGCCGGGCGATGGCCTCCGCGCTGGAGGTGCTCATCGGGGAGCTACGGGTGGGCGCCCACCCCGTGCGGGCCTTCACCGTCGCGGCGGGTGAGGCCCCGGGTGTGGTCGGGATCGCCCTGCAACGGGTGGCCGGCCGTGCCCACCTCGGTGCGGACGTCGCCGCGGGACTTCTTGCAGCAGAGCAGGATTCCGCCGTCCCGGCATACTGGACGCGGCTCGCGGTCTGCTGGGAGTTGGCGGCTCAACGTGGGCTGTCGATTTCGGTGCTCATGCGGGCCGCGCATCTGGACATCGTCGAGCGGCAGCGGTTCACCGACCGCACCCGCGCGGCGCTGGCCGGGGCGCGGGCCACCGCCGTCATCCTGGCCGGTCTTCCCGGTGTGGGTGTCGCCCTCGGTGAGGCCATCGGCGCGCACCCCGTCCGCTTCCTGCTCGGCAGCGGGCTCGGGGGCGTTCTCCTGGTGATCGGTGTCGCACTCATCGCCGCCGGCCTGGCCTGGTCCGAGCGCATCATCGAACGGCTGCCGGCATGACCGCCGCGCTGCTCCTGGCCGCCGCCCTGCTGCTGGACTGCCGCGCGTGGACGGTTCTGGAACGATCCGGCCTGGCGGCCTCGCCGTCAGGCCGGAACCACCAAAAGTCAAGGGAGCGTGACCCGTTCGCCACCGCTTCGGCCCTCGATGTGCTCGCGGTCTGCCTGTCGGCGGGCATGGCGGTGCCCGCGGCGGCGGCGGCAACCGCCGACTTCGCGCCAGCGGGGCTCGCCGCGGTCCTCCGGCGCGCCGCCGACCTGCTTTCCCTCGGCGCCGACCCCGACGCCGCATGGCAGGTGCCCGACGGCGACGCGGACGAGGGCTCCGCCGCGCTCGCGAGACTGGCCCGCCGATCGGCGTCTTCGGGGACAGCCCTTGCCGCGGGTGTGGCCGAACTCGCCGAGCAGTCCCGCCAGGAGATCAGCCACCGGGCGACGGCCGCGGCGGAGCGGGCCGGTGTGCTGATCGCCGGCCCACTCGGGCTGTGTTTCCTTCCCGCCTTCGTGTGCCTGGGCATCGTCCCTGTGGTGGCCGGACTGGCCGGCGAGATCTTCGGTGCGGGTCTGGCATGACCGGACCCGTCGCCGTCAAGGAAACACTCACCAACTGAAAGGAAGAAGAACATTGCTACCCAACATGATCGGCAAGATCCGGGCCCGGATGGCCACCCTGGCGATCGACGAGTCGGGCATGTCCACCGTCGAGTACGCGATCGGCACCATTGCCGCCGCCGCGTTCGGCGCCATCCTCTACAGCGTTGTGACCGGCGACTCGATCGTCGGCGCACTGACAAACATCATCAACCGGGCACTGACCACGCGGGTCTAGGCGGCGACGGTGGCTTCAGCACGGTGGAGGCCGCGCTGGCCGTGGCGAGCCTGGTGGCGGTCCTCGTGCTGTGCGTGGCGGGCCTCACGGCAGTCGCCACTCAGGTCCGATGCCTCGATGCCGCCAGGGAGGCCGCCCGCCTGGCGGCGCGTGGTGACACTGCGGCCATCGCCGGCGCAAAGAACTTTGCTCCGGGCGGCGCGGCGGTGGAAATCCGCCGCGACGGCTCCTACGTTGTGGCGCGCGTCAGCGGCCGGTCACCGGTGCTGCCCGGAGTCGTCATCGTCGGCGAGGCAGTGTCGGCCGTCGAGCCGGGTCGGTGACGACCGCGGGGCGGCGACGGTGCTGGCGGCGGTGATGATCGCGGTGCTGATCACTGTCACGCTCGGTGGCGTCAAGCTCGGCTCTGCGGTGGTGGCTCGTCACCGCGCGCAAACGGCCGCCGATCTCTCCGCACTGGCGGCCGCCGCCAGGGTTGCGGCCGGACCGGCTGCGGCATGCCACGCGGCGGCCGACGTGGCGGTCGCCATGCGGGCGGCGGTGCGGGAATGCTCCGTCGAACAACTCGACGTGCACGTGGTGGTCGGGGTCGTCGTCGGTGGATGGGCCGGCGCGTACGCCAGCGCAAGGGCCCGTGCGGGACCGGTGGCAACACCTCAGACGAGCGGCTGACCCGCATGGTCGAGCCCCACGTCGGCGAGCTCGGCCTCGGTGGGCAGTCGCAGCGTCACCAGTCCGCCCGTTACGCCGTCGTCGAGCTCGACCTGGCTGACGGTGACGTGCAGCGGAACCCAGCCGCCGTCGTTCGCCGGCAGCCGCAACACCGCGGTCGTGGTGCCCTGTTCGAGTTCGGCGGTCATCCGCTCGGCGAAGTGCTCCCGGTCCTCCGGATGCATCTCCACCCGCCCGTGCCAGTCGAAGTACGGACAGGGATCGTCGATCCACTTCAGCAGGGTCCAGGTGCTCAGGTCGACGATCACCCGGTACACCCCGGGCTGGGAGAGCCCGTTGAGAATGCGGCCGGCCAGGTTCTCCGCGCCCAGCGGAGAGTCGCTGACCGCCTCGACGAGGTTCATCGCCCGGCCGATCAGATGCTCACCGCCGTCCTCGCTGGGCTCCATGAGCGTGCGTGCGCACCAGCCCACCCGCCGATAGCCCCCGAGCTTGTCAGCGAAATCCCATGTCGCGCAGTACGTCCGGTCGGGCGCTACGTCGATGACCCATGACAGCGCTTTGGACTCGTCCCGGTTGAGACTACGGCTGGGAATGTCCTCCACGAATGCCCGGCCCGTCATCGACTCCTGGGACGGGTCCATGCCGGCGTTGAGGAGGTACTCCGTGCTGGCCGTGCCTTCCCCCGAGGTGAGGTCCCACTTCAGCGGGCCGGGGATCGGCCGCTCGGGAGGTTCGTCCGCGGTGGGCCCGCACCAGACGTGGACCGCGTGGATGCGGCCGTCGGTCATCTGCACCGGCTCGGTGCGGATCACGCGCTTGGTCTTCGGGGTGATGCTGGCCAGTCCGGTGCCGGAGGCGACGGTCTCGGCGATCGCGGTCTGGATCGCCGCGAGGTTGGGATTGCGTCGCAGAAAAACTGCGAGCGGCACGAAATTCTTCATTCGCCGGCCCTGTGCCACCACCACGGGTTGGTCGCCGAGCGTTTCCACCAGCAGCCAATCCTGGGTCACGCGCACAGCTTAACGGTGGCCAAAGGGCGCTCACCGCCTCGGGTGCACCGGCATTTGCTGGCAGTTGAGTCCGACGAGCAGCCGACGGTCAGCAGGTTGTCCGTTTACGTTGCGCAAATTGACGTTCACAGCGTATTCTCAGGAGGTCCGGCTCCGGGCTTGCCGAGCGTCTCGTGTTGTCCGAACGCATGGCGCATTGGATCAGTGCCTTGGCCGTTTGGCGGCCGGCGCCTCAAGATCATGGGGCGCGGGGACGCTGTATCGGGTTGTTTCAACGCTTTTCGCGGCTGTCGACCGTGTTCGAGGGGTCGGTCGGCGGCCGCGGGCCAGCGTCCGTCGAACCGATGTGGTCCAGCACAAGCTGCAGAACCGCGACGGCTCCGGCTTTGTCCAGTGGATCGTTGCCGTTGCCGCATTTCGGGGACTGAACGCATGACGGACAGCCATGCGGACATTCACATGCCCTGATCGCGTCGAGAGTGGCACGTAGCCACGTCGGGGCCAGGCGGTAACCGCGTTCAGCGAAGCCGGCGCCACCGGGGTGACCGTCGTAGACGAACACCGTCGGCAGGCCGGCTTCGCCGAACGCCGTGGACAGGCCGCCGATGTCACCGCGGTCGCAGCTGGCCACCAGTGGCAACAGCCCGATTGCCGCGTGTTCGGCGGCATGCAGTGAACCCGGAACCCGGGGCAGGTCCATCCCCGCGTCCGCCAAGGCGTCCGGGGTGATCGTGTACATCACCGCCGTCGTCGGAAGTATCCGCTCGGGCATGTCCAGTTCGACGAAGTCGATGACCTCCCCGGAGGCGGCCCGGCGCAGGTAGCCGATCACTCGCCGGGAGACCGAGACCGGAACCAGTCCCAGGGTGACCGCCCCGTGGGCCGCCCGCTCCCCGCCGCCGGTCACGGTGATGTCGGTGAGTTCGCGGGCGAACGTCGCGTAACCCGGGTCTTCGGCGTGGACGAACGCCACCCTGTCGTCGAGGTCCAGGGAGTCCACCAGATAAGTCTCACCCTGGTGCAGATACACCGCCCCCGGGTGAACCGTGGCCGGCGCCTGGCCGGCGTCGGTGCTGCCCAATAGGCGGCCGGTGTCCGACTCGACGATCGCCACCTGGCCGCCGGACGTTCGGCGGATGTCGACGTCGTGGTGGGGGTCGAGGCCGGCGGCCGCGAAATACCGTCCGCCCCGGTGGCGCAGCAGACCGTCGGCGACCAGGGCCTCGACCACCGCGCCGGCCTTCCAGGCGCTCACCTCGACCTCGCCGAGGGGCAATTCGGTGGCGGCGCAGAGCAGTTGGGGTCCTATCACATAGGGGTTCGTCGGGTCGGTGACCACCCGTTCGACCGGCTTGCCGAGCAGGGCGTCCGGGTGGTGGACGAGGTAGGTGTCCAGCGGGTCGTCGCGGGCGACCAGCAGAACCAGCGCTCCCTGGCCGCGCCGCCCGCACCGGCCCGCCTGCTGCCAGAACGAGGCGACGGTCCCAGGGAACCCGGCCAGCACGACGGCGTCCAGCCCCGAGATGTCGATGCCGAGCTCGAGGGCATTGGTGGCCGCCAGCCCCCGCAACTCCCCGTCGGCCAGTGCCCGTTCCAGGGCGCGCCGGTCCTCGGCGAGGTAGCCGGCGCGGTAGGACGCCACCGTGTCACGCAGGTGCGGGGCGATGTCGGCCAGTCGGGAGCGGGCGCCCAGCGCGGTCAATTCCGCACTGCGGCGCGAGCGGACGAAGGTCAGTGTCCGCGCTCCCTCCGCCACCAGGTCGGCCATCATCCGGGCGGCGTCGCCGGCGGCCGAACGGCGTACCGGAGCGCCGTTCTCGCCGAGCACGTCGTGGCGCAGTTCGGGCTCCCAGAGCGCGATGGTGCGCGATCCCTGCGGCGAGCCGTCGTCGGTCACCTCCGCCACCGGCCGGCCGATCAGTTCGGTGGCCGTCTGGCCCGGGGCGGCGGTGGTCGCGCTGGCGAAGACCACCGTCGGGCCGCCGTCGCCCGGACCGCTGTAGCGCTCGCACAGCCGCAGTAGCCGACGCAGCACCATCGCCACGTTCGAGCCGAAAATGCCGCGGTAGTAGTGACATTCGTCGACGACGACGTACCGCAGCCCGCGCAGGAACACCACCCAGCGGGCATGGTTGCGCAGCAACGACAGATGCACCATGTCGGGGTTGGAGAACAGCCAGCGCGACCGCTCGCGTGCGAACCGGCGGACTTCGGGTGCGGCGTCGCCGTCGTAGGCCGTCGGCGCGACGTCCCGCAGGCTCGGCGTCGCGGCCGAAAGCGCGTACGCGGTCCGCAGTTGGTCATGGCCCAACGCCTTGGTCGGCGACAGGTAGAGGGCGCGGGCGCGGGGGTCGCGGGCCAGGGCGTCCATGATCGGCAGCTGGAAGGCCAGCGACTTGCCCGAGGCGGTGCCCGTGCTGACGACGACGTCGTGCCCGGCCCAGGCGAGATCGGCGGCCGTCACCTGATGCGACCACGGAGCCGTGATCCCGTGCCCCTGCAGCGCGGCCAGGACCTCCGGATGCACCCACGACGGCCAGTCCACCGACCGCGCCGAACGGGCGGGGATCTCGGCGACGTGAAGCAGTGACGGCGGGGGAGCGCCGGCGGTGTCGCCCGTGACGGCGGCCAGCAGTTCGCTGCCGAAACTCACCACCTCAGCACTGTCCCTCCGCCGACGGCACCCTGAATTGTCGCCGAGACTGTCCTAACAGCGCCGGACGTGATTGGATAGGGGTGGTCGCAGCTTCTGTGTTCGTGTCTCCACAATCGCAGGATCGACGTTGCGGTCGCGGTTCCTGCGAGGGTGTGAGCCCCAGAAGGTATGGCGGTCTCAACCGGCCCGGTCTACATGAACATCTGTAGATCGCTCCCGGAAAGAAGTAAGGAAAGAAATGCCACAGGGAACTGTGAAGTGGTTCAACGCGGAGAAGGGCTTCGGCTTCATCGCCCCCGAGGACGGCTCCGCCGACGTTTTCGTCCACTACACGGAGATTCAGGGGTCGGGATTCCGCACCCTGGAGGAAAACCAGCGGGTTGAGTTCGAGGTTGGCCAGAGCCCCAAGGGCCCGCAGGCCACCGGCGTCCGCGCCGTCTGACCGACAACCACCACAGAGCACCCCCGCCGCCCCGGACTCCGGGCGCAGCGGGGGTGCTTTGCATTTCCCGGCAGGTACGGCTTGGCGGCGCGGCGTCGGTGAACTCCTGCCTTACTGTCGAACCGTGAGCCAGCTGTCGTTCTTCTCCGCCGAGTCGGTGCCGCCCGCGGTCGCCGACCTCGCGGGGGTGCTCGCGGCAGCCGGCCAGCTGGTGGTCGTCGGCGACGGGGCACGTCTGTCGGTGGTCGTCGACGCCGTCTGGCGGGCCGCCGCACTGGCCGACATGATGGTCGCCGCCGGCGTGCAGGCCGAGATCACCCGCACCGATGAGGAAACACCGCTGGTCCGGACCGCCGTCGACGACCGTCTTCTGCCCCTGGCCGCGCAATGGACCCGGGGCGCGGTCAAGACGGTGCCCGCGGGATGGCTGCCCGGACCCCGGGAGTTGCGGGCCTGGACGCTGGCGGCCGGCGCGCCGGAGGCCGACCGCTACCTGCTCGGTCTTGACCCGCACGCGCCGGACACCCATTCGCCGTTGGCGTCGGCGTTGATGAGGATCGGGATCGCGCCCACCCTGATCGGCACCCGTGGGGCCCGGCCGGCGTTGCGGATCAGCGGCCGCCGACGGCTGTCTCGGCTGGTGGAGACGGTGGGGGAACCCCCGGGCGGGGCTGAGGCGTTGGCGGCCTGGCCCCAGATCTGAGGCGGCCGCCGCGGTGCTCCGGTTTGCGTAGGCCGGTAGATGAGTGCGAAATTGATGTCCAAGCCGGGGGGTATGGCTTTCTCAAACACACCCCTCGCTACGCCCCGGAGTGTCCGGGGCAACACACGAAGTGGAGCGTAAGCGCAGTTGGCTGACGACGACCGGCCCGTCTCTCGCGGCGGGAACGGCAACAACGGCAACGTCCGGCGGCTCGTCATTGTCGAGTCGCCCACCAAGGCGCGCAAAATCGCCGGCTACCTGGGCCGTAACTACGTCGTCGAGTCCTCCCGCGGACACATCCGCGACCTCCCCAAAGGCGCCGCTGACGTGCCGGCCAAGTACAAGACGGAGAAGTGGGCCCGGCTCGGGGTCAACGTCGACGAGGACTTCGAACCGCTCTACGTCGTCAGCCCGGACAAGAAGGCCACGGTCACCGAGCTGAAGAGCCTGCTCAAAGACGCCGATGAGCTCTACCTCGCCACCGACGGCGACCGCGAGGGCGAGGCCATCGCCTGGCATCTGCTGCAGACGCTCAAGCCCCGCGTGCCGGTCCGGCGCATGGTGTTCCACGAGATCACCGAGCCCGCGATCCGGGCCGCGGCCGAGAACCCCCGCGATCTGGACACCGACCTGGTCGACGCCCAGGAGACCCGCCGCATCCTCGACCGGCTGTACGGCTACGAGGTCAGCCCAGTGCTGTGGAAGAAGGTGGCCCCGAAGCTGTCGGCCGGCCGTGTCCAGTCGGTCGCGACGCGCATCATCGTCCAGCGCGAGCGGGAACGGATGGCCTTCCGCAGCGCGTCGTACTGGGATGTGCTGGCCGAACTGGACGCCAGCGTGTCCGACGCCGCCGCCACCCCGCCGCGGTTCAACGCCAGGCTGGTCGCCGTCGACGGCAAGCGGGTGGCCACCGGCCGCGACTTCGACTCCCTGGGTGCGCTGCGCAAGCCCGCCGAGGTGACCGTGCTCGACGAGGCGGCCGCCAGTGCGCTGGCCGCGGGCCTGCGAGGCGCCTCGCTGACCGTCGCATCGGTCGAGGAGAAGCCCTACACCCGCAGGCCCTACCCGCCGTTCATGACCTCCACGCTGCAGCAGGAGGCCGGCCGCAAACTGCGGTTCACCGCCGAGCGCACCATGAGCGTGGCCCAGAAGCTGTACGAGAACGGCTACATCACCTATATGCGCACCGACTCCACGACGCTGTCGGAGTCGGCCATCAACGCCGCGCGCAATCAGGCCCGCCAGCTCTACGGGGACGAATACGTCCACCCGTCGCCCCGGCAATACACCCGCAAGGTGAAGAACGCCCAGGAGGCGCACGAGGCGATCCGGCCGGCCGGTGACACGTTCGCCACCCCGGGGGCGTTGCATTCCGAACTCGACGCCGACGGTTTCCGTCTCTACGAGCTGATCTGGCAGCGCACCGTCGCCTCGCAGATGGCCGACGCGCGCGGCACGACACTGAGCCTGCGCATCAGCGGAGTCGCCGCCGACGGGCGGGAGGCCACCCTGGCCGCCAGCGGGCGCACCATCACCTTCCCGGGCTTCCTGAAGGCCTACGTGGAGACCGTCGACGAACTCGCCGGCGGCGAGGCCGACGACGCCGAGAGCCGGCTGCCGAACCTCAGGCAGGGCCAGCGGGTGGACGCGGTCCGCCTGAGCGCCGACGGGCACACCACCAACCCGCCGGCCCGCTATACCGAGGCCTCCCTGGTCAAGGCTCTTGAAGATCTCGGAATCGGCCGTCCCTCAACGTATTCGTCGATCATCAAGACGATCCAGGGCCGTGGTTATGTGCACAAGAAGGGCAGCGCGCTGGTGCCGTCGTGGGTGGCCTTCGCGGTGACGGGCCTACTCGAGCAGCACTTCGGCCGGCTCGTCGACTACGACTTCACCGCCGCCATGGAGGACGAACTCGACGAGATCGCTTCCGGACATGAGCAACGCACCAACTGGCTGCGCAACTTCTATTTCGGCGGCGAGCACGGTGTCCCGCACTCGATCGCGCGGGCCGGCGGCCTGAAGAAACTCGTCGGCGACAACGTCGAGGGCATCGACGCCCGCGAGATCAACTCCATCGTGCTGTTCGACGACGCGCACGGCCGGCCGATCTACGTCCGGGTCGGCCGCAACGGCCCCTATCTGGAACGGATGGTCACCGGCGACGACGGTGAGCCGACGCCCCAGCGCGCCAATCTGAGCGATGAGATCACCCCCGACGAGCTCACCCTCGAGTTGGCCGAAACCCTTTTCGCCACACCGCAGGAGGGCCGGGTGCTCGGCGTCGACCCGGAGAGCGGCCACGAGATCATCGCCCGCGACGGCCGCTACGGCCCGTATGTGACCGAGGTGCTGCCCCCGCCGCCGGATCCGGAGGGCAGGAGCGGAGCGACTCGGGGGAAAGGGGACGACGACGACGGCGCGCCGGCGAAGAAGGGCAAGAAGCCGACGGGCCCGAAGCCGCGCACCGGTTCGCTGTTCCGGTCGATGGATCTGCAGACGGTCACCCTCGAGGACGCCCTCAAGCTGCTGTCGCTGCCGCGGGTGGTCGGCGTCGACCCGTCCAACGGCGAGGAGATCACCGCGCAGAACGGCCGCTACGGCCCATACCTCAAGCGCGGCACCGACTCTCGCTCGCTGGCGTCGGAGGACCAGATCTTCGGCATCACCCTGGACGAGGCGCTGAAGATCTACGCCGAACCCAAGCGCCGCGGTCGCACGGGAGCGGCGGCGCCGCCGCTGCGGGAACTGGGCAACGACTCCGCGACCGGCAAGCCGATGGTGATCAAGGACGGTCGGTTCGGCCCCTACGTCACCGACGGCGAGACCAACGCGAGCCTGCGCAAGGGCGACGACGTGCTGAGCATCACCGACGAACGCGCCTCCGAGCTGCTCGCCGACCGTCGCGCCCGCGGCCCGGTCGTCAAGAAGACCGTCCGAAAGGCGCCGGCCAAGAAGGCCGCCGCGAAGAAGACCGCCGCCAAGAAGGCCGCCAAGAAGGCCTGACGGCTCAGGGCACGACGTCGCCGGCTATTTCCGCCGGCGTCTCGGGCACCACCAGGTTCACCGGCCGCGCCAACTGGGTGGGGGCGATCCGGCCGCGCAACTCCACGATCTCGCCGACCTTCCAGCACAGCGCCTCGGCGTCCAGTGCGCCGCTGACCGTGATCGCCGACGCCAGCACGTGGCCGGGCTCGGTCTTGGCCAGTTCGGTCAACCGGGCGGCCTCGTTGACCGGGTCGCCGATCACCGTGTACTCGAAGCGGGCCAGCGCCCCGATGTGACCCGCGATGGCGCGGCCCGCCGCCACGCCGATGCCGAACTCCGTCTGACCCAGGACGGTCACCAGTTCGTCGTGGAGCTCGCGGGCGGCGGCCAGCGCCGCGCCCGAGGCGTCGGGGTGTTCGATTGGCGCGCCGAAGATGCACAGCGCCGCGTCGCCCTGGAACTTGTTGACGAACCCGCCGTGCTTGAGCACCGTGTCGACGACGACCCGGAAGAAGTCGTTGAGTAAGCCCACGACTTCGGCGGGCGGCCGGGTCGCGGCGAGTTGGGTGGAGCCGACCAGGTCGATGAAGAGGACTGCGACGTCGCGCTCCTCGCCGCCGAGCTCGGTACCGCGTTCCAGCGCCCGGCGTGCCACGTCCTCGCCGACGTAGCGGCCGAACAGGTCCCGCATCCGCTGCCGCTCGCTGAGCTCGCGGACCATGTCGTTGAATCCCGACTGCAGCAGGCCGAGCTCGGTGGCGTCGTAGATCTGCATGTGCGCGTTGTAGTTTCCGCGCTGGACTTCGCCCAGCGCCCAGCGCAGCTGGCGCAGCGGGTCGGAGATTGCCATCGCCGAGAGCACGGTGCCGGTCAGGCCGATCACCAACGCGCCGATGGCCATCAGCAGGATCGGGGTGAACAGGTTCTCCGGTGAGGAGTCCAGGATGGCGAACTTGCTGGCCGAGATCGACAGGATGATCATCAGCAGCGGCACGCCCGTCGACAACACCCAGGCGAGCACCAGACGCAGCACGACCCCGGGTCGGCGGAAGTTCTCCGGCACGCCCTCGCGCAGCGCGGCCACGGCCACCGGCCGCAGCACCCGCTCGGACTGCAGGTAGCCGATGATCGCGGTGGCGGTGGCACCGCCGAGCGTCGCCATCGCCACCTGGGGCGCGGCATGGCTGGCCACCGGCCAACTGGCGCTGATGAACACGACGGCCCCGAGCAGCCACAGCGACATGCTGATGATCGACCGGTAGGTGGGCATCTTCAGGGCCCGCAGCCGGGCCTGCTCGGAGATCGCCGGATCCTCGTCGATCAGCATCGCGTTGCGGCGCTGCCAGCGGAACACCGGGAGGAGCAGGAAGAAGCTGATCGTCGTTCCCACGATGAACGCGACGACGACGTAGGAAAGGAACAACGCTAGGTTGCCGGTCGGCAGATCCTGCAGTTTGAGCCGATCGGCCGGAGGCAGACCGAAGCGCAGGAATCCGAGCACCACCAGCGCTCCGATGATGTCCGCCTGCAGGATCCCGAGGGAGAACACCGGCCAGGGGGTGCGCGCGACCCAGCGGACGAACTCGCCGATCCGTCCGCGTGTGACCGGCGGGGTACTCACCTGCCTACCGTATCGGTCTTCCCCGACCGACTCCTAGGCGCTGTAACGGCCCGGACCTGCTGTGTCGGCCCCGGGCATTAGTGTTGGCGGCGATGTCCGGGGTGTTTGAGCGGCTGGTCGGCCAAAGTGTGGTGGAGTCGGAGTTGCTTGCCGCCGCCCGGGCCGCCCGGGGTGATTCTGCTCACGGTGGCGGCGAAATCGGGTCGATGACGCACGCCTGGCTGATCACCGGACCGCCCGGATCGGGCCGTTCGGTGGCCGCACTGTGCTTCGCCGCCGCCCTGCAGTGCACCGGCGACGGTGATCCGGGATGCGGCCGGTGCCGGGCCTGCACCACGACGATGGCCGGCACGCACCCCGACGTCCGCCGGATCGTGCCGGAGGGATTGTCGATCGGTGTGGACGAGATGCGCGCCATCGTGGCCACCGCGTCGCGCCGTCCCAGCACGGGCCGCTGGCAGATCGTCCTCATCGAGGACGCCGACCGGCTCACCGAGGGCGCGGCAAACGCGTTGCTGAAGGTGGTCGAGGAGCCGCCGCCGTGCACGGTGTTCCTGCTTTGCGCGCCGTCGGTGGACCCGGAGGACATCGCGATCACGCTGCGGTCCCGTTGCCGGCACGTGGCCCTGGTGACCCCGTCGGCCGACGCAATCGCCCGTGTCCTGGTCGAGCGCGACGGCCTCGGTGAGGACGAGGCCAAGTGGGCCGCCGCGGTGAGCGGCGGCCACGTCGGTCGGGCGAGACGGCTGGCCACCGACCCGGAGGCACGGGCGCGGCGCGCCCGCGCCCTGGGCCTGGCCCGGGATGCGGCAACTCCGTCGCGGGCCTATGCGGCCGTGGAGGAACTGGTCGCCGCGGCCAAGGCGGAGGCGCTCGCCCTCACCGAGGACCGCAACGAGACTGAAACGGCGGAATTGATGACCGCGCTGGGGGCCGGCGGCACGGGTAGGGGCACCGCGACTGCCTTGCGTGGTTCGGCCGGCGCGATCAAAGATCTGGAGAAGCGCCAGAAGTCGCGGCAGACCCGGGCCGAGCGCGATGCGCTCGACCGCTCCCTGATCGACCTCGCCACCTACTTTCGCGACGCTCTGCTGGCGGCCAGTGGGGCCGGCGGTGTGGCGGTGAGCCACCCCGACATGACCGACCGGATCGCTGCCCTGGCGGACCACGGGTCCCCGGAAAGTCTGTTGCGCTGCATCGAGGCGGTGCTGGCCTGCCGCGAGGCGCTCGCGATGAACGTCAAGCCCAAGTTCGCCGTCGACGCCATGGTCGCCACCGTGGGACAGGCGCTGCGAGCCGGGGAGTAGACTCGGCGCTCGGCCCGGCGAGGTGCTCTTGCTCATCGACGATGATTGCTCTTCGCGCAAGCGCTCATCGCCGCGGCCACGCCGCCTTAGCTCAGTCGGCAGAGCGTCTCACTCGTAATGAGAAGGTCGGGGGTTCGATTCCCCCAGGCGGCTCCATTTCCAGCGGAAATGCCCTACTCCGGCTCCGGCGACTTCGTCAGCAGATGCCCGCCCACGGCACCGCTGGCCGTGGCATCACCGGCAGCACAGGCCAGCCCGGCTGATCCGTGAGGGTCCGCGCCGTCGGGCATCGCGATTCTGTCGGACCTCTCTGAGACCATCGGGGCATGTTCGAGACCACGCCGCCTCTTCCAACGCCCGACAGCTTCGACGCCGATGTGCTGACCGAGGATCTGACCGATCCGATCGGTGGGGTGGTGGCCGTCGAGCTGTCCCGCCGGTTCGTGCGGCTGTGCCTGAGTTGGTCTGAGCCGATGGTCGCCGACCTCGCCGGACAGGAGACCGTGCTGCGTCAGCCCGGCGGCGCGGACCTGGCCGAGCGGCTGCTCGCCCAGCGTCTCTACCGTCGCATCGACCCGGATGTGTTCCGGTTGCTGCGGGTGTCTGTCCCGCTCGCCCACGCCGAGTTCGCCCTCGGCCGGACGGAGGAGATGCTGCGGGCCAAATTCGGTGAGGTGGTCCGGACGATGGTGAGCTATCTGCTCAGCCATGACCGGGACACCGCGATCCAGATGGGTGCGGTGGCGACCACCATGGCCGGCCGGGAGGTGCGCGACGCGGTGGCCGCGATCGTCGCCGACACCCACCTCGCCGACGATGACCGCTAACCGCCGGGGTGGGGAGCGAGGTATCCCAGCGGCCCCGATGCCAGACACACGGTCAGGGAGGCGGTGGTCGCCGCGACGTTGATCCCATCCCCGGCACCTGAGAGCCGGACGTAGACCCGGTTCAGGCCGGGCTTGAGTGCCACCTTGGTCTGCGGGCCGACAGGCAGTGACATCTGCACGGTGCCTTCGGTATTGGCCAGGTAGTTGATCTCCGCGGTCCAGTCGGCGGGCAGCAGCGGCCCGTCGAGCGGCATGCGGGCCGGCGACTCGGGCGTGACGAAGTAGCCGCACTGCGGCCGCGGACCCGCAACGGTTCGTCGCACCCACGTCACGTCGGCCCCGACGACACGACCACTGCTGTCGAGCATCCGCAACCGGTCGGTCGTCGCGGCGAATTCCGGGCGGTCACGCACCAGCGCGAACATGTGGCTGACCAGGTTTTCCGGACCGACCACCCGTTGCAGGATAAGCGGATCGACCTCCTGGTCGAGCATCGGTGATGCCGACGTCGCTCTGGCCGCCGCCAGACCGGCCACCGCGTTGGTCAGATAGGACTTCGTCGGGTTGTCCTGCCAGCTGGTCAGGAATGTCCGCGTCGAGACCACACTGCTCGCGAGGAAAGCCACAACCAGAGTCCCCACGACCGCGGTCCGTCGCGGCGAGGTGTCCAGCCACCCGGCCGACGGCCGGTTGGGTGCGCAAAAGCCAACGGCTGCAAGCAAAGCCAGGACCCACACCAGGTCGGGCAGATACCGCAGCGTCTGCGCGAGTTCCAGCGCGGTGAACGCCGACGAACGCATCAGATAGACCGGCACCTGGCAGGCCACCGCATAGCCGACGGCGACCAGCCAGACCGGCCCGAGGCGGCGCTTGCGCAGCAAGGACACCACCACCGCCGTCGCCAGTGCCGCCCAGCCCAGGGCCATCACCGCCGCCGGCGGGACCGCCCACGGGGAGGCGGGAGCCCAGCGTTGCCACTCCCACGGCCCGCCCGCCAGTCCGGGCACGATCCCGTGAGTCACCGAGCGGCGCAACAGATCCCACGTCATCGCAAGATCGCCGCTCCACCGCTTCTGGTCGACCACCAGAAGGTAGAGCGCCGCCCACGCCGCCGTCAGCACCAGTGCGGGCACCCAGAGGCGAACGCCCCGCCGCCATACCCAGGCCGGCGCGTCCCGCCGCCCGTCGACCCAGCACAGCAGGGCCGTAACTGTGAAGGCCACGAACGGGATCACCGCGGACTTCTCGAAGAACAGCAGACCGCCGAAGTAGGCCAGCATCCCCGTGATCGCATAGCGGCGCTCGCCGGTGCGCACCAGCAGCACCGCGTCGCCGCACACCCAGGCCAGCGCCGCCAGCAACGGCAGATAGTTCAGCGCGGCCGCCCACCATGCGAAGGCCGGCACCGTCAGCGGCGTGAACAACGCGAAGCACAGTGGCAACAGCAGAACGGGTCGCCAACCCAGGATCACGTACAGCGCACGAAGCAGGGCCAGGGAAGCCAGCAGTTGCAGCACCAGCATGCTCACCGCCGGCCAGACCCACACCAGTGGCGCCAGCCGCGTGATCACCCCGCCGAGCAGGAACGCCGCGGGCATCACGTGCCCGTCGTGGTCGGTGAACAGGTAGGCCACCGACAGCAGGGGCTGGGTCCCGGCGCGGCCGACGATGATCAGGTCGTCCCAGTAGAAGTAGCCGCCGAATGCCAGCACGGCCCGCAGCAGCAGTTGCAGTCCGACCAACACGGCCGCGGCGGCCGCGACGGGCGGCACACGGTGTCGGACGGCGGGCATCGCCACGACTGTACGGGGGATGCGGGTCTGGTCGGGCGACGATCAAGCGGCGTCAGCCGCGATGAGGAGCGCGACCGTCAGGTCTCAGTGGTCCGGCGTCCGCGCGCTCTGCAACGCGACCGCCCGGGCGAGGCGGGCGTAGCGCAGTTCGAGCTCCTTGAACCGCAGATAGGTGCTGATCGTCGTGAAGACGAAGGCGATCGCCAGCGAGTAAGTGAGCAGATCGGCGCCGCGGTCGACGCCGAGCCAGTTGGCCAGCACGGTGGTGTCGTCGGGCCGCAGGATGGCGTAGACGGCGGCGATCACGAACAGCACGTAGCCGACCTTCACCCAGGCCTTGGCCTTGGCGTTGGTGCGCGAGCGCAGCAGGTACACCAGCAGCGCCACCACCGCGCCGATCAGCAGAACCTGAATCCAGTTCATCGGCGCATCCTTCCGCGTAGGAAACCGTCGAAGACGATGTTGATCCCGTTGAGCAGCGGCTGGCCCTTCGACAGCGAGTACTCGGTGTAGAGGATCTCGACGGGTTGTTCGGCCACCCGCCAATGGTTCTCGGCGGCGAGCTTGAGGAACTCGCCGGCGTGGCTCATGCCATTCATGGTCAGGTTGAGGTGGTCGGCGACGGTCCGGTCGAAAACCCGAAGGCCGTTGTGCGCGTCGGTCAGGCCCAGGCGCCGGCTGGTCGGGCTCAGCAGTGCCGCGGTCTTCAGGATGATGCGTTTCAGCGCCGGGGTGCCGACGATGGTCGACCCGGCGAACCGGGTGCCGATGACCAGGTCGACGTCGCCGCGGGAAAGCCGTTCCAGCATGGCCAGGACGTCCTTGACGCGGTGCTGGCCGTCGGCGTCGAAGGTCGCGAACAGTTCCGCCCCCGGTTGGCGGCGGGCGTATTCCACCCCGGTCTGGATCGCCGCGCCCTGGCCGAGGTTCACCGGATGGGGGACCACATGCGCGCCGGCTTGCAGGGCGACGCCGGCGGTGTCGTCGCGGCTTCCGTCGTCGACCACCACCACATGGGCGAACTGTGACCGCAGGTCGGCGACGACGTCGCCGATGACCTGAGCCTCGTTGAATGCTGGAACGATGATCCAGACGCCGGAAGTGTCGATGGCCACAACGTACAACGCCGGGCGCCTCAGCGTCGCTGCGCGAGCGCGGCCAGGTGCACGGCGATGCCGACCAGCGGTCCGCACAACAGCGCGACCACGGTGCGGGTCTCCAGACCCAGCGGCAGGCAGAGCAGCAGTGCGGCGGCCGCGGTGGCGCCCACCCAGCCCAGCGAATAGGCCCGGTGCAGGGCGGCGGCGACGGTGGCCGCGCCGGTCAGCGTGAGCAGTGCGATCGACACCGCCGCCGCGGTCAGGCAGGCCAGCAGCAGACCACTGGTGCGGTACTGCGCGCCGAAGGCCTCCCGCAACAGCCACGGGCCGATCAGATAGGCGGCCACCACACCGACCGCACCCAGTGCGCCGACCACGGCCGCCGGCCTCAGCAGGGCGCGTAAGCGGGCGCCGCGGTGGTCGACGAAGTAGGCGATCAGGTTGCCCTGCATCGCGGTCAACGGCACCAGCAGCGGCGCCCGGGTGAGTGTGACGGCGAGGATGACGACGCCGCCCGCGGCACCCAGTTCACCCGAGGTCGCCTTGAGCAGAACCGGGAAACCCATCACCAGGACGGCGCTGGCACCGGCCGCGGCGATGGAGTGCGCGGCGCCGCGCAGGAACTCTGCGGCCCCGCCGGACGTCTGCAGGCGGGCGACGGTGCGGGCCGTCCCCGAACCGGTCAGGACCAACAGCCAGGCCACCGATCCGGCGACCGTCGCCCACAGAAAACCCACCAGGCCCCAACCGAGCAGGAAGGCCGCCGCGGCCACGACCACCCTGATGACCGCGTCGATCACCATCAGCGATCCGTACAGCGACCACCGGCCGTCGCCGGCGAGAATCCCCAAAAGCGTTGCGTGCATGCAGAATCCGGCCAGGCCCAGGGACAGCAGTGCCACCGACAGTGGCCGCTGCTCGGCGAAGACCTGCGGCGCCCACAACGGCGAGGTGCCGGCGATCACCGAGGCGGCGGCCACCGCGACACCGCCGGCCACCCACATTGGCCGGGTCCGCGAGCCGATCTCAGGGGTGAAACCCACGGCGCCAGGCGATTTCAGCGCACGCACCTCGCGGGTGGACTCCTGCAACAGTCCGAAGGCCGCGCCGGTCACCAGGCCGAAGGCGCCCCAGAAGACGCCGAACAGCGAGAAGCCGGCCGGCTCCAGCCGGCGGGCCGCGAGGTAGAGCACCGCGTAACCGCAGAGTGCGGTGATCACCGTGGCCATGCCGACGCGTGCCACGCTGCCCCGGGACGCCGGTCCGGCGGCGGCGCTCACCGCCTCGATCGAGGAGCCGCCGGCATCGGTCACAGCGGCGGGACCGGGCGGGAGTACAGCCACGCCTCCCACAGCGGCCGCAGCGACACGTCGGCGTAATTGGCGGCCAGGCCGGTGAAGTCGTCGGTGACGACGGTGCCGTGCCGGTGCCTGGCGGTCCAGTCCCGCAGCAGCGCAAAGAATTTGCCGTCGCCGATGACACCGCGCAACGAATGCAGTGTCAGGGCGCCTCGCTTGTAGACACGATCGTCGAACATGTCGCGGGGTCCGGGGTCGGACAGCAGCAGATCCTGGGACGCGACCAGCAGACGTCGGTGGTGCAGGTGGGCGAGTTCGGCGGCGGTGGGGCCGCCGGAGTTCTCCGACCACAACCACTCCGCGTAGCAGGCGAAGCCCTCATGCAGCCAGATGTCGCGCCACCGCCGGGCGGTGACACTGTTGCCGAACCACTGGTGGGCCAGTTCGTGGG
>WBZO01000504.1_pt1 | contig 81557 bp, 53 predicted proteins | sample 5204261 | NCBI WGS metagenome assembly WBZO01 (sample SAMN12412400, study PRJNA552823) | activated sludge metagenome | isolation source: activated sludge from anammox sidestream of wastewater treatment plant... | place: USA: North Carolina | collected 2017-09 | reverse complement strand
TCGTTAATATCCGGCCTTAGCGAATCAGCCGTTAAGAAATCATGGAGTAAAAACGTTAAAAATTTAAAACTGTTTGAGCCAAAAACCAAGCTAGGTGCGAGTACAGATTAACGAAGTGCTTCATATGCTTATACGATGCAATATTACATCAAGGCGAGTTTTTTAAATTTAGTTTTTATACAGTGATTTTAGGCTGAGTCGGTACAGCCTTGACTTTTTGTTTCTTTTGTGTCAAGACAAAAGAAAATGTATGATCAATAATTGCACAAATGATTAAAGTTTAATGCTTGTTGAGTCCATTATACGTGGTTAACCTTCGTTGCTCATGTATTTTGCTCGTTAGTTAATGAGGAGCATTTCAATAATACTTTCGTTACTTTTTTTCATTGCCAAAAAAAGTAACCAAAAAAGGCTAGTTCAGCTAATTGCCTCCGGCTACCTGAACGCCTCCGCTCTTTTAATTTGTCTGCTTTAATTTCTCATTGCTTTCAATATTCGGCCTTAGCGAATCAGCCGTTAAGAAATCATGGAGTAAAAGCGTTAAAAATTTAAAACTGTATGAGCCAAAAACCAAGCAAGGTGCGAGTGCAGATTAACGAAGTGCTTGACATGCTTATACGGTGCACATTACATCAAGGCGAGTTTTTTAAATTTAGTTTTTGCGTAGTGATTTTAGGCTGAGTCGGTACAGCCTTGACTTTTTGTTTCTTTTGTGTCAAGACAAAAGAAAATGTATGATCAATAATTGCACAAATGATTAATGTATAATGCTTGTTGAGTCTATTATCCGTGGTGAACCTTCGATGCTCATGTATTTTTCTCGTTAGTTAATGAATAGTATTTCAATAAAACCTTCGTTACTTTTTTTCATTGCCAAAAAAAGTAACCAAAAAAGGCTAGTTCAGCTAATTGCCTCCGGCTACCTGAACGCCTCCGCTCTTTTAAAATGACTACTTTGATTTATCATTGCTTTTCAAAATCCGGCCTAAGCGAATCAACCGTTAAGAAATCATGGAGTAAAAACGTTAAAAATTTAAAACTGCATGAGCCAAAAATCAAGCTAGGTACGAGTACAAATTAACGAAGTGCTTCATATGCTAATACGGTGCACATTACACCAGGGTGAGTTTTTAGACCCATATTACTCATTAGACTTTGTGGCGAAGGGAAATGATACAAAATAGCTATGAGGCTCGGAGTTTTTATTCCGCAGGCATAGTTTTTACTATGTCGAGGACAGAAAAACGAGTACCGAAATAGATATGAAGGTGCATTTTCAGGTAGTCAATTTCTAATGCATAATTTGGGTTAAATATCACAAAACTTCAGTTTGACTACTTTTGTACCCAATTAGGGACACCATCAAAGAAGTCATAAGTCTTGGATAAATGATTCATTTTGCCAATGTAAGTAGTTTGTCCATTAGTCACCATCAAATAAGGCGCATTCATGACCGTCTGGTAAGCTGCTAACTGATCAAAAACTTTCTGATTCAATAGGACATCCGGTGCTTTGCACTCAACCAAAAGAAAAGGTTCTGTATCTTGATTATATACTACTATGTCAAACCGCCTTTTGAGGCCATTCAAAACAATAAGCTTTTCTACCTGAATCAGGTTTTTAGAAAATCCTGCTTCATGTATCAGCCAATGAACACACAACTGTCGCACCATCTCTTCAGGTTGCAAGATGATATACTTTTTCCTGATGATATCAAATACCCATTTTTTCTGATCTGCTTCTTTGATTTTCAAATGTCCTACAAATGATAGTAAGTCTATTTCAGCCATCGTTATTCCTCAATTTCAGCAATAGTATAAGCATGAGATACACTTTGAATCCTTTGATTGCCCTTTATATCATCCACTATATGCTCTATCAAAGTAGGATCCTGTAATAATTCGGCCGAATTGATATGGACGATTTTACATCCCATGTCTTGGAGTAGTGCCAGTGCATTTCTTTGCCATAGTATAGTGTCAGGAGATGTTGTATTCATCAAGCCATCTTCAGTAACAACCCAGATATGATCTTGTGCCGGCAAAAGAGCGCCTGTTAACATTTGCTCCGGGGATACATCATCCTGACGAATATTCTTAATACCACTATGGTAAAGATATTTCATAATACTTTGATTGACAAACCGACTTGAAAAAGAAACGATACAGGAAGTTTTCATCAAAAATATTTCTGGTATTTTTCCGGTTGAAAGCAACAACTGCGACATTGATCTCAACAATGGTAATCTGTCTGATACGCTCAACTTATAGTGAGGCAACTTACTCTTTTCGTAAGAGAGTACCAACCTATAATCAGGCTCCGCAAAAAATAAACTATGATCCCAATAATAACTCACAGTCTTAAAAAGTTGCATCAATTCAGGATTAACACTATTATCTTGCAAAACAATTAAATGTCTATCAGGTGATTTTGAAAGTCGGAGAGGTGAACTCTGATCCAAGATCATTACCGGAAAGATGGTCTCTAACAGCTCCTGATGGCTTGAAATATAGTGTCCCCAATTATCTGTGAGATCAGGATTCTTTTTACCCGCCACCAATTTGTACAATTCAGGCGCATTTTTTTTAATATTCTTATTTACCTCCTTATTGACTGCATGTGCATTGTTATTGAGCCATTGTTCAGTTTCATATTTTTTTGCAAGTTGGGCTGCAGTAGTCAATTGATCATAGTAATCAGTTGTAGTAGGCCTTAATTGAATATAATCTTTGTGCAACAGCCTATAACCATACCATGCATCAACCACCTCTACCCATCTATCTGGATCAATACCCTGCAATGAACGAAGCAATGCACTTTCAATAGTACTACCACTTTCTATAAACTGATGCCATTCTAGGTAATGCAAGCTCTTACTTGCTTCCAGTAGAATGTGGTCTAACTTACTGACCAGTTCTGAGATAATGTCGGCTTGCTTATTAACAGATAGGGTATTAAATTCAACTTTAGCAACAAAAAGATTGGATACATTCATCTTAAATGCTAGATCATTAAAATCACTCTCCAGCTGACGCAATATCTCATCATCTTGGTTGTACCTATTGACCGATTTTATATAACTTATTCGCCTTTGTTGTATCGATTGTAGTGATGATCTTAAAACTTTGCGGTATTCATTAAAATAATTATACAGTTCATGGTCAATTTTTGTCAGCGTGAGGCAAGGCGCTTCTGTGATTTCTCTGATCTTAAGTGTTACTGATTCAGCAGCAGCAATTAATTTTTTACCTCTCAACGTGTATTCCCGCGCTGATGCAGATATCACTCCCGGTATGACTGATTTTGACACTTTACTTACATCCTCCAGCCAGGCTATCATTTGGTTTTCTAACTCTGCCAATCGTCTTTCTAAGTAATTGTGCTGATCTATCTGCGTTTTCAAAAAGCGATGACTCAATTGACTCATATACTTTAGATATCGATTCTGTAGTTGAACCGCTTCAGATTTGAAATCAGATATGGCAAAAACGACATCATTGATATATTCCGGACTTAGAATTTCCCTCTTCAATTCACGAGATAACACCGCACCCCTCATCGTAGCAAATTCAGTACTATATCTCCTGCCCCCATTTGCAATAAATTGAATTAGGTCTTCCTTCTCACCATCCTCATAGGAGAGCGAAACACCTTCCATCCTTCTTTCCACCAAAAGCACATCATTGCTCTGATCTATGCTTAAATATTGATCCAAAACCTGTCTCCAGTTTTGTTTTTCGTAGAGTGTTGCATTTTTCAAAGCTAAAGTTTCCTTTAAATCTTCTAAGAGAATGCGGTAGTTAAGCAGCGCGTCTTTGTTTTCAGGTTGAGAAATACCCTGCTGAGACAATTTCGATTTCAGTAGGTTGAGTTCGCCGGGTTGAATCATCGAGTTGGTCGCAGCTACTAATGCCATTGATGACAGACCATCCTGCTCTAACCTATTAACCAATTCATACCTCAAATCTTCTTCAGGCACTATCATCAATACAGATTCGTTCTCATGAAGTATTTTTCTGACTTGCAATAAAATAGTCTCTAAAGCAGCGCCTTTATCTTGATAAACGATATTGACCAAAGACGATTTTCTATTGAGTATCCTATTTTGCTCTTCTGATGCTATACAGATGTTCATTATCTATAATATACACATAAAAAAAACAAAGATATAGAAAAAATAGATATATATTATAAAAAAACTTAAGGATTCTATTTGTAGTTTGTGTCCAAACTTAATTTGAAAATGAGGCTGATCTGTTGCTTTAGTGTAAATTAACGCCTTTGAGAAACGGTACAAATCTGTAAGTACCAAAATTTTCTCTGGTCAGTGTTCCATCTTCACTTTTAGTAATACGTATCATATCTTGACTATCACTATCACCAAAAGGGATAACCATGATACCTCCTGTTTTTAATTGATCTATTAATTTGAAAGGTAATTCAGATGCACCAGCAGTGACAATGATTCTGTCAAAAGGAGCGAAGCGCGGAGCACCTTCAAAACCATCACCAAACAATGTGCGCACTCCAGTAAACCCAATTCGGTTTAAAAGCTGGCTCGTCTTGTCAAAAAGTAACTTCTGACGCTCTATTGTGTACACTTTACATCCTAAATAGTGTAATACACATGCCTGAAAGCCTGATCCGGTGCCTATCTCTAGTACTTTATGGCCTTTTTGTACATCTAGTAAAGTGGTCTGCATGGCAACAGTGTAAGGTTGTGAAATGGTCTGGTCTGCATCAATAGGAAATGCCACATCCTTATAAGCCCACTCAGCAAAAGCTCGTTCTAAAAAATGATGCCTAGGGATATCAATAAATGCTGATAATATCCGCTCATCCTTTATGCCTTTACTCCTTAATTCTTTGACAAGTCTTTGTCTCAATCCACGGTACTTGGGTGTATCTGTCACAACTTAATTTTTGGCAAATATATTAAATATTTTTGTAATATATATAAACTCAGCAATTAAAATCCAATTTCATTTGTCGTATCATTTACATTTTGCATCAAGAATATATTACTATATAGATTGAAAAGCAGTAAATTGCTTAACTTTACATTTCATTCAAAAATTCATATTGAACATGATTAAGAAGAGTCTTTACACATTGTTTATTTTGCTCTTAGGCAATGTAATTTCAGGTCAAAATTTCTGGACGCCTGTACATGAATCTGCCATTCAACTAAGAAGTGGGGATTATCGAGAAGTCATCCCTGATAAATATACCACCTACCAATTTAATATTGATGCCGCAAAGGCATATTTAATGAATGCCCCAGAGGAAAAAACCTTTATTGAGCGAGGCACAGCCTATACATTTGCTTTACCTGGACTGGATGGTAAAATGGAAGATTATATGGTATGGAACTCACCCGTAATGGAAGATGAACTCGCTGCTAGGTATCCTTTTATTCAGAGTTACAAAGGCTACAAAAAGGATGAAAAAAGTACGACTATACGGATTACTATAGGTCAAAATTCATTTCATGCGGCGATTCGATCGACAGAAAGTATGGTATATATCGACCCATATAGTCATGACACAGGAAAATATTTCATGGTTTATAATACAAAGGATTATACAGAAGACTTTCTAAAGGATAAAGTCATCTGCGCTACTGATGATGATTTATTGGCTAAAGAAGCGAAGAATCGTTCCGGCTTAGGCTCACGCAATCCGACGAGTGGTACATTAGAATTTAGAAAATTCAGACTAGCATTAGGTTGCACTGGAGAATGGGGTCAAAAACGAGGTACCAAAGAAAAAATCATTGAAGAAATGGTCATTTTTGTAGATAGAGCCAATGTGTATTTTGAATCAGAGATTGCTGCCAGAATGGTGTTAATCAATAATCTTGAAAACATCATCAATCTAGACCCTGCAACTGATCCATATACAAATGCAAATGCAGGGCTTTCACTCGTGAGACAAAACACCAATGTATTCAATTCTAGAATAGGCTCTGGCAGTTATGATATGGGGCATTTATTTTCCGTATGTACTGATGTAGGAGGCGTTGCTGCCGGCCTCATTTGCACAGATTCTGGTCGTGGAGCTGGAGTTACATGTCACAATGGCTCGAGTGCGACGAATGGTATAGTCTTGGTTTTTGTACATGAAGCGGGTCATCAGATGACAGCAGCTCATACCTTTAATCACTGTCCAGGTCAAGAAGGCCAAACACCTATTGGCAATGGTTTTGAGCCTGGTTCTGGTTCTACGATTATGGCTTATCCAGGCGCTTGTGGCAGTAGTAATTTAAGCTTATATCGCGATGACTATTATCATGGTGCTACGCTTGATCAGATACTCAGATATACTGCAACTGAAGGTACAGATGGCTATGTTTGTGCTGAAAAAATTGACATTGGCAATTATGTACCAGAAGTTACACTGGATTACATCAACGACTTTTATATTCCTAAAAGCACACCTTTCTTCCTAACAGGAAAAGTAACTGATGCTAATGGAGATCCGATGACTTACAATTGGGAGCAATTTGATGCTCAGGGTTCAGCACCTCTGGGTATGCCGGTGGGCAATGTGCCATTATTCCGTTCAGTAAGGCCGAATAATGATCCTACGAGACTTTTTCCAAATAGAAATAGAATTTTAAACTGGGAATTTGACAATGTACAGGAGTTGCTACCGACTTATCAGAGAGATATGACTTTTAGGTTAGTCACCCGTGACAACAACCCGTTAGGGTCTGCCGCTTCCTGGGCTGAGATGAAATTTAAAGTGGCCCCAGAAAGCGTCGGTCCGTTTCAGTTTACTGAGCCTTCCTCACCTCAAAAACTCAAAATAGCAGAGAAGCTAAATGTGCAATGGGACGTCAACAATACTGATATTGCACCGGTCAACTGTAAATATGTTGATATCTTTTTTGCTGTCAATAATAATCTTGACTTTGGTTCTACAGATATGGTACCAGCTGCTATTCAGGTACCAAACACTGATTCTGCATCCATCATTACACCTAATGTAACGGCTTCCAGAGCTCGTATTGTCATCAAGGCATCCGATAATATTTTCTTTACTGTGTCGAGGGTGGACAGTAAAATAGACGAGCCTGATCAACCTTCATTTTTCATGGATATTCAATCTCCTACCAGAACGCTTTGTCTGCCTGCATCTCCTGAATTTGACTTGACAACAGCAGGATTTGCCGGACTAGAAGAGGATATTATTTTTGAAGCAGAAAGCCAAGGCTTCATTCATCCTATTTTTGAAAAACAAAGCGTAAAGCCAGGAGCATCCAACAAGCTCACACTAGACCTCTCAGATGTCAAAGAATCCGGTGAGTATGAAGTATTAATTCGGTCGTTTGTTCCCGGAATAGATACACTTGAACGCATTGTGCGGCTTATTTTAACAAGCACTGACTTATCTGATGTACAGCTTGCTCAACCATCGAATGGTATTAGTGGTCTTGGACCAACACAAAAATACCATTGGCATAAAAAGAATGATGCTACCGGTTATATATTACAAGTTGCAACATCGCCTGCATTTGGACAAAAAGATATTGTATTTCAAGAAGAAAGACAAGACACTTTTTATAATTCATCCTATTTTCTTGACAATTCTACCATATATTACTGGAGAATCAAGTCATTCAATTCATGTGATGAAGGTAGTTGGTCAGATATCTTTGCCTTCACCACCGAATCAAAAAATTGTTCTGTGACCAAGTCGGGAGAACTCACCTTGAATATTTCACAATCAGGAACTCCGACCATCACTTCTGAATTATTTGTAACGGCTGATGCTCGTATCGACGATGTAAATATTAAAAACCTCAGGGCACGACATACCAGGTCGGCAGACTTGGTCGTAACTCTGGAATCACCATCCGGCACCAAGGTGCGTCTGTGGACAAGAAAGTGTCCTACAGCGAATGGCATCAATATTGGTCTGGATGATCAGAGCAATGATTACTTCCAGTGTCCTATTCATCTCAATAACATATACAGACCTGAAGAACCCCTCAGCACATTCAATGGTGAATCTACCTTCGGATACTGGAAACTCATTATTGAAGATACAAAAACCGGCGATGGAGGAAGACTGACCAACTGGGAAATTGAGCTTTGCGCAAATGTCGCTCTTAATCCACCTGCATTGGTAAATAATAACTCACTCAACATTAACACCGGTGACACTCAGCCTATTACTGTTGATTTGCTCAAATCAGAAGATCAAGATAATGGCGATGCGGAGTTGATATATACACTAGTAACCATCCCAGCAGAGGGTGTGTTGATGATCAATGGTTATCCGGCTCAAGTAGGAAATGAATTTACACAGCAAGATATCAATGAGGGCAAATTAACATATTGGAATAGTCAAGCTCGTAAAGCAGGTGACGCATTCAAATTTACGGTCAGAGACAATAACGGTGGGTGGATCGGAATAACAACATTTAACATTGACATTCAACAAGTTGTCTCTACAGAAGATGCTGTATTTCCTACCATTATAGTCTATCCTAACCCTGCGTCAGACATTATCCATATTCAGACAGCCTCTGATGTGACTATCACTTCATTTACTATTACAGACATAACTGGCAAGTCAATTCTGAATCATAGCGCATCCGGCAATCATATTTCTATAGATGCCTCTCAGTTATCAAGCGGCATATACATGATCCGGATTAAAGCAGGAGATTATATGGTGACTAAAAAATTAGTTAAAAATTAAAAAAGTCCAAATCACAATACAAAGAAAGCCTTTCGCAGATGTCGCGAAAGGCTTTTTTGTTTATTATCATCATTGGATCATCCTTACCAATGGTGTAATTATGTGTTCTTATACTGAAGTCATCTTCAGCCAATGACTACATTTTTATCAATTTATTAACAGCGACAATCCGCCCATGTTGATAAAACTCTATTAAGTACATGCCGGCAGGATAACTAGATAAATCTTCACGAATAACATGCTGTTCCTTCCCCAACAGCTTCACTCTATCCTTAATTATTTTTCCATTCAAATCTCTGATTCTATAGTATTCAGGCATATTGATGATCTGATCTATATTTAAATATATATTTACAAAATCCGAAGTAGGATTAGGCGAACAAAATATCTTACCTTCCAAATCAGGAACATCATTATTTAATGTAGATTCTGGATACGAAACAGTGGCCGAATCCACAATACCAAGTCCCAGATTATAATATGACCCTGAAGGATTATTTTCCAGTTTGCAAGGACGCACCATGTAATACTTAAGTCCATCATCTCCATTTTTATCTTGATATGAAGCATCCATCACTAAATCAGATATCCGTTCATATCCACGTCCATATTCTTCAGACCGATAAATATAATAGCCTAATACATCTTTGTCTGGTGAAGGCGACCATTGAATTGTAGCACCTTGTCCCTTTTCAGTATTTATTTTGATACTTTCAGCAGGCTGTATATAATCAGTCCTCAATGTCAAATCACCTAATAAGGCCACATGAACGCCTCCGGGTAGATATCCAGGTGGCTGGAAAACCACCGGTGAGTTATTATTCACCGTATTCAAAAATGCTTTACCAATATTATCGCCAAGTGCCATCACCTGTATAAACCAATGAGGTCTCCCAGCCCAAAATGAAATCAGGGACGGCTCAGGACTACATAGCGGCGCCCTCAAAATATTATTGGCATTATCCCAGTCACCAAAATAACTACCAAATAAAATAGTAAAAATACCTTTTTGTGCATTTTTAACGAAGTCAGCAGTCTTGGCCACACCACTACAACTGGTATAAGAGCCTGGCCCACATCCATATGCCCATTGATAAGGCGTTTCATTCAGAGCAGAAATAAACTCCTTTTCTAAAACTTGATCTCGCCCTAATAAAGGCGCAAATCCTCGCCATGCAGTGGATGCAAACGCTTCACCACTAAATCCGCCAAAATTATCTTTAATGATGCCTTGTTTGACAATCTGCAAACTTCCACTTTTGTAAGCATGTAACTTTGCCAAGTAGCGTTTCATCAATGTTACTTCACTCTCTACAAATAACGGCATATTGAAAAAATCAATTCTACTGACTTGAAGTTCTGCCTTCGATGGCAGAATGGATTGATCCCATTTTCCATCGCCTGGTGTATTTTGATTTTCTGTTCGTGATGCAGAAGTAACATTGACGTAATTATCTGACCAGTTTCCGTCCATGTCAGCATAAAACACATCAGCAGGCCAAGCTCCTTGGTGATTCGTATGGCCATCAGGATAAATATTTCCACTATACGGCACCGCCACATGACCAAGTAAAAGTACAGCCTTTACATCCGGTATTGCATTATATAACTCCTTAATTTTGCCCTTCAATTGTACATCAGTAGCATTTCTATTTATATTAATCCTTTCTACAAACCATCCATCTCCTATTATATCCTCGATTAAAGTCAATATCTCTGTCTGACATGAATCAATAAATAGTGAATCCACTACTAAAACCAAGGTACCTCTATGATGAATCGGAGTAACTTTGTGGCCCGTATAAATATTGCCAAAAGCCTTAATACCATCAATCGCTTCTACCTGATAGTAGGTAGGTTTAGATACTTCTGCATCAGTTATGACATAAAATGTATCTTTTGTAGTCCCAACTACTACCCATGTATTAAACTGTGTATTTCTTTTAGAAACTTTGTATTCTGTTGCTCCTGGGATCGTAATCCAACTCAATGTTACTTCAGCGGACGATGGTGAAATAGATGCTTCAAGCTGGATAGCGTAATCTTTAGCTTTCTGAGCTGAGGACGCAGCGTAAACAAATACAATAAGCACTAAGAGTAAAAATCGGAACTTCATAATCAATGTTTTAAATATTAAGACGTCGATACAGGTTGTGACGCTTCTCAGTAAAGACGAATTCACCAATAAGTCTCCCTAAAAATTCATGCTATAAGGACATGTAAAATACTCATGCTCTTATAAATAAGAATAAAAAATGCCGATCAATTTTTACAACTGACCGGCAAATCAAAGATTTTATTAACCACCTAATTCAAGTTTGAAATTGTACTCAATTTCAAAACGACAATTAGTCAATGTATGAAAACAAAAATTTTACACTGCCATATTAAACTCCTTAAGTAAAACCATATCCCGAATTAAAATCTTACTGCTCTTACGAGATCCATAATGAATATAGTTTTCCCTCTTCAATTCATTCATAATTCGCGCTACAGTCTGTCTGCTGGTATCCGTCAGAAAAGCGATTTCTTTGTGCGACATTCCATGATCAATCAGACACTCCTTAAAACCTATCTTGATCCCTTTTCGTAGTCCGGTTCTGTATATAAAGTCAACGATTCGCTCTTTTGCTCGTCTGAAGACGAAACTTTGAAGGCGTTCTTCAATATTTTGCAACTTAGCCAAAATGATATTCATGATTTCTGCTGCAAATACACTATTTTCCATCACGATAGACTTAAATATATCTACAGGGATCATAAAGACCTTAGTTTCAGTCATGGTCTCTGCATATTCTCTGGTCAATGGATGAGTAGAAAATACATTTTCTCCAAAAATCTCTTTGTCATAAATAATCTCTTTGGTCAGCATCTTTCCAGAAGCCGCCAGTGCGCCCAGCTTTACGCTACCCTTCTCAATTAAGTAAACATAACTGCATGTCTCGCCCACTTGATATAATAAACTGTTCTTTGAAAATTTCTTATAAATAGTATTCTGAGCAAGCCGATTGAGTTCGTCACTCGTTAACGCTTTCAAGACCGGTAATTGCTGTAAAGACAAAAACAAAACTGATTGATCCATAATAAGGTGATTTTATTTATGATGCTTGAACTTGTAAAAACCCCTAATGCATTTTCAAAAAAAAATTAAAAAATATATGATCGTGGAAAATTAGTTATTAAATAAATTATAATTTTCATCCAGATTTTAGGAATAATCAAGCCTATAATTTATCTTTGCAATTTAAAATTAGTCTAAATAATTGTAATATTTTGGTACGTCAGAAAACATTGGCCATGTTGACTCCGGGAGAAAGCGCCTTAGTATCTTTACTCCATGAGAATATATTTACCTGTAAATTGATGAATCTCGGTATTTTGCCTAATACACGCATCACTTTAGTTCGTAGAGCCCCATTTGGCAAAACACTCTATATCAAGCTAGGCAATTATCAGATGGCGATCAGAGAAGAAGAAGCACAAACCATTATTCTTGAAGATACTGTATGAATTTCAACCATAAACCGCCGGTGATTGCTCTTTTTGGCAATCCCAACTCCGGCAAATCATCTTTATTTAATTTTTTAACAGGGCTGCGCCAGAAAGTGTCCAACTTTCCCGGAGTTACTGTTGATAAAAAATTGGGTAAACTGACTCTGGAAGATCATACGACGGCTACTGTGATTGATTATCCCGGCACTTATAGTGTATTTCCCAATTCATCAGAAGAGAAGATTGTTGTCAATGCGCTGACCAATGAAAACTACGATTTTTATCCGGATCTAGCCTTGTACATAGCAGATGCCACACAACTCGAACGCCATCTGCTTTTTGCATCTCAGATTAGAGATCTGGGCATACCAATGATTTTTATTCTGAATATGGCTGACCTGCTCAGAGAAGAAGGCAGTACGATTGATGCCGACAAAATAGCTGATTTCCTTCAATGTGAAGTGATCACGGTGTCCATGCGCAAAAATGAAAATACAATCGCCATAAAAAAGGCTATTAGCAAGATACTCACTGGACCTAAACCAGCTCAACCGGCGCCTCTTTACCCAATGACCGAAGTGGAAAACCGTGTCGCTGCTGAGGTTCAGCAACTATTAGGTATAAAAAATAAATATCAAGCTAAAATCATAGCACATCACTTTCGATGGCTGACACATATCAGCGTTGAGCAAAAGGCTCAGATTGAAGATATTGTCAATAAACATGGATTTGTAGATCTCACCGCACAAGTAAACGAAACCATGACCCGCTTTGATAGACATGGTCATCTAGTGCGACAGGCTGTCAATAAAATCCATTCAGATCACCTGACATTAACGGACAGGATAGATGCGATTATTACGCATAAGGTTTTTGGGCCAATAGTCTTTTTCCTAATCATGTTATTTGTGTTTCAAGCCATATTCTCATGGGCAGAATGGCCCATGACATGGATTGAGAATGGTTTTGCTATTGCAGGATCAGGCATTCTACGTGTATTAGGTGATGGATGGTGGGCAGATCTTCTGGTCAATGGTGTACTTGCTGGGTTAAGTGGAGTACTTGTATTCATACCACAGATTGCCATACTATTTTTTTTAATCGGAATACTGGAGGAATCAGGCTACATGAGTAGAGTCGTCTATATGTTTGACTCCATCATGCAGCGTTTCGGAATGAATGGACGTAGCATGGTAGCACTAATATCCAGTGGAGCCTGCGCCATTCCAGCTATCATGTCCACCAGAACAATCAGCAATCAAAAGGAACGGCTTATTACCATCATGGTAAGCCCACTGATCAGCTGTAGTGCAAGACTACCCGTATATGCTATTCTAGTAGGATTTGTGGTACCAGCTGAGCGTATCGGCATCTTTCAACTTCAGGGTCTGGCTTTCATGGGTTTATACCTCTTAGGTATTCTGGGTGCACTTGCTGCAGCTTATATTATGAAAAAAGTCGTCAAAGGTGATGCACCATCCTACCTAATGATAGAAATGCCTAATTACAAGCCACCTCAATGGAGCAATGTATGGATGACTGTTAAAACCAAAGTAGGTTCATTTATCACCGAGGCCGGAAGAATTATCCTGCTGATTTCTATTGTCCTTTGGTTTCTGGCTAGTTATGGACCAGGCCAGTCTATGCAACAAGCAGAAGAAAATGCACTGGCTATCAGTACAGAACAACAACTGGATGAAAACGCCACTGAAAACCTTATAGCTGCTCAAAAACTCGAGTCTTCCTACATAGGACATATTGGAAAGTGGATAGAGCCTGCCATCAAACCTCTTGGTTACGACTGGAAAATCGGTATTGCATTGATGACCTCGTTTGCAGCAAGAGAGGTGTTTGTCGGAACCATGGCTACAATATATAGTATAGGCAGCGAAAGCGACGAAATGACTATACGTCAAAAGATGGCGGCTGAGTTAAAACCGGGCACCAATCAGAAGATGTATGATCGAGCTACAGCGCTTTCATTGCTTATCTTTTACGTATTTGCTATGCAGTGTATGAGTACCCTGGCGGTGACCAAAAAAGAAACAAACACCTGGAAATGGCCGGTCATCATGTTTACTTATATGGGTGTAATGGCATATGTCGGTGCTTTCATTGCTTATCAGATTTTTTCATAGAAAACCAGAAAGCTATTATTATTTTAATAACTTTTCCAAGTTTCACACTTAAAATCTGTACTTTTGCAGCTATAAAATAATCCTCCAACCTGCACAACAGATGAGTGATCAGATAAAACACGAATGCGGTCTGGCCCTGATCAGACTACTTAAACCACTCGATTACTATCACAAAAAATACGGAACAGCACTTTACGGCCTCAACAAGATGCATCTCATGCTCAGAAAACAGAGGAATAGAGGTCAGGATGGAGCAGGGCTAGTGACCATCAAGCTAGATACGCTCCCAGGCAATCGATACATCAGCCGGAAGAGAAGTAACAGTCCTCAATATCTTACTGACTTGTTTGATGGCATATTCTATCATTTCAAAGACCTCAATAAAGAGCAACTAAACGATCCTGTTTGGTTAAAGGATAATAAACCTTATACCGGTGAGCTTCTCTTAGGTCACCTCAGATACGGTACTCATGGCGATAATACAATTGAGGCTGTACACCCATTTTTAAGACAAAATAACTGGATCACCAGAAATTTAGCCCTAGCAGGAAATTTTAACCTAACAAATGTTGACGAGCTTTTTGATGAATTGCTCTCCTACGGCCAGTATCCTAAAGAAAAGTCTGACACCGTCACAGTGCTAGAGAAAATAGGACACTTTTTGGATGACGAAGTACAGCGGCTTTTCAACTGGTTCAAATCAGAAGGCTACTCCAATCAAGAAATTACCCACCTCATCGGTGAACACTTGGACATACAGCGACTCCTCCATCGATCCTGCCGGAAGTTTGATGGTGGATATGTGATGGCAGGACTTATAGGTCATGGAGATGCCTTTGTACTCAGAGATCCTGCAGGTATTCGTCCTGCGTACTATTATCAGGATGATGAGATTGTGGTAGCAGCTTCAGAGCGGCCTGTCATTCAGACCAGTATGAATATCAAATACCATCAAGTTAAGGAGCTCAAACCCGGACATGCATTGATCATCAAGAAAAACGGGCAAGTCAGTGAAGAGATGTATCGCGAGCCAGTACCTCATCCGACACCTTGTAGCTTTGAGCGCATCTACTTCAGTCGAGGTACAGATCGAGGCATTTATCTGGAGCGTAAAAAACTCGGCGAACTTGTCGTGGACAAAATCCTAGAAGCTATCGATTACGACCTGGAAAACTCCATATTTTCTTTCATTCCCAATACCGCCGAAGTGTCATTTTTTGGTATGATCAAAGGTCTGGAAGCCAGACTCAACGATATCAAAAATAGAAAAATAATAGAACTGCGTGATAGCGGCAATCTGACACCTGAAGCGCTTCAAAAAGTCCTCAATCTCTCAGTGAGAGCTGAAAAACTCGCAGTAAAAGATGAAAAGCTCAGGACATTTATTGCTGATGATGCCTCTAGACACCAGATGGTTTCACACGTTTATGATGTAACTTATGGTATCGTTCAAGATAAGGTAGATACCATCATTCTTATTGATGATTCTATCGTTAGAGGTACTACGCTGAAAGACAGTGTTATTTCCATCCTAGCTACTTTACGACCTAAAAAAATCATCATAGTGTCATCAGCGCCACAAGTGAGATATCCTGATTGTTACGGTATAGATATGAGTAAAATGAAGGAGTTTGTAGCTTTCAGGGCATTGATAGAATTATTAAAGCGAGATGGCAAGGAGCATCTTTTGCACGAAACCTACAACAAATGCCTTGCAGAAGAGGAAGTACCTATCCATGAAACCCAAAATCATGTAAAAGCACTCTATGATTTGTATTCAGACGATGAGATCGCTCATAAAATCACAGAACTAGTAACACCTGAAAATATAGAGCCCGAAGTAATGGTCATCTATCAGTCCATAGAAAATTTGCACCTTGCTTGTCCCGCAAATCATGGTGACTGGTACTTTTCAGGCAACTACCCTACTCCAGGTGGAACGCGTGTCGCTAACAGAGCTTTTATCAATTATATGAAAAACTCCGATAAGAGAGCTTATTGATAATTCAAGCCCGATGGTATCATGAATCTAGTCCAGAATATGAAGTGCACATTCATTCTGCACTGATAAACAAAAGCACAACAAGCCTTTTAATTACAAGGGAAAATGGTCTTTTAATGGCTCATTAAAACCCATTTAATCTACATTGCTCATTAGACTTCGAGACGAAGGGAAATGATACAAAATAGCTATGAGGATCGGCGTTTTTATTCTGCAGGTAGAGTTTTACTATGTCGAGGACAGAAAATCGAGTACCGAAATAGACATGAAGTAGCATTTTCATGCAGTCAAATTCAATTTAGTAATCCCGGTTTAACTCAATTATTCCAAAAAGAATCGGTCTTAAGTTTTAATTTTTTACAATTTATTAACATCATGTCCTGCATTATTATTATCATTGCCTAATGAATGCTAATTGAGTACATTTCAAAAATCCGAAGATATGAAATCAAGTAATGATGTATTACAACAGACGATTTGTTTGATCCTTGGTGGTGGTGCCGGCACCAGACTGTATCCACTTACTCGTGACCGATCCAAGCCAGCAGTACCTATAGGCGGTAAATATAGATTGATAGATATTCCGATTTCCAACTGTATGAATTCCGGTCTTTACAGGATTTTTGTATTGACTCAGTACAATTCGGCTTCGCTCAATAAGCATATCAAAAACACCTTCCACTTTGACTTATTTTCCAATGGATTTGTGGACATTCTGGCTGCAGAACAGACGCGTAGTAGTATGGAATGGTTTCAAGGTACTGCCGATGCGGTGAGAAGATCATCACGCAATTTTGAGTACTATGATTATGAATATATGCTTATTCTCTCCGGTGATCAGTTGTACCAAATGGATATAGAAGAAGTACTTGAAAAACATGTAGAACAAAATGCAGACATCACCATAGCTACCATACCCGTAGTGGCCCGAGATGCTACTTCTTTTGGCATTATGAAAGTCAACTCCGAAAACAAAATCGTTAGCTTCATAGAAAAACCTAAACAAGACTTACTCCCAGAATGGACTTCCGAAGTAAGTGAAGACCTGAAAGCCAAGGGCAAAATATATCTGGCCTCCATGGGCATCTATGTTTTTAGCAAAAAGGCACTCTACACGCTGCTAGAAGACAATCCCCAGGCAGTGGATTTCGGTAAAGAGCTCATACCTGAATCCATCAACCAAGGCATGAATGTAGTGAGTTATGCATACAATGGTTACTGGACGGATATCGGAGATATTCGCTCGTTTTTTGAAGCCAACATTGCACTAACCGATGAAATCCCGGCTTTCAATCTATTTGATAATCAGAATAAAATATACACCAGGCCTCGATTGTTACCGCCTGCTAAATTCTCTGGTGTGACGTTTACACGTACTATGGTAGCTGAAGGCTCGGTCGTTCAAGCTAAACTCGTCGAAAATGCTATCCTCGGTGTGCGGTCTCGAATTGACTTTGGTACGGTGATCAAAAATGCCTATATTATGGGTAATGACTATTTTGAATCATTAGAAGAAATCGCCTCTGACAACAGAATCCCGATGGGTATCGGTCGCGATTGCTACATCGAAAATGCCATCATCGATAAGCATGTACGCATAGGCAACAATGTCATCATACGCGGTCATGAAGCACTTGAAGATATAGAAACAGAAAATTATTCTATCAAAAAAGGTATTGTTGTCGTCAATAAAAATGCTGTCATTCCAGAAGGTAGTATCATAGGATTTAAGTGATCCATGCCAGAGCGTGAAAAATGGAATGTCTTAAGGTTGGGTTGATCATTGATCTTTAGGCGTACCTTTTGTGGTGAGCCATAGGGAAGTTTATATAGAAATGAAGGATAAGACCTAGGTAAAAATAATTCAAAACAAAAATTTGAATACCAAAATGCCCCAAATTATAGATAAGTAACGATTGATATAACAGCCGGAAGAATTAGGCACATATGGTCAAATTGTAAAATGAATAATAGGATGAGTTATTTTATGAAGTGCTAAGTAATTCCTTTAACGCCTCTTTTTTTTATTATGAAAAATTTGAATATATTAACTGTTGTATTGATCGCATGTTTTTATTTTTCATGTGAAAAAGATGATCATCAAAAAACAGATCCAATCCCTTGCGTAACAGCAGAATCAATCACTGATACAATCTCGGGATTTCTAATATTTGAAAAAGGAAAGCAAGAAAATGGTTTTGCTAAAGGAATTAAAATTAATAAACCATTTGAATCAAGTGTTTTTTTATTTAATAACTCCAAATCTGACACCTTGATTGATTTACAGTTGAAAGGCTATTGGCTTGAAAGTAATGGGTATTTTGCCGAAGGAGAAGTAATTAGTTTTTCTAAAATAAAAGAGACAACTAAATGTCAGAAATTGACAAATAATAGAGAGTCAGTTGATTCTGTAATCGTTAGTTATTCTATAGTTTATGATGATGCAGGTTTTCTCCTGTATGAATTAGATTTAAGTGCAGACAATGCCTTAGAAATTATTTCATTTGATTCTGAAACTAACAAGCTAAAAGCCAAGTTTAAAGGAAGTTTCATCTCAAAAAAAGAATATTTACCTGATTTACCTAAAAAAGTACGATTTTCAGATGTATATATTGAATACGGATACTAAAAAAAACAATCACCTATGCTAACAGCGCTTTAATGTACATGCCAACTATCTGACGGCGCCATCGCTTATATCGGGCCGTTAGCTGCAAGTTAAATAAGACATAGGAAAAAATGACACTTTCCGACTTAAAAATGGAAAGTATTAAAGATTTTATTCCGAGAGACAACTCCTTGAAACCGGTTCTTTTAGGGCATTTAATTTTGAAGTTGTTTAATCAGATGGGATTTAAAGAAATTTATAAGTGTGGCGTTGGTAGAATGCCAAAAGGTTTAAGCAGGAATACATACTTTGTGGCAATATAAACCGAAATCAACGGGCGAAAAGCAATTATTCAAAAAAAACAATTGCTCAAAGCCTTGCTGCACCAGGCGTTTGAGGTACGAAAGGTGTAAGAAACCTAATCCCGAAGGGATTACTATAATATAACCTTTCTCATTCAGATTATCATTGACCTATCCATTATATTCCGTAAGGTATCCAGATATTTTTAATCTCTGATGCACGACGCAAATATTCTCTGCCCTGCCCTTGTGCATGGTCATACCAATTGCGGTATTTACCGTAGTTGCACCATGTGCGCTTCAAATTATCCGCTGAGAGCAACTCGACTTCCTTACTACCTTCTTGTGTTCCAAAATACCATAACCCGTCCACATCGTAGTGTTTTGCAAGTTCTTTGGTCAACTCATCTTTTACGCCGGTCACAATATTGACAGCACCGGCAGGTACGTCGGATGTTTCTAGAATTTGATAAAAATCAGTCGCCAACAATGGAAATGTTTCTGACGGAATAACAATGAGGTTGTTGCCCATGGTCAATGCAGGAATGACGGTCGAGATAAAGCCCAGCAATGGAGATTCATCCGGGCAGACTATCCCTAGCACTCCGATACGCTCAGGCATGGCTAGTGTAACATTCCTCTGAGTAGTGTGGTGTACATCACCATCATACTTATCGGCAAAAGCCGCATAATAATAGATGCGTTCGATAGATGAAGATACTTCCTTTTCAGCTTCCGCACGACTTACATTGGTACATTCTACAATTCGGGAAGCAAACTCTGCACTTCTTATAGCAAGATTCTCAGCCAGATAGTACAAGACTTGTGCTTTAGCATGTCCGGTCATTTTGCCCCAAGCCGTACCTGCATGCGCTGCTTCTACTGCATTTCTGATGTCTTTTCTATTGCCTTTAGACACTTCGCCAATATGATTACCAAAAGTATCTGTGACAATGATACTATTACCTCCATCCGGTCGTGCTTGTTTGCCGCCGATATACATCTTAGCGGTACGGTCAATACCAGGCATGGAGATTCCATTGCTGGAAGCTTTAGGCTCTTGACGTTTAGTCATGGGTGCTTTATCCGTCATCAAGGCGTTAGCTTTGGGCTTGACATATTCATAAAGACCTTCCTTACCACCTTCACGGCCAAAACCCGACTCTCTATAGCCACCAAAACCCGAAGCTGCATCAAAGACATTAGTACAGTTGATCCATACAGAACCGGCCTTAAGCTGCGGCGCGATATCAAGCGCTAGGTTAATGTCTTCCGTCCATATACTCGCTGCCAGACCATAGCGGGTATTATTGGCAAGTTTGACAGCCTCACTATGCGAACGGAATGACATAGCTACCAGAACAGGCCCGAATATCTCTTCTTGTGCAATCAAAGAAGACGGCGAAACGCCTGTAAATAATGTAGGTGGATAAAAATAGCCATCCGTAGGACAAGACCAGTAGGGTTGCCACCATTGATTACCTTCGTCCTTCCCTTTTTGAACCAAAGCATCAATCGTCTCTAATTGTATCGGTGCGACTACGGCTCCTATATCGATACACTTGTCCAGCGAATCACCCATCCGCAGGGTATCCATACGAGCTTTGATCTTTTTATATAATTTTTCAGCAATGCTTTCTTCGACCAGCAATCGCGAACCAGCACAACATACTTCTCCTTGATTAAACCAGATGGCATCAACGACGCCTTCCACTACACTATCCAGATCTGCATCTTCAAAGACGATAAATGGAGATTTGCCACCCAATTCCAAGGAAATTTTCTTACCTGTTCCGGCTGTAGCACGACGGATGATTTTTCCTACATCGGTACTGCCTGTAAATGCTATTTTAGCCACATCGGGATGAGCCACCAGAGCAGCTCCGGTTTTGCCGGCACCTGTGATAATATTGACCACACCGTCAGGTAGGCCTACTTCCTTACATATTTCAGCAAACATCAGCGCTGTCAGTGACGTAAATTCTGCAGGTTTGAGTACGACGGTATTGCCCATAGCGAGCGCCGGAGCGATTTTCCATGCGAGCATCATCATAGGGAAATTCCATGGAATGATCTGACCAACTACGCCTACCGGTTCGTATTCACTGAGCTCAGTATCCATGAGTTGCGCCCATCCGGCATGATGATAAAAATGTCTTGCTACTAGCGGAATGTCAATGTCTCGAGTCTCACGAATGGGTTTACCATTGTCCATAGACTCCAGTACAGCAAAGTTTCTAGAATGCTTCTGAATCTGACGTGCAATAGCATAAAGATATCTAGCACGGGCATGACCACCTATTTCTGACCAAGGCTTGAGCGCTTTTTTGGCTGCTTTGACAGCTATATCTACGTCCTTTTCATTCGCTTCAGCTATTTCAGCCAGCACTGCTCTATTGGCAGGATTGATGGTTTCAAAATAAACACCGGATGATGGTTTGGCCCATTTTCCATTGATAAATAATTGAAATTTTCTGTTGTGTCTTTCCAGAAATGCGATGCTTTCCTTATTTGCTTCTGGTGCAGGACCATATTCCATGGTTTCAAATATTGTCTTTACTGACATTTTTATATTTTTATTCTTTATTGACTAATTAATTTCAACTTTTAAGCCATAGGATGACGGTAAGAAGCCGAGTATCTGCCAGTCACAAAATGCTCTAGCTGTCGCTCTATATCACCCAGCAAGCTACTGGCGCCGAATCTAAATAACTCAGGGCGCAACCAATCATTGCCCAGCTCTTCCTTCATCATGATCAGGTAATTCAGTGCATCTTTTGCCTTGGAAATACCACCTGCTGGTTTGTACCCAACTTTATAACCGGTCAACTCCTGATACTGACGGATCATGCGCACCATTACCAGCGTCACCGGTAGTGTAGCATTGACGCTTTCTTTTCCGGTACTGGTTTTGATAAAGTCTGACCCTGCCATCATCGCTACCATGCTGGCCTTAGCGACTTTAGTCAATGTAGGTATCTCACCAGTAGCCAGAATGGTTTTCATATGTGCTTCGCCACAAGCCTCACGACAAGCCTTGATTTCATCATAGAGACCTTTCCAGTCTGACTTCAGTACCAGTGCACGACTGATGACTATATCGATTTCCTTTGCACCGGCAGCTACCGACATTTTGATTTCTCTTAGTTTTTCTGACAAGGCGATCTGACCTGCAGGAAAACCTGTCGAAACGGCTGCAACAGGAATATTTGTACCTTTAAGTGCTTCTACTGCATACGGAATGAGGTTATGATATACACAAACGGCACCTGTGGTCAATCCCATGCCTTGTATATCCAAAGCTTCCATCAAATCCATCCTAATCGGATTTCTGGCTTTAGCGCACAGTCGGAGGACATTGCCAGGCGTGTCATCACCGGATAGTGTAGTCAAATCAATACATGAAATAGCTTTAAGCAACCACGCTGCCTGGTACTCTTTCTTGACAGAACGCCGAGTACCGATAGTGGCCGCCCGACGTTCAACGGCACTCTTATTCACACGTATGCCATCTAGCAAACCTGCGTCAAAGGGAATGCCATCATTGCGATGGATGATATCATGTGTCATATGCACCGTATCTTTTACTTTATTTCCGGTCATAGCAAAATTATAATTAATATACTGTTTTAAATATTAACGGCTGTTTTTCAGGTTTGTTTGCTGAAAAGGTGTAAGCCTCATCCATGTATCTGAAAGCGCCATCAAACAATTCAGGTTGAGAAGCGTATAAAGTTGCAAGATTATCACCTTGCTCTACATAGTCGCCTACTTTTTTATGCATGATGATGCCTGCGCTATAGTCAATCGGGCTTTCCTTAGTTTCGCGACCAGCGCCGAGTTTGACAGAAGCCAGACCTATATCCATCGCACTCAGATGCGAGATATATCCTGATTGAGGTGCAGTATATACCTTGCTGTAAGCGGCCATTTCAAACCGCTCAGGATGTAAAATATAATCAGCATCACCACCTTGTGATTGAACTAATTCCACCAACTTATCTAATGCCTTTCCATCGGCAATTAAGCGGCGCAAAGTATCCTTGCCAGCTTCATAATCGGTAATTTTACCGGCTAGCATCATCATATAGCTGCCTAGACTCAAGCACAATTCTGTCAAGTCTTCCGGACCGTGTCCTTTGAGTGTCTCAATAGCTTCTTTTACCTCCAATGCATTGCCAATGGCATGACCTAGCGGCTCTTCCATGCCTGAAATAACAGCGATGAGTTGCCTACCCATGCGCTGAGCAGTGGCTATCATAATTTTGGCCAATTTTTCAGCATCTTCGATGGTTTTGATAAATGCACCATCGCCTACTTTGAGATCTATCACAATGGCATCCGCACCACAAGCCAGTTTTTTACTCATGACACTGGACGCTATCAACGATATATTATCTACCGTGCCTGTCACATCACGCAGCGCATAGAGTTGCTTGTCGGCAGGTACCAGTCGCTCATTCTGGCTACAAATCGCTATATGGTGCTTCAGTACTTTCTCTACAAACTCAGCTGGGCTCATCTCAACCTTAAATCCCGGAATAGACTCTAACTTATCCAAAGTACCTCCGGTATGTCCCAGACCACGACCGGACATTTTAGCGACAACAACACCCGCAGCAGCAACAAGTGGCCCGAGTACCAGAGTAGTCTTGTCTCCTACTCCACCGGTGCTATGTTTATCCACTTTGATACCCGGTATCGGCGATAAATCAATCAGCTCTCCTGAACGCATCATGGCATCAGTCAATGCTGCTGTTTCTTCATCATTCATACCCTGAAAAAACACAGCCATCAGCCATGCAGCTATTTGATAGTCAGGTATCGAACCATCAACAAATCCTGCAACAATACTTTTGATCTCGTCTGTTGTCAGTATATGTCCATCTCTTTTCTTCTTAATTAATTCTACCAATGGCGCTTCATTTTAAAATTACTTCAATTTATGCATCTTTCACTAATGCAGACAACTCATCGTTTCAGTCGCAAATTCTATGCCCAAAAGTTCTGCAATCGTAGCTGCTATACAAGTATAACTATCTCTCACTCCAAAATGTCGAGGGCTAATACCTTTTCCATATATCAAAATCGGAATATATTCTCTGGTGTGATCTGTGCCTGACCATGTAGGATCATTGCCATGATCGGCTGTGATAATCAGCACGTCATCATCCTTCATCACTTCCTGAATTTCAGGCAAATAACGGTCAAAATCCTCTAAACATTCAGCATAACCCTTAACATTGCGTCGGTGACCATAGTGCATATCAAAGTCCACCAGATTAGTGAAAATCAGACCTGACGAGTCGGCCTTTATCGCCTTGATCGTTTCGAGAATACCCTCGGTATTATTCGCTGTTTTGGTAGCATGACTGATCGCCTTTCCGGCAAATATATCGTAGATTTTACCGATAGCAATCACCTCCATATTCGATTTAATTACAGCACCCATAATATTGTCCGGTGGCAATGTAGCAAAATCTTTACGACTGGATGTACGGGTATAATTACCTGAGCTACCGATAAATGGTCTTGCAATAACACGACCTACTTCTAGGTCACCGGAGAGCATTTTACGAGCGATAGCACAAATCTCATACTGCCTTTCTATAGGAATGACCTCTTCGTGCATGGCTATCTGAAAGACACTATCTGCGGATGTATATACGATCGGGTATCCGGTCTTAACATGTTGATCACCCAATTCCTGAATGATTTCAGTGCCTGATGCAGAATAATTGCCAATGGTTTTAGTGCCTATGGCTGCTTCAAAAGCCTCAATAAATGACTGCGGAAACCCCTCGTGAAAAACCGGAAACGGTTGCTTTAATACGCTACCGGCTATCTCCCAGTGCCCTGTAGTCGTATCTTTTCCAGCGGATTTTTCGGCTGATTTTCCATATACTGCCGTAGGATGATTTGCTTTCGGCAGTGCATTTTCAGGCACAATATTTCCTAAACCCATCTGCGTCAGATGCGGAATATTAAAATCCGGTACTTGTTCCGCAATATGTCCCAGTGTATTACTTCCCATATCTCCGTAAAGGTGCGCATCCGGCAGATATCCGATGCCCACGCTGTCTAATACGATCAGAATGACTCTTTTTGCTTTTCCTTTCATCTATTTAAATTTTCAAATAAACCCATATCTCCATTCATCATTGGGATGGCCTAGGCCATTTATCTTACATTATGATTATAAACAACGAATGTAGGAAAAATTTTTACACCAGAGTGGATTTATTTTTGAAAATCATATCTTTTGCCATGTTCTTTAGGCAACTTTCTAAATGTACAAATACCAATGAAAACTCAACGGTATAAAAGTTATGATTTTGAATTCATGATATATCTATAATTTCTGAGTTGATCTTGCATGGATAGACATTTGAAAGCAATAAGAAATAGACCTTTGTACATGATACATTCTACCCACAAAACGACTTCCTCTATTCGTTAATGCCCACCTTTATCACTAGACCGCTGAAAGGAGGCATGATCATGTCGGAACTAAAAACAAGGTCATCGGCATTATAGCTGAAGATAATCTCTCCTGATATTAATGGCAATGTAGCTTTATTTGCAGTTTCATTATTATTGAATAAAATTGCGTAAGTGGTTTGCTTAAAGCTACGCGTATAAGCGAGTACCTTGTCATCAGCAGATATATCAAGAAATTGGAAATCACCATATACAAAGGTTAGATCTGACTTTCTTAAGTGGATGAGCGTTTTGTAGTAGTTAAATATATCGTGGTTAAATGCTGGTTTCAAACGATACTCATAATCAGAATATGCTGACTGGGTTTCTTCATCAAATTCGATATCAGGCCATACTAAAGGCTTGCGATTATCCGGATCATCAGCACCGAGCATGCCCATCTCATCTCCATTCCAGATGTGTGGTGCACCGACAAATGTAAACTGATGCAACAAAAACAACTTAACCCGATGGTAGGTAAAAGCGCCGGGTTGATCTGTGCGATAATGCTTATCTTCTTGTGGCTTGCAGTGAAATTTATACTTATTGACATTGAAAAATGCGGATAAAAGACGTGGTGAATCGTGAGATGATGCTAGATTCATCATGGCCTGCTGCGTATAATCCGGATACGATTGAAACAAAGCTGTCATCTTGTCCTTAAAATCCTTCAGCGTAACTCGATCTATGGGCTCAGCAAAGTAACCTCTAGCTATCTTATACCAGTGGTAATGCATCACAGCGTCAAAGATATCACCTGCCACCCATGGTTTAGGATCCATCAATTTGTCTGGCCAATCTTCCCACCAGTTTTCGCCTACCAGATAAAAATCAGGGTTGACGGATCGTACATACTTCCTAAAGTCAGTCCAGAAACCGGTAGGAATATGTTCTGCCACATCAAGCCTCATACCATCTATGCCCAGGTCAGTACGCCCATTGCCGTAAGGATCCATCCACCGCCGACATACATCAAAGATATGCTTTTTGACCTCTGGATACATGTTGCCTTCATAAGGGTGTCCGTCGATCTTCCTTTTAGTATGTACCTTACGCAATTCCGGTAGATTTGGCGATGCCATCCATCCTTTATACTGAAAGACGATCTTTCCATCAGCATCCGGCTTTAAGTAAGTGTAATACCATTGTTTGTATCGCGATGTCTCCGGATGTGCTTTTACATCCATGAATGCCCAGAAGTTATTTCCAGTGTGATTCCATGAGTAGTCCATGATAACCTTGATGCCGTGGTCATGCAGTTTTTGCACAAGACTCAAAAATCGCTTATCTGCCGATGTCCATTGCCAGGTAGAAGGATTGGCAGGGTCTTCACTAGTGATGATGTTCATATCTCCGACCGGATCATCGCCAAAGGTCACATCAATATGATGATAATAGCGAGCATCGTATTTGTGTAGTGAAGGCGCATCATTGAGTGGATTAAAATAAATAGCGGTAATCCCTAAATCCACTAGATAGGGAATCTTCTCCTCCACACCAGCTAGGTCTCCACCATATCTACGCATCTGAATCGTCCGATAAAAATCAAGTCCGGTGCTTTTTGCCCATGGTTCTTGCTCATACCAGTTATGTCCCCATGGAGTGATCGCCCAGTCGTCAGGCAGTGGATCAATAAGGGCATTATAGCAAGTCATCATTGTAGGATTATTTGCCGGATTGCCGTTGCGAAAACGCTCCACAAAGATCTGATACCACACAGCTTCTCGAGCCCACTTTGGTGGCTGGTCAAAAGGTGTTGCATGAACGTTAGATGACGACATAGAACATATGGATTATTCAATAAAAGCAAAAGTAAATTTTTTATCCAAATCTAGATAAATAATATCATGCTTAAATAGCGGTTTCAGTATCCCTGTCTAGCAAATAAATAATGTTTAAAATTGATTTCGATTCAAAAATAAATTCATTTTTATCTACCTTTGCATCGTGAGTAATATCCGTGAGCTGATTAACATTTACAGTACTAATCAGCAGATACATGAGCTAAATGCATGGACGCATGGTGACGATGCAGTAAAAATACAGGTACGGGGATTGTCGGGTGCCATGGATTGTTTTGCCCTAGCCGGAGCCTTTCTCGCTCAAAAACAATCACACATCTATATAGCATCGGACAAAGAAGAAGCGGCTTATGTTCTCAACACACTTCAGTCCATTCTCGAAGAGAAAACAATTCATTTTTTTCCTGATTCCTTCAAGCGACCGCTTCAATATGAAGAGTTAGACAAAAATAATGTTTTGACACGTACTGAGGCCATCAATAAGATTCACACTGTACAAGGAAAAAATCAAATTATGGTTTCATACCCTGAAGCTATATTTGAAAAAGCCGTGGATCCGGGTTTTCTAGAAAAAGATAAGATATTTATACAAAAAAATCATACGCTGGACATCGACACTATAATAGAATTGCTTGTCATGTATGGATTTCAGCGTGTAGATTTCGTATATCAGCCAGGACAATTCTCTATCCGAGGAGGCATCGTAGATATATTTAGCTATGGCAATGAATGGCCGTATCGTATTGAGATGTTTGATGAAGAAGTAGAAAGTATCCGTACCTTCAATCCTACCACCCAATTGTCTATTAACAATATTGAGCAGGTTTCTATTATTCCCAATATCAACAGTAATTTTTCCCAAGAGCAGAAAATCAGCATCTTTGAAGTATTTGACCATAATACCTGTGTATGGATTAAAGAACCTGACTTGCTGATAGAAAAATTACAGATTTGTTTTGAGCAAGTCGAACAATTTGCTGCCAAAGTAGAGAACCGATCAGAGGAAGATCTTAAGGAATTGTTTGCCGAAAGAGCATTTATCTATCCTGGACAGATCATTAGTGAGGTCTCCAATTTTGATATTTTAGCATTAGCAAAGTCTCCACATATCCACACTGACAAGACCCTTGATTTTAATGGTACAGCTCAGCCTTCCTTCAATAAAAATTTTGATCTGCTTATCGCCAATCTGAATGAAAATACGGATCGTGGATATACCAATTTTATATTTACAGATAGTATCAAACAAATAGAGCGATTTTACGCTATTTTTGAAGACAAAGGAGCACATGTTCAATTCCACCCACTACACAAATCTATACATGCCGGTTTTATAGATCATGACAATAAAGTAGCTTGTTATACAGATCATCAGATATTCGATCGATTCCATAGGTACAAGCTGAGACAAGGTTTTACAGAAGACATGGCTATCAGCCTGAAGATGCTCAGAGAACTGCAGCCAGGAGATTATGTGACACATATAGATCATGGCATCGGTAAGTATTCAGGTCTGGAAACGATAGAAATCAATGGACATAAGCAAGAAACAGTCCGATTGATTTATCAGAATAACGACGTCTTGTATGTGGGTATCAATTCACTGCACAAGATATCCCGATATGTCGGAAAGGATGGCACTGAACCTAAATTGAGCAAAATAGGTAGTGAAGCCTGGAAAGCACTCAAGCGCAAAACCAAAGCTAAGGTTAAGGATATCGCAAAGGAGTTGATCAAGCTTTACGCTAAACGCAAGGCTTCCAAAGGTTATGCATTTCCACCTGATGGCTATCTTCAGACTGAGCTAGAAGCCTCATTTATATACGAAGATACACCTGATCAGCTTACAGCGACGCAGGATGTAAAAAATGATATGCAGCGGGAGTACCCGATGGACCGGCTGATTTGCGGTGATGTTGGTTTTGGAAAAACAGAAGTGGCCATACGAGGTGCTTTTAAAGCCGTGGCTGCCGGCAAGCAAGTTGCAGTTCTCGTGCCTACCACGATTCTTGCATTGCAACATTACAAAACATTCTCTGATCGACTTAAAGAATTTGGCATCAAGGTAGAATATGTCAATAGATTTAGATCGACTAAAGAAAAAAATGAAATTTTTAAAAAGACAGAAGATGGTACTGTAGAAATACTCATCGGCACTCATGCTATTCTCAATAAGGGTCTCAAGTTTAAAGATCTGGGCCTTTTAATCATCGATGAAGAACAAAAATTTGGGGTTGCTGCTAAGGAAAGATTACGTTCTATTCAGGTCAATGTCGATACGCTCACACTGACTGCCACGCCGATACCACGGACACTCCAATTTAGCCTAATGGCGGCCCGTGACCTGACCGTGATCCGGACACCACCACCTAATAGGCAACCGATTTACACAGAACGTAGGGTCTTTAGTGAAGAGCTGATAAAAGATGCCATTTACTACGAAGTACAACGCGGTGGACAGGTATTTTTTGTTCATAACAGGGTAAAAACTCTATACGAAATGGCCGATTTGATCAAGCGCCTTTGTCCTGATGTCGAGGTCGCTGCAGCACATGGTCAAATGGAGTCAAAAGATCTGGAAAATACACTCATTGACTTCATTGATGGAACATATGATGTATTAGTTTGTACCAATATCATCGAGACCGGCTTAGACATCCCTAATGCTAATACGATGATAATCAACAATGCACATCAATTTGGCATGAGTGATTTACACCAGTTGCGTGGTCGTGTAGGTAGATCCAATAAACGAGCATTTTGTTACCTCTTTGCTCCACCACTATCTGTCCTGACATCCGACGCCAAAAAGCGCATCCAGACCCTAGAAGAGTTTTCTGAACTTGGGTCAGGATTTCAGATAGCTATGAAGGATATGGACATACGTGGCGCCGGCAACCTACTGGGTGCAGAACAAAGTGGGTTTATTGCTGACATCGGATATGAAACGTATCAGAAAATACTCGAAGAAGCCGTATCCGAACTTAAGGAAACTGACTTTAAGGATCTATTTGAAGAAGAAAATGCTGCTAAAAAGGCCTTTGTCCGCGATGTAGAAATCGATACGGATATAGAAATGCTCATTCCTGCAGAATATGTATCTAATACACAGGAAAGAATGTTGCTTTACACAGAACTGAATAAACTTGAAAGCGAAAACGATATTGAAAGGTTTAGCGCCAAAATAACAGACCGGTTTGGGAAGATACCACCTCAAGTCAGTGAGCTTTTCGAAGGCATTCGCTTGAGATTGATGGCTAAAGAAATGGGATTTGAGCGTATCGTACTCAAAAACAGAAAAATGAATTGCTATTTTGTGTCCAATCCACAATCCGCTTACTACGAGACGCCGATATTTGATAGCATTATGAAGTTTATATCTAAAGATGGTTATCTGCGTGGTTTTTCCATGAAACAATCCAAAACACACCTCATCATGACCAAGGAGAATGTAAGGACGCTAAGAGAAGCTATGTCGCTATTACTGCTTGTACAGAAAGCAGTGGAAGAATAAATGTTATCGTTTGATCTGTATCACACATCAAGAAAAACTATTGCGAGCTGAAATTGCTCAAAAAACACATTTTTGCTGTTTTCAATAATGCAACACCCTATGATCTTTATTGACAATTTGATATCATTCAGATTGTTCTTCACCCATTTTAAATAGCTGAATTTTTATATTTCGATGGATTCAAGTAATTAAAACTTGAAAACATTATAAAAGACAAATAATTTTTTCCTAAAAAACGTCTAAAATAAATTCCATTAACAACCACTGTACTTATTCTCATCTCTTTTTTCCTCTCGGCTTCTGACCTCTGGTTTTTGGTTTGCCGTATTTTGCATGCATTTTATCTTTGTGTCGTATCTTTACATTGCTTTTTTGATTTTTCGCCTTTTTCTCATGAAAAGCACTACCTTCATCATTGATTTTCGGTAGCTTTCCGAGTGTATTCTTCATATGTACTTTAGGAATTTCTGATTCTGTAAGTACATCAGATATGACGAGGTCTTCAGGAAGTGTTGCTACAGGAATTTGGTACTGCATCAATGCTTCAATCTCTTCAAGCCATTGAACATCCAGATCTCCGACAAAAGCAATCGCTTCTCCGCGTTTATCTGCACGCCCAGTCCGGCCTATCCGATGAATATAACTATTGGGTTCATCCGGCAAATCAAAATTAATCACATGGGAGACATCTTCTATATCTAGCCCACGAGCGATAATATCTGTAGCTATCAATACTCTTAATGTGCCATCCTGAAAGCGGTTGACGGCATTAAAGCGGAAATTTTGGTCTTTATTAGAATGAATGATACCTATTTGATCCAGGAATTCATCATTGATGCGGTCATATAATTCATCAGCCAGTGCTTTGGTCGCTACAAAAACAAGCACTTTAGTTAAACTTTGATTTTGGCGTAGTAAAAGCTGCAATAGATTGACCTTAGTATTAAAATTAGGAATACGATAAAGTGACTGATTAATATTAGATAGTGGAGAACCTGCAGGTGCTGCTTCAATTTTTTCAGGACTGTTGAAAAATGCCTCTATTAACTTCTCTACCTCTTCTGTTATCGTCGCTGAAAACATGAGGTTTTGCCTCTTTCCAGACAGCAAATCAAGAATATGCTCCAACTGCGACCTAAAACCGAGTGCCAGCATTTCATCTACTTCGTCAATTACGAGCTTTTTGACAGCTTTCAAATTGAGCGAACCATGATAGCCCAAATCAAGCAACCTTCCCGGCGTTCCTACCAAAATATCACAGCCTTCAGCAAGTTCGTAGGCTTGAGTTTTAAGGTTCGTACCACCATAGACACCACGGATGACAATATTCATATATTTTCCAAGCATCATCGCCACTTCCACTACCTGAACAACAAGCTCACGCGTCGGGACGATAATCAAAGCCGTAGTATGGCGTGATTTATTAAATGTCCACATACGCATAATTGGTAGCAGGTACGCCAGGGTTTTCCCCGTTCCGGTCTGGGCTATACCTATTATATCTCGACCCGACATTGCTACGGGAAATACTTTGTGCTGGATCGTTGTCGGATGCGTGATGTCGGCATCGTCAAGAGCATTCCAAAGCGGTTTATTGAGATTCAACTCCTTAAATGTCATCCATTATATACTCTGATACGAATGCAAAGGTAAAAAATTTTTCTTCTTGACCGGCTAGCGCTCACTTTTGCATGATCAAGTGATTATTCCAGAACGAAATTAACCGTCTGAACATCTCGTGAATTTGTGCCTACCATCACCTCAAACTCTCCTGGCTCCAGGACGTAGTCAAGGTGATCATTATAAAACATCAGTAAGTCGGGCGTTATTGTGAATGTAACTTCTTGCTGCTCACCAGGATCTAGGTATATCTTCTTAAATCCTTTGAGTTCTTTAACGGGACGACTGATACTCGCTACTTTGTCTCTGATATACATTTGAACTACTTCATGTCCACCAATAGTACCGGTGTTCTTAACTTTTATACTTACCGTGATGCTGCCATCCTTTTTCATCGTAGGACTATTAATTATGGGTTTTCCATATTCGAAGGTAGTATAAGATAATCCAAATCCAAAAGGCAACAATGGTGCATTGGGCGCATCAAGATAATTAGATCTAAATTTGGCTTGTGTCCCAGAGTCCGGTCTGCCTGTATTAAGCATGGCATGATACACCGGTATTTGACCTACATTGACGGGAAAAGAAGTGGTCAGCTTACCTCCCGGATTTACATCCCCAAAAAGTACGTCCGCAACAGCATTGCCGCCCTCTGTGCCTCCAAACCAAACATCCAGTACAGCATCCATGCTTTCCATCTCTTCCTTAATCACCATAGGGCGACCATTGTAAAGTACCATAACGATAGGCTTTCCGGTATTTTTTAGCGCTCTTAGTAGCTTCTTCTGTGCTGGTTGTAAGCTTATATTTGTCATGCTGGAAGCTTCGCCAGTCATATCTGCTGCCTCTCCTACTACTGCTACAATAACATCTGCTGATGCTGAAATGTTAAGTGCTTCTTCTATCATCTCATCAGGAGAACGCTTGTCTATGGAGATTTCTTCTCCGAAGGCATTGACTCTGTGTGCAAAGTCCGGGTCATCAGAAATATTTGCACCTTTAGTATATAATATTTGGCCTTCAGCGTCAATGACATTTTTCAGACCCTCCAGTACAGTCACCGCCTTTTCATGGTCACCGCTTACGCTCCAGGTACCGAGCATATTACGCCGGCTGTCTGCAAGTGGTCCTATCAGTGCTATTTTGGCTGTTTTGCTGAGTGGCAGGATGTGGTTTTCATTTTTAAGTAGGACAAAAGATGCTGCGGCTATTTTTCGGGCAAATGCACGATTTTCATCCGTCAAAATATCTCTTTCAGCACGAGTAGTATCAAAATATTTGTATGGGTCATCCAAAATACCTAGCTTTTCTTTAGCCATTAATACTCGAATACACGCCTTGTCTATTTCTGTTTGACTGACTTTACGTTCTTGGAGCGATTTTTTTAGTGTAGTCAGATAACCCTCACCTACCATATCCATGTCTATAGATGCATGCATCGCTTGTGCTGCAACCGCTTGTAAATCACCTGTGCCATGCTCTATCATCTCATTAATAGCAGTATAATCTGTCACTACCAATTGGTCAAAACCCCATTTATCCCGAAGTAATTCTTTAAATAGAAATTTACTACCGGAAGCAGGCACATAATCTACCACATTGAAGGAAGTCATAACAGACCCTACGCCTGCATCAATCGCTGCTTTAAATGGTGGCATGTATTCATTCATCATTCTCACCTTACTCATGTCAACCGTGCCATAATCTCTACCTCCTTCGGCAGCACCATACAATGCAAAGTGCTTGACACATGCCAGCATGGTGGATGAAGAAGAAAGATCCTTTCCCTGATATCCTCTTACCATTGCGGCCGCAATTTTTGATCCTAAAAATGGATCTTCACCACTGCCTTCAGCTATACGTCCCCATCGAGGGTCTCTGGCTATATCAACCATAGGCGAAAATGTCCACATCAACCCATCTGCAGTCGCTTCTTTTGCGGCTATTCTTGCTGATGTTTCAATCAAATCCATATCCCAGGTACAGGATAGACCTAGAGGTATCGGAAAAATCGTCTGATGTCCGTGAATCACATCAATACCAACCATCAAAGGAATACCCAACCTGCTTTTTTTTACGGCCAATTCCTGAACTTTTCGGAGTTTATCAGCACCCCGAATCCCAAAAATACCTCCGACTTGTCCATTGCGTATTTTGGTATTCACATCCTTGCTCACGATCTCTCCTGTCACGGTGCCTCCGGGAGTGATTAAGTTGAGTTGGCCTATCTTTTCATCGATGTTCATCTTAACCATCAGCTGAGCTACCCTATCGGAAGCACCTAGCGATTTGTAATATTGTACACCATAATTGTCATTCTTCTTGCTATTAATTTTCTGTGCAAAAACATTGATCGTTAAGCAACAAAGTATAAAAATGGTCAACTTCCGCATATCCTTTTGAATTTATGTTGTAAATTTATTTTTGATCCAGCCATCCGCCTTTAAATCCTGCCTTTTTCAAACCGGAAATAATATAAGGATTCTTTTTCATAATATTCCATATTAATTCCGTTTCATGATTCTCTATCTGTAGCAAAATAGCTCCCTGATCTATTCCGATATAATCATTATCAAACCATCCATTAGGAAATTCAGGAGTTATATATGTCAGATTAAAAGCATCTTTCAACCCATATTCACCCACCATCTCATGATAATAAGTCTCCCAAATATTTTTTAAGCAAGCTTCTGATTTCTCAGGTGTAAATGGAAATGATCCTCCTGCTGCAGTAGGCGTTATAGTACCATCATCCACGACCTGAACACTACTGGCACCTCGCGCACGATAGGAAAAAAATTGACGTTCTTTACCATCTAACATTAGGCGGTCATCTCCTGGGCCGTCACATGCAGATAATCCCCACAGATTTTCGGCATATCCATTCCATTGCATAGGGTTAGCAATACAGTATGACCTGTTGGCAAGGGTAGCTTGGGCCGAATTATTGAAGTAGTCGTCATGGTGTACCTCCATAATACTGTCCTGAATACCACGAAAATCAATCCAAATATGGCTGTATTGATGGCCAAAAAGAGGATCGAATTGCACGCTTTTATAGCCGTAAAAGGTATCAAAATCATAGGTTCTGCACCATTTACTCCAGGTATCATCCGGCGTAGGGTGTGTCGGTGATCCCATGGCCATGATAAGTAATATCATCGCTTCATTATATCCTGCCCATTCACTATCGATAAATCCAGACTCGGGATGCCAACCCATGCTCATGATACCGTTGGGTTTCATCATCCAGTTCCAGTCCACACGCAGATAGAGTGAGTCTGCCAGTGTACGAATTTTATTCTCAACACTGTTATCCTTGTCAAAATAACTCATACACGTCAATACGCCAGCCATAAGAAGACCTGTATCTATTGAAGAAAGTTCTACTTGTTTATACCGGTGTGCTTGGTCGATCGTAAGAAAATGATAATAAAAACCCTTATATCCTGCTGTGCCTGACGTTCCGGGCCCTTGAGGCATTCTCCATAGATTATCCAGTGTCTTTAATACACGTTGAGCACCTTCATCACGGGTGATAAATTTATTTTCTATGCCCAAAGGGTACGCCGTAAGCCCAAACCCTGTAGCAGCAATACTTGAAAATGTCTGCTGTGGATATCTGTCCCATGTCTGGTAACTAGAGTCCACCACATTCCAAAAATAATCAAAAGTACGTTTTTTTAATTCGTGGCGTGAATACTCTATTTCTGTTTTTCGGGTAGGGCTGCAGCTCATACCTAACATACATAAAAGAAACAACGTGAAAAATCTCATATCCTATCCAATGATTAGTATGTAAATCCAAGCTTATCAAGCCCATTTCTAATATCTTTATTTCTCATAGTATATTCCCATATCAGGCCACTTCTATAGTTTTCAATCATAATCATAATCGGTCCTTGATCGATAGCTAGCCATGTATTGGACTTCCATCCGTAGTGAAGGCTAAAGGCATCATAAAAACCGTATTTTCCAAAAATAAAATCCCCAAGTTTGTAATAAAAAAAACGCATAGCCTTTAATGATTCATCGGGTGTAAATGGCAATGACGACAATGCCGCTGAAGGTGTAATTACAGCCTTATCATTAGTCGGGCTATGGGCAGTATAACCATTGCGTGTATCACTAGCGGTGAGTCCCCAACATTTATCGCTATAACCATAATAATTTTGTGGATTCCGGATGCAGTAGCCTCGATTAATGAGCGTATGGTTCACTGTCTGCAACCGATAATCAGCGTATTGATCTTGCAATTTCATAGGATTGATACCTAGAAAGGAATAATGCTCAAAAAAAAGCGGTCCGCCCAATGCCGGGCCAAGAGGTAATGTATAATTATAATAAGAATTTCCATTCTTCATTTGTCCGCCTGATGCCCACCCTTGATGATATACTTCAGGCTGAATGCCATGCGTCGGCGAAGCAGCAGCGAGTATGTAGGTAATCAAGGCTTCATTCCAGCCTTTGATAGGAAGATTGATTTCCCAATTGTACTTAGGAGACCAATGCCAATAGAGTACATTTTTACCATTAGTGTACCAGTCCCATTCAACATCATGCCATAGCCGTTGAACCGTCTCCCGAAGGTGTTGTTCAGTAGTTTCAGAGCGGTCAAAATATTCTGCAGCACAGAGCAATCCAGCTATTAGAAACGATGTTTCAACGAGGTCGCCACCATCATCTTTTGAACTAAAAGGTATTGTCGCTCCTGTAGCACCATCTATCCAGTGGGCAAATGCACCATGGTATCTGGTGGTCTTTTGCTCCAGAAAATCAGCTATAGTAATAATACGGTTTAAACCGTCCTCACGACTGATAAATCCTCTATGAACAGCAGCAACTATAGCCATGATTCCAAATCCGGTACCGCCAGTTGTGACCAAATCTCCTGATGTATTCCTTTCCCTGATCATACCTGAAACCGGATGAGCAAACTCCCAGAAATAACTAAACGTTTGTCGCTGTATAGTATCCATCAATTGATCATCCGATATTCTGGGGCGTTTATCAAGTGTGTCGATTATGGTAGTAAACTGGATAGTATAATCGCCGGAAAGTGATCTGTTATCTGCTGACTTTAAAGAAGTATTAATGCTAAAAACATAATTAGTAATTGAATTCAGAGCATCGACCAGCTGAATCTGAACTGTAGAGTCCTGATTCGTCGGAGTAAAAATCAGTTCAATAGGCTTTTGGGCGGGTCCACTGACAGAAATAGCTGTTTTTAAAGTGCCAATATTCACCTTATCATCAAAGGTAGCTGTTATAATTGGCTTCAGTGGCACGCCTGCGATATGAGCGCCATATCTACCATCAATGACAATATTTTTACACGAAAATACTGGGCTACTTTTTACCATATCATCTCCTTTGCTGCACGATACAAAAAGCATTGTCAACATGATCAAAAAAGATGTACTATACAGAAATCGCCCCATTTAAACATCAAAAATTGTATAATGGAGAATTGTCCCCATTATACAATTTTAACCTTAATAAATTATTATCTGCCAGCAGATTCTAGCTTAAATAATGAGCCTATTTCTGCATCACTCAAGGCCTTGTTGTACACTCTAACCTCATCTACCATACCTGTCATTGCTTTTTGCCATGCCTCTGGAGTGCCACCACCTGGAAGTAGAGTACCATATCCTCCGATAATAGGCTTAGTAGGTGTGAAGAAATTCAGTGGGCCAGTTGTTCCTCTTTGCTCCCATTCAGGATTGCTTACTTTTACACCATTTTGATAAATCTTAAAGTTGGAGGTTGCTCCATCCCAAGTCATCACGATGTGATTCCACTTATTGATGCCTGATGCAGCCTGAACACCTCCTTTAGACGGCTCATTTCTTGAATCCTGGAATGAAGGATTGTTTGCTACATTAGTGACTACAAGACCTTTCAGTACAAGTGTATCAACACCTGCCTTTTTCCAACCGGTCTCAGACATCAAGTTGATATTGCCTGCCCACTCATTAGGTCTAGACATAGAGAAAAATACTGTAGCTGCAGACCCATTGTTGTCAAAGTTAGCCCAAAGAGATACGGTCATATTTGGCAAGCTGTTCAGATTTGCAATCTCATCATAACCCAAAAGTCCCTCGGCAAGTTTAGCTGCTTTTCCTTTTTTACCATCCACGTAAGTTACATTTTTTACAGTAGTCGGACTAGCGCCTGACTTAGCTTCTTTACCATCACCATTCAATGGCCAGTAAGCTATAAGATTGGAAGCAGCCACTTCGTCTGCATTATTATATCCGTCAATTGGTGGAAGTTTATCGTCTTCCTTCTTGCACGAAGTAGTGTTCAAAACAAGGCCCATAGCAAAGCCAAAAACCATTAAAATACCAAAAAATTTAGACTTCATTTTAAATAATTTTAGTGTGAAAAAATAGGTATAAACATTTAAAATATTAAAAAAAACTATTACATACGATTAATAACCCGGGTTTTGTTCCATTCTGCCTCCACTAAGTTCTATCTGCAAGGCAGGTATCGGAAGCAGTTCATGCTTACCTTTGACAAAGTGCTTACCGACGGCATTCATAATTTCAGCAGCTCTACCTTGTCGTACTATATCAAAAAAACGATCATGTTCCATAGCAAGTTCAAATCTCCTTTCATTCCATATTGTTTCTCTTAGTGCTGTTCCACCAGCAATACTTACTGGTGCAAGTCCCGCTCTTGCTCGCAACATATTGAGATTACTTATAGCGATGTCCGGTTGGCCAAGCTCATTAGCTGCTTCTGCCTGCATCAGCAAGATATCTGCATATCTCAATATTTGAATGTTTTTTTGTTTATTATCTCTATTGCCCAAATACGGTTCGCCTTTTCTCAATTCACTATGATAGGCTTTGTAATTATAATAAAGGTTCTCGATACTGTCCTTACTAGGAATCCTATAACCGTCATACAATATCGTGCCTTTATGGGTTTCTGAATTATCAATTTCAATCACAGTGGATAATCGTCTGGTGTCCGCAGGATCATAAGATTGAACAAGATTCCCACTAGGCGTACAAAATCCAAATCCCAAATCAGTCCATCCTCCTTTTCCACCCACACGTGGTCCTTGCCAAACGCAATAACCACGTACTCCAAAATCTGTATTATTAAAAGTACCTGTCTGAATTTCAAACATGGATTCTACACTATTATTACCTTCGAAACGCCATATTTTAGCATAGTCATTTAAAAGTGCAAACTGGCCGCTATTGACGACTTCGGAGGAAAGATCAAATACTTTTTGCCAATCTTTGCGATACATATACACTTTAGCCAGCATACCTTCTGCCGTCCCTTTATTGATTCTGCCTTTTTGTGTTGCATTTCTCAAAGGAAGGTGATCAACCGCATACTGTAAATCATTGATGATAATATTATAAATTTCTTCTGATGAGGCCCTAGTACGAAAAGCGTCATCACTGTTAGCATCTGCTGCACTTTCAGGCACCCTCAATACTGCGGGCACACCACCAAACCACCTAACCAGATTGAAGTAATAGTATCCACGGATAAATCTGACCTCACCTATAAATTGTTGCTTCTTTGTATCATCAACAGAGGCCGTTTCCAATGCTTTAAGTGCTTGATTGCATCGTGATATAGCATTATAGTGACCTTTCCATATCGAGCCAACAAATACATTGGTAGGTGTATGTGTAAAATTATCCAGTTCGCCAATAATTCCTATTTGATCATTAGGCGTGCTTCCTTTATCTGCATCGTCAGAAATGATATTGGTCAATGAAATAAATGCGATACCATGCGCATCCCCATTGCCGAAAGCATCACCAGATATCAAACTATTATACACACCGGTCACCAGCTTCTCTGCAAGTGCAGGATCAGACTCAGCTGTAGCCGCACCTTGAACCGGTATTTCTAGAAAATCTTCGCTACATGCATTCAATAAAAGTAAAGAAACTATAACAATCAGATTTTTTATATAAACTGAATTCATAACTTTAGATTTAATGGTTAAAAACTGACATTAACGCCTGCTGCAATCGTACGCGTCGTAGGATAAGCATTAAGCTCAATCCCAGCTCGTGTCGGTGAATCTCCTGATAATTCAGGGGAAAAGCCAGTAAACTTTTTTAATGTTAATAAATTCTGACCTGTGATAAAAACTTTAGCGCTATTTATATGTGCTTTTCCTAGCATTGATTCAGGTAGGTTATAAGCAAGGGTTACATTGTTTAACCGTACAAAGTCGCCTGACTCGATATAGTAGGTAGAAGCCGGTAAATAACCAGAGTTGGCTTTAGGCTCATCCTGAATGCCTGATCCTGGTGTCCACCTACCATAAGCAAGTGATTTTTCAATGTTGTCCAAGCCACTCAAACGCAAAGCCTTTTTACCATTGTAAATATAATTGCCAACATTACCGTAAATGTCAAAACTCAAATCAAAAGCGCCATAATTGACTTCTGCATTGAGTCCAAAGTAGGTTTTGGGTTGATAAGAACCTATAAATACACGGTCTTTGTCATCAATACGACCATCACCATTGGAATCTTGATACTTAAAATCACCTGGTGATGCATCCGGTTGGATCACTTGCCCTGCCGCAGACTGATAAGACTTAATTTCTTCTTCATTTTGAAACACGCCTAACACTTGATAAACATAAAATGCGCCTACAGGCTGTCCGTTGTCAGTTTTAGTGGTATATATCTGGGCAGCACCTACACCTCCATCCAGGATGGGTTCGCCGCCATTCAGTCCGGTCACTTCATTTTTATTCAGCGTTATATTAGCACCTATCCTATACGAAAGCTTTGACGAAACTGCATCTCTCCAGTTGATTGCTGCTTCAAAACCCGTATTTTTGATGGATGCAGCATTGGTCAGGATAACTCCATCCTCATCTCCTGCAGTAGCAGGTAGCTTGACATTAATCAACAAATCTCGCGTTGTCTTCGTATAAAAGCCAAATTCTCCATACAACCTACCTTTCATCAAAGCGTAATCAATACCGAGGTCTGTTTCCTCTGTTGTTTCCCATTTTAAATTCGGATCTTTGACCTGTGTGATGGCACTTCCATTGACGGCGATACCACCTCCAAAAGGATATGCCTGATTAGGAGTTATCGTCACAGTGAAGGCGTCGGAAGGGATTCTGTCATTTCCTACTCTACCCCAGGAGGCTCGCAACTTCAGCGTTTCCAGTAATGTAAAGTCTTTCATAAAATCTTCACCTGTCACTACCCATCCTACACCAAAAGAAGGAAACCATCCCCATCGGTTTTCCTGAGCAATCCTGCTGCTGCCATCACGCCTGATTGTACCTGTAAATAAATACTTATCACCATAGTTGTAATTGAGACGTCCTAAATAAGAGTTTCTAGCCCATGCATCTCCACCTCCGCTATTTACAGATGTATTGGCATCGCCTGTATTAATATACCACAAATCCTTAACAGCGGGTACATCCTTGCGAGAAGCTGAAAACCAATTACCATTAAAAGCTTCGGCAGTAGTACCTGCTAGGAAAGTAAATCTGTGTTTGTCAAACGTGGTTTCATAAGTAACAATATTATCCCATACCCAACGGAAATTGTATTCATTAAAGACATTCAGATAACTTTGGCGATTCACTTGATTGCCACCTGAAGTTAGAAAGGTCGTTTCATCATTGAGAAATTGATAATTATAACTTCTATTATTGTAATTATTGCGATCCAGACCTATCATCGAACGATACTTAAGACCTGACAAAGGCACAATCTCTGCATACGCAGATGCCTGAAGTCTGTTACCCAAATTTCTTATATCATTATTACTTAAATCAAGTATTGCATTACCGACATTCTGATACTGAGAAGTATTGCCATACCTACCATCTACCTTACCGGGAATGATCGGTGCAGCCCGATAAGCATTATTATAAGCTGCTCCTAAATTAACATCTTTATTTATGGAATTTGAATAGGAACTGGTCAGCCCGATTTTAAGAAAAGTAAAGAGATCATAATCCAAATTGGCCCGTACATCAAGCCTTTTAAAATTATTATTCAATACGATACCATCTTCATCCAGATAACCAAACCCCAAAAAATGCGACATCTTTTCAGTACCGCCTGATATAGATAAATTGTGATTATGAACAAATGCATTGCGAAGAATCTCTCTGTACCAATCGGTACTCACGTCACCTGCCACAACAGTCTGACCTGTAGCTGATGAAGCATAATTTGCATATTCAGATGCATTGGCCATTTTTACGATATTCGTTGCATTTCTATAACCAACAAAATTGTTGTAATTAATCTTTGTAGCACCCGTTGTGCCTCTTTTAGTGGTGATGATTATAACGCCATTAGCGCCACGTGCTCCATAAATGGCGGTCGATGATGCATCCTTAAGTACATCCATGCTCACTATATCTGATGTGTTGATATTACTGATATCATCCGTCAGCACGCCATCCACAACAAATAAAGCCGTCGTTCCTGCCAAAGCAGTACCGACACCTCTGACTCTCACTGTAGGAGACTCGCCTGGCTTACCACTTCCTAAGATTTGTACACCGGCGACTTTCCCCTGAAGCGCTTGGGTAGCAGTCATTACTGGTTGCTTAGCTAGCTCTTCTCCTTTGACACTTACAGTTGAGCCGGTCACATCCACCTTTCTTTGAGTGCCATAACCAACCACAACCACTTGGTCAAGGATGATGTCTGATTCTTGCATGATGATTTCATAATATTGCTGCGTCGTCACCGGAATATCGATATCACTATAACCAATATAGGACACAGACAAAATATCACCCGGGTTAGCATCAATTTGAAAGCCTCCATCGATATCTGTCAATGTTCCTTTTGATGTATTTTTTACTTTTACTGCAGCACCGATTAAGGTTTCGCCATTTACGTCTTTCACTACTCCATTGACTTGAGACATTGCATCAAATGAGAGAAAAACTATTAATGTAGCAAGAAGTGAGAAAAATTTTAAAGTCATAAATATCCATTTTGCATTGAATAATTTGCCAAAACATCATTACACACTCAACAACACCGTACCCACGGCAAATTTAACAAATATTTGAATATCATTAAGCAAAACACACTACGCCACAACTACGCCAAGCTTAATTTTTTATGTAAAATACCCGAGTTTATCGAATAAACATAGACTACACTTTTGAGAATTGGGTGCGTTTTTAAAAGCAAGTCCTATAATATACACACCGGCAAAAGCGGTATCAAACGTAATCTCCAAAAAAAACATTTAGATCTATGTCAGAAGGAAGATTCATTTTTTTCCTCAGCCTATAGCGTTTATTTTCCAGCCCTCTGATAGACAATGCAAATAATGGAGCAATTTCTTTGGAGCTGAAATTCATTCTCAGATAAGCAGCAAGCCTCAGATCATCCATTTTCAGCATTGGATATTCCGCCTTTAGTTTTTTAAAGAACATTTTGTGCACCTCCTCAAAGTTAGCATTGAATAAATTCGTGTCCTGCTCTACAGTAAGATTTTCATTTATTTGCTTTATGATTACTTGAAATTCTTTAGAAGACAAAGAAGCATCTCCAGCTTTTCTGATTTCATTGAGTTCTGATTTAATATCCTGAAGCAACTCGTTTTTCCGAATTAAATGCATGGTGGTATTTGCCAATTCTTTGCTTTTATTAATATTTTCCTGAGTCAATCGACTATTTTCCATCTGAATAAATTTTTCACGGAGGAGCCTTTGATTTTCCTGTTCTAGCTGACCCTTTTTCAACTCTACCTGATACCGGATATATCTGTTTACAGCAATCATCAATGCAATAACTCCCAATATCATCAACAGTATGGCCCACCACGTTCTATACCAGGGTGGCATGATTTCAAAACTGACTTCTGCGTGGTTATAACCATCCGTAATCTGAATCGAATGCTTACCTTCTCTTAGTTTTTCAAGTGTAATTTGGCCTGGGTTACGAGTGTCAAGCCATTGTTCATTACCTGGAAGGATTCTATAAAAGAATTGAGAAGCAGAATATTCGCTGATCGGCTGGGAAAAAAAGAAAGATATATCCTCATTAAAACCAGCTTTGAGCTCCAAGTCACTTGGCTCAGAAATACAATAGGATCTGTCTCCCATTATAACCTGATCGACGAGAATCATACCAGTATCCAGTGTTTTACTTTCTTTCAAATTGATTATTGCAAATCCATCTTGAAGGCACAAAGCAAGTCTGCCTTCGTCAAGTGCAATAACATTATTCACTTCTTGATTCAATCTTAACGGGAGCACGATCGTATCTGCAGGCTGGACAATCTCAATCGAACTAGAATAAATTTTTGCAAAAACACGGTCGTTGATTTGTCTAAAATAAAATGCTCGTTCATCCTTCCATGTCTTATCTTCTGCAAAAGAATCAGACGCTTCGTGATATACGAGATGAAGATGGCCATCATCTATCCTAAGATTGCCCTTAAAAGACTCCATTTCTATATGTAAATTTGATGGAAGTCCTTGTTCAACACCATACTTCTTGATATCCACTACATTCTTCCATTCATCACCCAGAGTGATTAGGGCTAGGCCGGTATTAGGTCCTATTATCCAAAATTGATTTTTATTGCGCTGCACTATTTGTCGGACAGGCTGATGATAACCTTCTATCTTATGTTGCAATTTCCAAGTACCATTCACCCTTTCAAAAAGTGCAAGTCCGGTGTAATTACCCTGAAGCAATCGATTCTCTTCTATAAGCAAATTAAACCAACCACCTGTAATATCAGATATTTTTATAAATTCATCCCCATGAATAAGAAAAGTACCATCATTATGACCGCATATGACATCATCACCTGATTTTAATAGCTGCCATACCTGTCCTTGAGATCCATTTATAAGTTTAAAATTACTGGACAATACATCCACTTTAGCATTATTAGCACTCACAAAATATACACCCTGGTTTGTACCAATATAATATCCTTTAGAAGTACTTACAACCGAATATATAGCTCCCAATGTACCAGACACGTCTTTAAATCTTAGAAGGAAGTCGTCCATTGATATTCTACTGATACCCTTGTCGAGGCCTGTCCAAAGCTGATTATTCATATCAAGTGCTAAAGAAAGTACTGTATTATTTTGAAGCCCATCCGAAGTATTGACCTGATATTTTAATTGTCCGCTTTTTGAAATTATCAACACACCAGCCCTGATAGTACCGATGATGATATCACCAGTAGTAGAAATAATTATCTTATTCACTTGTGCCGATGAAAGTACTGCTTTTAACTGAGGCATCCATAAAGAAACCTTGCCATCTTTCCAGGTATAGACACCATGGACACTTGTAGCGATCAAAAAGGCGTCAGATTCCTCAGGATGGCGAATGATCCCTATAACAGATTTATCAGCAAAAAACTCAGTACCGGGTAATTTCTCCACCTTTTCTCCACGTAATTCAAATATGCCACTATCAATGATTGGAATGAGCTTCTTATCATTCACTATCTGGAGAAACATCAATGTGCCGGGCAGCTGAATAGATGTCACTTTATTGCCATCGTATTCCATCAAGACAGAAAATGACTGAAAATAGATTTTACCATTATTGGCAGTTATATTCCAAACTTCCTCTTTATCTAAAAGATGGTCTGGTATCAAATCCAGCAAGCTATGATATGTATGATCGCCACAGACATCTCTAGTCCAGTACCCAAATTCGCCATAGGCTCCAGTGTAAATACGGTCCTTATCAATGTACACCGAACGAATAGTTTTCGTACCAGGCAGATAGTATCGCATCCACCTGGTCCCATTAAATACAAGCAATCCATCGGTATTGCCCGCATAGATCCATCCTTGATTGTCTTGTGATATTGACCAGTTTTGTGGATGCGCCTTATAATCTGTGGGATTAAAGTTGACCAGATTAGGTACAGGCTGCCCATTGCAAATAGTCATAGCCACCACCCAAAAAATAGTAATAAAGCATTTTACACGGTTCATAAACATCATTGACCAAGCAAATATAGTTAAAATGCAAAACCTAATTGTATGATTGGACAAATATGACATATCATTATACCTCATAATTTAATCGAAACCCTTTATCTTTGAGCTGTAAAATCCACACCATGTATAAAGCGCTGCTCAAACCTCTATTATTTTTGCTTCAGCCAGAAAAAGCACATCATATCACTACCACATTATTAAAATTGATCTTAAAAATACCCGGCATCAGCCACATTTTTAAAATGATATACAAACATGATGATCCCAAATTGAGCATATCAGTGGCAGGCATTAATTTTCCCAATCGGATCGGTCTTGCAGCAGGATTTGATAAAGATGGCAAGTATTATAAAGAAATGGCTGCATTGGGATTTGGTTTTATTGAAATCGGTACTGTGACACCGCTACCCCAACCCGGCAATGATAAGCCACGACTCTTCAGACTGCCTAAGGATCACGCTCTGATCAATCGCATGGGATTCAACAACGATGGTATAGATGCTATGGCGGAAAGATTGAAAAAGGCTCGCCAATCAGGGATCATCATCGGAGGAAATATAGGAAAAAATAAGGTCACACCCAATGAAGAAGCCACATCCGACTATATCAAGTGTTTTAATACACTCTACGAATATGTTGATTATTTTGTCGTGAATGTAAGTTCTCCTAATACACCTGGATTGCGCGAATTGCAGGAAAAAGCACCTTTGATGCATTTACTACAGAGCCTAATGGTAATCAATAATAAAAAAGCAAAGCAAAAGCCTATCTTTTTAAAAATAGCTCCGGACCTTAACAAGCCTCAACTAGATGATATCCTCGAAATCGTACAAAATACTGGAATAGCTGGCATCATTGCTACTAACACAACAGTGGATAGAACAGATCTAGTAACTGATACATCTGCGATAGGCAATGGTGGATTAAGCGGAGTCCCTTTAAAAAATAAATCAACTGAAATCATTCGTTATCTTTACGAAAAATCCAGCAAAAAGTTATTGATCATCGGCGTAGGTGGAATTCACACTCCAGAAGATGCTATTGAAAAAATCAAAGCAGGCGCCGTTCTTGTCCAACTATATACCGGACTAATCTATGAAGGTCCAGGGCTCATCAAAAATATTAAAAAACAATTGCTGAAAGAAGGCATTTAACCCGATTTTCCATCGTTCATAACAGCAATGTTAATCATTAAAATTAATAAAATATGCTATTATTAACATGCCGGCACATTATCAATCCCCAATAACCCAAATAGATTCAACAACAAATATGCTTTTTATCAGTTTTCTTAATAAATTCAATATCTTCTGATGGGTAAAAGAATTTATATAGGCAGACATGCCAAATCATCTTGGGCTCAACCTGGCATGGCAGATCACGACAGACCACTTAATGATCGAGGACTGAATGATGCACCTGCAATGGCAAAGTTATTACATAATGCAGGACATCCGATAGAAATGGTGATTTCCTCTACAGCCCGACGTGCGAAGACTACAGCAAGCTTCATTGCTCACGAATATGGATTAGAATTGGTCACTGAAAGTAAATTATATCATGGAGATCCTGATGATTATATTGATGCATTGAGTACTGTACCGGAACAAATAAAAGCAGTCGCACTCTTCGGACACAATCCGGGTATCACCTTGATTGCTAATGAAATCCAACGCAATATTACACCTAACATTCCTACTTGTGGCATTATCGTGGCTGAGATGGATGATCAAATATCGTGGACCGAAGCGCAATGGTCGAACATGAAATTAATTCAGATACTCACCCCAAAAGATCCTGCTCTATGATCAGAAGAAGTTTGATAATACTCACATTTATTGTTGGTCTCTTGTCTTGTGATTACAAAAGCAAGCCAGATAATGACCTTGACATGACTAATGATGAAATTGTCCACGCTCTTGTAGAGCTTTATACTGTAAATGCGGCCAACGGCATCAATGATCCGGCTGTCAGAGACAGTATGCGCATGGTGTATTTAAAACAAGTAGAGCTTGTCACCGGAAAGCCTATAGATGTGATAATGAGCGACCTACACAAGTTAAATAAGATGCCTGATACATTGCTCAAACTACAAAGAAGAGCATTGGATACAATCATACAACTGTATGAAGATTATGACAATCTACCTTACGAAGGAATAAAATGAACAAGGAAAATATAAGAAAGGCCACTAATCTTAGCGGCCTTTCTTACTATACATTACAAATATTTTAGCTGAAAGCATTAAATCCAGTCACATCATGACCGGTTATAAGCAAGTGGACATCATGTGTACCTTCGTAAGTAATGACTGATTCCAGATTCATGCTATGTCGCATGATAGGATACTCACCTGTGATACCCATACCGCCGAGCATCTGACGTGCTTCGCGTGCTATATGAATAGCCATATTGACGTTATTTCGTTTAGCCATTGATATCTGGGCAGGTGTAGCTCTGCCTTCATTTGCGAGTGACCCTAGTCTCCATGTCAGCAATTGAGCCTTAGTGATTTCAGTTATCATCTCTGCCAGTTTCTTTTGAGTCAGTTGAAATTGAGCCAGTTTTTTACCAAATTGCTCTCGCTCCTTCGTATATCTTAAAGCAGTGTCATAGCAATCCAAAGCTGCTCCGATTGCACCCCATGCTATACCATATCGCGCTTTTGACAAGCAACTCAATGGACCTCTGAGTCCTCTGATTTCAGGAAAAACATTAGCTTTAGGAACACGCACATCTTCGAAGATCAATTCTCCTGTGACCGAAGCTCTAAGTGACCACTTGCCGTGGATTTCAGGAGCTGAGAAGCCCTTCATATCTTTTTCGACGACCATTCCTCGTATCTTGCCTTCCTCATCTTTTGCCCATACTACTGCTATATCTGCTACCGGAGAGTTAGTGATCCACATTTTCGCACCATTAAGAATAAATGCATCTCCATCGTCTTTGATATTAGATATCATTCCTGCAGGATTCGAACCATGATCAGGTTCTGTAAGACCAAAACAACCAATCAGTTCACCAGCTCCTAATTTAGGTAGATATTTTCTCTTTTGCTCTTCTGATGCATACTTAAAAATCGGATACATCACGAGTGATCCTTGCACAGAAGCCATAGATCTGATACCAGAATCTCCACGCTCCAGCTCTTGCATAATCACGCCATAAGCGATCTCATCCATTCCACCTCCGCCGTATTCAACCGGCAGACTCGGACCAAATGCTCCTACTTCTGCAAGACCTTTAAACAAATGAACCGGACAGGCAGCACGATTGGCATAATCTTCTATAATCGGGCTTACTTCTTGTTTTACCCATTGTCTTACAGCATCTCTTGCTAGTAAATGGTCTTCGCTTAACAGTTCGTCCATCAGGTAATAATCATGATGCTCATAAAGATCTGATTTGGATGACTTTTTAATTTCCTGACTCATTGATTTAAGTTTTATGATTTCATTAAAAAATAATATTCTGAAAATATATCTTTATAAATTCCTTCCACATATAAAATATGGCACTTTTAAAGAACCTTTTGTTTTTGAAGCTACAAAGATACAGCCTGCATTCAACAAAAATTACAAATATCAACTTTTAAATTTTTCAATCTTTATGCCTTTGTATTAATTATACCATCTATAACTATAAAAATGCATAGATTTGCCTTGCTAATAAAACAGTGTAATGAAGACCAGAATAGCCATAGAAGGAGCCGCTTTTTTTGCTCATCACGGATATTATGAAGAAGAACAAAGAGCTGGCAATCATTTTATTATTGATGCCGAAGTCACCATGGACCATCATCACGCTGCATCAGACGAAATCCACCACACTGTCAATTATGAAGCCATCTACCAAATATGCAAACAAGAAATGCAACAAACCCACAAACTACTTGAAACGGTGGTTTTCAATATTCTTACAAGGTTTAAGTCTGAGTTTTATGCTATCAGTAGTGCTAAAGTCCGCCTTACAAAACTTGGCCCACAACTAGGTGGACCGGTAGAAAAGTCGGTGGTTGAAATGGAATTTTAATACATGGAGCATTCCCATTTGTATCCGCTCTTAATCCAAATTTGTAATTTCTCTTATTATAGTATTCAAATTGACTTTTCAAGGACAATTTAGAAACTATGATCCTAATTTGAACCATATATTACTGATTATATATTAATTATACATATCATATTAGTACAATATAAATATAAATAATTTTTATATCTACCACGTATAAGCAGTAATGTAATACGATTTATGACATATTTATGACAGTAAAAGCTATGATTTATAGGCTGCTATAACCCTATCTTTGCGCATTATTTAAAACCAATCTAAATTAAATACCATGTATAAATTTTCAACATGCACTTTTATATTTTTACTATTCGCATTGACTTCATCTACAGCTCAAGAATACCAGGAAATCAGTTGTGGACCAAATTATAAGTTTCAAAGTTATGTAAAATTAGCTGAGGGCACACAAAAGCAGGTCAGTAATGATGCTTGGGATATCGCGTTCTCTGCCTTTGGATTTCAAGATGCTGGTATATACATTAATGAATCTGCACCTAGTTCTACAGGCGAAAACCTGCCTCAGACAGAATTATATGTCACTGAAAGTGGAGATTTTGATGCACCTATTGATCTAGAAAAAATAAAAACCAACAAACTGTACAATAGTAAAGACACATGGAATTATGGTGCATTTAACATTGTAAGAGACCTCAGCAATCCTTTTGATTATGGTTGGGGTGTTTATGCTCCAAGTAGCCATGCAGTAGTCGGCAATAAAGTTTATGTATTAAAATTGCGGGATGGCAACTATAAAAAGATAAAAATTGATGCACTTAATGGAACAGATTATGTATTCACTTATGCTAATCTTGATGGTAGTAACAAAGTTACCAAGACACTTAGTAAAACTAAAGACAACCTAAATCAGAAGTTGATATACTTTAGCTTTACTACTGAAAATACTGTGGATATTCTCCCTACTGGTGGATATGACTTAATGTACGGAAGATATGTCTCATGGGCTAAAGATCCAAATGGCACCATCGAACAATACTACAATGTAACCGGGGTGTTGACTGCGCCAGGAGTAAAAACAGCGGTGGCCAACGGGATTGACCCTGAAACAGTGAAAGTGGACGATTATCTGGATAAATTCACAGAAAAGGTCGATGCCATAGGTTATGACTGGAAGACACTAGTTGGCACCGGCTGGTCATTGGCTGCTGATAGAGCATTTTTTGTAAAATTGCCTGACAACAACATTTGGAAAATTGTATTTATCGATTTTGAAGGTAGTGCCACAGGAACTGCTACTATTCAGAAGACATTTTTAGGTCAACCATCTGCCACACATGAGCTTAAAAATGTGGAATTTGGTACTTTCCCTAATCCGGTTGTAAACGAACTCATCGTATCTCTTGATATAGCTAATGGTGAAAACCATAACTATTCAATTGAAGTACTCGATCAGTCAGGTCGATTAATTACCAGCAAACAATTGCACAATTTACATGGATGGAATGTCATCAATATCGATACTCAGGAATGGAATAAAGGTCTTTACATCGTAAAAGTCAGTGATGGTCAAAACATATCATCACGTAAAATTGCAAAACAATAAATTAAACGAAACTCCATTTTGAATAAATCCATCAAAATCAGAATATTTAACAGCATTCTGACGTGTCTGCTGTGTGGAATGGTTGCAGCTCAACAATCTTCTGATTCTGTATCAGACCAGCACCATCTGGAGCAGGTTGTGATTACAGCTCAATACACGCCTACTGATGCACGTCAGACTGTTAATTCTGTAAAAATTCTCACCCGAGAAAACATAGAGCAAAAATCTATTGTCAATTTGTATGAATTATTGCAAACTGAAGCGTCCATTAGGGTATCGCAAGACCCCATACTGGGCAGTGTCATAAGTGTCAATGCACTCAAAGGTGAGAATCTCAAAATTTTGATTGACGGAATCCCTATTGTTGGCCGTCTCAACGGTAGCATTGATGCAGGACAAGTACCTCTCAACTCAATTCAGAAAGTCGAAATCATAGAGGGCGCTCAGTCTTTATTATATGGATCTGATGCATCAGGTGGCGTGATCAACATCATTACCAAAAAAAGTCAACTAAAAAAGTTTGAATCAGAAGTCGTCGGTCAGTATGAAAATAATGGATTTAAGCAGATTACAACCGATCTTGGATATTCTAATGAAAAGTGGATTTTTCAAGTGAATGGTAATCTTCAGAATTTCCTACCTGCTCAAGATACCTCGATGGGGCGTGATCAATTATGGAATCCTAAAAAGCAAAAATCTGCTCGTGGCTTAGTTCGTTTTCGACCAGATGACCGAACTGACCTGAGGTTGAATACTAGTGTACTCACAGAGGTCGTGGATAACCTAGGAGATATCAAAAGGCCACAATATAGACCTTATGCCTTTGATGATTATTACATGACAGATCGATTTGACATCGGTTTTCACGGAGAAAGGTGGACAAAAAATAAAAATCTGCTTCAGATGACCGCAGGGTGGAATACTTTTCATCGAATAAAAAATTCCTATCGCTATGATTTTGAGAGCGGAATTAATGAAACTTTAGAAGGTTTACAAGACACATCATCCACCACGGGAGTATTAGCTAGGTTTACCTTTGCAAGTGATAAAGCTTCTGATAAATTGGGCTATATCATCGGATTTGAGAATTACTACGAAGTAGCTACCGGCACCAGACTGTCTGATACTACACTCGATGCTACTGGTAGAGCTTATGCTAATGATTTCGGACTATTTGTTAGTGGAAAGTACAAAGTTTTACACAATCTTACGATTCAGTCAGGAGTAAGGTGGACAGCCAATAGTCGATATGGTTCTGCTTTTACACCTTCAACATGGCTACACTGGCAACCCAAAAAAGACCTTAACTTTAGAACTTCTTGGGCTTATGGCTTTAGGTCTCCGGCGATAAAAGAACTTTTCTTTTCTTTTATCGACGTAAATCACTACGTTATCGGAAATCCACAACTCAATCCTGAAAAATCACTAAATCTAAGAAGCGAATTGTCTTGGAAATTCTTCAAGCGACCAAATGCTTCTATTATAGGTACCATCACCGGATTTTACAATAATGTCAAAGATCGCATCATCCTGACTGCTTTGGGTCCTGTGCATTACGAATACAGCAATGTGGATGAATTTAAAACAATGGGAGGAAGCATTCGCTTTGCCTACAAAAGTAAAAATATTCAATTGAGTACCGAGTTGATCACTACCGGCTTTAATAATACTAATGAAGATGTAGAAGTGCCAAAAGGAACCCTACTATGGTCACCAGACTGGATCAATCAGTTGACATTTTCCTTTTTAAATGAACGTATCAGCTGGGATATATGGCACAAACGCACAGGGCGAACACCCTACTTTTACAATCAGGACGGTGTCAATCACCAAGGTTTTACTGATAGCTGGAACATGTTGAATTCCGGATTTTCAACTCATTTTTTCGATAAAAAGATCCGTCTTAATTTTGGTGTGAAAAACATATTTAACATTACTCAGTTGCAAGTAAACAATATCAATGGCATCCATATTGAAGCCAGCAATCAGCAGAGTCTGCACTGGGGCCGGACATTCTATGCTACTTTAAGGCTAAAAATTTAAAATTAATTTTTACCCTGTTGACTTACCGTAGAATACATCCTTGATGTGTGTTATTTTATGAGCATTCATTACCACGAGAAAATACATTCATATTACTCATTAGACTTTGTTACGAAGGGAAAGTGTAAAAATAACTTTAAGGCTCAGTAATAATAATCCGTCAGTGTCGTTTTACTATATCGAAGAGAGGAAAACAAGTACCGAAATAGGTAACAAGTAACATTTTCATGTAATACATTCCTAATGTATAATTTGGGTTTAAAATTTCGAAAGAAACTTTCGATCCTTCTCTCAGCTTAACTAAAGACCATGCTATGAAGCAACATTAACTATGGACTAATTTTCATTCAAATAATAAAGTTTATAATTATCTTTGCTTTTGCACTATACAATATGACAAAATGCACTTAATCAATGAACAAGTTTTTTCGGACAGCATCTCTGACATCGATGATATTACTATGGAAACACTTGATCCAGAATATCGTACAGTTAATGTTCTCTCTGCCATATTTTTTGCGATTGTTCTGATATCTATTTACTTTATTGTAAGTATATTTGAAAAAAATTTATTGACTACCTTTTCCCTATTCATTATGCTACCCATCTGGGGTCTAATGTCGGGTCTCTATCTTTGGTTTGCCTACAAATCTTTTGATTTTCAAGCATTTGCTATCCGACAGAACGACATCCTGTACAAATCCGGGATTTTCTTTAAGTCCACTTTAATCATTCCGTTCAATAGAATACAGCATTGTGAAATAAATCATGGACCGCTAGATCGTTATTTTGGACTGGCTAGGATAGAACTCTATACCGCTGGAGGCAGTTCCAGCGACCTGGTGATCCCCGGATTGCCACATCACAGAGCTGAAGCCATCCGATCTTTTGTATTCAAAAAGATAGCTGCTGATGAAGAAGAATGAGTTTGATTTTTCGGTTCCTCACCGACAAGCTGCTTTTGCAATTATCATGATCCTATACAAGACCATCAAGCTCATGGTCAAACAGTTTTTTCCTGTGATCCTTGTAATTTTGATAGGTGGATCTAAGAACAAGACTGACTTTTTGTTTCTAGCAGTAGTTATTATCTCTGCACTTTCAGCCATATTTGCCATTATCAACTATTACAAAACCTATTTTTATGTTAAGAACCACGAGCTTTTCATCCAATCGGGTATATTCAAAAAGAAAAATACTTCCATTCCTTTTGAACGCATACAGACTATCAATTTTGAACAACATTTTCTCCATCAGATTTTCTCAGTATTAAGCATAAAAATTGATACTGCCGGATCTGAAAAGACAGAATTCGAATTTGATGCTATCGAGGTAAATAAAGCAAAGGCGCTCAGAGATATGATTCTTGCTTACAATCAGAGTAAGGATAAAGTCTCACAGCTTACCAAACAAGCTCATCAGGATGATAGACCAACAGCAGATCTCATCATGCAATTAAGTGTCACTGACTTGATACGAGTAGGTCTTACTTTCAATCACCTTAAATCTGCCGGATTAATATTTTTCTTCATCCTTGTCCTTTTTGACAATCTTAAAGATGTCGGTATAGAGGTTGAAAAATATTCAGAAGATGCCATTAACTATAACTGGACACAAAATTTAATAATAATTTTGGGTATCAGCTTTGTGGTTATTTCTATTCTAACTTCATTAATCAATATAATTTTGGCTTATTTTGATTTAAAGTTTCTCAGAATTAAGAATGGCTTTAAAATCATCAGAGGATTGTTTACAAGAGTGGAGGTATCGGCAATGGACCATAAAATCCAGCATATCTTGTGGGGCAATAACCTCATTCAAAATTTATCAGGATATAAAGAACTGCGGTTGAATCAGGCCTCAAGTGCACATCTCAAAGCCAAGCAATCTATCAAAATACCTGGCTGTCGTGACAGCCACATTGCCGGTGTGATACGCACTCTTTTCGGTGACATCAATCTTCAAGAAGGGATATTTTATCCTATAAATGATAGTTTCTATAAAAGATTTGCATGGATACTTTCGCTCCTATTTATTCCCGCAATAGTTATTTCTATCTGGATGGGATTCTACCTTGAGAGTGTAATCGCATTAGTGCTTCTGATTTATCTAATCCTCTCGAGATATATACGTTTCACTAAAATCAAATATACTGTCATAAAGGATTTACTCTATGTTAAAGGCGGTCTTTTTGGCCATGCAAATGACTTGTTTCCTCTCTTTAAAATACAGGGTGTTCAGTTGAGACAATCTCCCTATCAAGTGAGGAAAAACCTCTGTAGTATAACGTTCCATACCGCATCAGGCAAATTAAAAATACCCTACATTTCGATAGAAGAAGGACATCAATTAGTCAATCTCTCCCTATACAAGGCCGAATCGAGTAAGAAAAAGTGGATGTAGAATAATGCAAATGATTTTCATCTGAATGAGTGGTGATTGACATCACTTTTCGGTATTTGAATTTTAATTTCTTTTGCATTGTATTTTAAAATCCATTTGAATATGAAAATGCCAGTCCAATATGTTTCACCTGAAGAAGCACTCCAAATTGTCAAAAGTGGTCATCGAGTTTTTATTCAAGGCAGTGCACAGACACCATCAATCATGCTGGAGCACCTTGCAAAGCAAGCGCACAGACTCAAAGAAGTAGAACTTGTTTTTATATCTTTATTAGGTGATGCCTATGTCAATAAACCGGAATATAGCGCATCATTTCATATCAACTCCCTTTTTGTTTCCGAACCTATTCGAACTAATGTCAATGATGGCAGTGCTGATTATGTGCCGGTATTCCTAAGTGAGATTCCTGAATTATTCAAAAGAAATGTATTGCCTGTTGATGTTGCTATTATTCAGGTTTCACCGCCTGATAAGCATGGTTATTGTTCGATGGGTGTTTCTGTAGATGTAGCCCGTTCTGCTGTCAATACAGCCCAAAAAGTCATTGCCGTAATCAATCCCAATGTACCACGTACTCATGGTGATGGAATTATCCACACGAAACGGTTTGAAGCAGTAGTTTATCACGATGCCCCACTGCATGAAAGAGTCTTTGGAGGGATGGTCAGTGATGAAGAAATGCGCATAGGTGAATATGTTGCCAGTTTGATAGAAGACCGAAGTACACTGCAAATGGGCATTGGCTCAATTCCGGACGCAGTGCTCAAGTGTCTCAATAATCACAAAGACCTGGGTGTACATACAGAGATGCTGTCTGATGGTATCATTGATCTATTTGAAAACGATGTTATCACCAATAAATATAAGCTCATCCATCCTAACAAAGTGGTCACCGGCTTTGCTTTAGGTAGTAAACGATTATACGACTATCTAGATGATAATCCGGCATTTGCTTTTCTGGACATCGACTATGTGAATAGCCCTAATGTTATTCGCCGCAATCCAAAAGTAGTGGCCATCAATAGTGCCATCGAAGTAGATCTGACAGGGCAAATTTGCTCTGACTCCATCGGCACTTATCAATATAGTGGTGTAGGTGGCCAAATGGATTTCCTACGCGGTGCCGCTATCAGCGAAGGTGGTAAGCCTATCATTGCATTGCCCTCAAGAACACGCAAAGGTGCATCTAGGATTGTGCCATTTCTAAAACAAGGCGCAGGAGTAGTTGCTACTCGTGCACATGCTCATTATGTCGTGACTGAATACGGTATTGCCTACCTTTATGGGCAGAACTTAAGGCAACGAGCAAAAGCACTTATCAACATCGCTCATCCTGATGATCGCGAAGCACTTGAAAAGGCATCCATTGAGCGATTTAAGTCATTCTGATACAACATATTAACATTCTATTAAGCATTTTTTAATGCACTCAGGAATAAATCATTTTATAAATTAAAGTGCAAATAACATAGAGAGTAAGCCGAATATCCTTAATTTTACGGCGTGAGATAGCGCAAAGTTATCTCATCATTCAATAACCTAAAACACAACACAAATCTCATGTTTGAAGTAAAAGATATTACGGATGTAAATATTAGCGAAAATCCAGTGCTGGCTCAGATGAGTCAGTTTGATCACGAGCAGATTGTATTTTGCAATGACAATGAGACTGGACTTAAGGCCATTATTGGCATCCACAATACAGTATTAGGCCCTGCACTCGGCGGATCCCGAATCTGGAAATATAATAATGAAATGGAAGCCCTTACAGATGTACTGAGGCTTTCAAGAGGTATGACCTATAAAAATTCCCTAGCCGGTCTTAATCTAGGTGGTGGAAAATCTGTAATCATCGGAGATTCAAAAACTATGAAAAACGAAGCCTACATGCGTCGTTTTGGGAAGTTTGTTAATAGCCTTGGCGGCAAATATGTCACTGCTGAAGACGTAGGCACCAGCCCACAAGATATGATCTGGATCAATATGGAAACCAACCATGTAGTTGGATTACCAGGTAAAAGTGGAGACCCGTCACCAGTCACAGCTTATGGTGTTTATGTTGGTATGAAAGCTGCTGCTAAAGAACAGTTTGGTACAGATTCATTAAGCGGCAAAAAAATTTCTGTTCAAGGTGTAGGCCATGTAGGTGAATATTTAGTAGCTCATCTTGCTAAAGAAGGTGCTCAGGTCTTTATCTCTGACATAAATCAAGATTTACTCAAACGCATATCCGGTCAATACGGTGCTACAGTGGTCGGATTGGATGAAATTTACGATATAGATGTAGATATCTACGCACCTTGTGCCCTGGGAGCCACTGTCAATGATGACACCCTCAGCAGACTAAAATGTTCAATTATCGCAGGTTCTGCCAATAATCAGCTCAAAGATGAAGATAAGCATGGCAAAGCAGTGATGGAAAAAGGCATAATTTATGCACCTGACTTTGCTATTAATTCAGGTGGCGTTATCAATGTTTACACTGAATTTAAAGGCTTAAATCCTGAATGGGGCATGAAAAAAGCCGAAGAAATATACACGACTATCCAGAATATCATTCAGCGTTCAGCCAAAGAGAATATCCCGACTTATCAGATAGCTAATCGCATTGCTGAAGAAAGAATCATGGCAGTAGGTAGTGTTAAATTGCCAATGTAAATGTACTTTTCATAGCACGATATACATCAAAATTTCGATAAGCTTCTTTGGGCATTATATCCTGAAGAGCACAAGGCCAATGAGGAGGAAGGCGTACTTTACCAAAAATAATTCCTAACCTTCATTGGCTTTTTGTTCCTTTTTATCTTTGATATTCTTTTGATCACAGATACGTGGTATTCATTTCTTATAGCTGATTCCATTTTTTTTTCTATGAATATAAGCAGTCTTGTAGCCTTGTAAATATATGAATGTTCGTTTAGGGTATTTGCTGCTGTTGTCGTTTTCAAATCATATTTCTATTCATAAGCGGTCTTCTCTCTATCACCTTAGTCCTAACTTTGTAGGTAGTTTATTGAATCATTATCTTTTGACAATATCATTAGTTCATCGTACGCTTTATGAAAAACATTTTTATACTTCTCTCTCTCTTTATTTCAACCAATTTGTTTTCTATAACTTATAAACAAAATATAAATAATTCACTTCAAACTTATTCTCCTAAAGCAAGTGCGCCACTTGGCTGTAATTATCTGGTATATGAAGACTTTAACTATGCCCAGAATATTGCTTTGCACAACCTTTCAGGTGGTACCGGGTTTTCTGACAATTGGCAAGTTCAAAACGGAAATACCCAAGTGCCCGGTTATCAAACCATTGATGGCACGGGGTCCTTGTCTTATCTTGATCTTCAGACGGCTGGAAGACACATCACAGGCGGCCAGTCTTATTTAGCATCAGGTAGGCGACTGAATACCGAAGTTAATGGTCCCATGAGCCAATATATTGACCCATCAAACCTTTCCATTGGGTCTGCTAAAGGTGATCAAGAATTGTGGATTAGCTTTATTCTTCAAAAGAATCAAAATAATGATGAAGAAGTATATGTTGAATTACATAATGATAACACTCCATGGTGCAATTTGTGTCAAGGCAATCTTAGATTAGGAGCCGGATATTATGGTAGCGGATCAAATGTAAGCGGACAGCGTAGATGGTCCTTATTTTTTAATGGAACGATATATCCTACTTCTATTCCTGTAAATCAAGGCGCACCGGCATTTTTAGTATTGAAATTGACTTTTGGTAATACTGCAACAGATATTGAGCTTTTTGTCAATCCTACCCCAATAGCTGGATTACCGCCAGCAACCCCTGATATCTCGATTCAAACAACAACGCCTTTTGTATTTAAAAGTCTAGCCTTCTATGGCGGTAGCCAACCTGGTGAAGGCGCTCTGGACGAAATCAGATTCGCCACTACATATGAATGTGTTAGTCCAGATCAAAATACACCTGTTGACTTGCCTCCGGTAGCTATCATTTCGGCTATGCCAGATTCTGGAGCGGCACCTTTATTGGTGGCCTTTGATGGCTCCGGATCTATCAATAACACAAGTGGTACCTTGACCTATTTATGGGATTTCGGAGATGGCAGTGACATCAGCACCCAGGAAGCACCTAATCATATATATACCTATCCAGGTGGTGTAGCAACAGCCACACTAACAGTGACAGATATCAACGGAAACACTTCTTCAAGTACCATTAATATTACCGTAACAGATAGTAGCGGTGTATTTCCTTGTTTGTCATCTGTTACATCTATACGACAGGCTGATTGTTCGGGCTCAAATGGGAGTTTTAGAGTCAATCTGCCAGGAAACACCTCCTCAGAGCTCACCCTAAATGGCAATCTTATCACACCCAATGCAAATAATGAATATATAGGATTAGTAATAGGAGTGTATCAACTTGAAGTTTCAGGTAGCAATGGATGTAGTGAAAGTTATGACATTTATATAACTGTTGATAGTACAACTTGTTCAGGTTGGCAAGCTCAGGAATGTGCAATGGAAATAGGAACCAATCTGCCCGGATTAGCTGACTGGGAACCTCATAGGGCTTTTAGAAACTTTTTGAAGAACACTCGCGGCGAGGCGATTCCTTATACTGATGCTTGCGGTTGCTGGTCATTTAGTGACACTGCTAATGATTCTATATTCAATCAGATGAGTTTTGACACCAGTGGTTATCCGACTTCCATACCTCAGTCCACTACATACGGTAATATCAAACTTAGGTATTTTGTTTCATCTTCTGGAGAAAATATGCCTCCAGGTCACACCTATCTACTACTATATGATGGCAACGGAACCATCGAACTGAGTGGGACCATCTCCTCAGATAATTACCAGCCAGGTAGAATACAATTTGACCTAGATCCTGATGGTACTTTTTGGTTTCAAATTACTTCCTCTGACCCAAGCAACTACATAAGAAATATTAGAGTAGTACGTCTAGAAGATGAATTTACTGATTTAACTAGCGAACCATTCTACAGTAATTTTCTCAATAAAATTGACCCCTTTTCTGTATTGAGGTTTATGGATTGGCAGCGAACCAACAATAACCCTATGATCAATTGGAACGAACGCACCCTACCGCATTATTTTACTTACGGTACAGATCAGGGTGTACCTTATGAATTAATCATCCAGCTCGCCAATATAACTAAAAAAGATATTTGGGTATGTGTTCCCCATCAAGCAAATGATGATTTTATAGAACAAATGGCCCTATTATTTAAAAACAACCTCGATCCGGATATAGTCATATACCTTGAATACAGCAATGAAGTATGGAACTGGATTTTTGATCAGGCACATTACAATAATAATCATCGCCCTTTTAACTTAAATTATGGCAGAGCCATGGCCATCAAAGCTAAAAATGTATTTGACATTTGGCATGATGTTTTTCAATCAGAAACTTGTCGAGTTAAACGGGTTCTAGGCATTCAGGCCGGATTTAATTATTTAAATGAGCAGATTTTAGCGCAATTAAATCAAGATGACTGGGATTTTGCATCACCCACTCATTATTTTGGATTAGACCATGATACCACCGGCAATCCGGTGTTAGACACCTTTTCGACAGTCAATGATATTATGACCAATGCGCTCAATAACTTTTTGGCATTTAAAGAATCTGTTAAACAGGATTACAGAAATGTTCATATGATGGGAAAAGAAGTCATCACATATGAAGGTGGCCAGCATTTCGTGGGCAATGTATTTGGCATACCTTATCCTTACCAGCAGGCTATGTGGGATGCTCAATATAGTACACAAATGTATGACATGTATCGAATGATTCATGACTCTATCCGAACATGGGGTTGCAGACTTGCGACTAATTTCAGTCTTGCGGGTGCTCAGGAAAGTATCTACGGTTCGTGGGGTGTTCTAAGAGATATTGATGTAGCACCTCCTTATTCGGTCACCGCACCGAAATACCAAGCCTTACTTGATATCGCTCCTGATCCAAAATGTCTAGCAACCAATCGATGGAATGGCAGTGTTAGTGCAGAATGGTCTAACCGATGCAACTGGGACAGATGGTGCATACCAAACGAAAATACAGACGTAATAATTGATAATAATTATACACATGCGCCTCAGGTCAACATCACTACCACGATCCATTCGTTGAAACTAGCACAAAATGTATTACTGACCATCCTTACCGGCCAACAGTTGAATATTCAAAATTAGAAAAACCTAAAATTTTTTCATCATTTCTTTATGGATTAGATATCTTTGTCAATGACTATGTGTACATTGCATGTAGAACTTTCATTTTCTCTAATTTCATAAGCTCATGTATCAACACCTTCTCGCACCTCTAGATCTGGGATTCACTACTCTAAAAAATCGAGTATTGATGGGTTCTATGCACACTAACCTCGAAGAAATACCTGGAGGGTTTGAACGCGCAGCCGTATTTTATGCCGAGCGGGCACGTGGTCAAGTTGGGTTGATTGTCACAGGAGGAATTGCACCTAATGAAGAAGGTTGTGTAGCCGCTATGGGTGCAAAATTGAATACTGTAGAGGAGCTCCCCAGTCATAAGCTCATCACTGAAGCTGTTCATGCAGAAGGAGGCAAAATATGTCTTCAAATTTTGCATACCGGCCGATATGGTTATCACAATAAAAATGTAGCGCCATCACCTATTCAAGCACCTATCAATTTTTTCAAACCACGTGAATTAAGTCATGAAGACATACTACGCACAATCGATGATTATGTCAACTGCGCTTTACTGGCTAAGGGAGCCGGTTATGATGGTGTTGAAATCATGGGCTCAGAAGGATATCTAATTAATCAATTCATCGTCAAACGCACCAACCACCGGACTGATTCTTGGGGTGGACCATATGAAAATCGAATCAAATTTCCCATAGAGATCGTACGCAAAACTAGAGAAGCCGTCGGAAACGATTTTATCATCATCTATCGCTTATCTATGCTCGACTTAGTGGATGAAGGTTCGGAATGGCATGAAGTCGTCCAGCTAGCTAAAGCAATCGAAAAGGCTGGAGCAACCCTGATCAATACCGGTATAGGCTGGCACGAATCACGCGTACCGACAATAGCAAGCATGGTACCACCTAAAGCTTTTGCATGGGTAACAAAACGACTCAAAGGTGAGGTAAATATCCCTTTGATCGCAGTCAATAGGATTAATATGCCGGACATTGCAGAAGAAGTTCTGGCTGATGGTTGCGCAGATATGGTGTCGATGGCTAGACCATTTCTAGCTGATCCGGACATCGTGCTCAAAGCTATGGAAGGTCGTGCTAATGAAATCAATACCTGTATCGCCTGCAATCAGGCCTGCCTAGACCATACATTCGCCTTAAAAATCTCGTCGTGTCTAGTCAATCCTAAGGCTTGTCATGAAACAGAAATGAAGTATCTCCCTACTGATAAGCCCAAAAAAATAGCGGTAGTAGGCGGCGGTCCAGCAGGTCTGGCTTTTGCACATATCGCAGCTATGCGTGGCCACGATGTTACACTCTACGAAGCAGATCATCAACTAGGTGGTCAGTTTAATTTAGCAAAAGTAGTACCGGGCAAGGAAGTTTATGCTGAAAATATCCGTTATTTTACGGAAATGATGAAGAAATATAAGGTCAATGTCCTCCTCAATCATCCAGCTACAGCCGAAGAGTTGGCTACAAACAATTATGATGAAATCATTCTGGCCAATGGCATCGAACCACGTCACCTCAATATCCCGGGATCTGACCATAAAAAGGTGATCAGCTACATAGATGTACTTACTAAAAAAGTAGTACCCGGCAATAAAGTAGCTATTATTGGAGCTGGTGGCATCGGCTTTGATATAGCAGAATACCTGACACATCAACCTGCCACTGAAGAAAGTATCAAGCTTTTTCTAAAAGAATGGGGTGTCGATACAGAATATCATCATGGAGGAGGACTGAAAATGCCGGAGCCAGAGAAGCCCAATCGACAAATCTATCTTCTAAAAAGATCTCCAGGCAAACACGGCAATACTCTTGGGAAAACCACTGGATGGATTCACAAAGCTGCTCTCAAGGCTAAAGGTGTGAAAATGATGGCAGACCTTCAGTATGTAAAAGTGGATGATCGCGGTTTATATATTGAGTCAAAAGGTGAGGAGCTCTTATTAGAAGTAGATCATATTGTGGTTTGTGCTGGACAACTATCATCAAGAAAACTCTACGAACAATTGGTAGCCAAAGGCATGAATCCTAGATTAATTGGTGGCGCAGACGAAGCTTCTGAACTGGATGCTAAAAGGGCCATTGATCAGGCTTGTAGGCTCGCTGATATCATTTAAATCATCGCTTCTGCTGAGCAGTTTTATCATAAAGATATTTTTCGATAATCATGTATCTATCATAAATTGGGATAGCTGATATGTCCGCTCTATGGCTCTTTTTTGCTAACTTTTTTTATATTTATTTATAATATTTATAGGTGTGTAAATTTTTTTTATAAATTATTTGGAAATTCAAAAAATAGCACTTAAATTTGTCGCATAATAAAATCGAAGTCCAAAAGCGCATTAGTTATCTCAGCGGGTGGAAATAAAGCAAGACCACTAACTTTTACAAGATCGGAACTCTTACACTAAAAAAGACTACTGAAATACGGCTCTATAAAGTTGAGATGCTAATGTGCTCTTTGGAAAAATCACGATCACAAAGCTCCTATTTATAAATTTTTAGAGTAACTTTACGTGATAGTAAGTTCCTAACTCATATCCTAAGGTAACGTGGAATCTTTTCATCCGCTATATGAGCTATTTTTTCAGCATAAGGCTAATTTACCTGATATTCAGTTTATGGCTAGCGGGAAAAAATTACCTTTATTTGCTGAAAAGGAGCATTCATCATCATCTCCAATGACCTTGCACCAGGTTACGGATCTCAATAAAACACTTATTGGCCTGATCTCTCGCAATATTCACCTCATGTACATCCCTGACAGGATAGCGCATGGCAATGTCTGCTTCGCTACTGAAAATGAACACCTTCAAGAAGCCTACAGACTATATTTTGATTACCAAGATTTACTGCATTATGCTTATGCTTTTATACACACAGTTGCCGGACAGCAATTGAATGTCATGTACCTCACTAATCAATACATCCTAGTAGATCTTCCTAAATCAGAACAGCAATTCTGGTATTTTCAAAAGATGGGTAAGTCCTTGAGACTATTACATACGCTCTCTAATATTGACATAGATATGGCTTCTATTCATTTCGGCAGTGATGATTCTGGTATAAAGAAATTAACTTGTCAAGAATCCGAAAATGGGTGGCGGCTCTATATCGATAAAAATACAAATTTTGCTACTATCCCAAAAGAAGTGTGGAATTTCACTATTTTTGGGTACAATCCTGTCCAAACACAAATTGAAAACAGAAAAGGACATGATTTAACAAAAGATGAAATGATAATGATTGTAAAGATCATCACATCCGTAGAAAAAACGATTGATTTAATCCGCCTAATGGATAGTTTAAATGGCCCTATCGCCAACAAAAATCCGTGAAACATCAGATTAGATTTGCTGATTTTCGTTTTTCAGAATTTCGGTCTGTATTTTATTTTTCTATCTTTGCCATCGATTATCATCAAACACACTTCCATGAGCACTAAATTCTATCCTTTAAAGGTTGAAAACATCCGCCAGCTTACACCAGAATCTGTTGAAATTACCTTTGAAATTCCCGAAAGTTTAAAGGATATCTTTCAGTTTAAATCAGGACAACATTTGACCTTAAGGCATTTTTTTGATGGACAGGAAATAAGACGTTCTTATTCTCTGTGCACTGCTCCAGATGAAAATAAATGGTCAGTGGCCGTAAAAGCCACCAGTCACGGCATCTTCTCTAATTATGTTAATAATACATTGAAAATAGGTGATACCATTGAAGTAATGTCACCTATGGGCAATTTTACTACCCATCACGATCATCACAAAAATATCGTTTTCTTTGCAGCAGGCTCAGGTATCACGCCAGTGATGTCTCACATCCGACATGCACTGCACCATCAGCCAGAGACTAATGTGATGCTGTTTTTTGGCAATAAAAATACTGCTTCTGTAATGTTTAGAGAAGAGTTAGATAATTTGAAAAACAAATTTCCGAGACGGTTTGCCATTTATCATATTTTTTCTCAAGAGCACACTGATGCACCATTATTTTCAGGTCGTATCGACAAAGAGAAATGTCTTACATATAGCAAGATTTTATTCAATCCGAAAGATACCGATATCGTCATGATTTGCGGACCCAATGAAATGATTTTTACGGTCAAGGATGCTCTGATTGAAGCTGGAATAGATCCACACAAAATTCAATTTGAACTCTTTAATACTGAAAATCTGCAAAGCAATATTCCAGATACTGAAAGTATCGATGCTGATGAAAAAAGAAAGCAAAGTATTGTTACTGTTCAAATCGACGGTGATGTCTTTGAATACGACCTTGAATATGGAGGACAAAGTATTCTAGATGCCGGTATTGCCGCAGGGATTGACCTACCCTACTCTTGCAAAGGTGGTGTATGCAGTACCTGTAAGGCAAAAGTTACCGAAGGCGAAGTGGTCATGGATAAAAATTATGCGCTGGAAGATGATGAAGTGGAGGCAGGTTATGCATTGATGTGTCAGTCCCATCCACGTTCACCACATATCTATGTAGATTTTGATGCTTAGCCATTCATAATATATAAATACCTTATTTCAATTGCATATCTAATTCAAAAATGAGACTTATCCTTGTTGTCTTTCATTAGGAATGGTGGTTTTGTTGCATAAACAAAATACAATTCTCAAAAAGCATTCAAAATTATTAAATAAAACTTGACTTGAATCGGTAATAATTACTATCTTTCGAGTTCAAGTATAAAAGATCAAGAATATGTCTAACATTAATTCTTTAGATGAGCAATTTCAGAACATTGTAGATCAAGAAGAGAAAATCGAACCACGAAATTGGATGCCGGATGCATACCGCAAGACACTCATTCGTCAGATTTCGCAACATGCACACTCCGAAGTAGTAGGCATGTTGCCGGAGGGCAACTGGCTTACACGTGCTCCTAGTTTGCGCCGTAAGCTAGGCTTGCTCGCTAAGGTACAAGACGAAGCCGGACACGGCCTGTACCTTTATTCTGCAGCTGAGACCCTCGGTATTTCACGCAATGAGCTGATAGATCAGCTATTAACCGGAAAAGCAAAATATTCAAGCATATTTAATTATCCTACGCTCACCTGGGCAGACATAGGAGCCATAGGCTGGCTTGTTGATGGTGCAGCTATCGTCAATCAGGTCGCTTTGACACGTACTTCATATGGCCCCTATTCACGAGCGATGGTCCGCATTTGTAAAGAAGAGTCGTTCCACCAGAGACAGGGTTTTGACATACTTTACACCATGATGCAAGGTACACCAGAGCAAAAGGAAATGGTGCAAGATGCTGCCAACAGATGGTGGTGGCCTTCTCTGATGATGTTTGGCCCAACTGATAAGGATTCGCCGCATAGCGCTCAATCGATGAAATGGAAAATTAAACGGCAGGCTAATGATGCACTACGTCAGAAATTTATAGATATGACAGTGCCACAGGCAGCCGTTTTAGGCATTACACTACCTGACCCCGACCTAAAGTGGAATGAAACCACCGGACATTATGATTTTGGTGAGATTGACTGGGAAGAGTTCTATCAGGTCATTGCCGGTAATGGACCTTGCAATCAAGAAAGGATGGCTGCTCGTATAAAGGCACATGAAGACGGTGCTTGGGTTCGCGAAGCCGCGATGGTTTATGCTGAAAAGCATAAAAATGATGATCAGATCAGGACTTCCATAGCTTAATTATAAACAACCCCAACAACTTATGCCATATGAGATACCTTTTTCTTATTACACTGGTCTGCTTTCTCCATGTAGCCCATGCCCAGATCATTGAAAAAGTAGATGTACGCTTGCATAAAAGTGATCCGACGGCACTACAAGATGTCATCATCATGATGCGAGATCAAGCAGATATTTCTGCAGTAGCCAATATTAGAGGTAAAGATGCCAAAGCTACCTATGTATATGAGCATCTTTATAAACATGCATCGATGACTCAGCAGGAAATCATACGTCTGCTTGTAGAGCACAAGGTTAGACACCGCTCTTACTACATCGTCAATATGATCTCTGCCACCTGCAATTATGAAACCATTAGCATGTTGAGTCGCCGTGATGATGTAGCTTATGTCATCGAAGATGGAAAGTTTTCAATGTTGCAACCACCAGCAAGGGATGAATCCTTTGGAAGCGGTAATAGATCAGCGACATGGGGTCTGAATAAGATAGGTGCACCAACAGTATGGTCAATGGGTTATACAGGCCAGGGTGTAGTCATAGGCGGTCAAGACACTGGCTATGCTTGGGAAGTTGCAACCATCAAAAGTAAGTATCGTGGATGGGATGGAATGACTGCTAACCACGATTATAACTGGCATGATGCCATTCACTCCAATCAAGGCTCCAATCCTTGTGGATACGATAGCCCTGAACCTTGTGACGATCACAACCACGGAACGCACACGATGGGAACAATGGTAGGAGATACGGATAATAACGGTGATGATATCGGTGTAGCTCCAGGTGCCAAATGGATCGGATGTCGCAATATGGACAATGGCGATGGACAATTAAGCACTTATGTAGAATGTTTTGAATGGTTTTTAGCACCTTATCCTGTATCTGGTGGCTCAGGTGACCCCACAAAAATGCCGCACGTCATCAATAATTCATGGGGTTGCCCGCCTAGTGAAGGCTGTAACTCTACTAATTTTAGTGTAATGGAGCTAGCCCTCAACAATCTACGAAGTGCCGGTTGTGTCATTGTAGTATCTGCTGGAAATTCAGGCTCTAGCTGTAATACTGTCAATGACCCTGCAGCTATCTTCGAAGGAAGTTTTAGTGTCGGCGCCACAAATAGTTCAGATGCTATAGCAAATTTTAGCAGTAGAGGCACTGTAACAGTGGATGGTTCAAACCGGCTAAAGCCTAATGTTGCTGCACCCGGTGTCAGTGTCAGATCTTGTATAAAAAATGGCACCTTTGCTAATTATAGTGGCACAAGTATGGCAGGTCCACATGTGGCAGGCTTGGTAGCATTGATGATTTCTGCCAACCCACAACTGGCAGGAGAGGTAGATCAAATCGAAGATATCATAGAGCAAACAGCAGTCCATCTAACCTCCAGTCAAAATTGTAATGGGACGAATGGTACTACTATACCTAATAACACCTTTGGATATGGGCGAATCGATGCTGTAGCTGCTGTCAATAGAGCCCTCGACGAACTATTTGTACCATTTATCAAGGTTGACCAATTTGGCTACCTACCACAAGCCCAAAAAATAGCAGTGATATCTAATCCAATCAATGGATATAACAATACAACACACTATACACCTCCTTCATCGATGGTGGTCAAAAATTCCAAAACACACCAAATCGTTTACACCGGTACACCGACTACTTGGAACAGTGGAAACACACATGACCAAAGCGGTGATCAGGTTTGGTGGTTTGATTTTAGCGCTGTTACTACTCCTGGAATCTATCATATTGCAGGCTTTCCTGATGGTAGCATAAAGTCTGAAGACTTTGTGATTAATGACCAAGCCTATGATGGCGCACTTGAAGCCGCATTCAAAACATTTTACTATCAACGATGTGGGACTGCTAAAAGTGCTTCTTATGTAGCAGAAGGGTATGTAGATGATATCTGCCATGCTCAAGATACGATCTGCAAATATATCAATGACCCGACAAATGTTAGTTTATTCAAGAATATGTCCGGAGGCTGGCATGATGCCGGAGACTATAATAAATATGTCAATTTTGCATGGAAACCATTGATGGATCTGCTTTGGTCATTTGAAATCAACCCTGAAACCTGGCAATCCGATAGTTTAAACATTCCTGAATCAGGCAACGGCATACCTGACCTGCTAGATGAAATAAAATACGAACTGGACTGGTTGATCAAAATGCAAGCTCTAGATGGTGGAGTGCATTGTGTGGTAGGTGTTCAGAACTATGCTTCTGCATCGCCACCGTCTGACGACACGGCTACAAGATACTATGGGCCTAAAACCACTTCTGCTACATGGAGTACAGCAGGAATTTTTGCATTTGCGGCACGACAGTTTGCTAAAATTAATAACGCTTCTATGCAATCATATGCAGCCAGTCTGCAATCCAAAGCCATTGATGCCTGGAACTGGGCTATGGCAAATCCTGGTATCACTTATTATAATGCCTCCAATAATCTCGCTTCAGGAGAGCAAGAAATTGACGCTTACGAAAGGACTATTCGCCAGTTAGTCGCAGCCGTCTATCTCTATGATATCACCGGTAATGTAAACTATTCAAGTTATGTTGAGAGTAATTACGCATCTACGCATATGATGAGTTGGGGATATGTCTATCCATTTGAATCAGTGGTTCAGGTTAGCCTACTACACTTCAGTCAACTCAAAGGTATAACTCCAACTGTAGCTAATGCCATTAGAAATACATACAGAAATTGTGTGGATTCTCAAACCGAATATATCCCATCTTATACTAACCATACAGACGCCTATCGTGCTTACGTTAAGACCACCGATATCACCTGGGGCAGCAATGAGACTAAGAGTACCAAAGGCAACATTTATCAAGAATATTTGCATTTTAATTTGGATAACTCTAAAAAGCAAACCATACTGAATATCACGTCGGACTTTATTCACTATATGCACGGTGTCAATCCAAATGCACTCACCTATCTAACCAATATGCGAAGTTTTGGAGCAGACCGGTCAATTAATTCCATATATCACGCATGGTTTAACGATGGCAGCACACTCTGGGATGATGTACGATCATCCGATTACGGACCAGCACCTGGATTTATTTCTGGTGGCCCTAACCCTTCGTGGACACTAGATGGCTGCTGTCCAAGTGGATGTGGTAACCCGGCAAACAATAGTTTGTGCATTACATTATCACCACCTTCAGGCCAACCAGCTCTAAAGTCGTACTATGACTGGAATACTGATTGGCCTCAAAACTCTTGGGAGATCACAGAACCGGCCATTTATACCCAAGCCGCCTATCTGAAATTATTGTCCGGTCACATTCGAAAAAGCCTTGATACATTGCCCACAGGTAAACAAGTCAGATTCAACACTGATCTTTATTTCAACAATACAGCTAGAAGCGTGGTTTTGACCAGTCCAGACAGCACTCATTACAGAATAATAGTGGACAATACAGGAAAAATCAGTACTGAATCCGTAATCAATATTCCATCATCATCTACCTTAATAAAAGACGCATATCTGATTACTGAATCAACGGACAAAGGTCTCTTAATCAAAGCACCCGACAATAGTTTATGGAAAGTATCTGCAACTAAGTCCGGTACGCTTGATGCTTTTCCGGCTACAGTACCGATGAGCAACTACATTGAATCAACCATAGGCGATGTCGTTGTGATCCACCCGGGGTATGGATGGATAACTACGGATACTGACGGCATTTGCTACCTGATTACTGTGAGTAACAGTGGAAAATTATTTTCAAAACCCATCCAATGTGATTAATTATTAACAAACATAAATCTATTTAAAAATGAACGACTGGCCACTATACGAAATCTTTATCAGGTCTAAAAACGGCTTGAATCACAAACATGTAGGCAGCCTTCATGCAGCTGATCCGCAAATGGCAGTTCAAAATGCCAGAGATGTCTATACGCGTCGTGGAGAAGGTGTGAGTATCTGGGTCGTAGAGTCTAAATACATCTCTGCTTCTAATCCAGATGACTCCGAAGCGCTGTTTGATCCTGCAGATGACAAAATCTATAGACACCCTACTTTTTACGAATTACCTGACGCAGTAAAACACATGTAATCATGCAAAAAGATTTAAGAGACTTTACAATGATGCTGGCGGACAACTCGATGATTCTAGGTCAGCGACTCGCTGAATGGTGTGGCCACGGCCCTATCCTAGAGCAAGATATCGCATTGACTAATATCGCGCTGGATCTCATCGGTGAAGCTAGGAATTATTATCAATATCTGGCGAATGAAGAAGGTAAAGAAGAGGACGACTATCCGATGCGCCGTGATGCTCGCTCCTTCAAAAATGTCCTGCTCGTCGAGCAACCCAATGGTAACTGGGGCGACACCATAATACGGCAGCTATTGTTTGACTGCTGGCATTACTATCATCTTGAAGCCATGACCCGCAGCAACGACGAAACACTGGCCTCCATTGCTAAGAAGAGTATTAAAGAAGCAGCTTATCATATCACTTTTTCAGGAGAATGGACGATACGACTCGGTGATGGCACCGACGAAAGCCATCAGAAAATGCAGGATGCACTGGAGCGACTGATACCATTCTTTGAAGAGATATTTATGGCAGCCGACTATGAGCAGGTGTGCCAGTCAACCGGTATCAGCCCTGACTTATCATCCATCAAGGACCAAGCTTATGCAAGGCTCAATGATGTTATCACTAAGGCCACATTGAAGATGCCGGATCAATATTTCAATAAAAAAGGAGGCAAAACCGGCTTACATTCAGAATATCTCGGCCACCTACTTTCGGATATGCAGTTTTTGCAACGCGCCTATCCTGGAGGTACATGGTAAGTTAAAATAGTGTATATAAATAAAACCGAATAGGTATGTTAAAGTGGCTATCCAGATTACTGCTCAAACTGTGGGGCTTCAGATGGACAGGCATTGACCCGGAAACCATCCCCAAAAAGCTATACGTTGTTTATCCTCATACCTCCAATTGGGATTTTCCTCTGGGCATTCTCATCAAATTTGGTATGCCTATCAATGTCAATTATATAGCTAAAGATTCGCTTTTTAAGTGGCCTTATGGCATACTCTTTAGAAAACTGGGCGGCATACCGGTGGACAGAAAGAAAAGCACTAATTTCGTTGATACGATGGTCGCCATGTATGCAGCTCACGACCGACTTGCTTTTGCCATCGCACCGGAAGGCACTCGCAAGAAAGTCAACAAGTTTAAATCCGGCTTCTACTATATTGCACACCTATCAGGCATTCCGATTATCTTAGTCAAATTTGACCATAGAAAGAAAATAGTGGACTTTAGCGAGCCCATGATGACTACCGGAGATTATATATCCGATTTGAAAATCATCATCGAGCACTTTCGCGGCACGATAGGCTATGTTCCTGAAAATGCTTGCCAATGGGAAGATGAGGAAGTATAGAAATATATCATCTAATGTTTTTTGGAATGATATCAATATAGCTCAAAAAATAGCATCAATAAAGGAGAAATTTAGTTTAAAAAACGACTAAAAATATAAGCGTCAAAATTTGCAGTTTTGATCTAAAAAGTGTACTTTTGTAGTAATGAAGCGACAAATTCAATATTTTAAAAACATTAGTTCTTTGAATTTCAATGTATTAGCGTTTGACGCAGTCAGAACCATATGTCCAGTTTAGAAGGATTAAGACAAATTTCATATTTCGTATATTTTGTTGTTAGTGTCAGAACCATATGTCCAGTTTAGAAGGATTAAGACTCTCAATTTGGGGTATGAATGGGAGTTCATACCTTTGTCAGAACCATATGTCCAGTTTAGAAGGATTAAGACTTTTGAATGAGTAAGCCTTTCCTCCGTCCCAAGTCTCGTCAGAACCATATGTCCAGTTTAGAAGGATTAAGACTTTTCTACAAATTTACTTAAAAAATACTTAAAGTCAGAACCATATGTCCAGTTTAGAAGGATTAAGAATATTGCTACAGATCCTTAGTATTTGAAATTGAAAGGTCAGAACCATATGTCCAGTTTAGAAGGATTAAGACCGACCTTGAAGATCTCTTGTGGCTTTTTAATAGCGTCAGAACCATATGTCCAGTTTAGAAGGATTAAGACATTCACCACACATACATCCTTTCGGATTATAATTTGTCAGAACCATATGTCCAGTTTAGAAGGATTAAGACTTTGTGAATAAATTGATTAATGTACTTTTTCTACTGTCAGAACCATATGTCCAGTTTAGAAGGATTAAGACGCCACTTTCAGAGAAGTTTCATCTATTTTAAAGAGGTCAGAACCATATGTCCAGTTTAGAAGGATTAAGACCCTGTGATCTTGTCACCGAATGTCTTAATTTCTATGTCAGAACCATATGTCCAGTTTAGAAGGATTAAGACAAGATCTCTTGTGGCTTTTTAATAGCCACTTTTAGAGTCAGAACCATATGTCCAGTTTAGAAGGATTAAGACCTTAATTTCTATGCTCATATTTGTGTGTTTTTAAAATGTCAGAACCATATGTCCAGTTTAGAAGGATTAAGACCTGTTTTTAAAGATGGCTCATCAATTTTGAAAAGTCAGAACCATATGTCCAGTTTAGAAGGATTAAGACTTGAAAAGGTATGCAACCTCTTCTGTATCGAACCAGTCAGAACCATATGTCCAGTTTAGAAGGATTAAGACATGGCTATCATAATGAGAATAGCAAAACGATTTCCTGTCAGAACCATATGTCCAGTTTAGAAGGATTAAGACTTTTTGAGTTCACTAAGGGTAAAATTATCAACCTTAAGTCAGAACCATATGTCCAGTTTAGAAGGATTAAGACAAAGAGAAAGCGTTTAACAAGTACTTATTCATCATGGTCAGAACCATATGTCCAGTTTAGAAGGATTAAGACGACGGTGTGTAGCAATAGTTCGTGTATTTAGATTTTGATTGCTGCTGAAGATATTTATTTCAAGGCCGTTGCTATTTTGGTATGCATATTTTTGAAGATCTAGTTGCAAAAACAGATACTAAAATCTATTTGCTGTAAGCTCTTTTAAAGCTCAAGTCAAAACGAAAACAAATCCTTAATTCTACAAAAATTGCTATCTTTGCACCCCAAATCAAAAAGCGACGCAAAGACTTATGGCAGAGATGAAGACCGTTTTATCAGGAATACAACCGACAGGACAACTCCATTTGGGCAATTATTTTGGAGCTATTCAAAACTGGGTCAAGCTCCAGGAACAGTACAGATGTTACTACAGTGTGGTGGACTATCACGCTATGACCATGCCTTATGATGTCAAAAAGCTTCGTACAAATACCTGGGATATGATTTTCAGCCTGGTCGCTACAGGCGTGAAAACTGAAAACCTTTTTATTCAATCTTTAGTGCCAGAGCACACCGAACTCAATTGGATTTTTAATTGCTTTTGCTCCTACGGCCAGCTGACCCGCATGACTCAGTTTAAAGACAAGAGTGGCCAGGTGAAGGATGGTGGCAAGGATGAGTTTATCTCTGTAGGCTTGCTGGACTATCCCGTACTTCAGACTGCTGATATCTTGATTTATCGTGCTGATTATGTGCCAGTAGGCAAGGATCAAGAACAACACCTGGAGCTAGCTCGGGATATTGCACTCAGGTTCAACACTCAGGTAGGCAAAGAATACTTCGTACTACCGGAGCCGCTCTATACTGATACACCTAAAATTAGGTCCACAGCAGATCCCTCCCGCAAAATGAGTAAGTCTGCAGGTGAAAAACACTATATCAATCTTTATGCTGATGAAGCCACTATTAGAAGGCAAATCAAGTCAGCCGTCACTGATTCAGGAGATACGCCAGACGGAAAAATGGCTGATGGTGTCCAAAATCTTTTTGAAATCATCAAAGCCTGTGGATGGGATAAAGAATACAGACAACTGACCGAGGATTATTACAGTGGACATCTCAAGTATGTAGATCTCAAGCAGGTGACTGCTGATGCCTTAGTCAGTCTGACCAGTCAGTTCATTGCTCGCAGACAAGAGATCAATGCAGATAAAAAAGCGATTAAAGACCAGATCAAACAGTCTTCATCTGATATCCGTACCGTAGCACAGAAAACACTTCGAGAAGTCAAGGAGTTAGTGGGATTGCTCAATGTATAATGAGCAATTTTTATTTGGGCTAAATATATTTTCCATTTATTAATACAATCGTAGAGATATTAGACTATCTTTGCTGCAGATTTGGTGTTGCCGATATGCATTATCGGTAGCTTAATAGGGAATCCGGTGCAAGTCCGGAACTATCCCCGTAGCTGTAAATCCTATTTTGTTCATAATAGAACAATGAAATTTCAGATATCACGCCACTGTTTTACGATGGGAAGGCATTTGAAATTAGGATAAGTCAGAAGACCTGCCAGATTTAGACATATTGATTGACTTTCGGGCGAAAGGTCACGTATGATAAGGTAGTTCTGACCACTTTTATCTGGTTTTTTAGTAATTATTCCTATCAAACACCACCTTATGCCCGGTAAATGACCGAAATTAATGCGTTACTGGAGTATAATATGGATATTGATTGGGTACGGACACCATCTGTTCGGTCAATACACTATTGATACAGTTGAGATCACAGCTGATCGACCTTTTGCATTTTCTATATTGCAGCCAGATGCAGGTTATAGTGACAGTCTATACATAGATATCATCCAATACTTACAGGATATCAATGGTACACAAGTACAAAACAGCACTCCCGGAGGACTCACTACCCTGCTCCATCGTGGTCTAGGCAATCGTCATCTTCCGATTTTGTGGCATGGCATCAACTTGCAAAGTATTGTCAATGGGTCTATGGACCTTTCGCTGATACCGGCATTTTTAATGGACGATTTACGGTTTTATAGTTCAGGCAATACTGCCCTAGCGGGTAATAATGGCCTTGCAGGCGCATTGGTCATGGATCCATCGTCCATCAAGCAAAATGGTTCTAAAATTCTACTCAAGGCATCATCACTCCAAAACTATGACGCAGGCGTAGTCTATCGCCACATGGCAGAAAAATGGCGTTTCAAGCTAGGTGTACAGTCTAGATATCACCTCAATAAATATTCATATACCTACAACCGTAAAAAACTAGACAGGCAGACGACCGACTTTCTAAAAAATGATGTTATGACCAGCATAAGCTATCAGCTTGCACCGCATACGGTTATTATCGGTGATCTATGGTGGCAGAATAGTGATCGCATTATACCCGAAAGCATCACCTCCGGTGGTATTATACAGACGCAAAAAGACATCAATACACGCACTCGTATAGGAGCTAAACACTATGGTAATAAACATATATGGGAGACTTCTTTTGCTTACGCCAATGAAAAACTCCACTTTATGACACCAGGTGTAGATTCAAAAGCCAATACAGATATTTTCATCATCAATACCGGCTGGACAGAAATCCACAAAGAAAGCCATTATTTTGGCCTTCAACACAGAAGCGAAACTGCTAGTCCTAATTTTTACACAGAAACTAAGTATAGAAATACAACTCAACTCAGTGGAGCAAAAAACTTCAATTGGGAACCTGATTTTATGACCCACATCAGCTTCAGGCAGGATCTAACTGATGGAAAACTGATGCCGTTGTCCTGGACATTACTCAATAAATACCGAAAACTGACCGTCATTTTTTCTTCTAACTACAACCTTCCTGGACTCAATGATCTTTACTGGCCAGTCGGAGGCAATCCTTATCTTAAAACGGAAAAGGCACTCAAGGGAGAAATACAATTCTCTCCACAATTCAAACAATGGCGTGGTCGGATTGCTGTCTATGCTAATATGGTAAGAGATTGGATACAATGGGTGCCACATAGCAATGGTAATTGGGCTGCCACCAATCAGAAAAAAGTCCTTAGCAGAGGTGTAGAGTTGCAGGCTCACTATCACTATCCAATCAATACAACTGCCATTGACTTTCACATTGAATATGCATTTAATCGAACGACTGCACTCGAGCATTATTATGATCCATCTCTTATTGGCAAACAACTGATCTATATTCCACGTCACAAAGCAAGTTTGAGTACAGATTATAGTCGTCACCATTGGCGATTTCATCTAGCATATGACTTTACTGATATTAGATTTGATGCAGCAGATGAAAGCTCCTTTCTAAAGGCTTACCATCTAGTCTCCGCTTATGTAGCTCGAGAAATAGGGGCCACAACGATACGACTTGATGTCAACAACCTACTGAATCAAGACTACAGTATCGTCCGATTTTTTCCAAACCCAGGTATCCATGCAGAATTATCTGCTATCATCCGATTTTATTAATTCTAAATATTTATAAATCAAAAAATCATGAACAAGTATTTATTAATTCTTTTAGCCGCATTTTCATTATTCTTTCACTCATGTACAGAGGACAGTAATACTGATAAAACCAGTCTAAACTCTGGTACACTCATCGTCAATGAAGGGCAGTTTGGCACAGGCACAGGTACTATCTCCTACTTTGATGGAAAAACTTTAATTGAAGACATTTATGCAGATAATAATGTAGGCTTAGTTCTCGGCAATATAGCACAATCGGTCATCAAATTTGACAATAAATTTTTTATCGCTGTCAATAATGCAGCAAAAGTTGTTGTTGTTAATGCTGCTGATTTTAAACATCTAGGAGAAATTGAAGTGAAGTTGCCTCGATATTTTGCTGTAGCAAATAACAAACTTTATCTTACCTCCTGGTCTGAAGATTTTACCTCAGGATTTGTAAATCTCATCGATACAAAAGACCTTAAAATTGTAAAATCAGTTCCTGTCCAAGGTTTGGTGGAAAAAATGGTAGCTCAATCAAATCAGCTTTATATTACTGTCTCTGCTTCGGCTTTTGACCAGTATAAAAACGATGTGGTTGTGTTTGACACTGACAAAAATGAGGTTACAGGTAGCATCAAAGTAGGTGACAATTCTAATGATATCACTACCGATAGCAACGGCGATATATGGGTGATCTGTAGTGGATTTTATGATTTTTCTAATCCTGCCAACAATACCGCTGGTTCATTACACCGCATTAGAGGTAATAGTTCAGATTTCTCTATCGAATTGCCAAATGGCAGCAGTAAGCTTGTTTCAGGACAGAATAAGGCTTCTCTTTATTATTTATCTGACGGTGCAGTACGCAAATTTAATATAGCAGATTTGGCAACGGATCCACTTTTTAAAATAGAAGGATTTTTCTATAGCTTGGGTTATGATGAGACCTCTGATCTAATATATGTAGGTGATGCAAAAGATTTTCAGCAAAAAGGAACAGTATCTACTTATAAAGCTAATAACACTCAGAGTGCTGTCAATACACTAACCACAGGTATAGCACCTTCATTCTTCTACTTTATAAAATAACATCTGTTACAACAAACTTCCATTAAAAGTTGTTAAAAGTATAACTTCCGGTCTTGATGGCCGGAAGTTTAATTATTATTTTATCATTCTAATGGAGTTACTCGTGGAAATAGATAAGGTCATCAAGCAATCATCCGGCTTCACTGATGGATATCAAAAGGCATTAGTCAACCTTCTTTATACGGCCAATCACTTTAGAGACACTCATCAGAAAGTATTTAAAAAGTATGGGATTCAAGGACAACACTTTAATGTGATGCGAATCCTCAAGGGAAAACATCCCGAAGCTGTCACCCCAGGTTACATCAAAGAAGTCATGATCGACAAGGGTCGCGACCTCACACGATTAGTGGACAAACTTGAAACATTGGGTTGGGTGACGCGTAGAGTGTGCGAAGATAATAAACGTCAGATGAATATCAATTTGACAGAAATAGGCATAAAAAAACTAGATGAATTACGACAGATAATTAAAAAATTAGACGATCAACTCAAGTGTATGACAGAAGAAGAATACAATCAACTCAGTGCTTTACTGGATAAAATGCGTGGCTAGCCATGATGACACATATTCCGGGTTTTAAGCGTGCTGCTGTATTTGTCTTTCTTAGAAACGGTGACCACTACCTCTTACTCAAACGTACTAAAATGCCTTATCTAGGTGTTCATGCTCCCATAGGCGGTAAGATCGAAGCTCATGAAACACCCCATGAAGCTATCGCTCGTGAAACTTTTGAAGAAACCGGCCTCCAACCAACTTGCTTCAGGTTTTGTGGCTTACTGACTGAAACGTCGCCGATTGATTATAACTGGATCAGCTATGTGTATGTCGCCGATATAGACTATATAGATCCACCATTGAGCGACGAGGGAACACTGCACTGGATACATAAAGATCGGCTTTCGACTGTCACTATTCCTCCTACAGACGGACCTATATTGAAATTTATAGACGAAAACAGAATTTTCATCCTCAATGCTATTTTTGACAGCAAAATGCACCTACTTGAAATGACTGAAGAGCTACAAAAAGAGCGTATCTTATAATACGTATTTCAAGTGTTGATAAAACTTCTCAAGCAAAATTCATAGTCTATAGCCATTTTATACATCTTTAGGACTGTACTCAACTCATTTCTGTAGCTCATAATTAGTGTGCTCTAGAAATATGATTTTGATTTAGATATGATTGTCTGATGGCAATAACGTGAACTAAAATTAAATGTCAAGTCCAAGCAGTAGCAGATCATAGTTTGAGTGCGTTTTTCCTACTGATTTTTAGTTATGGCTTATTTACTTTGAAGTAATATGCTGCAATCACAATTTCAACATTTCGATGACTAAAAATCGAAAACTATGATAGATATAAAATAGTATTTTCAGGTAGTAAATTTCTAATGCGTAATTTGAGTTAAATCAAAGAGCGCCTGCAAGTTGCCCTGCAGACGCTCTTCTTTCATTATCTAATCTGTCTTTTATCAGACGCCTCTGATTACTCGACGATGATCATCTTCTTAGTCGCTGTGTAATCTCCGCTTTCTAAA
>WBZO01000503.1_pt1 | contig 81655 bp, 78 predicted proteins | sample 5204261 | NCBI WGS metagenome assembly WBZO01 (sample SAMN12412400, study PRJNA552823) | activated sludge metagenome | isolation source: activated sludge from anammox sidestream of wastewater treatment plant... | place: USA: North Carolina | collected 2017-09 | reverse complement strand
CGACGGCGCCAAGCGCCTCGTCGGCGAAGGTCAGCTCGATGTTCTCCATCTCGAACAGCCGCTGGTACTGCTTGACCAGCGCGTTCTTCGGATCGGTGAGGATCTTCTTCAGCGACGCCTCGTCGAGATCCTCGAGCGTGGCGACCACCGGCAGGCGGCCGACGAATTCGGGGATCAGGCCGTACTTGAGCAGGTCCTCCGGCTCGACCTCGCGGAAAATCTCGCCGGTGCGGCGGTCTTCCGGGGCAATCACCTTGGCGCCGAAGCCGATCGAGGTCGAGCGGCCACGCGCGGAGATGATCTTGTCGAGACCGGCGAACGCGCCGCCGCACACGAACAGGATGTTGGTCGTGTCGACCTGCAGGAATTCCTGCTGCGGGTGCTTGCGTCCGCCCTGCGGGGGCACCGAGGCGACGGTACCTTCCATGATCTTGAGCAGCGCCTGCTGCACGCCCTCGCCCGATACGTCGCGGGTGATCGAGGGATTGTCGGACTTGCGCGAAATCTTGTCGATCTCGTCGATATAGACGATGCCGCGCTGGGCGCGCTCGACGTTGTAGTCGGCGGCCTGCAGCAGCTTCAGAATGATGTTCTCGACGTCCTCGCCGACATAGCCGGCCTCGGTCAGGGTCGTAGCGTCGGCCATCGTGAACGGCACGTCGAGGATGCGCGCCAGCGTCTGCGCCAGCAGCGTCTTGCCCGAGCCGGTCGGCCCGATCAGCAGGATGTTCGACTTCGCGAGCTCGACGTCGTTGTGCTTGGCCTGATGGTTGAGCCGCTTGTAGTGGTTGTGGACCGCGACCGAGAGCACCTTCTTGGCGTGATCCTGGCCGATCACGTAATCGTCGAGGACCTTGCGGATTTCCTTCGGGGTCGGAATGCCGTCGCGCGACTTGACCAGCGAGGACTTGTTCTCCTCGCGGATGATGTCCATGCACAGCTCGACGCATTCGTCGCAGATGAAGACGGTCGGCCCGGCGATGAGCTTGCGCACCTCATGCTGACTTTTGCCGCAGAACGAGCAGTAAAGCGTGTTCTTGGAATCGTTGCCGCCAACCTTGCTCATTCCATTCTCCGTCAAATCGTCCAGTATCCGATACGCCGTCGCCCGACGCTACCATTTCCGGTCCCGCGGCGCCGTGGCGTCACAGGCACAGATACTCCGAATTTCCTCCCGATCCCCTACTATCCCCTCAATCTAGCGAAACATGCTAACGGCGGGACAATCAAGAATCCATTAACGATAACAGGGCGCCACGGCCGGCCGTACCGGGTTCCCGACCGCCGGCTTCACGCCTTGGCCTGCGGGTCTTCCGCCCGCTTGTCGATCACCTTGTCGACGATTCCGAATTCCTTCGCCGCCTCGGCAGTGAGGAAATAGTCACGCTCCAGCGCATCTTCGATCTTCTTGATCGGCTGGCCCGTATGCTTGACGTAGATTTCGTTTAGCCGCTTCTTCAGGTTCAGGATTTCCTGGGCATGCAGCATGATGTCAGTCGCCTGGCCCTGGAACCCGCCGGATGGTTGGTGGACCATGATCCGGGCGTTCGGTAGGGCGAAGCGCAGGTCCTTGTGTCCGGCCGCGAGCAGCAGCGAGCCCATGGACGCCGCCTGCCCGACGCATAGCGTGGACACCGCCGGCCGGATGAACTGCATCGTGTCGTAGATCGCCATCCCCGATGTCACCACGCCCCCCGGGGAGTTGATGTACATCGAGATTTCCTTTTTCGGATTCTCGGCTTCCAGGAACAGCATCTGCGCGACGACCAGCGTCGCCATGCCGTCCTCGATCGGGCCGGTGATGAAGATGATCCGCTCTTTCAGCAGCCGCGAGAAGATGTCGTAGGCGCGCTCGCCGCGGTTGGTCTGCTCGACCACCATCGGCACGAGGTTCATGTAGGTTTCGACCGGATCTCTCATTGGCTGGCTTATTCCTCTGCGCGCGCTGGACTTGGCTGCGGCGAACCGCGAATCACATGAGAATACAATAGCGGAATTACAATAGCGTCCCGCCGGCCGCCCGCTTGGCCGGGCACGACCGTCGTCGTTGGCCCGAACGCAGGCGCCGATCAGGCCGCCGGCGCGTCCTCGTCCACCTTGTAGAGGTCCTCGCGCGAGACCGGCTTCTCGGTCACCTTGGCCAGCGCAAGGATGAAATCCACGACCTTTTCCTCGAAAATCGGCGCCCGCAGCGAAGCCAGCGCATTCGGGTTGCTGCGGTAATAGTCCCACACCTGCTGCTCGCGACCCGGCATCTGGCGCGTCTGCTCGACGATGGCGCGGGTCACTTCCTCGTCGGTCACCTTGATGGCGTTCTTCTCGCCGATCTCGGCCAGAACAAGACCCAGCCGCACCCGACGATCGGCGATCTTACGATAATCCGCCTTGGCCTCTTCCTCGGTCGTCTTCTCGTCGGCGAAGGTGCGGTTCTCCGACTTCATCTGCTCGAGCGTCGACTTCCACAGGCCCTCGAACTCCTGTTCGACGAGCGTCTGCGGCAGTTCGAAACGATGGCGCTCGTCGAGCGCGTCGAGCAGCGCGCGCTTGAGGCGCTGGCGCGAGACGCCGTCATATTCCCGCTTGATCTGCTCGCGCACCGCGTCCTTGAGCTTCTCCAGCGATTCCATACCGAGCGACTTGGCGAATTCGTCGTCGGTCGTCACCTCGCGCGGCGCCTCGATCGACTTCGCGGTGACGTCGAATTCCGCGGCCTTTCCGGCCAGTTCGGCGTTCAGATAGTTTTCCGGGAACGAGACCTTCAGCACCCGGCTTTCGCCGGCTGCGATCCCGATCAGCTGCTCCTCGAACCCGGGGATGAACGATCCCGAGCCGATCTGCACGGCAATGTCCTCGCCGCTGCCGCCTTCGAACGGGGTGCCGTCGATCTTGCCGACAAAGGAGATAGTGACGCGGTCGTCCTGCTCGGCTTTGGCGCCCTCGCCCTTGTCGCTGTAGGGGCGGTTCTGCTTGGCGATGCGTTCGAGCGCCTCGTCGATGTCCTTGTCGCCAATGTCGGTAACGAGCTTGGTCAGCTCGATGGTGCGGAAATCCGCCAGCTCGATCGGCGCCAGGATTTCCATGGCCACCGTGTAGGCTAGGTCGCTCTTGCCGGAAATGAGATTCTCGACCTCCGCCTCGTCGGTCGGCAGGGTCACCTTCGGCTCCATGGCCAGACGAAGCTTGTTGTCGCCGACGATCTTCGAGTTGTTCTCGCGGATCGCCGCCTCGATCACCTCGGCCATCGCAGCACGCCCATAGACACGGCGGAGATGGGCCACCGGCACCTTGCCGGGGCGGAAGCCGTTGATGCGTACGCGATCCTTGAGTTCGTTCAGGCGCTCGCCCACCTTCGCGTCGAGTTCCTGCGCGGGCACGACGACCTTGTATTCGCGCCGCAATCCTTCCGAAGCCGTCTCGGTCACTTGCATGACTTGTTCAATCCTTGGTCGCCGCCTGATCGGCGCTGGTCCGTTGCGGTGAATGAGGGCCGCTCGTGCGGCATGTCCGGCATGGTGCGGGCGGAGGGACTCGAACCCCCACGACTTGCGTCACTGGAACCTAAATCCAGCGCGTCTACCAATTCCGCCACGCCCGCCGAACAGGCATCGCGCGGCACCGCCAATCGCCGAGCGGCGCGGCTTATAGCATGGGCCGTTCGGGCTGCACCATAAAATTTGGCAATGTCGTCCGGTTTGCACAAAATCAGCGGGGCTTTTCGGCCATTGCCCGGGTGCGACATACGGCGCAGGCTTGGGCGAACCGCCGAGCAGCCAACGCCACTTAAGCCATTGCCCGGGTGCGACATACGGCGCAGGCTTGGCGTGCCGAGAATCTCCCGCCGCACCCCCGCGTATGATCTTCGATTCCGCTACCGTCACATCCGCATGGAGCCGCCGACGCTTCCTCGGCACCAGCGGCGCATTCATGGCGTCGCTCGTCCAGTTGCACGTGGGTCGTGCGCGTGCCCAAACCCAGCCGCCAGTGCTGCCGGGACCTGCTGAATACTCCCGTGATGGCTTTGCCGTGCTGCGAGCCCGCCCCGGTTACGCGCCGCTGCGCGGAGGCGAACAGACCGAAACCGCCATCTGGGGCTATGACGGCCGCGTCCCGGGCCCGCTCCTGCGTATTCGGCAGGGCGAGGAATTGCGGACGAGGCTCATCAACGAGCTGCCGCAACCAACCGTCATCCACTGGCACGGCATCCGCCTGCCGAATGCCATGGACGGTGTGCCGCATTTGACGCAACCATTGATTGAGTCCGGCAAGAGCTTCGATTATCGCTTCATAGCTCCCGATGCCGGCACCTTCTGGTATCACGCACACCATTACTCGTCCGAGCAGCTCGCGCACGGCCTCTACGGTCCGCTGATCGTGGACGAACGCACGCCGCCCGAAATCGACCAAGACATCCTGCTGGTGCTCGACGACTGGCGGCTCGACGCCAACGGCGCGATCCAGGAAGCGAGCCCGGGCGCAATGGATGGCTCCGCTCATCTGACCGCAAACAGCCGCCCACGTCTCGACATGCCGGTCGCCGTCAACGATCGTATTCGTCTGCGCCTGATCAATGCCGCGAGCGCGCGCATCATGCCGGTCCGGATCGCGGGCCACGTGCCCTATGTCGTGGCGATCGACGGCCAGCCGGCGGAACCCTTTCCGGCCGACGCGTCACGGGTGGTGCTTGCGCCCGGCAACCGCGCCGATCTGTTCATCGATGCCACGAGCGAACCGGGCAGCGTCACCCCGATCGTGATCGAGGAGTACGGACAGCGCGACGTCGAGATCGCCCGGCTGGTCTACGACGCACAGGCGCGCCGGCGGGCGAACCCTTTGCCGGTGCCGCGGCCGCTGCCGGACAATCCGCTTCCTGCGCGCATGGCTTTCACCGACGCGCTGCGCGTCGAGATCCCGCTTGAAGGCGCCGCGACGAACGCGATGGTCATGCGCCGCGGCCCGGACGCCGCCGGACCGCCGCTGTTCCGCGTCAGGCGCGGCCGCACCGTGGTGATTGCGATGTCCAACCGCACGGTTTTTCCACACGCCATGCACCTGCACGGCCATCATTTCCGCCTGCTCGACAATCTCGACGACGGCTGGAAACCGTTCTGGCTCGATACCGTCCTCATCGCGCCGGAGCGGACGACCTGGATCGCCTTTGTCGCGGACAATCCGGGCAAGTGGATGATCGATTGCTACAGGCTCGGATATCAAGAGACCGGCATGGCGGCGTGGTTCGAGGTCGGCTAAAGTGGAATGAGTTTTCCTTGAATCGTCATCCCGCTTTAGCGCTTTGTTTGAGGGATCATGTTTTAGCCGAAGATCGAGCGCGCTTTAATTGCGCGACGGATTTCTCGCAGTGTCGGCCATGGCAAAGAGGTCACGATAAATTCCCGGCAACGCGCCCGGCAGGTCCTCCGAGATCAGGCCCGGCCCGACAGCCTGGCCGGCTGCACCGTGAATCCAGACGCCGGCACAGGCCGCCTCGAAGGCCGGCATTCCCTGCGCCCGCAGTCCGGCGATGATCCCGGCCAGCACATCGCCCGCGCCCGCCGTCGCAAGCCAGGCCGGAGCGTTCTCGTTGATCGCGGCGCGACCATCGGGGGCCGCGATGATCGTGTCAGGCCCCTTGCGCACGATGACGGCCGCTGCTTCATGTGAAGCTTCGCGCGTCTCCTCAAGTTTTTGTTTAACTGGAGATTTTTGCGATTTCTTACTGAAGATTCTGGCGAATTCGCCGTCATGCGGCGTCAGAATCGCAGCCGAATCACGATGTGTCGCAAGCATTGTAAAGAGGTTTTTCGGCTCGTCCACAAAACTCGTCAGGGCGTCCGCATCGAGCACGGCCGCCCGCGGGCCGTCGAGCGCGGCGGCGACCTTGGCTCGCATGTCAGCCCCCACGCCGCCGCCGGGGCCGATAACGACGGCATTGATGCGCGGATCGGCGAGCAGGCTGCGCAGCTCCGTGGCATCGTCCGCCGCGCGCAGCATCAGCGAGGGGCTGGTGGACGCAGCAATCGCCAGCGCCTCCCGCGGACAGGCCATGGTGACAAGGCCCGCCCCCGCCCGCAACGCCGCAAGCGCCGCGAGCCGGCCCGCACCGGAATGGGAGAGCGGTCCCACAACGGTGACGACATGACCGCGCCGGTATTTGTGGGCGTCCGCCGCCGGCACCGGGAAGGTCCCGATCCACAGCGCACACTCGTTGGCGAACGTGCGGGGGGCGATGTCGCCAAGCACATCGGCCGGAATGCCGATATCGGCAACGCTCACCGACCCGCAATGCGCCCGGCCGGGCATCAGGACGTGCCCCCATTTGCGCCGGAAAAACGTGATCGTCCGCCGTGCCCGTACGGCAATTCCCATCACCTGCCCGATCGTGCCGTTGATCCCGCTCGGTAGATCGACAGAGAAGATCGGGATCCCGGTCGCATTCATGCGCTCGACCACCTGGCGCGCGCCTCCTTCCAGCGGACGGTCGAGGCCGGCTCCGAACAGGGCATCCACCAGGATCGCGTAGAGCTTAAAATCGTGATCAGCGGCCTGTGTCACCGGCCCGCGCCATTGGCCGGCCATGACGGCGCAATCTCCCTTGAGCGCGGACAGATCGCCCAGCGTCGCGACCGTTACGGAGTATCCGCGCTCCATCAGGATCCGGGCAGCGACGAAGCCGTCGCCACCATTGTTGCCGGGCCCGGCGACGATACAGACCGGTGCGCCTGATGGAACAGAAGCGGCGACCGCATCCGCGACCGCCCGCCCGGCGTTTTCCATCAGCCGCAGCGAGGGAATTCCGCGCGCAACCGCGAGCGCATCCGCACGCGACATTTCAGCCGTGGAGAGAAGCTCGATCATTCCGGCCAACGCTAGAACCGGGTTCCGCTCCAGACAAACATTGCCTGCTCGGGGCCATGCCTTCAAAATAGGCGAACTGATTATTTTCTACTCACATATGGAAGGAAAAATCGCCGCGAAAATGGGCGATAAGGTTCTAACATACTGAGGAATCTTTATTTTTCATCTGTCCATCGGTTTGGCATGAGACCTGCTAACCGCCAAGGCGTCTCGTTGGTCGTGCCATCTGCGAGGCTGGAGAGGAAGCGCAATGAAGAAGATCGAGGCCATCATCAAGCCGTTCAAACTCGACGAAGTGAAGGAGGCGCTGCAGGAAGTCGGACTCCAGGGCATCACGGTCACTGAAGCCAAGGGTTTCGGCCGCCAGAAGGGCCATACCGAACTCTATCGGGGCGCCGAATACGTGGTCGATTTCCTGCCGAAGGTGAAGATCGAAATCGTGCTGGCTGATGACATGGTGGACAAGGCCGTGGACGCCATCCGCCGCGCTGCTCAGACGGGGCGGATCGGCGACGGCAAGATTTTCCTTTCCAATATCGAGGAAGCAATCCGGATCAGAACGGGGGAATCCGGATTGGACGCCATCTGATCGATGATCGTTGGGCTGACACACTCTATCCCGTGAGAAAAAGGGAACGCGTTTTATGACGACCGCCAAAGACGTAATGAAGATGATCAAGGACAACGACGTAAGGTACGTCGATTTCCGGTTCACCGATCCGCGCGGAAAGTGGCAACACGTCACGTTCGACATCACGATGATCGAAGACGAGACCTTCGCCGAGGGCGTCATGTTCGACGGCTCCTCGATCGCCGGCTGGAAGGCGATCAACGAGTCCGACATGTGCCTGATGCCGGATCCGGCAACCGCCTGCATCGATCCCTTCTTCGCCGAGACCACCCTCGTGCTCGTTTGCGACGTGCTCGAGCCGACCACCGGCGAGCCCTACAACCGCGATCCGCGCGGCATCGCCAAGAAGGCCGAAGCGATGGTCAAGTCGCTCGGCATCGGCGACACGGTCTATTTCGGTCCGGAAGCCGAATTCTTCGTGTTCGACGACGTGCGCTTCAAGGCCGATCCCTACAATACCGGCTTCCGTCTCGACTCCGTCGAGCTTCCGACCAATTCCGACACCGACTACGAAGCCGGCAATCTCGGCCACCGCATCGGCACCAAGAAGGGCTACTTCCCCGTGCCGCCGCAGGACTCCGCGCAGGACATGCGCGGCGAGATGCTCGCGGCGATGGCGAAAATGGGCGCCAAGGTGGAGAAGCACCACCACGAGGTCGCGTCCGCCCAGCACGAGCTCGGCCTGAAATTCTCGCCGATGACCTACATGGCCGACCAGATGCAGGTCTATAAATACTGCATCCATCAGGTCGCCAACATCTACGGCAAGACCGCGACCTTCATGCCGAAGCCGGTCTATGGCGACAACGGCTCGGGCATGCATTGCCACCAGTCGATCTGGAAGGACGGCAAGCCGGTTTTCGCCGGCAACAAGTATTCCGATCTTTCGGAAGTCTGCCTGTCCTATATCGCCGGCATCATCAAGCACGCCAAGGCCATCAACGCCTTCACCAACCCGACGACCAATTCCTACAAGCGTCTGGTTCCCGGCTACGAGGCACCGGTGCTGCTCGCCTATTCGGCGCGCAACCGTTCCGCTTCCTGCCGCATCCCCTACACGTCGTCGCCGAAGGCCAAGCGCGTCGAGGTGCGTTTCCCCGATCCGCTTGCCAATCCGTATCTCGGTTTCGCCGCGATGCTGATGGCCGGTCTCGACGGCGTCAAGAACAAGCTCAATCCGGGCGACCCGATGGACAAGGATCTGTACGATCTGCCCCCGCAGGAACTCAAGCAGATCCCGACCGTTTGCGGCAGCCTGCGCGAAGCGCTCGAAAGCCTCGACAAGGACCGCGACTTCCTCAAGGCGGGCGGCGTTTTCGATGACGACTTCATCGACAGCTATATCGAACTGAAGATGCAGGAAGTGATCCGTTTCGAGCACACCCCGCATCCGGTCGAGTTCGATATGTACTATTCGGCGTAGTCGACGTTCCTCCCGATCGCACAAGCGATAAACTTGAAGGGCGCTCTGCAGGGCGCCCTTTTTCTTTTCGGCTCGCGACGCATCGCGCCTGCGTTCACAGGATCGCGAAGAAAACCAACCCGGCTGCGGCGAGGAGGAAGCCCGAGATCAAGGTCCAAGCCAGGACACGCTCCCGGACGGTCGGACCGTAGGCGCCCGCCGCGCGGCGCTCGCGAATGAGGTCGGCCTCGTACTCGGCGGAATTGGCGAATGCGCAGGCGAACGCGGCACGGGCCCCCTGCACGCTCGGTTCGAGTGTCTCGGCATTGATCGCGGACATGGCGAACGAACCTCGGCGAACGAACCTCGTAGCGCTGCGAATGGTGCCCCCGAATGGTAAACGAAACGTTGCTGCGCTCAGCCCGCCGTCGCGCAGCGCGTCGGCCCCGCGGGCGCACGCGACGGCGCGGACGTCGCAACGATGGTACCGAGCCCGCCCGGGATCGCGGCTTCCCCGACGATCCGGTTGCGCCCCTCCTGCTTGGCCCGATAGAGCGCGGCGTCGGCTCTGGCCCGCAGCTCGGTAAGGCTATAGAGGCCAGGCGGGCCGGAAAACGCGCCGATGCTGACGGTTGTTGCGACCGGACACCCGGCGACCTGAATGCTTGCCCGTTCGAACGCCGCGCGCACGCGCTCGGCAACCACCATTGCCGCCTCCAGTCCGCCGGCCAGGATTGCCGAGAACTCCTCCCCGCCGAGACGCGCCACGATGTCGTCCGCGCGCATGCTGCGGTTCATCGTCGTCGCGAAATCGCGCAGCATCGCATCGCCGGCATCGTGACCGTAGCGATCGTTGATCGATTTGAAATGGTCGAGATCGAACATCAGGACCGTCACCGGCTCCGCGCTGGCGATCTGCCTGATCATCAGCTTCTGCGCCGCCTCCTCGTAGCCGCGTCGGTTGAACAGGCCGGTCAACGGATCGGTCATCGCCGCGGTCTTGTGGACGAGCACGCTTTGCTCTTTCGCCATCACGACCACGATAAAGGCCGTGCCGACGACGTAGAGAAGCGTCAGCAGCGCAAACAGCGCGAACGTCCCCTGATTGAGGCCGCGCAGGTCGCCCGGCATGAAATGCATGGTCGCGATCGGCGAAAGGAACAGCGTCCCGTGCAGGATGGCGAGGGCATAGGCGCGGCGCGATGCCCATTTGGGCTTGCGGCGTTCGCGCTTGAGCTCGATCGCCGTCAGCATTGCATAGGTTGCAATGATCAGCGAGCTGACAACCACACGCAGGTCGTTATGCGTCTGCAGGTCGATCCAGGTCCCGAACAGGAGCCAGGCCAGCGCGCCGGCCGTCGCGACAAAGGGCAACGCCGGACGACCGTGGAAATTGCGCGCGCCGGTCCAGATCATGCCGCAGCAGACAAACAGCAAAGCCGGCGCCACCACCTCGGAAACGCGTTCCGAGAGGAGCGGCCCGATCAGCCATAGGGCAACGGCCGTTCCGCCGATGATATAGGCTGCGGCCCACCAGCCGAGTGCGCGCACGGTGCGGTCCTGCAGCCACAGCGCGAGCAGAAACAATCCGAGCAAGGCGGTGACGCAGGTCGCGACGATGAACAGCGTCGTCACATCCAAAGGCATTCTGCCTTCCACAGCCGCACCTCGCCCCGTCCATGTGGCGACTTCAAATAGCGGGTGGATGTTTGCGGAGCGTTGCGCGACGCGCGGCGATTTTCAGGAAAATCGCACACAAAAAAGCACCGAGTAAAAATAAAAAGGGACCCGATCGGGCCCCTTTTCCTTGCCGATGGTAACCGGCTCAGCGCTTGGAGAACTGGAAGGAGCGACGCGCTTTCGCCTTGCCGTATTTCTTGCGTTCCACGACGCGCGGATCGCGCGTGAGGAAGCCGCCGCGCTTGAGCGGCGTCCGAAGGTCCGGCTCGAAATAGGTCAAGGCCTTCGAAATGCCGTGACGCACCGCGCCCGCTTGCCCCGAAAGACCACCACCGGATACCGTGCAGATGATGTCATACTGGCCGTTGCGGTTGGCGGTGACGAGCGGCTGCTGGATCAGCATGCGCAGCACCGGCCGCGCGAAGAACACTTCGACCGGCCGGGTGTTGACAGTGATCTTGCCGGAACCCGGACGGATCCATACGCGCGCCACCGCATTCTTGCGCTTGCCGGTGGCATAGGCGCGACCCTGCGCGTCGAGCTTCTGGACATGCTTGGGCTGCTCGGGCGCGCTCGCCTTGAGCGCGGACAGGCCTTCCATCGATTGAACGGTTTCGACCATCAGGCGCTCCTGTTCTTGCGGTTCATGGCGCCGACATCGATCGTCTCGGGCTTCTGCGCCTCATGCAGATGCTCGGATCCCGGATAGACCCGCAGATTGGCGAGCTGGCGACGGCCCAGCGGGCCGCGCGGCAGCATGCGCTCGACCGCCTTCTCGACGATCCGCTCGGGGAAACGTCCCTCGAAGATCGCCTTCGCGGTGCGCTCCTTGATGCCGCCGATATAGCCGGTGTGATGATAATAGACTTTCTTCTCGCGCTTGCGCCCGGTGAAGACGACCTTCGCCGCGTTCACGATGATGACGTTGTCGCCGTCGTCGACATGCGGTGTGAAGGTCGGCTTGTGCTTGCCGCGCAGGCGCATGGCGACGATCGTGGCAAGACGGCCGACGACCAGGCCCTTGGCATCGATCATCACCCATTTCTTCTCAATGTCGGCAGCCTTGGCCGAATAGGTGCTCATGGGATGTCCCGGAAAATTTGAGGTGGCGCGCTTCTACGCGAGCAGCGGCGGAGCGTCAACGCTCAAATTCTATAATTATCTATATAATTCAATGCGATATAAAAAAGGTGTTATATTACCTGTCATTAAGAGCTGACCACAGGAGGGATTGAATAGGTCGACGTCACATGCGCGATCGGCTCTTCGACCCCGTCTGAGAAAATGCTGCATTCGAGGACCGCAAGTCGTTTGCCAAGCTTGAGAATCCGCGCCTCGGCGATAATGTCGCCGGGCTCCGGCCGCCGCAGGAAGTTGATGTTGAGATTGGTGGTCACCGCAAGCCCGACCGGCCCGATCGCCGCCAATACCGCGACATAGAGCGCGAAATCGGCCAGCATCATCATCGTGGGGCCGGAAATGGTGCCGCCCGGCCGGATGAATTCTTCGCGAAACGCCTGCCGCACGCGGCCGCCGCCGAACCAGACCTTCTCGATCGACAGACCGCTTCCCGGGTGGAAAGCCTGCGGAAACTCGCTTGAGAGAAACGCCTCAAGCGCCGCGATGTCCATCGTCGGCTTGCGGTCTGCCAAGTCGTGCGCCATGTCGCGTGGCCTCCCCCACGGGTCGCCAAATCGGATACACTGGCGTCGATCCGACGCAAAGCGATTGCATGACACCGTGACGAGGCTCGCATGAATGCCCCGACCAGATCGCAGGCACCGGCGGAGGCCATCCTGCTGCGCGAGGACCAGGGGCCGGTTGCCGTTCTTACGCTCAACCGCGCGGCCGCGCGCAACAGCCTGTCCGAGGCGCTGATCGCGGCCTTGAACGAAACGCTTGCGAGCATTCGCAGCGACCGCGGCATCCGCGCGGTCGTCATCGCGGCCAATGGATCGGCGTTTTGCGCGGGCCATGACCTGAAGGAACTCACCGCGCGACGGGCGGACGCCGACGGCGGCCGCGCCTATTTCCAGCACATCATGACCAATTGCAGCACGATGATGCAGGCGATCGTAACCCTGCCCCAGCCGGTGATCGCCTGCGTGCAGGGCGTTGCAACCGCCGCCGGCTGCCAGCTCGTCGCGACCTGCGACCTTGCCGTCGCCTCATCCGAGGCGCGCTTTGCGACGCCGGGTGTCGATATCGGGCTGTTCTGCTCGACGCCGATGGTTGCGCTCACGCGCAATATCGGCCGCAAGAAGGCAATGCACATGCTCATGACCGGCGAGCCGGTCACCGCCGAAGAGGCAAGACATATCGGCCTGATCAATACGGTCGTCCCCCTGGGCCGGGAACGCGAGGAAGCGTTTGCGCTTGCCAGCAGGATTGCGGCTAAATCCGCCCATGTCCTCAAGATCGGCAAGGAAGCCTTCTACCGCCAGGCGGAAATGAGCCTCGCCGACGCCTACCGCTATGCCGCCGCGGTGATGACGGAGAACATGATGGCGCGCGATGCGCAGGAAGGCATCTGCGCCTTCATCGACAAGCGCACGCCGTCCTGGGAAGACCGTTGATCCGGCATCGCATCCGCGTCGCGCTCTTGTCGAAGGGCGCTCCACCGATTAGGTGAAGACCTGAAAGCCCGCGCCCCGACATGAATCACGATACATATTCCGATCAATATATCCGTGGCATTCTCAACACGGTGAAGACCATCGCGATGGTCGGCGTCTCGCCCAGGGAGAACAGACCGAGCTATTTCGCGTTCAAATACCTGCTCGAACGCGGCTACCGCGTCATTCCAGTCAATCCCGGCCAGGCCGGAAAAGACATACTCGGCCAGAAGGTCTATGCGACCCTTGCCGACATCCCGGAACCTGTCGACATGGTCGACATTTTCCGCGCCTCGCAATTTGCCGCCGCCGTGGTCGACGAGGCGCTCGCTCTTGCGCCGCGGCCACGCGTGATCTGGATGCAGCTTGGCGTGCGTGACGACGCGGCCGCCGCGCGCGCGGAAGCTGCGGGCGTCAAGGTCGTGATGAATCGCTGTCCGAAGATCGAATACGGCCGCCTGTCCTCCGAAATCTCGTGGATCGGCGTCAATTCGCGCACCCTCTCGTCCAGGCGCGCGCCCCTGCTCGGCAAGGGCGTGCAGCGCATGTCGCTCGACCGCCAGACCACGGGCGGCGGTTCGACCGGCGCCAGCGAGCGCGCCGCGCGAGAACAGGAATAACGTCCGCCGGACCGTCGCCAGACGATTATGCCACGCGACCGGCGGCTGCCGGGCATTCTGTTGCGGTTAACGCATTAATTTCCTCGTGCCTTGACGCCTGTCGGCGCTTCGATAAACCAAATCGATTATCAAGCCTGCAGACGCGGCCCAACGAGGACTTCTGCCATGACCGAACGCACTCCCGGATTCGCGACGCTTGCCATCCATGCCGGCGCGCAACCCGATCCCACGACCGGCGCACGCGCGACGCCGATCTACCAGACCACCTCGTTCGTGTTCGACGACGTGGACCATGCCGCCTCGCTGTTCGGCCTGCAGGCGTTCGGAAATATCTACACCCGCATCGGCAACCCGACCTGCGCCGTGCTCGAGGAGCGCGTGGCGGCGCTCGAAGGCGGCACTGCGGGTCTTGCGGTGGCATCGGGCCACGCCGCGCAGGTGCTCGTCATGCACGCCTTGATGACGCCGGGCGACGAATTCGTCGCATCCAAGAAGCTCTATGGCGGCTCGATCAACCAGTTCAACCACTCCTACAAGAATTTCGGCTGGAACGTCGTCTGGGCCGACCCCGACGACATCGCCAGCTTCGAGCGCGCGATCACGCCCAAGACCAAGGCGATCTTCATCGAGTCCATCGCCAATCCAGGCGGCGTCATCACCGACATCGAGGCGATCAGCAATGTCGCGCGCCGCGCCGGCGTGCCGCTGGTCGTCGACAACACCCTCGCCACGCCCTATCTGTGCCGTCCGATCGACCATGGCGCGGACGTCGTCGTGCACTCGCTCACCAAGTTTCTCGGCGGGCACGGAAACTCGATCGGCGGCCTGATCGTCGATGCCGGTACCTTCAACTGGTCGCGCGAGGGCCGCTATCCGATGCTGTCGGAGCCGCGGCCCGAATATCAGGGCATCGTCCTGCACGAGACGTTCGGCAACTTCGCCTTCGCGATCGCCTGCCGCGTGCTCGGCCTGCGCGACCTCGGTCCGGCGTTGTCGCCGTTCAACGCGTTCATGATCCTGACCGGTATCGAGACGCTGCCCTTGCGCATGCAGAGGCACTGCGACAACGCCATGGCGGTCGCGGAATGGCTCGCCAACCACAACAAGGTGGCCTGGGTCAGCTATCCCGGCCTCTCCGGCGACCGCTATCACAATCTCGCCCGCAAATACGCGCCCAAGGGCGCGGGCGCGGTGTTCACGTTCGGCCTCAAGGGCGGCTACGAAGCCGGGGTGAAGCTCGTCTCGAACGTGAAGCTGTTCTCGCATCTCGCCAATATCGGCGACACGCGTTCGCTGATCATTCACCCGGCATCGACCACGCATCGGCAATTGTCGGACGCGCAGAAGACGCAGGCCGGCGCCGGCCCCGACGTGGTGCGCCTGTCGATCGGGATCGAGGACAAGGACGACATCATCGTCGACCTCGAACAGGCCCTCGTCGGCTGATTTGCCGGCTATGCGGCGCGCCGGGTTCGGCGGCGCCGCGAATGTCTCAGGCGCGCTTTGCGCTTGGCGGACGCCGCTTGGCCGGCGCGCTTTCCATCGCGTTAGCCGGCGCCGCGCCGACGTCGTTGAGATGGACGAGCGCCACCGTCAGCACCGCGATCGCGAGCACCTGGTGCAGCAGCGCGAGCGTGATCGGCACGGCGTGCAGCAACGTCAGAATCCCGGCCACCACCTGGATGAGGATCGTTGCCGCCAGCAGGAGGGCGGAGTTCGTTCCGCGGCGCTTCGATGCCGCAAGCCAGGTCACAGCGTAGCCGAGAATGACAATCACCAGGAGATACGCCATCATCCGGTGCACGAACTGCACCATCAAGGTATTCTCGAACAGATTGCGCCACCACGGCGTCTCGAACCACAGGCGCCCGGCAGCGGGAATAAAGGCGCCGTCGATCAGCGGCCAGGTATTGTAGGCAAGCCCGGCATCGATGCCGGCGACCAGCGCGCCGAGATAGATCTGCACGATGATCATCGCCACGATGACGCCTGTGACGATGCGCCCCGCCGTCAGCGGCGCACGCGTGCGCATCGTATCGCGCATGCGCAGGATGATCCACACCGTCGCGGCATAGATCACGCATGCCAGCGTCAGATGGAACGCAAGCCGGTATTGCGAAACGCTGACGCGCTCGGACAGGCCCGACGACACCATCCACCAGCCGATCGCGCCCTGCAGCGCACCGAGCCCGAATACGCCCCATAATGGCCATTTGAGCCGGCCCGGAATCCAGCCACGCCACAGGAAAAAGAGGAACGGCAAAAGAAATACAGCACCGATCAGACGGCCCAGCAGGCGGTGCCCCCATTCCCACCAATAGATGGTCTTGAATTCATCGAGCGTCATGCCGCGATTGAGTTCGCGGTATTGGGGGATCGTCTTGTATTTCTCGAACTCCGTCTGCCATTGCGTCTCCGACAGCGGCGGAAGCGTGCCGGTCACCGGTCGCCATTCGACGATGGAAAGGCCCGATTCCGTGAGCCGGGTGGCACCGCCGACGAACAGCGTTGCGACGACCAAAGCTGCGACGATGACGAGCCAGACGCGGACGGAACGGAATGCGACGGCCGAAAAGTCGGCCGGCAGAGAGGCGTGCGCCATGGAACTGCCTTGCACGTGGTCGGGCGTTCCGTATAGTCCGCCCGTCCCGCCCCCGCAACCGGAAGTCCCCATGTCCCTGCGCATGCGCAAACTGACCGGAGCAATCCTGCTTTTGCTGCTTGTCGCGGTGTGGTCGCTGGCGGCAATGGTTGTCGCCCAAGTCATTTTCACCCAGCCGCGGCCGGTATTGATGTGGATTTATTATCCGCTGGCGGGTCTTGGCTGGGTGCTGCCCGCGATGCCGCTCGTCAAATGGATGCTCAAGCCGGATGCGGCGCGCTGATCAGGCCGCCTTCACGCGCTGGAAGCCGTTCCAGACCGCGGTCGCCGAACCGGACAGAAGCACGCGCACATAACGCATGTGCTGGTAGTCGCCATTGATCGAGATGCGCGGCAATTCCAGCAGATGCCGGTCGTGCTCGCCAAACAGCACGCCGGGGAATGTTGTCACCGCAGTCTTGTAGCCGGCTTCGGCGGCAAGACGCACCTCGCGCGCGCCGACCGAGGTCGGATCGCCGACCGGATAGGACATGTGCACCGGCCGCACCCCGATCGCGGCCTCGATCACCGAACGGCTCATATTGAGTTCGGCGCGCGCGACGCTCTCACTCGTCTTCTTCAGCATAACATGATTGACCGTGTGCGCACCGATTGTGACCAGCGGGTCCTTGGCCATTTCGGCGATCTCCTCCCAGGTCATGCATAATTCTTCGCAGATCGATTTCATGTCGACGCTGTAGCGCGCGCAAAGATCGCGTACCGCCGTCCGCAACTCGTCTTCGCTCTTGCGCTGCCGCAGCCACCAGTAGATCTGGTCGTAGGTTTCGCGCTTCTCCGCAGCGGAGGCGCAATCGAAGCGGATTTCGTGACCGTCCATGACAAGGCCGATGCGCTTCTGGCCGGCGATCACGCGCTCGAGCGCGGCCCACCACAATTCGCCGATCTGGTCCGCAAAACTCGTCGCGATGTACATCGCGAACGGCACGTTGTGCTCGCGCAGCAGCGGATGCGCCCATTGTTTCACGTCGCGATAGCCGTCGTCGAATGTGATGCAGGCGAAACGTTTGCTGAAATCCCGTTCCGTCATGCGGCGATGCATTTCATCGAGCGAGATCAGATCGAGCCCCGAGCGGCGCAGCCGACGCAGGAGCTTGGCAAAGAATTCCGGGGTGATTTCGAGCAGGTGGTTGGGCTGGAACCGCTCGCGGCGGCGCGGACGGACATGGTGCAGGGTCAGGATGACGCCGACCCCCCGCACGAACGGTTGCATGACGAGGTGCGCCCCGCTGAAATAAAGCGTTTCGAGGCCGGCCCGAATGATATTTTGCTTCAAATGCGACACGAACGTCCCTTCTATAACCGGCCGATCCTGCCAACGCTTTATTGAGATTTCTTTGCCAGTTTGCCCGGGCGCCGCAACCGTCAGGGCCTGCCCTCATGAATATCGCGCTCCGGATGTCGCCTCCGCTCGTACCGACCCGAGACCTGCCCGGGAGCGCGCTGGCGCGGATCGATGTCTTCGACGACGTCGACAGCGCAGCCCCGGCCTGGGACGAGCTCGCCACGGCCGACAGCGTCGCCTCGCCCTACCAGTCCCGCGAATGGGTCCGGCTGTGGCAAAGCCATGTGCTGCCCCGGTCCGGCGGGCACCTGCTCATTCTCGTCGGACGCGACGCGACCGGCGCCCCGCTGTTTGTGTGGCCGCTTGTGCGCGGCCGTCTCGGTCCGCTGCGGATCGCCGCCTTCGTCGGCGGCAAGCACGCAACGATCAACATGCCGCTGTGGCGGCGCGACGTGGCGCAAGCCTGGACCGCATCCGATCTTCATGACGTCTTGCGCTCGATCGCCGCGCGAGTTCCCGACCTCGATCTCATTATTCTGTGCAACCAGCCTTTCGCGTGGCACGGGACCGCCAATCCGTTCGCGTTGCTGCCGCATTTCCGCGCGACCGAGGACAATTTCGTGGCCCCGCTCGGCTTGCCAGGCGCGCAGGTGGTCGAGCGCGAGATTTCGTCCGCCATGCGCAGCCGCCTGCGCAACAAGGAGCGCAAGCTCAGCAAGCTGCCCGGCTATCGCTATGTGCGCGCGCAGACGCCCGACGCCGTGCGGGCCCAGCTCGACGCTTTCTTTGCACAGAAATCGGCCAAGCTCGCGGCAATGGGGGTGCAGAACGTTTTCGCCGGGCCCGGCATTGAGGACTTCGTCCGCGCCGCCTGTCTTGACGGCCTCGGCGAAGGGCGCGCGCTCATAGAACTGCACGCCCTCGAAGCCGACGGCGAGATCCTCGCTCTTTTCTCGGGAATCAATGACGGCCGACGTTTCACCTCGAACTTCAACTCGCACACCATGAGCGAGCATGCCCGCTTCTCGCCGGGCCTCATCCTCATGCAATACATGATCGCCAATGTCGCCGACCGCGGCTTCGAGTCCTTCGACATCGGCCCGGGCGAAGCGCACTACAAGTCGTTCTTCTGCAAGACGCTGGAACCGCTGTTCGACAGCGTCATCCCGCTGTCGCCGCGCGGCCGCCTCATTGCCTGGCCGCTGCGCCTGACGCTCGCCGCCAAGAGCGCGATCAAGCGCAACTCTGTTCTATGGGCGATCGCCTCGCGCGTCCGCCGCGTTCTACGGCCAACGCAAGCTCCCACGTCCTGATCAGGCTGCAGCCGGCCGGTCGGTATCGGTCCGACCGGGGATCACCGTCACTTCGATAAAGCCCGCGCCCAGCAGGCGCTCGCGTGCGGCATCCGCCGTATCCGCCTCGCCCACGACCAGCACGGCGCGCGGCGCAAACCGGGTCAGCATCCCGACCGTCGCGTCCGCCACACAGCCGCTGTCAAGCAGAACGTGATCGTAGCTGTGCATGAGCGCGTCGAAGGTCATGGCAAGACGCGGCGAAGCCAGGATCGCGGCATGATCGCCGCCGAGATGGCCTGTCGCGATCACATGCACCGGCGAGAAGCGGTCGCGCGTCACAATGCTGCCGAACGAAGCACTGCCGCGCGCGACATCGGCAATGCCGGGGGCGCTGGGATCGCTCGACGCAACCGAGAGATTGGGAGTGCTGAACGCCATATCGACCAGCACCACGCGCGCGCCCTGGCGTGCCAGCGCCCGCGCGAGAGCAAGCGCCGCCGTGGTCGTGCCGGCATTGCGCGCGGTTCCGATCACGGCCACCCGCCGGCCGGCATCGCCCGCGCGCCGCAATGCAGCCGCAAGCGTATCGACCGAAAGACCCGCAGACTTTGCCGCCGCTGTAGGCGGAACCTTGAGATCGGCAACGTCTCCTGCCGGAGCGCCCTTGGCACCCTTCCGACCTTTACGCCCGAACAGGCCGAAGACGCGCATCGGTGTCTTGCGCGGTCCCGGCGCCGGGCGCTGCCCGGACGGGTCGAGCAGCTCACCCGTGACGACGAAAGTCGCTCCGATGAACAGGGTTGCAAGCGTTGCGAGCGCCACCATCGACAGCTTCTTCGGGAAAGCCGGCGAGTTCGACGCGATGGCGCGCGAGATCACGCGCACGTCGGAAGGCGCGGCTCCCAGCGAGTCGCGCGTGGTGGCCTCGCGATACTTGCCCAGATAGGATTCGAGCAGGTCGCGCTGCGCCTTCGCCTCGCGTTCGAGCGCGCGCAACTGGACGTCCTGCGTGCTCAGGCCGGCGATCTGGTTCTTCAGCTGATCGGCCGCCGCCATGGTAGTCTCGATGCGGGCCGCCGCGATGCGCGCGTCGTTCTCGATGCTTTCGACGAGCGTGACGGTCTCGGCGCGGATCTGGGCGTCGAGCGCCGAAATCTGCGCGCGCAGTTCCTTGATGCGCGGATGCTGGTCCATGAGCGTGGACGACTGCTCGGCGAGCTGCGCGCGCAGGGTCACCCGCTGCTCGACCAGCCGGCGGATCAGTTCGGAATTCGTGATGTCGGACGACTCGATCGGACGTCCGCTGCGCAGCATATTGCGGATCATGCGCGCGCGCGCGTCGAGATCGGCCTTCTGGCTGCGCGCGGCCGCAAGCTGGGTGGTCACGTCCGCCAGCTGCTGGTTGGTCAGGCCGGCATTGTTCGTGCCCACGAACAGGTTGGCCTTGGCTCGGAAGTTCTCGACATTGCGTTCGGCTTCGGCAACCTTCGGACGCAGCTTCTCGATTTCCTGCTCGAGCCAGACGCTGGCATTGCGGTTCTGCTCGATCTTGCTGGTGCGCTGGAAAACGAAATAGGTGTCGATGATGGCGTTGACCGCGCGCGCCGACAGTTCCGGATCCGACGACTGGAACTTGATCTGGATGACGCGCGACTTCTCGATCGGAATGACGCTGAGACGCTGGAAGTAGTTCGTCATCACGCGCTCTTCCGGCGTCAGGCGCATCGTATCCTTGCCGAGACCGAACAGCGAGAGGATCGTGCCGACGAGCGAAGGCCCGCCCCGCACTGGATCGAATTCCGGCCGCTCGCCGAGCTTGAGCTCCTTAATCACCTGCAGCGCGATGTCGCGCGACTGCAGCACCTGCGCCTGGCTGGTGATGGCTTCGGCGTCGATCGCCGCGCGCGTGTCTTCGGTCGCGTTGCGGTCGTTGCCCGGCCGCAGGAAAACGTTCTCACGACCCTCGATCAGGAGGCGCGCTTCCGATTCGTAGCGCGGCGTGACGATGTTGACGGCGACAATGGCGAGGCCCGCGACCACGGCGGCCGGGATCAGGACACGCGATTTTTTCCGCCAGAGTGCGAGCCCGAGAAGCCGCAGATCGAGGTCGTTGCCGCGGGACGACACGCCATTCACACTACGATCGCTACCAACGCGCATCACGTCACTCCAAGCGCACGCCATCACTGCGCGGAGTTAACGCCGATTATGGTTTCCCCCCGGTTAATTGCCGCGCGCCAAACCCGCGCAGTGCACGCCCGCTCAACCTTTGTTAACCATAAAAGGCGTTAATCCGGCTTAACGTTTTTCGAGCGTCCGGATTCGCGCCGCATGCGGCCTCAGTCTGTCCCATTCGTTTCTGCACGGCGTGTTCCGGCGTGCGGCCTGACGGTCGCGCTGCTCGCGACGCTGGCGCTCGGCGGCTGTGCGCCGCGCCGCGCGGTCGTGGCTTACGCGCCGGCGGCGCCGATGGCGCAAGGCGGTGTCTATGGCGGCCCCTATCTGCCGGCGCCCTATGCGCCCGTCGCGTTCGAACAGCCCTACACGCTCGATTCCGGCGACAGGTTGCGCATCGCGGTGTTCGGCCAGGAGGGTCTGACCGGCGTCTCGCAGATCGACGCGTCCGGGCAGGTGACGCTTGCGCTGATCGGGCCGGTGCGCGCGCGCGGACTGACCACGCAGCAGCTTGCCGACGCGATCGCTATGCGTCTGCGCCAGGGCTATGTGCGCGAGCCGCACGTGGCGGTGGAGATCGAGGCCTACCGGCCGTTCTTCATCCTCGGCGAAGTGAACGCGCCCGGCCAGTATCCCTACCAGCCGAACATGACGGCAGAGACCGCGGTCGCCATCGCCGGCGGCTACTCGCCGCGCGCCGACAAGCGCAGCGTGCAGCTCACCCGCAACGCCTACGGCCAGCCGGCGCGTCGCCGCCGTGTTGCGCGCGCAGCCACTCGACGTCGTGCACGGCCATGGATCGAAGGGCGGCGCATATGGACGTCTCGCCGCGCCGCGCTCCGCAATCACCGTCTACACGCCGCATGGCGGTAGCCTGCATTTCCGGCGCACCAGCCCCGCCGGCCTGATCTACGACACGATCGAATGGGCGCTCGCGCGCCGCACCGATCTTTTCCTGTTCGAAAGCGAATATGCGCGCACGATGTTCCGCAACCGCATCGATCCTGGCCTTGCGCTGATCCGCGTCGCGCGCAACGGTCTCACCACGCGCGATTTCGATCCGGTAACGGTGCGCCCCGACGCGACCGACCTATTGTTCATCGGCGAATTGCGCACGATCAAAGGCGTCGATCTCCTGCTCGACGCCCTTGCCGACCTGCGCGAAGCGGGTCTGCCGCTCACTGCGACCATCGTCGGCGACGGGCCCGACCGCGAGGCGCTCAAATCGCAAGCCGCGCAGCTCGGGCTCGGCGGCGCCGTGCGCTTTCTTGCACCGATGCCTGCGCGCGAGGCGTTCGGGCTCGGCCGCATCGCGGTCGTGCCGTCGCGTGCTGAATCGCTGCCCTATATCGTCCTCGAGCTGGCTGCTGCCGGCCTGCCGATGATCGTCACCAATGTCGGCGGCATCGCCGAAATCTTCGGGCCGCAGGCCGACCGCCTGATCGCAAGCGGCGACCGCGCCGCACTCGGCCGCGCCGTCGCGTCCGCCGTTAACGATCCGCAAACCATGATGACGGCGGCGAGCGTGCTGCGTGAACGCGTGCGCCGCGAATTTTCCGCCGAACGGATGGTCCATGACGGCCTTGCCGCCTATCGCGAAGCGATCGCGATCAGGAATTCTTCATCGGTTGCATAAGCTTTTATTGAAACATTTCCGCTAGAAGTGACGCCAAGGGAACGAAAAGGTCGCGGACGACGATGTCCGGAAAGACCTTGCGGGTGGCGTCATGATCGAAACGAACGCTCACAATACGTTGAGCGCGGCGCCGGTATTGGCGGCTGCGCTCGTGGAACCGTCGGCCGCACCGCGGCGCGAGGCACACCTCTCGCCTGCGGCACTTTCCGTCATCGCCAGCGAGCCGCGCGCAACGGCGTTCTCGCCGATCGTGGTCGCCGGAATCGTGCGCATGATGGAATTCGTGCTGATCAACCTGATCGGCGCGGCGGTGTTTCTCGGCTATGTCGGCACCAGCGAGGACTCGCATTGGGTTTATGCCACGGCGATCCTGTCGCTTTCGGTCGTCGCCATCCTCGCCTTTCAGTGCGTAGAGCTTTACGACGTCTACGCCTTCCGCCGCCCGGTCACGCAGATGGCGAAGCTCGTCTCGACCTGGTCGATCGTGTTCATGGCAGGCACCGCGGTCGGCTTCATGGCCAAGATGGGCCAGGATTTCTCGCGCGGCTGGTTCCTCGGCTTCTATGGTTTCGGCCTGCTCGCGCTGATGACGTCGCGGCTTGTCCTCTACAGGATCGTCCGCCGCTGGATGCGGCAAGGACGCCTGACGCGGCGCACCGTCGTGGTCGGCGCCGGCGAGCCCGGCGAGAGGCTCATCCGCGTCCTGCGCACGCAGCCCGATAGCGACGTGCGCGTCATCGGCGTATTCGACGACCGCAGCGACAGCCGCTCCCCGGACAGTTGCGGGGGCCTGAAAAAGCTCGGAACCGTCGACGACTTCATCGAATTCGCGCGGCGCACGCGCGTCGATCTCGTGGTCTTCTCGCTGCCGATCAGCGCCGAGAACCGCATCCTGCAGATGCTCAAGAAGCTGTGGGTGCTGCCGGTCGACATCCGCCTGTCGGCGCATTCCAACAAGCTGCGTTTCCGGCCCCGCTCCTATTCCTATCTCGGCGAAGTGCCGGTAATCGACGTGTTCGACCGCCCGATCGCGGACTGGGACGTCGTCATGAAATGGCTGTTCGACAAGATCATCGGCGGGCTGGCGCTGATCCTGCTCGCGCCGCTCATGCTGCTGGTCGCCATCGCCATCAAGCTCGACAGCCGCGGGCCGGTTCTGTTCAAGCAGAAGCGCTACGGCTTCAACAACGACCTGATCGAGATCTACAAATTCCGCTCGATGTATGCCGAGGCCGCCGACGCCACCGCCGCAAAGCTCGTCACCAAAGACGATCCGCGCGTCACCCGCGTCGGCCGCTTCATCCGCAAGGCGAGCATCGACGAATTGCCGCAGCTCTTCAACGTGGTGTTCAAGGGCAATCTGTCGCTCGTCGGCCCCCGCCCGCACGCGGTCAATGCCAAGGCCGAGGCACGCCTCTATGCCGACGCGGTGGACGGCTATTTTGCCCGCCACCGCGTCAAGCCGGGTGTCACCGGCTGGGCTCAGATCAACGGCTGGCGCGGAGAAACCGATACCGCCGAGAAGATCCAGAAGCGGGTGGAATACGATCTTTACTATATTGAAAACTGGTCGGTGCTATTCGACGCGTACATCCTGGCGATGACGCCGTTCGCATTGCTCAAGACCGAGAACGCCTATTGATCACGCTCGACAGCGCGCGGCCGGCCAATTACCAACCCCTTTCGCCGGCGCTCCCGGCCCGGGCGAACGAGGTTCCGCGCCTCGCCGAGACCCTTCTGTGCGCGGCGCTGTTTCTGTGCGTCTTTTCCAGTTTCTATGTCCTGCGTCAGCCCGCCCCCTATGAGGGCCTCGTGGCGCTACTCGGGCTGACCTGCATCGTCGCCCGCGTGCCGGTCGACCGCGGCGTGCTGCCGCTGATCGGCCTGCTCCTGATCCTGCAATGCGCGGGAATCGCGTCCGCCTTTCCGGTCATCGATCACGCCGACGTGCTGCATTTCATCTCGATCTCGAGCTACCTATCGGTCTCCGCGGTCGTCTTCGCCTGTGTCCTGACGCGCAATACCGGCCCGCGCTTTGCAGTGCTGCGCGCAGCTTATGTCTCGGCCGCCGTGATCGCCTCGCTGATCGGCATCGGTGCCTTCTTCAACCTGATCCCCGGCTCGGAAACGTTCATGCTGCACGGGCGCGCGGTGTCCACGTTCAAGGACCCGAACGGCTTCGGGCAGTTCCTCGTGCCGCCGATGCTGCTGCTGATCGAGCGCGTGCTCGAGGGCGTCGCGCGGCTGCGCCATATCGTGGCGATGACGATCATCGGGGTCGCGCTGCTGCTGGTCTTTTCGCGCGGGGCCTGGGGACATCTGATGATCTCGATCTTCATCATGGTCGGGCTGTTCCTCCTGATCGCGCGCAGCCGCAGCGAGCGCAAGCGCCTCGTCACGCTGGTCGTGGCCGCCATCCTCGTCGGCGCCGCCACGATGACCGCGCTCCTGTCCAACGAGACGGTCGGCGAGATGCTGATGCAGCGCGCGCGCCTGCTGCAGGAATACGACGTCGGCTCATCCGGCTCGCGCTTCAACATCCAGGAAAAGAGCATCGAGGAAATCCTCGACCATCCCAACGGCATGGGGCCGTGGGTGTTCGGCAACCGCTACGGCCTCGTCTCGCACAATTCCTATCTCGGCACGCTGCTCAACCATGGCTGGCTTGGCGGCATCGCTTATCTGACACTGACGCTCGTGTCGTTCGCGGCAGGCTTTCGCGCCTCGCTTATCCGCACGCCGTGGCAATTGTCCACCATCGCCATCTACGCGACCTTTATCGGCTATGCATTCCAGAGCCTCCTAGTCGATACCGACCATGTGCGGCCCTATTACCTCATTCTTGGCGTGCTCTGGGGCTTGATCGCCGCAAGCGTGCGCCACCAGGCGCTCGCACGCGACGTGACCTGAGGTCAGCGGCCAGCGACCGCTTCGCTCGCGAGCCGGCGCGAGCGAACATAATGTACCAGACCGCTGAACCACTGCTCCGGCAGCACGAACGCGACCGTGAGCAACGCAAGCGCCAGCCCGAGCGTGACGTCGTGCGGCACCGAGCGCCATTTCCACCATTGCCGCAGCACGCCCGGCAGCCGGTAGAGGTCGCTGTGCTTGCGGCGGATATCGGACCACAGCCGCGCATGCAGGGTCGAGGACTTGCTCATCAGCATGCCTTCGCTGCTCACCCAATAGACGGTGAGCGGCTTCCTGATGCCGATGCCGCGAAAGCCGGCCTTGGCGAGCGCGATATTGAACTCCCAGTCCTCGTAGCCGTCGCGCATTCTCTCGTCATAGCCGCCGACCGCGCGCCAGGCGCTCTTGCGCAACAGCATGCAATAGGTCAGCCGGTTGACGAAGAGCTGGTCGAAGGCGTTGAAATGGTGCTCGGCAAGTCCCGATCGCGCGCCCGCCAGCCGCTCGTCGGTGAAGACGAAACCGACATCGGCGGGCGCCGTGCGCATCGCCGCGATCGTCTCCGCCAGAAATTGCGGCTCCAGGCTGTCGTCGCAATCGAGCGGCAGCACGTATTCGGCCTGCGCCGCGCGAAAGCCGGTATTGCGCGCATTCGAAAGTCCGCCGTTCGCCTGCCGGATGACGCGGATATCGGCGGGCAGCGACGCCAGCCTGGAAACGGTCTGCGGGTCGGTCGAGCCGTCGTCGACGATGATGGTCTCGAAATCGCGGAACGTCTGGTGCTTGAGCGTCTCGACCAGCCGGTCGAGGAAGCGCCCGCCATTATAACAGGGCACGACGACGCTGACGGCCGGCGACTGAATCTCGTCTGACATAGGTTGGTTCCCGCCTCCCGCGGCGGAGCTCCGCAGGTCGTCCACACGCGGCCGCGAACGTTAAAACGTCGGCGGTAAACAATCGGTGAGAGTCGGTCGGTAGAATCCCGGCCATTCGGCATTCTGCCGCCCCGCCGGGACACCATGGCCCTTACCCTTGAAACGCTGCACCGACTGTTCGAGCAGGCCACGCTGATCGGCCTGCGCGGCACGGTCACGCTCGCGAAGTTCGCGCTTGCGCTCTATACCGCGCGGTATCTGGGTCTGGCGGATCTCGGCGTCTACGGCCTCGTGGCCGGTGCGCTGACGATCGTGCCGGCGGTGTTCGGTTTCGGAATCACCGATACGATCAGCCGGCAGGTGGTCGCGGTGGCGCGCGCGGTGGCGGCCCCACTGGTCACGACCCGTCTGTCGCTGTCGATGAGCGTGCACCTGATCGGCCAGCCGCTCGCCTGGCTGCTCAACGCCGCGCTCGGCGAGCCGATCCCCTGGCATCTCGGCGTTCCGATCGGGCTGATCCTGTTCCTGGACCATCTCGCCTCCGACACCGGCGACATGCTGATCCTGCGCGGCCGCGTGTTCTTCGCCAACGTGCTCCTGTTCGTGCGCGCCGGCCTGTGGCCGCCCGCCGTCATCGCGACCGGCCTGATCTTTCCGGCAACGCGTAACCTCGACTGGCTGCTTTATGGCTGGCTCGCGAGCCTGATCGTGACCTGGCTGATCGTCGCCGGCTTTCTTGCGCGCAGGCAGCGCTGGCGCGACATGCGGCTTGACCTGAAATGGCTGCATGCCAGTCTGCGCGCCAGCATGCCGTTCCACATCAAGGATATCAGCGGCGTCACGAGCCTTTACCTTGATCGGTTCCTGATCTCGTTCTTCCTCGGCCTCGAACTGACCGGCGTCTATACTTTCTTCTGGTCGGTCGCCAACGTGGCGCATTCGCTGGTGGTCTACAGCATCGTGCAGGCGCGCATCGCACAGCTCGTCGCCGCCGCGCGCATGGTCGAAGCCGCCGCCTTCCGCACGCTCGAACGGCGTACCCAGATCGAGGTCGCCGGATGGGTCGCGCTTCTCGCCGGCGGCGCGCTGGTCGCAATGCCGATCCTGCTGCCGTTCCTCGACCGGCCGCTGCTGCAGGATTATCTGCCGGTATTCTGGATCATGCTGGTCGCCACGGTCCTGCGCGTGGGCGCTGACGGCTACAGCTTCGCGCTGCTCGCCTTGCACCGCGACCGCGCCATCCTCATCATCGCAGTTGCCGGCGCCATCGGTTCCGCGCTCGCCAACATTCTTTTGGTACAGCCTTTCGGCATTTATGGCGCGACGCTCGGCTATGTCCTGACCTCGGCCGGCCTGCTCGTGGCCCGCTATGCCTGCAGCCGCGCGCCGGGTGAAGCCCTGCGCGCGCGCCCGGAAACGGTCGGCTGATCTTAACCATTTCGCGACACAGTGGCAGGCCTTGAGCGGAAGACACCTGCGTGCGCATCCTCATCTCGTCGTATCAGTTCCTGCCCTCGATCGGCGGCCTTGAGACCGCGACGCTCACGCTCGCGGACGGCCTCGCCGAGCGCGGGCACGACGTCACGGTCGTCACCGCCACGCCCGCCGACGGACCCGACTGCTTTGCCTTCCGTGTCTGCCGCAATCCCGGTGCCGCCGCTTTGGTCGGCCTTGTCCGGGAAGCCGACATTGTCTGGCAGAACCATGTCAGCCTGCGCATGCTCTGGCCGCTCCTCCTCGTGCGCCGGCCGCTCATCATCATGCACCACATCTGGCTGACCGAGCATGCCGAGGCGGGCCCGCGCTTCGGCACGCTGAAGCGGCTCGCCTGCAAGCTCGGCACCAACGTCTTCGTCAGCGATATCCTGCGCCGCTCGGCGCAACTGCCGGGCCGGATCATTCCGAACTCCTACGATGAGGCGACCTTCCGGTTGCTGCCGGAGGTGGAGCGCGACCGCGACGTGGCGTTTCTCGGCCGGCTCGTTCCGTTCAAGGGCGCGGATACCGTGATCGATGCGGTCGCACTCCTTGCCGCCCGCCACCGGCGCGTGAATGCGACCATGATCGGCCTCGGCCCCGAGGAAGGCGCATTGCGGGCGCGCACGGATGCGGCCGGCATCACCGACCGCGTGGCCTTCGCGGGTCCCGTGCGCGGGGACGCGCTTGCACGCCTGCTCAACCGGCACCGGATCATGGTCGTGCCCTCGCGCTGGGAGGAGCCGTTCGGAATTGTCGTGCTGGAGGGGCTCGCCTGCGGCTGCGTGGTCGCGGTGGCCGACAGCGGCGCATTGCCGGAAGTGGTCGGGCCGTGCGGACCGGTCTTTCCCAAGAACGACGCGGCCGCCCTCGCCGCAACGCTCGACGACTTGCTGCAGAACCCCGAGCGCCTCAACGCCTATCGCGGACGCACGCCGGCGCATCTTGCGAAATTCACCAAGCGGGCCTTTATCGACGCGTGCGAGGCGACCATCCACGAGTCGGTTACGGCGTCCTCGCGCGGCGCGCTGTTTTCCCTGCGAAACTGAGCGGAGCCAGCCGCGCTCGGCCAATTCTTGCATGGGACGGTGCCGGCCACTATAACGGCCGCGTCGGAGCGTGGCGCAGCCCGGTTAGCGCACTAGTCTGGGGGACTAGGGGTCGTGGGTTCAAATCCCGCCGCTCCGACCATTCCATCCGCCCGCCGGAAGCGGCCGCCTCGCCACTCGTCCGCTCTCGCCCGCGACCTTGCCGTCAGGCGATCTTGATCTTGCTGCGGCCCTCGTAGAGATCGCGGCCGGCGGCCAGCGCGCGAATCTTGCCGTCGGCGATGCCGCGCTTGAGCATCCAGAACCCGCAATCGGGGTGGATGTATTTCACCCGGCCGGCGCCGATCAGATTCTCCGCCCGTTCGATCGCACGCGCGATCTTGTCCGCGCTCTCGACCTCGGTCGATTTGACATCGACCACGCCAAGCCCGAAGCCGATCTCCGGCCGCAGGTCGCGGAACGCGGCGAGTTCCTCGGCCGGACGATGCGCGTTCTCCATGACGATATGGTCGACATGCAGCGCATTGAGATAGTCGATCAGCTTGCTCCAGGTGCCTTTCTGAATCGATTGGCCGCCGTAATTGCCGAAGCACAGATGCACCGCCGGCACCGTGCGAACCGCGTCGAGCACGCGGTTGAGCGCCGCGGCGGCCCAGGTCCATTCGTCGGGGCTGCCCGGCAGGTTCGCTTCGTCGAGCTGGACGACATCGGCGTCGAGATGGCGGACCTGCTCGGCGAGCGCATCCGCCAGCGCCATCGCAAGGTCGGGCAGGCTCTTGTAGTGCTGGTCGACCAGCGTCTTGGCCAGCATGTGCGGTCCGGTAATGGTGAACTTGAACGGCCGCGATGCCAGCCGCCGGGCGCGCGCGCAGGCATGCACGAGATCGAGACTGCCCGAACCGACCGGTCCGTCGACGACCGCCGGTGGCCGCGAGCGGAATCCCATGCCGCGCTGCGCGCGATAGGCGACCAGTTCGTCGAACGTGATATCGGTGCGGATGCCGGCCATCGGGCGCACGAAATACTCGATCATCCCGTTGGTCTCGGGATGGTTCACGTCGAACCGCGACAGTTCGCCGTCGCACACGAGATCGATCCCGGCCTGCTCCTGGGTATGGATCACGACGCGCGTCGCATCGATCAAGGCCTGCTCGGAGGGCAGCGCGGACAGCCAGTCGGGAACCGGATAGGAGCCGACGACAGTCGTCTTGATGCGGGGCTGGCTGATCATGACGGAATTTCTCCGGGAGCGACGGTGATGGACACGGGCACGCGCGTTTGTTATCCAAACGGTTAATGAACGGATTGTCCAGCGCAGATTTGCCTCCCGCGACAGGTTGCCGATGACCAGTTCGATCGCCCCGCTTCCCGCTCAGTTCCGCGACGTCGATCATCTCGAAGACGTCATGACGACGCCTTCGCCGGCGTTGATCGAGGACATGAACCGTCTCGACGGCGACATGATCGTCCTCGGCGTGGGTGGCAAGATCGGTCCCACGCTTGCGCGCATGGCCAAGCGCGCCTTGCCCAAGCGGCGCGTCGTGGGCGTCGCCCGCTTCAGCGAAAAGGGCCTGCGCGAAAAACTCACCGGTTGGGGCATCGAATGCATCAAGGCCGATCTGCTCGACCGCGCGCAGATCGAGGCGCTGCCCAAGCTGCCCAACGTCGTCTTCATGGCCGGGCGCAAGTTCGGCTCGTCGGGCAGCGAGGATCTCACCTGGGCAATGAACGCCCATGTTCCCGCGCTGGTGGCGGAGGCCTTCGCCGGCACGCGCATCGTCGCCTATTCGACCGGCTGCGTTTATCCTTACGTCAACGTCCTGCATGGCGGCGCCACCGAAGCCACACCCGCGACGCCCCCGCCCGGCGCCTACGCCAATTCCTGCGCCGCGCGCGAAGCGATGTTCCAGTATTTCTCGCGTACGCGCGACACGCCCGGCCGCATCATCCGGCTCAATTACGCGATCGACATGCGCTACGGCGTGCTGCACGACGTCGCGACGCGCGTACTCTTGGGTCAGCCGCTCGACCTCACGACCGGCCACGTCAATGTTATCTGGCAGGGCGATGCCAATGCCATGGTGCTGCGCGCCTTCAACCATTGCACGACACCGACGAGCGCGCTCAATGTCAGCGGCCCGGAAACGGTGAGCGTACGCTGGCTCGCGACCGAGTTCGGCCAGCGGTTCGGCAAGGCGCCCGTCTTCACCGGCGCCGAAGCGCCCGACGCCTGGCTGGTCAATGCGTCCGAGGCATTCCGGCTGTTCGGCTATCCGGATGTCGCGTTGCGACAGTTGATCGACTGGACCGCCGACTGGGTGGCGCGCAGCCTGCCGAGCCTCGGCAAGGGAACCGATTACGGCCGCCGCGATGGCTCCTTCTGACGACCTTGCGATCGAGACGCCGCTGCGGACCGCCGATCTCGCGGACGCGCAGGCGCTCGTCGGCGAGGCCGGCTGGAACCAGATCGAAGCCGACTGGTGCACCTTCCTCGACCTCGGCTGCGTCTATGCGGTGCGCGAGTCCGGCGGCCGCGTGATCGCAACCGCGGCGACTTTGCCGCACGAAGGCCGTTTCGCCTGGATCAGCATGGTGCTGGTAAGCAGCGAATTCCGCCGGCGCGGGCTCGCCAGCCGCCTGATGCGCCGCTGCATCGACGACCTTACCGCCGGCGGTCTCCTGCCCATTCTCGATGCGACGCCAGCCGGGCGCGCGGTCTATGGAAAGCTCGGATTTGAGGATAGCTGGGGTTACCAACGCTATCGCCGTGCGGGGACTGCCGCCGTATCGGCGGCGTTCGTTCCAGGCGACCTGACCATCCGCCCGATCGACGACGCCGTCTGGCCGGCGCTGTGCGCCTATGACGCGCGCGCCTTCGGGGCACGCCGCGAGGGTCTGCTTGCGCGCCTGCGCGGACGGCTTGCAGCGGCCGATCTCGTGGCGCTGCGCGGCGACGCGATCACGGGCTTCCTGCTCGGACGCGACGGCCGCATGGCCGGTCATCTCGGACCGTTGATCGCGGAGGATGACGCCGTCGCGCATGCCCTGCTCGAACATGCCCTGACCGCCTTGCCGGGACCCCTCATCATCGATCTCTCCGACGAAAAACGCGCAACCTCCGCGCTTCTAGCCCAGCACGGTTTTGCGCCCGTGCGCCCCCTCACCCGCATGCTGCTCGGCACGAGCCGGCGGTTCGACGACGCGCAGCGCACCTATGCCGTCGCCGGTCCCGAATTCGGCTGAAGCAGCGAAAAGATAAAGGGCCGGCTGTCGCCAGCCGGCCCCCGTTGGTTACGTCATGCGCTCCGCTCAGTTCAGCTTCGGCGGCGCGACCACCGGCATCTTGACGTTCTTGTCGAGGAATTCGTTGGTATAGGCCGTCTTCACGTCGTACGGCTTTTCCATCTTCAGGTATTCGTCGACCAGCTTGTAATCCGACGCCATGCGCTGGTCATTGTGCCAGCCGAGCGCGACGTTGCGCGAGGTCTCGTCGCTCATCAGCACCGTGACGAGGGCCCAGTTGACCATTTCGTTGTCATACAGCAGCGCGCCGTTCGCCTCGACCAGCGCCTTGACGCACGGGCCGGGATTCTTGGCACAATCGGCGAACGCCTTCTGCGTGATCTTCACAAACTTGTCGGCCTTGTCCTTGTTGGCTTTCAGCCAGGCACCGTTGGCGATGATCGAGTTGCCATAGGGGTTCACGCCGGCATCCTTCCAGGCCAGGAAGCCCATGTCGTCCTTCAGCTCGCGCGTGAAGACGTGATGCAGGTTGTAGAACGAAGTCGTCGCATCGATGGTCTTGGCCTTGAGCGCGCTGAGCTTGGCGTTGGCGTCGATATTCACCCAGGTCACCGAAGCCGGATCGATGCCGTTGGCCTTGGCGAGCGCCGGCCACATGGTGCGCGCGCCGTCGCCGGCCGGATTGCCGATCTTCTTGCCGGCGAGATCCTTCACCGACTTGATGCCGGAGCTTTTCAGCCAGTACAGACCCTGCGGCGAGTTGGCGTAGACGTTCATGATGCCGACGAGGTCGGCGCCCTTGCCGCGAAACAGGAGCACACCGGCCATGTCGGACAGGCCGAGCTGCGAGGAACCCGCCCCGACCTTCTGCGCCGAGGCCGCCGAACCGCGACCGGTCTCGATGTCGATGTCGAGGCCGGCATTCTTGTAGAGCCCCATCTTCTGGGCGTAGAAATACGGAGCATGATCGCCGCCGGCGACCCAGTTGAGCGTGAAAGTGATTTTCTGCGCGAAGGCCGGCGTCACGCTCAGCGCGGTGGCGGCCACGGCAGCAAGCGCCGCTCTGGAAAGCATTCTCATCCCGATCTCCCTGTGGCTGTTGGCGTTTTTCTGCCCGAGGCCTTGGCGCCCCGTGTATCCATATTGTAACCGCACGGTTACTTATAGCAAACGATAGGATTGGCCCCCGAACGTGTCAATTGTAGATGCAGCCGCAAAACCGGCCTCCCGGCCTTCGTCGCGGACCGCGCGTCGCGACCGCACGCGCGAAGCGATCCTGGCGGCCGCCGAGCGTGAATTCGCGGCCAAGGGGCTGTTCGGCGCGCGCGTCGAGGAGATTTCGCGGCGCGCCGGCACCAACAAGCGGATGATCTATTATTATTTCGGCAGCAAGGACGCGCTCTATCTGCTGGTCCTCGAGCGGGTCTATGCCGGATTGCGCGGCGCCGAACGAAAGCTGCATCTCGATCACCTCGAGCCGCAAGCCGCCATCCGCACCCTGATCGAATCGAATTTCGCCTATTCGCGCGCGCATCCCGAAATGATCAGCCTGATCAACAACGAGAACCTGCACCGCGCGCGCAATCTGCGCAAATCTAGGAAGGTGCGCGAGCTGCACAGCCCGCTGGTGCGCCTGATCGCCGACATCCTCAAGCGCGGCGCCGCCCAGGGCGTGTTCCGGCGCGGCATCGATCCGGTCGAGCTTTACATCACGATCGCCGGAATCGGCTATTTCTTCCTGTCCAACAACTGGACGCTGTCGGCCATCTTTGGTCGCGACCTTTCCAGCGACGCGGCCTACAGGCGCCGCAAACGCCATATCGTCGATATGGTGCTGGCGGCCCTGCGCACCGACGCGCGTTGACAGGACGGCGGTTTTTGGCACAAATGTAACCAACTGGTTACTTCAGGATATGCCGACCATGAAGCGCTGGCAGGACTGGCCCGCCCCGGTATTGCGCACCCTGCGCACGGGCTGCGTCATTCCGGCCCATCCGCTGGCGCTCGATGCCGCGCGTACCCTCGACCTTAAGCGCCAGCGCGCGCTGACCCGCTATTATATCGACGCCGGCGCAGGCGGCCTGGCGGTCGGCGTGCATACCACCCAGTTCGCCATCCGCGACGTCGGGCTCTACCGGCCGGTGCTGGAAGGCGCGATGCAGACCGCGCGCGACTGGACCGACTGGCCGCTGGTGATGATCGCGGGCCTTGCCGGACGCACCGGGCAGGCCGCGGCCGAGGCCCGCACCGCCCGCGACATCGGCTACCATGCCGGCCTCCTTTCATTGGCGGCGATGAAGGGGGCATCCGAGGACGAACTCATCACCCATGCGGAGGCCATCGCACGCGAGATCGCGCTCGTCGGCTTCTATCTGCAGCCCGCGGTCGGTGGCATCGTGCTCTCACCCTCGTTCTGGCGCCGTTTCGCCGCGATCGAAAACGTGGTCGCCATCAAGATGGCGCCATTCAACCGCTATCGCACGCTCGACGTCGTGCGCGGCGTCGTGGAGGCCGGCGCGGCCGACCGCGTCAGCCTATATACCGGCAACGACGACCATATCGTGCTCGACCTACTGACCCCGTTCCGCGTCGCGGACGGCAACGGCACGCCGACCGTGCGCATCGTCGGTGGTTTGCTCGGCCACTGGAGCGTGTGGGTGCACAAGGCGGTCGAGTTGCTTGAACGCATCCACGCCGCCGTCGCGGCCGGCTCCGCGCCCGCCGACCTGCTGGCGCTGGATTCGCAGGTGACCGACTGCAACGCAGCCATTTTCGACGTGGCCAACGACTTCCATGGCGTGATTGCCGGCTGTCACGAAATCCTGCGCCGCCAGGGCCTGCTCGAGGGCATCTGGTGCCTCGATCCCGCCGAGACGCTCGGGCCCGGCCAGAAGGAGGCGCTCGACCGCGTCTGCGCCGCCTATCCGCATCTCAACGACGACGACTTCGTCCGTGCAAACCTGAACCGGTGGCTGTCCTGAATGCTGCGTGCTTCCTCCGGCGGCCTCGCCTCCCGTTATCGCCGTGCCATATCCGCCCGGCACGCGATCCCGCCCCTGCGCAGCATGACGCAGTCCGGGACGGTCGCACGGACGCGTCCATCGTGCCATGATCGCCTGAACAATCCGGTCCGGAGAGCGCCTCGTGAGCGATAATCTGCAGCGCTATACGATCGCCATCCTCAGCCACCTTGCGCTGGTGGCGGCATGGCATTTCTTCATCGTTCTGGGTAAGGTCCCGACCTTCGTCATGCCGTCGCCCTACGCGACGCTGCACGCACTCCTGGTCCCGAACTATCGCTGGATCGAGAATATCACCGTCACCGCCATCGAGATTTTCGGCGGCTATTTCCTCGCCGTAGTGATCGGCATCGGGATCGCGCTTCTGTTCTCCTGGTTCCGGATCGTCGAGATGACCATGATGCCGCTGCTCGTCACGCTCAACATGATCCCGAAGGTCGCGCTCGGTCCGCTGATCATCGTGTGGTTCAGCTACGGCATCGGGCCCAATATCGCGATGGCGTTTGCGATCTGCTTCTTCCCGATCGTGCTGACGACCGCGCGCGGCCTGCGCGAGGTCGAGCCGGATCTTCTGGACCTCGTACGTACGCTCAAAGGGTCGCGCTGGCAGGTTTTCATAAAAATCCAGCTTCCCGGCGCGCTGCCCTATATCTTCTCAGGCATGAAAGTCGCCGCCATCCTTGCCGTCGCCGGCGCCATTGTCGGCGAATTCCTCGGCTCCGACCGCGGCCTCGGCTACCTGATGCTGCAGGTGCAGGTCACGCTCGACACCGCCGCCATGTTCATGGCGGTGATCCTGATCACGCTGCTCGGCATGATCCTGTACGGCATCGTGCTTGCGCTTGAACGTCTTCTGGTCGTGCGCGACGCCCGCATCTAGGAATTCCGCGATGAGCGAGCCTTTCATCCACCTGTCCGGCGTCCGCAAAATCTATCGCACCCGCGGCATCGAAATGCTTGCAGTGTCGGAAGCGACGTTCGACGTCGATGCCGGAGAACTCGTCTCGCTCGTGGGACCATCGGGATGCGGCAAGACCACCCTCCTCAAGATCATCGCCGGGCTGCACGACCATGACGCCGGCACGGTGCGCATCGGCACCAAGGAGCAGCCGTTCAACCCGGCGCGCGACATCGGCATGGTGTTCCAGCAGCCGCTGCTGCTGAAGTGGCGCAAGGTGATCGACAATGTGCTGCTGCCGGCGGAGATTCTCGGCCTGCCGCTGGCCGCCTCGCGTGAGCGCGCGCGCGACCTCCTGCGCCTCGTGGGCCTACAGGGATCGGAGGAGAAATATCCTTACGAACTTTCCGGCGGGATGCAGCAGCGCGCCTCGATCGCGCGTGCGCTCGTGCATGATCCGAAACTGATCCTGATGGACGAGCCGTTCGGCGCGCTCGACGCGCTCACCCGCGAGAAGATGAATCTCGAACTCCTGCACATCTGGCAACAGGCCAAGAAGACGATCCTGTTCGTGACCCACGGCATCACCGAAGCGGTCTTTCTCGGCACGCGCGTGATCGTGCTGTCCGCCGGTCCCGCCCGCATGGCCGACAATTTCCGCGTCGACATCGCACACCCGCGCACGCTCGACATCAAGACCCAGGAAAAGTTCGGCGAATATACCCGCCGCATCTATCACCTGCTCGGCATGGAATAAGCGGCCTGCGCCATGATGTCGGCCTATGACGCGATCATTCTCGGCGCCGGCCATAACGGACTCATCCTGCAGGCCTATCTCGGCAGGGCCGGGCTGACGACGCTGTCGGTCGACCGGCTGCCGGTCGCCGGCGGCGGGCTTACGACCGTCGAGGACCCGCGTCAGCCAGGTTTTCTGCACAACACCCACGCCTTCTTCCAGCGCGCCATCACCGCGATGCCGTGGTACGCCGACCTCGAACTTGAGCGGCATGGCGTGGGTTATATCGAGCCCGAATTGAATGTCGCCCTGCTTACGCGCGACCATCGCGCGCTTGAATGGTGGACCGACATCGAGCGCACGGCGGACTCTTTCGCGGGTTTCAGCAAGAAGGACGCCGAGACGCTGCGCCGCTGGCACCGCGATTTCGTTCCGATCGTCCAGAACATCCTCATCCCGGAAGCGAAGTCGCCGCCGCTTGCCCCCGACGAACGGCGCCGGCTGCTCGAGCGCACCGCCGACGGCCGCAGGCTGCTTGAAGTCAGCGAATGCTCGCCGCTGGAATTCGTGCACCGCGAATTCGAGCATCCGACTATCAAGGCCGGGCTTCTGTTCTTCAACGGTCTGCGCGAGGTCGACCTGCGCCTGCCCGGCTTCGGCCATCACATCGCCGCCCTGCTCGCAAGCCCGGCGAAGGCGCAGATGTCGCGCGGGGGAACTGCGGCGCTGGCGCGCGCGCTCGAGCGCGCCGTGCGTGAGAGCGGCGGCGACATCCGCCTGATGACCGAGCCCAGACGTATCCTGGTCGAAGACGGCCGCGCGGCCGGGATCGAGACCATGGACGGCGACATCATCCGCGCGCGGAAATTCGTCGTCTCCTCGCTCAACCCGCACCAGACCTTTCTCGACCTGCTCGATCCGGCCCTGCTTCCCGCCGCGGTGCGCGCGCAGGCCGAAGGCTTCAAATACAATCTGCTGGCCCCGCTCTTTGCGCTCAATCTCGCGCTCGTCGAGCCGCCGCAATACGTCGCCGCGCGCGAGCGGCCGGAACTGGCGCGCGCCTTCATGGTCATCCTCGGGCTCGATCACGTCGATCAGTTCGACGACATCGTGCGCCACCACGAGGCCGGCACCATTCCACCGACCGTGATGTGGGGCGCCTGCCCCACGCTGTTCGATCCGAGCCAGGCGCCGGCCGGCCGCCACACCGCCTTCATGTGGGAGAAGCTGCCCTACCGTCTCGGAGGCGACGCGGAAAACTGGGTCGGGGCGCGCGGGCAGCATGGCCGCGACATGCTCGCCTTATGGACGCATTATGCGCCCAATCTCGGGCACGCCGTCATCGACAGCTTCGTGCGCTCGCCGCGCGAGGTCGCGCTCAGCCTGCCCAATATGCGCGAAGCCGATCTGCTGATCGGGGCCTTCAGCCATGGCCAGGTCGGCTACAACCGTCCGTTCCCCGGCGCGGGCCATTACCGCACGGCGATCCAGGGCCTTTATCTGTGCGGATCGAGCAGCCATCCCGGCGGCAACGTCACCGGACTGCCGGGCTACAATGCCGCGCAGGTGATCATGCGCGACCTCGGGCTTGCGCCCGACTGGCTGCCCGAACCGATCGCCGCGCGCCTTGCGCGTTAAGGCTGTGCGGCAGCGCCGCCCCCGTCAGCTCTGATCCTTGAGCGCTGCATCGAGCAGCCGCCTGCATTCGACGAGTTCGAACAGCGTCCCCTGCAGCTTGCGCAGGTCCTCGCGCGACAGGTCGGCATTCGGCGCGGATGGTGGCGCGGCATGGGGCATAACATGGGGCATGGCCGGCTCCGGCCGCGTGGCGGCCATACGGCCCGGCTCGGCCGCCTCTTCGGCGTCCGCGCCCTGCACCAGCGCCTGCATGCGGTCGAACAGCCGGCCGCGCGGCTTTTTTTCTTCATCATGGAAATCGGAACCGTCGGCGGCCCGGTGCGGCGGCTGTTCGGCATCGGGCTGCCAGACATTCTCGACAAACTTGACACCCTGTTCCTTCAGGATGCGCTGCACGCCGCGGATCGTGTAACCCTCGCCATAAAGCAGGTGATGGATGCCGCGCAGCAATGCGACGTCGTCGGGCCGGTAATAGCGGCGGCCGCCCGCGCGTTTCATCGGCTTAATCTGCGAGAAGCGGCTCTCCCAGAAGCGCAGCACATGTTGCGGAACCTGGAGTTCGTCCGCGACTTCGCTGATCGTGCGAAATGCGTCCGGCGCCTTGTCCAAGCCGAGCTCTCCCTGAAAACGACACGTCAGCGACTATCGGCGGCCGGACTTAATCGTCGTCGCCCATGCTGTCATCAACGGAAACGCCATTGATGCGCTGCTTGAGAATGGCGGACGGTTTGAACACCATGACCCGTCGCGGCGAGATCGGAACTTCCTTGCCGGTCTTCGGATTGCGGCCGATCCGCTGTCCCTTCTTGCGCACGACGAACGAGCCGAACGAAGACAGCTTCACCGTTTCCCCGCGCTCAAGGCAATCGGTGATTTCCTTGAGCACGAGTTCGACCAGCGCGGCGGATTCCGTACGCGACAGCCCGACCTTCTGATAGACAGCCTCGCACAGGTCGGCACGAGTGACCGTTTTCGCCGCCATCGCCTTCAGCCCCTACTCGGCGATCCCACTGATTTTTCTAACGATATGGGCTTGAAAAAGACCGGTCAACCGATTTGATAATCACGATTTTTCCCGGTTCCTCCGGACGGTACCCGGAAACGGCGCGTCAATCTCGCCCGCATTCTCACATGCGCACCAGCGCCGCCCCCCAGGTGAAGCCGCCCCCCATCGCCTCCAGCATGACGAGATCGCCACGTTTAATGCGTCCGTCGGCCAGCCCCGCGCACAAAGCCAGCGGAATCGAGGCAGCGGAGGTGTTCCCATGCTTATCGACGGTGATGATGACCTTGTTGGCGTCGACCCCGAGCTTGTGTGCGGAGCCGTCGATGATGCGCTTGTTGGCCTGATGCGGGACGAACCAGTCGAGGTCCTTGGCGGTATAGCCGGTCGCCCGGAAGGCGTCCTCGACCACGTCGGTGATCATCGCCACCGCATGCCGGAAGACCTCCTTGCCCTCCATCCGCAGGTGGCCGACGGTCTGGGTCGAGGACGGACCGCCGTCGACATAGAGTTTGGTCTTGTGGCGGCCGTCCGAGCGCAGCCGCGTGATCAGTACGCCGCGATCGGTCCGCTCTCCCGGCTGCTCCTGCGCCTCCAGTACGACCGCGCCCGCGCCGTCGCCGAACAGCACGCAGGTCGTGCGGTCGGTCCAGTCGAGAATGCGCGAGAAGGTCTCCGCGCCGATCAGGAGCGCACGCTTGAAGTTGCCGGTCTGCAGCAGGCCGTCGGCGGTGGCGAGCCCATAGACGAAGCCCGAGCACACCGCCTGCAGATCGAAGGCCGCGCCGCCGGTGATGCCGAGGCCCGCCTGGATCGAGACGGCGGTCGCCGGAAACGTGTTGTCGGGTGTCGACGTCGCCAGGATGATCAGGTCGATGGTCTGCGGATCGACATTGGCATCGGCGAGAGCGGCCTGCGCGGCGCGCAATCCCAGTTCGGAAGTCACCTGTCCGGGTGCTGCAATATGGCGTTCGTGGATGCCGGTGCGCTGGACGATCCATTCGTCCGTGGTGTCGACCATCTTGGCGAGATCGGTATTGGTCAGGACGCGCTCGGGCAGATAGCAGCCCGCACCCAAAATCACGGAACGGATTTTCACGAAATCGCTCCTGCGGCCGGGCGCACGGCCGCTTCTTGGTCCTGGTGTACCAGCATTTGCGAAATCTTGGTCAGCAGTTCGTCGCGCACCATCTCGTATCCGATATCGACGGCGGCCGCGAACCCTTCGCTGTCGGTGCCACCATGGCTCTTGATCACAACGCCGTTGAGGCCAAGGAAGACGCCGCCGTTGGAGCGGCGCGGATCCATTTTTTCGGCGAGCGCGCGGAAGGCCCCGCGCGCGAACAGATAACCGATCCGCGCCATCAGCGAGCGCGACATGGCCGCCTTCAGATAGCCGCCGATCTGGCGCGCCGTGCCCTCGGCAGTCTTGAGCGCGATATTGCCGGCAAAGCCTTCCGTCACCACCACGTCGACCGTGCCCTTGCCGATATCGTCGCCCTCGACAAAGCCCGTATAATCGAGATGCGGCAGCGGGTTCTCGCGCAGCCACTGGCCGGCCGAACGCACCTCGTCGAGGCCCTTGACCTCCTCCACCCCGATATTGAGCAGCCCGACCGTCGGGCGGTCGATATGCAGCAGGATACGCGCCATCGCGCTGCCCATGAGCGCCATGTCGATCAGGTGCTGGGTGTCGGCCCCGATCGAGGCACCGAGATCGAGCACCACCGATTCCCCGCGCAGCGTCGGCCAGATCGCCGCGATCGCCGGCCGCTCGATCCGGGCCATGGTCTTGAGATGGATTTTCGCCATCGCCATCAGCGCACCGGTGTTGCCGGCGGAAACCGCCACGTCGGCCTCGTTGCGCTTCACCGCATCGATCGCAAGCCACATCGAGGACTTCCAGCGTCCGGAGCGCAGCGCCTGGCTCGGCTTGTCGTCCATGCGGATGGCGACGTCGGTATGCACGATCCGCGAGGCATTGCGCAGGTCCGGGTAGCCGGCGAGCAGCGGCTCGATCCGGGCGCGGTCGCCGACGATGATGAATTCGGCATGCGGACGGCTCCGGAGCGCTAGGGCAGCCCCGGGGATCACGACCGGGGGACCGTGGTCCCCGCCCATGGCGTCCAGTGCGATGCGAACCTTTGTCGGCATAAAACTACTGACGTTGCCTTTTCGGCGTAGGAAGGCGGACCGGCGGTGCCTCTGGCCCGGCGGGCCGCGACAATAACGGTTCAGAGCCTCAACACAACATCTACCGCAGCGCAGCGCGAGAGCCGGTCAGGATTTTTCGTCGGTTTTGCCCTTTTTCAGGGCCGCCAGGGCGGCAAACGGATGCGACGAAGGGTCTTCCGCGGTCTTGGGGACCTCAAAAACCACGCCTGCCTTGCGAGGATAGGGATCGATCCCAAGGAGGAAGAATTCCGCAGCTATAGCTCCGAGGTCGATCAGCCCTCCGGTCAGGAGCTCCGGTGGCTCCTCGCCGTCGAAAGGTACTTCGGCCGTGGTCGCGGCGCCGGCGCCCGGCTCCTGCGGCGAGAATACCAGATCGAACGCCTCGTGGACCTGTGCTTCGATGGGCTCGAGGCTCACGACACAGGTCTGCCCGATGCTGGCGACCACCTCGCCGGTCACGCGCACGGACTGGCCGGCCTGTCGCGTCAGATCGGCGCTCGCCTCAAGCCGGGTGATATCGCGCAGGCTGGCAGCCTGTGCCAGCCGCTGGCGTGTTGCCTCGTCAGCGACGACGTGGACGTGCAGGCCGCGCTCGGGAATGTCCTCCAGCGCGACGGTCTTGCTCCAGATCGAATGCGGGTCGGACATCGGACACGGCCCTGGCTGTCACTTCTTTTAATAAACGTTGGCCTGCTGCGTTGTGGTCTGCGCCGGGTGCGCATCGGCTGTCATCGCCGAGGGGTCCGGCCAGGCAATGATCCCGCCTGCGAAATTCTGCTGCCGGCCAAGGCTTTCCGCCGCCGCCCGGATATAGCGCGCAAGCCGTGCCGCACCGGCATCCGGCTCGCCGCCTTGTCCATAGATATTGCGCATCACCGCGGATTCCAGAGCGCGGTTTCCCGGTTCGGCGAGCGCGTCCCGATAGGCCGCGCGGCGGCCATAGAATGCACTCGCGAATTTCTGCATCTCTTTAGGCACCTGCAGGTCGCCCGTCCCCTGCTCGCGGACATGGCCGTCGAGTTCCGTACAGAAAAGGTCGAACGCCTTCTGCCCGGCCGTACGCAAGGCGTCGTCGCCGGCCTCGCTGCGGTCAAGGAAAAGCGACAGATGCAGCACGATCATATCGAAACGGCCATTAACCGTGTCGGGAACGGCGTAATGTTTATAGAATACCGCGTTGCGCGCCTGTGCCACGATAGCGCCATAGAGCGCCCGGATGGTCTGCGCCTGCCGGCGGTTCGTGAACAGGTGCCAGATCATGAACGCTCGCAACCTCCGATCCCGCAGCATTCGCGGCCGGCGTCGGGATCAGGTTTGGCAGGAAACTCCAATGCCCGCAATGGCTTCCGGGCGGATCTTTTGCTAATGAACGGATGCGACGCTCGGGTGTCCGGCATCGGGCCGACACAACGGCAGGGACGGGAATGAATTTCGCCGAAACGACCGCTCTCGGACATTGCGAACGTCCGCGCGCCGCCCGGCGCGTGATGTTCGCCGCGGCGATCGTGCTGTTGCTCGCCGGCTGCGAGCAGGTTTACCAGCGCGGCTATGTGCTGCCCGAAGGTGCGCTCGAACAGGTGCCCGTCGGCTCGACGCAGGAGCAGGTGCTCGTCGTTCTCGGCACGCCGTCGACGGTCGCCACTGTCAGCGGCGAGGTCTTCTATTACATCTCCCAGCGCGGCAGCCGCCCGGTCGCCTTCATGCCGCAGAAAGTGACCGACCAGCGCGTGATCGCGGTCTATTTCGACAAGGACCGCCGCGTCCAGCGGCTCGCCGATTACGGCATGAAGGACGGCAAGGTGTTCGACTTCGTAAGCCGCACCACGCCGGCCGGCGGCAAGGAACTCTCCTACCTCACCTATCTGATGAAGATCATCGGCGCCGATTGACGTCGTTCAGTCGATGCATGCCCGCCGTCGCCAGGGCGCGGCGAATTCGTCAGTATTGAGCAAAAGAAAACCCCGCGGCTCGCGCCGCGGGGTTCTTTATTTCGGTCTTCAGGGCCGGATCAGTGCGCGAGGATCGCGAGCAGCAACAACGCAACGATGTTGGTGATCTTGATCATCGGGTTGACCGCCGGGCCGGCCGTATCCTTGTACGGATCGCCGACCGTATCGCCGGTCACCGCGGCCTTGTGAGCTTCGGAGCCCTTGCCACCGTAATGGCCGTCCTCGATGTACTTCTTGGCGTTATCCCAGGCGCCGCCGCCCGAGGTCATCGAGATCGCAACGAACAGACCGGTCACGATCACGCCGAGCAGCATCGCGCCGACCGCCGAGAAACCGGCCGACTTGCCGGCCGCGCCGCCGCCCGCGATGAAGTAGATCGCGAAATAGACGACGATCGGCGACAGCACCGGCAGCAGCGACGGCACGATCATTTCCTTGATCGCGGCACGCGTGAGCAGGTCAACGGCGCGGCCGTAATCGGGCTTGTCCTTGCCCTTCATGATGCCGGGCTTCTCGCGGAACTGCCGGCGGACTTCCTCGACGATCGAGGAGGCCGCACGACCGACCGCGGTCATACCCATCGCGCCAAACAGATACGGCAGAAGGCCGCCGAACAGCAGGCCGACCACGACGTACGGATTGTTCAGCGAGAAGTCGAGCGTGAGGCCCTGATAATAGGGATACTGGGCCGCGTTCTTGATGAAGAACTGCAGGTCCTGGTTATAGGCCGCAAACAGCACCAGCGCGCCGAGGCCCGCCGAGCCGATGGCATAGCCCTTGGTCACCGCCTTGGTGGTGTTGCCGACGGCGTCGAGCGCGTCGGTCGACTTGCGCACTTCCTTCGGAAGCCCCGCCATTTCGGCAATGCCGCCGGCATTGTCGGTGACCGGGCCGAAGGCGTCGAGCGCGACCACCATGCCGGCCAGCGCCAGCATCGTCGTCACCGCGACGGCGATGCCGAACAGGCCGGCGATGCCGTAGGTAATGAGGATGCCGGCGATGATGACGATGGTCGGCAGCGCCGTCGATTCCAACGATACCGCAAGGCCCTGGATGATGTTGGTGCCGTGACCGGTCACCGACGCCTGGGCGATCGACTTCACCGGCCGGAAGTTCGTGCCGGTATAGTATTCGGTGATCCACACGATCAGTCCGGTGACCGCGAGGCCGACGACGCCGCAGATGAACAGCGACATGCCGGTATAGCTCGCACCCGGGATCGGACCGAAGCCGATGAGCTGGTGGGTGACGAACGCGACGCCGGCAAGCGACAGCACGCCGGTCGCGATCAGGCCCTTGTAGAGTGCGCCCATGATCGACTGGCTGGCACCGAGCTTGACGAAGAAGGTACCGACGATCGAGGTGATGATGCAGACCGCGCCGATGGCGAGCGGATAGATCATCATCGTGCCGAGCACCGGCTGGCCGGCAAAGAAGATCGCCGCCAGCACCATGGTGGCGACCGCGGTCACCGCATAGGTCTCGAACAGGTCGGCGGCCATGCCGGCGCAGTCGCCGACATTGTCGCCGACATTGTCCGCGATGGTCGCGGGGTTGCGCGGATCGTCCTCCGGGATGCCGGCTTCCACCTTGCCGACGAGATCGCCGCCGACATCGGCGCCCTTGGTGAAGATGCCGCCGCCCAGTCGCGCGAAGATCGAGATCAGCGAGGCACCGAAGCCGAGCGCGACGAGAGAGTCCACCACGACGCGGCTGTTGGGCGCGAGCGCCAGCGGTCCGGTCAGCACATAATAGTAGACCGCAACGCCGAGCAGCGCGAGACCGGCGACCAGCATGCCGGTGATGGCGCCGGCCTTGAAGGCAAGCTCGAGCCCGCCCGCCAGCGACTTGATCGCGGCCTGCGCGGTGCGCACGTTGGCGCGCACGGAGATGTTCATGCCGATGAAGCCGGCGGCGCCCGACAGCACCGCGCCGATCGCAAAGCCGACCGCGACGAGCCAGCCGAGCAGCAGGCCGACGACGACGAAAATCACGACGCCTACGATGCCGATGGTCGTGTACTGGCGCTTGAGATAGGCCTGCGCGCCCTCGCGCACGGCGCCGGCGATCTCCTGCATTTTCTTGGAGCCGGCATCGGCCTGCATCACGGACCAGGTGGCCCATGCGCCATACACCACAGCCAGCAGACCGCAGGCGATGATCACCCACAAAGCTGTCATAGAAAAAACCCCAATTGATCCTGAGAATACGCGGACAGGCGCACCCTGCCCGGCTTTGCGCTTATCGACGGGCCGGCCGCGCGTAACGCCTCCGCCCGGCCCGAAAGCGCGCGGACATTGCCAAAAAGGCCCGCGCGACGCAACGCCGGAAATGACCTGTTTTTGTTGATGTTTCGGGTATGGCGGCCGGCGTCCGGAACGCCGCGCGGCCCGACTCAGACCGCCCGGCGGCGTTCGCGCAACGCAAGCCAGAGCAAGAGCGCCCCCGCCGCCAGCACGATCGGGAAGACTACTTCGTTGACCGCCGCCCAGCCGAACCAGACCAGGATGTTGCCGGAGGCGAACGAGCCCACCGCCATCGAGCCGAAGACCAGGAAATCGTTGAACGACTGCACGCGGGTCCGTTCGTGCGGGCGGTGGCACTGGGTCACCATGGCAGTCGCGCCGATGAAGCCGAAATTCCAGCCCACCCCGAGCAGCACGAGCCCGATCCAGAAATGCCAGACCGTGATCCCGGCGATGCTCACCGCTGCGCTCACCAGGATCAGAGCGAAACCGGCCGCGATCACGCGCTCGACGCCGTAGCGCATGATCAGGCCGCCGGTGAAAAAGCTCGGCGCGTACATGCCGATGACATGCCATTGCAGGCCGAGCGTGGCGTCCGTCACCGAATGGTTGCACTCGACCATGGCGAGCGGGGCCGCCGTCATTACCATGTTCATCATGGCGTAGCTTGCGATCCCGCACACCACCGCCACAAAGAAGCGCGGCTGACGCAGGATCTCGATCAGGCTGCGCCCGCTTTCACCTTCGGCCAGTTTGGGCGTGCGCGGAATACGCAGAAATCCAAGCACGAGCGTGGCCACGACCGCGACCGCCGCCTGCGCCAGATAGCTCGCCGCGAACAGGAAGGGTTGCCACATGTCCTTGGTCAGAATAATGAGCTGCGGGCCCACCACCCCCGCGAACACCCCGCCGATCAGCACCCATGAGATCGCCTTCGGCCGGAATTTGTCGCTTGCGGTATCGGCGGCAGCGAAGCGATAGCCCTGATGGCCGGCGGCATAGAGGCCGCAGCAGAAGGCGCCAGTACAGAATACGCCAAACGACCCCAGCACCACACCGAGGCAGCACAGCAGGCCCGTGGCAACGCCGGCGATGGTCGCAAGCTGAAAGGCGGTCCGACGGCCGAACCTGCGAGCCAGCATGCCCATCGGCAGGGTGCCGAACCACATGCCGATCACATAGGTCGTCACCGGCAGCGTGGCGAGCGAGCGATCCGGCGCCAGCATGGCACCGACGATGCCGCCGGTCGCCAGCATGACCGCGGTGTTGGCACCCGCCAGCGCCTGCGTGACCGCGAGCACGAGCGCGTTGCGGCGCGCAAGGCGGTCGCCGGCCTCTTCGGTCAGGGGCAAAGCGCTGGATGACATCATGTCGGATGGTTTCCCGGCCGGCGTCTTGATAGCGCGGGACGAGACGTGCGGCCAGCCACAGCGCCACAGGGCAGGACTGCCGCAGACACAGAACGGGCCCGCACCGGGATCGTCAGAAATGGCTGAACGATCCGCGAACGAAAGCCATCGCTCGACCCTGCCCATCGATAAAACGCGGCTCCTCGTTGCCGGCAACGATCCGCCCGATCACGGTCGCCGGAATCCCGACGCGTTCGGCCTGCATACGAAACGAGTCCACCCGATCTGACGCCATGACGCAGATCAACTCATAATCGTCGCCGCCGGTCAGCGCGGTCGTCAGCATCCCGGCATCGGCTTCGACCGCCCGGCGGCCCGCCTCCGACAGCGGGATGCGCGCGACGTCGATATCGGCCGATACGCCTGACACCCGGCAGAGCTTGGCGAGATCGCCCACAAGACCGTCCGAGATATCCATCGCGGCGTGCGCATGCGCGCGCAGGATGTCGGCGAGCGAAACGCGCGGCTGCGGCAGGAGATAGCGGTCGAGCAGGAAGGCGCACTGCGCCTCGGTGAGCGCCCATTGCCGCGCCAGCCCTTCCTCCTTGCGAAGCACGAGGCCGAGCGCGGCGTCGCCGATCGTTCCGGTCACCAGCACCGCGTCGCCCGCGCGCGCGCCCGCGCGCTGCACCATCTCGCCGTGCGGCACCCAGCCGACCATGAAGACCGCGACCGTCGCCGGCCCCGGGGTGCGGTCGGTGTCGCCGCCCATCAGCGCGCACCCGAACGCTTCCGCATCCGCCCGCAGCCCGTCGGTGAAGCTTTGCAGCCACGCCTCGTCGATATCGCCGGGAAAGGCCGCGGAGACGAGGAAGGCGGCGGGTTTCGCGCCCTTGGCGGCGAGATCCGACAGGTTCACCCGCAGCGCCCGGCGCGCGAGCGCCGATGGCGGATCGTCGGGGAATGTGTGGATGCCTGCCACCACCGCATCGGTCTTGAGAACGAGATCGTGCCCGGCAGGCGGAACGAGGAAGGCCGCGTCGTCGCGCAGACCGAGCGCGCCCGGATGCGTCGCGAGCGGCCGGAAGAAACGCGCGATCAGTCTGTCCTCTGCGCTTTCCATCCCGCTATCCGGCCGGGCGCGCGAATTCCTCGGCCCGCAATTTGCGGGCGAGCGCATCCAGCACGCCGTTGACGAGCCCGGTTTCGTCCTTGTCGACGAAGGCGTGCGCGATATCGACATATTCGGAGACCACGACGCGCGCGGGAATGTCGCGCTTGCGGTCGAGTTCGAAGGCGCCGGCGCGCAGGATGGCGCGCAGCAGGGCCTCGATGCGCTTGAGCGGCCAGCCTTCACTCAGCGCCTGATCGATCATCGGATCGAGCCGGCGCTGGTCAGCGAGCACGCCGCGCACGACGTCGCGGAAGAACGCGGATTCGGCCGGCAGATATTTCGAACCTTCGATCTCCCCGCCGAGCCAGTGCGCATCGAACTGGGCGAGTATCTCGTTGAGCGTCGTGCCGGCAATGTCCATCTGGTAGAGCGCCTGCACGGCGGCGAGCCGGGCCGCCCCGCGCCGGGTCGCCTTGCGTTCGGGTGATTGTGCTCCCGCGCTCATGCCCGCTCCGCGGCCAGGCGGCGCTTGAACCGCAGCATGACGAGCGCCGCGCGCACAGCCTCTCCACCCTTGTCGCCCTCGTCGGCCCTGGCACGCACCCAGGCTTGCGACTCGGTGTCGACGGTGAGGATGCCGTTGCCGAGCGGCAGCGCGTGGTGGACCGCGATATCCATGAGCCCGCGCGCGGACTGTTCCGACACGATTTCGAAATGGAGCGTGTCGCCGCGGATGACGCACCCCAGCGCGACGACGCCGTCATAGACGCGTCCGCCATGCGCGCGGGCATCGAGCGCAATCGCGACCGCGCCGGGTATTTCCAGCGCACCGGGCACGGTGATCACGTCGTAGGCCGCGCCCGCGCGCTTGAGCGCGGCCGTTGCGCCGGCCAGCAGGGCATCGGCAATGTCTTCGTAGTAGCGCGCCTCCACGATGAGAATGCGCGCTCCGGGCAGGTCGCCCTCCTCGTCCTTGTTTTGTCGCGGTCCTGCCATGGCGGCTCCAGTCTGCGGTGGGATGTAGCGCGCCTGAGCCGGGAAGGACAGACCCCCGCCGGAATACCCGCCCGGCTAGAGCGTTTTCGAGCGAAGCGGGTTACCGGTTCGCGTGAAGAAAACGCGTCAAAACAAAAAGCTGGAGCCCCTGCTTTGATTCTATCAAAGCAGGAAAGGCTCTAGCGGGTCTCCAGGAGGCGCGCGGCATAGCGCGCCATGAGATCGGCTTCGAGATTGAGCAGCGAACCGGCCTGCACTCCGCCGAGGGTGGTGACGGAAAGCGTGTGGGGAATGATCAGCACGGAAAAGCGTTCGCCCTCGACCGTATTCACCGTGAGCGATACCCCGTCGAGCGCGACGGAGCCTTTGGTGGCGATGAAGCGCGACAATGCCGCCGGCGCTTCCAGATCGAGCCGCATCTGGCCGTCCAGATCGGTCCGCGCCGCCACTTTGGCGAGCCCGTCAACATGGCCGCTGACGATGTGGCCGCCGAGTTCATCGCCGGCCCGCAGCGAGCGTTCGAGATTGATGCGCGTACCCGCCTGCCACTCCCCGGCCGTCGTCAGGCGCAGCGTCTCGGACGCGGCATCGACGCTGAACACGGTACGCCCGCCGTCGCGGGCGAGATCGACCACCGTCAGGCAGACCCCGGAACAGGCGATCGAGGCGCCGAGCGCGATCGAGTCCGCCTCATAGCGGCACGCGATGGAAAGGCGATTAAGACCGTCGCCGCGTGCCGTCACCGCCGTCACTTCGCCAATGTCGGTCACGATTCCGGTAAACATGTCAGTCCGATCCATAGATTGTCACGCGGTCGGCGCCGAGCGTGGCCGTTTCGCGCTCGCTCAATCCACCCTGCGCAAGCGCGGCGTCAAGGGTGAGGCCGTCGAACGGGGCGATGCCGTCCGCCCCGATGGCGGCCTGTCCACGCAGCAGCACGAACTCGTCAACCATCGCCGCTTTAACCGCGGCGGTTGCGACGGTCGGGCCGCCCTCGATCAGAAGGCGCGTGATCCCGCGCGCGGCAAGTTCGCGTAGCACCGCCGGCAAGGCCGGCGGCGTGCCGTCATTTTCTTCGATACGGACGATGTCGACGCCCTCGGCCGCAAGCGCCTGCGCGCGCTCCTGCGGGGCATGCGCTCCGGCAAAGACGGATACCGGCGTCTCGCGGGCGGTCCGGACCAGACGGCTCGACAACGGCAGCCGCAGGTCCGTGTCGAGGACAACGCGGACCGGCGAGGATTTCTCGAGGCCCGGCAGCCGGCAGGTCAGGAGCGGATCGTCGGCAAGCACCGTGCCGATACCGATCAGAATCGCATCATGCCGGGCACGCATCAGGTGGACGTAAGCGTTGGCGGCGTCGGCGGTGATGGCAACGCGCGTGCGTCCCGCGCCCGCTACCTTGCCGTCGGCCGAGACCGCGAGCTTGAGCGTCACATGCGGGCGGCCGTCGCGCACGCGATGAATATGGCCGGAATGATCGCGCAGCGCCTCGCGCGCGCACAGTCCGACATCAACACTGATGCCGGCGGCGCGCAGGCGCGCATGGCCCTCTCCCGCCACTTTCGGATTGGGATCCTCAATGGCGGTCACCACACGCGCGAGCCCCGCCGCGATGATGGCGTCCACGCAAGGCGGAGTCTTGCCGTAATGCGAGCATGGCTCAAGCGTCGCAAACAGCGTGCCGCCGCGCGCGTCTGCCCCCGCGCGCCGGATCGCCTCGGTCTCGGCATGCGGCCGCCCGCCCGGCTGCGTCCAGCCGCGGCCGCATACGACGCCGTCCCGCACGATGACCGCGCCGACGGCCGGATTGGGCCAGGTATTGCCGAGACCGCGTCGGCCGAGCGCCAGCGCCACCCGCATGAAACGCTCATCCCCGGTCTGGAAGGATGCCGCGGCCACGGTGCGTGTCACTTGCGCGGCGTGGGAGCGGCCTCTTCACCCGACAGTTCATCGAGCGCCGCCTGAAAGTCCTTCGGCTCGCGGAAATTCCGGTAGACGGACGCAAAGCGCACGTAAGCCACGTCGTCGAGCGCGCGCAGGTGCTCCATCACCGTCTCGCCGATCGTCTCGGACGTGATCTCGCTCTCGCCGAGATTTTCCAGCTCACGCACGATTTTTGAGACGAGCTGCTCGACGCGCTCGGGATCGACGTCGCGCTTGCGCAACGCGATCTGCACCGAGCGCATGAGCTTGTCGCGGTCGAACGGCACGCGCCGGCCGTTGCGCTTGATCACGGTCAGCTCCCGCAACTGCACGCGCTCGAACGTGGTGAAGCGGAAATTGCAGGAAAGGCACACGCGCCGGCGCCGGATGGCGGCCGAATCCTCGGTCGGCCGCGAATCCTTCACCTGCGTATCCAGGCTGCCGCAGCTCGGACAGCGCATCGTCCGCCCTCACGCCTGATAGATCGGAAAGCGTGCCAGCAATGTCTTGACCCGGTCGCGCACGGCGGCCTCCGTCAGCGGGTCCGCTTCCACGCCGCGCTGCGAGAGCACGTCGAGCAGATCGGCGATCATCTCGCCGACCTGGCGGAATTCGGCGATCCCGAAGCCGCGCGTCGTGCCGGCCGGCGAACCGAGCCGGATGCCCGACGTGACGGTCGGCTTTTCGGGGTCGAAGGGAATGCCGTTCTTGTTGCAGGTGATATGGGCGCGGCCGAGCGCGGATTCGGAAACCTTGCCGGTCAGGCTCTTCGGGCGCAGGTCGACCAGCATCAGGTGCGTGTCGGTCCCGCCCGATACGATGTCGAAGCCGCGCGACTTCAGCGTCTCGGCGAGCGCCTTGGCATTCTCCACGACGTTGCGCGCATAGGTCTTGAACGAGGGCCGCAACGCTTCCCCGAACGCCACCGCCTTCGCCGCGATGACGTGCATGAGCGGACCGCCCTGCAGGCCCGGAAACACTGCCGTATTGATCTTCTTGGCCAGTTCCTCGTCGTTGGTCAGGATCACGCCGCCGCGCGGGCCGCGCAGCGTCTTGTGTGTCGTGGTGGTCACGACATGGGCATGCGGGAATGGCGAGGGGTGCGCACCGCCCGCGACCAGGCCGGCAAAATGCGCCATATCGACGAACAGTTTGGCCCCGACCTCGTCGGCGATCTCGCGGAAGCGGCGGAAGTCGATGATGCGGGGATAGGCCGAGCCGCCGGCGATGATCACCTTCGGACGATGCTCGCGGGCGAGATTCGCCACTTCTGCGAGGTCGATCTGGTGGTCGTCGCGCCGCACGTTATAGGGCACCGCGTTGAACCACTTTCCCGACATGTTGATTTTCATGCCGTGGGTCAGATGCCCGCCGGCGGTCAGATTGAGGCCGAGAAATGTGTCGCCGGGATCCATAAGCGCCATGAAAACAGCGGTATTGGCGGAGGCACCGGAGTGCGGCTGCACGTTGGCGAAGCCGCAGCCGAACAATCGGGTGACGCGGTCGATCGCGAGCTGCTCGGCGATATCGACGAACTGGCAGCCGCCGTAATAGCGCTTGCCCGGATAACCCTCGGCATACTTGTTGGTCAAGACCGAGCCCTGCGCCTCCAGAACCGCCCGGCTGACGATGTTTTCCGACGCAATCAGCTCGATCTCGTCGCGCTGGCGACCGAGCTCCTGGCCGATCGCGGCGGCGATTTCCGGATCGGATTGCGCCAGCGTGGCGCTGAACAGGTCGTCCGCCTGCGGGCGGGATTGGCGATCGGGGACTGGCATCGAACGACTCCTGAATAGGTCCCGCGACGGGACCAAACCGCATCTGCAGCGCCGGGACGGGATGGCGGCCGATAGCATATCTGCCGTCGTGCGCCAAGGCTTGGCGACAAGATTTGGCGACCGACAATCGGATGCGCCCCACATCTAGCGATTTTCAGATGGGTTCGCAGGGCGGCCGCCTATCGATGCCGCGGCCGCCCTAGCCTGCCCCCAGCGCCGCGAGCCGGGCCTTCAGCTTCGAAAGCGCAAGCCGCTGCAGGTCGGATTGGGCGGCACTGGCCGGGCCCATGACCGTGATTTCCGTTCCGGTCGCGACATCGATCGCCGCCACCCGTACCACCGCGCCGATCGCCCGGTATTCGAATAGCACTTCGCGTCCATCGGTGCCGCCCGCCCCCATGGCTCAACCCCGGTTGACCGGCGCATAGGCGGTGCCGACGCCGTCGCGGCTGTAAATATCCTCGCGAAACTGCGCCACGCCGTCGGCGCCGACCCAGGCCGTGACATAGACCCAGTAGATCGGCACCGGGCGGGCGATCCGCGCGTCGCGGCGATCCCCGTTCTGGATCACCCGGTCGATCTCCGCGCGCGGCCATTCGGACGATTCCGCGAGCAGCCAATAGACAAGCGCACGCACGTCCTGCACGCGGACACAGCCGGAGGAATGGAAGCGGAAGTCGTCTCCGAACAGGTTCTTGTACGGCGTGTCGTGCATGTACACGCCATGCGCGGAGGGGAAATTGATGCGGATCGAGCCGAGCGAGTTGAAATCGCCCGGATCCTGCTTGAAGCGGTAATTGGCCGCTTCCGAGGAGAACCAGTTGATCTGCGCCGGCGACAATTCATAGCCGCGCGCATCGATGATGCGGATGCGGTTCTTGGTCAGATAATCGGGCTCCGCCTGCATGCGCGGAATGAGATCGCGCCGCACGATCGACAGCGGCACCGTCCAGAACGGATTGAAATTGATTTCGACGATGCGGCTGTGGATGTCCGGCGACGGCCGGTCCGGCTTGCCGACCACGGCGCTGTGGCGCGAAACGGTCGCGCCGTTCTCCACCGCCTCGATCTGCGCCGCCGGGATGTTGCACATCACATAGCGCGCGCCGAGCGCCCCGCTCATGCTGCGCAGACGCACGAGATTGATCCGCAATTGTTGCAGCCGCAGGGCGGCGGTGAGATTGAGCGCGGCCAGCGTCTTGTCGCGCACGAGGCCGTCCGGAGTCAGGCCGTTGCGCACCTGGAAGCGCAAGAGCGCCGCCTCGACCTCGTGATCGAATGTCGATCCGTCGACAAGGCCCGGATCAAGATCGCCCTCCATCGTCAGGCGATGGCGCAGCGCCACCACCACGCCATGCCGCGCGCCGCGCTGCAGCCGCTCGACCGCGGGGATCATGGGCCAGCCGCCGCGCGCCGCAACGCTTTCGTAATAGGCGATTGCCCGCTCGGTATTGTCGAGCGTCTGCTGCGACAGCATCGGCGTGCCCGGTATAGCCGCGTGGACCGGCTCGCGGGAGGCGATCTGTGGCCGATGCGTTTGTGCAAATACCGGCGATGCCGCGAACGGACCGGTCATCGCCGCAAGCGCGCTATCGCGCAGACCGCGGAGCACGCCGCGCCTGCCAATCGGTGACGCGACCAATCGAGCCGTTCCGTCCATGTCCCGCCCCTCCGCGAAACGGACACACGAATCCGCTCCCGGAGTCCCGTTACCGGACGAGGCCACCCCGCCTCGCTGCCGGATGCACCCGTTATTTGCGTAGATTTCTTAAGTGATTCTGACCGTGACGGCGAATAGATCGCCATTGAGGCCTCCGACCGCCCGTTCGGGGACGAGGTCGGGCGCCAGTTCGGCGAGCGGCAGAAGCGTCGGCGCCGGACGGCCGAACGGGATCACTGTGTCATGGGCGTCGACCAGCCGGTTACGGCCCGCCTGCTTGGCCCGATAAAGACGGCCGTCGGCGCGCTGGAGCAGCTCCGGCCAGTCCCGCAGGGCGTCCGTATCAGCTTCCGCCAGTCCGACGCTGACAGTCTGGCGGCTGCTATCCGGCCGATCGGCGAGGCCTGCATGGCAGATTTCGGTCATCACGGCCGCGGCCGAGGCGGCATCGGTCTCCGGCAGCAGAACGACGAATTCCTCCCCGCCCCAGCGGATGAGCGCGTCGCCCGACCGCAGGCGTCGCCGCAGGGCCGAAGCCACGTCCCGCAACACGCCGTCGCCGGCGTCATGGCCGTAGCGGTCATTGACCTGCTTGAACAGGTCGAGGTCGAGCAGCGCGATCGCGAGCGGCCGGCGCGTGCGCCGCGCCTGCGCGAACTCGATCGTCATCAGTTCGATGCCGACGCGGCGTACCAATGCGCCGGTCAACTGGTCGATCGCGGAATTGGCGTGCAGGTCGACGAGCAGCTTCAACTGGCTCACCGAGCACACGATCGTCGTGAGCATCACGCCGGCCATCAGGCCGATCACCGCGACGATCTGAATCCAGATCCCGCCGCCGGTCTCATGGCTGGCAATAAAGATGACCGCGAGCAACGGCACGCAGGACAGCGCCATTGCCTCCAGCAGGGTCAGCGGAAAAATCGCAATGCCGGCCGCGAGCGCGATCGGCATCAGCAGATATTGCGCATGGCCGATCTGGTTCAGGTCGTTGTTGCCGGTCATCGAAAAGGCGGCGTGCACGTAGGCGAAGAAGACGACGCCGGTGGCGACCGTCAGTCCGATGGCGCGGATACCCTGTTGCGGGTCGTAGCAATCGATCCGCAGACCCGCGATGGCAAGGAACGCGACAAAGACCGCACTGCGGCCGAGAACGATCAGGCCGAACAGATTGGTGTCGCCGCCGATCAGCACGAAATCGACCGGGATCCAGGCGAGCGTCACGACCGCGAGGAAAATTGCCGCCGCCCCCAGCCGCTCCGACACGAACTGCATGCGCCGGTGCGCCAGCAGCACGTCGTGCCAGCGCGACGAGACGAGCGTCTGCGGAAGCGACAGGGTTCCCAGAAGTGCGCGGAAATGGGTGACGAGCGCCGACCACGAAGCGGCCTGCGCGCACCAGTTCGCCGAGGCGTCACCGTCGGAGGGCGCGGGCATTCGCGTTCTGCCCGCGGCGTTCCGTGCCGCGGCACGCTCCACAACCCCCATCCCGACGTCCCCTGCTTCGTAATGTTGGTAGCGCGACCGGAGCCCGGCACGCGCGCGTCAGAGGCGATAGAGGATCTGGTCCGTCCAGAAGCGTTCGAGCCGGTGCAGCGACTTGTTCAGCGTCGAGAACTCGTCCGGGCTGATGCCGCCGACCTGTTCGACCGTGCGAACGTGCTTCTGATAGAGAGTCTCGACGATGTCGCGCACCTCGCGACCCTTTTCGGTCAGCTTGATGCGAACCGAGCGCCGGTCGACCCGCGAACGCTGGTGATCGAGGAAACCCATCTCGACGAGTTTCTTGAGATTGTAGGAGACGTTCGAGCCGAGATAGTAGCCGCGCGTGCGCAGTTCGCCGGCGGTGAGTTCCTTGTCGCCGATATTGTAGAGCAGCAGCGCCTGAACCGAGTTGATGTCCGCGCGGCCACGGCGATCGAATTCGTCCTTGATCACATCAAGCAGGCGGCGATGCAGACGCTCGACCAAAGTCAGCGCTTCGAGATAAAGCGGCCGGACAAGCTCGTGACGCTGCGCGCTCTGCGAGGCAACGGGCTCGACCGTCTTGGCAACGGCTTTCATGATGACGCCTTTCAGTTCTTTTTTTCGCGGACGAGACCCTGTTATTCCCGTCCAGAGCGCCACCGTAGAGCTTACGGTTGAAGATCGGCTTAAAACACAGAATAAAGATTAGGTTTATTCGCGATAGTGAATCCTTCGATGACATTCAAATGCGGACGGGTTTCGTCAGATTCCGTTCACCATTAGCGCGGCGAACTGCGCAGGAAACGGATGATTCCGGAGAAATCGCGTCCGGCTTCGCCGCTGTCGACGAAACGCTGGTAAATTGATCCCGCCTCCGCACCGAGCGGCGTGCTGGCGCCCGCGCTCCCGGCTGCTTCCTGTGCAAGACGGAGGTCCTTGAGCATCATCGCGGCGGTGAAGCCCGCCTGATAGTCGCGATTGGCCGGCGATGTCGGCACCGGTCCCGGCACCGGGCAATAGGTGGTCATCGACCAGCACTGGCCGGAGGACTTCGAGGAAATATCGAACAGCTTCTGTGCGTCAAGGCCGAGCTTCTCGGCAAGAACGAACGCTTCGCTCACCGCGATCATCGACACGCCGAGGATCATGTTGTTGCAGATTTTCGCGGCCTGCCCGTTGCCGGCGCCGCCGGCATGGACAATGGTCTTGCCCATCGCTTCCAGAAACGGCTTCGCCTTGGTGAATGCGTCATCCGTGCCGCCGACCATGAAGGTGAGCGTGCCCGCCTGCGCGCCGCCGACGCCGCCGGAGACCGGCGCGTCCACCATCAATAGCCCCTTCTCGTGCGCCGCCTTCGCCACCGCGCGTGCGCTCTCGACGTCGATGGTCGATGAATCGATCAGCACGGCGCCGACTTTGGCATGCGCCACGATGCCCGCCGCTCCGAGATAGACCTCCCGCACCTCCTTGCCGGACGGCAGCATCGTGACGATGATGTCGGAACGGCGCGCGAGATCGGCGACATCGGCTGCCGCATCCCCGCCCGCGTCCTTGACCTTGCCGACGGCGGCCGCGCTGACGTCGAGCCCGATCACGCGATGGCCGGCCTTGATCAGATTCTGGGCCATCGGCAAGCCCATATTCCCCAACCCGATGAATCCAACCGACGCCATGATCTCCTCCCCGTTCCCGCGGTGCCGCGGATTATTGAATTGCCTCAGTGCGGATGTTCGCGCGCCGACTGAAGCGCAAGCGCAAGATAAGCGGCCAGCAGCCCGATCTCGAACAGCACGACGACCCAGCGGCCGCCATAAATCTGCGGAAAGAACACCTCTACCGCCGCCATCGATACCGCCGCCGTCAGCCAGACGACCGCGCCCCACACCGCGGCGAGCCACAACCCGACCGCGGCAACGAGATCGATCACCGCGAAATAGACCGTCGCCGTCTGCCACGGCAGCGTATGGAAGGTGAAATTGTTCTCCGGCCCGTCGCCAATGCCGAGCACGATCGCCCAGTGGAACAATCCCTTGAGCATCGACAGCACCGCCATCGCGCGCAGGAACAAGACGAGGCGCCAGGTCCACGCGCCCTCCGGCTTCGCCCGCGCCCCGGCTTTCTGGGGCTGCAGCGTGCGGATCGGTTCGCTGTCGTCGGCGCTGCTCATGACAGTCTCAACTCTTCGGTTCCAAGCGGCTCGAAATGACGCATGACCTCGCTGCGGCTCACCGCTTCGAGCCGTGCGGGCCGCCATTTCGGAGCATTGTCCTTGTCGACGATGACCGCGCGAATGCCCTCATAGAGATCGTGCCCGTACAGCACCCGCGACACAATCCGGAATTCAAGCGCCATGCAGTCCTCGAAGGAAAGGGCCATCCCGCGCCGCATCTGTTCGAGCGCAATCTTGAGACTGGTCGGGGATTTCGATGTCATCGTGGCAGCGGTCTCGCCGGCCCATTGCGCGTCGCCAGTGCCGGATTTCGCTTCCTTTTCGAGGGCAGCAAGAATGCTCTCGACGTCCGCGCCCGAAAAGATACGGTCGATGGCGCGCCGGCGCGGCATGGTTTCGCCCGCGCCCGGGACCGCGCTGAAGCCGGCAAGCACCGCATTGACGGGTACGGGTTCGCACAAGGCATCGAACAGTTCGGCAAAACGGGCCGACTTCACGTGATGCGTCGCCGTCCCCGCCAGCACGCCGTCCGAGGTCTTCAGCCGGCTGCCGGTCAGCGCGAGATAGGTCCCGATTTCGCCGGGCAGGCGCGGCAAGGCCCAGGTCGCCCCGACATCGGGGAAGAAGCCTATCCCGACCTCAGGCATCGCGAACTGATAGCCGTCGCCGGCAATGCGGTGGCTGCCATGGATCGATATGCCGACGCCCCCGCCCATGACGATCCCGTCGATCAGCGCAACGTACGGCTTCGGAAAGCGCTTGATCGCCGTATTGAGCGCGTACTCGACGCGGAAAAACTGCAGGGCTTCCGCCTGGCGGCCCGCCTTTCCCTGCTCGTAGAGCGCGCGGATGTCGCCGCCCGCCGAGAAGGCGCGAGCGCCGCTCGTCTTCACGATCACGCGGGTAACCGCAGCGTCGTCGCGCCAGGATGCAAGCTGCGTGGCGAGCGCTCCCACCATGGCATGCGTCACCGCATTGAGCGCCTGCGGGCGGTTCAGTGTCACGACGCCGGCCGCGCCGCGGCGTTCGAACGCGATATCGACCGAGGGCACGTCCATCTAGTTCCCCAGCAGGTCGCGGCTCACGATGAGGCGCATCACCTCATTGGTGCCTTCCAGAATTTGATGCACGCGCACGTCGCGCAGCACGCGCTCGATCGGATGGTCGCGCAGATAGCCGTAGCCGCCATGAAGCTGCAGGCAGCCATTCACCGCCTCGAAGCCGACGTCGGTGGCGAAGCGCTTGGCCATGGCCGCGAGCCGCGTCGCGCCCGGCTCGCGCTCGGAAACCGCATGCGCGGCGCGGCGCACCATCAGCCGTGCCGCTTCCAGCTCGGTCGCATAGTCGGCGATGCGGAAGCGCAGCGCCTGGAAATCCGACAGGCGGCTGCCGAACTGCTTGCGCTCGCGTACGTAATCGAGCGTGCGATCGAGGCAGAATTGCGCGCCGCCGATCGAACAGGCGGCAATGTTGAGACGCCCGCCGTCGAGACCGGCCATCGCGATCTTGAAACCCTGCCCTTCGGCGCCGATCAGATTCGCCGCCGGCACCCGGCAATTCTCGAACATGACCATCGCGGTCGGCTGCGATTTCCAACCGAGCTTCTTTTCCTGCGCGCCGAAGGAGAGCCCGGGCGTCCCGTTCTCGACGACGATGCAGGAAATGCCCTTCGGGCCCGCCTCGCCCGTGCGCACCATGCACACATAGACGTCCGAGCGCCCACCGCCCGAAATGAAGGCCTTCGAGCCGTCGAGAACATAGTGGTCGCCCTCACGCCGCGCGCGCGTCGCAAGGCTTGCCGCGTCCGACCCCGCCCCCGGCTCGGTCAGGCAATAGCTCGCGAAGTGCTCCATCGTGCACAATTTGGGAAGGAAGCGCCGGCGCTGCTCGCCGTTGCCATAGGCATCGATCATCCACGCGGCCATGTTGTGGATGGAGATATAGGCCGCCGTCGAGGTGCAGCCCTGTGCCAGTTCCTCGAAAATGATCGTGGCGTCGAGCCGCGACAGCGCGGAACCGCCGACATCGTCATTGACATAGATGCCGCCGAAGCCGAGCGCGGCCGCCTCGCGCAGCACGTCCTGCGGAAAAATCTCGTTCTCGTCCCAGTCGCGCGCGTGCGGCATCATCCGCTCCCGCGCAAACTGCCGTGCCGTCGCCTGAAAGGCCCGCTGATCTTCGGACAGTTCGAAATCCATGGCCCCGACCGATAGAAGGCCGCATTTTCGGCGTCAATCCATCCGGTTACACAGGGGTGGCGGGACCGGTCCGGACCGGCTAAACAAGCGCGCTGGAGTCTGTCATGGCCATCAAATTCGGCCGCCCGATCGAGAGCCGGACCCGTTTCGTCCCCTCCGATCCCGATGCGGCGGCCCACGCCGATACGTCGCTGCATCTCGTCCAGCGGCCGCGCCGTCTGCGCCGCGCCGACTGGGTGCGCCGCATGGTGCGCGAAACCACGCTGACCGCCGACGACCTGATCTGGCCGATCTTCATCGTCGACGGCACCAATATCCGCCAGCCGGTCGCCTCGATGCCCGGCGTGGAACGCCTGTCGCTCGATCAGGCGGTGCGCGCGGCCGAGCAGGCGGCCGCCCTCGCCATTCCGTGCATCGCGCTGTTTCCCTATACCGACCCCTCGCTGCGCGACGAGAACGGCACCGAGGCGCTCAATCCGGAGAACCTTGTGTGCCGGGCGGTGCGCGCGATCAAGAAGAGCGTGCCGGATGTCGGCATCCTGTGTGACGTCGCGCTTGATCCCTATACCAGCCATGGCCATGACGGCCTCCTGCGCGGCGGCCAGATCGTCAACGACGAGACCGTCGCCGTTCTCGCCCAGCAGGCGCTGGTGCAGGCGTCCGCCGGCTGCGACATCATCGCCCCGTCCGATATGATGGACGGCCGCGTCGGCGCGATCCGCACGACGCTCGATGCCGCGGGCTTCTCCGACGTCGCGATCATGGCCTACGCGGCCAAATACGCCTCCGCCTTCTACGGGCCGTTCCGCGACGCGGTCGGCTCGTCGAAGACGCTGACCGGCGACAAGCGCACCTACCAGATGGACTTCGCCAATTCCGACGAAGCCTTGCGCGAGGTCGCGCTCGATCTCGAACAGGGCGCGGACATGGTCATGGTCAAGCCCGGCCTGCCCTATCTCGATGTCGTGCGGCGCGTGAAGGATACGTTCGGCGTTCCCACCTTCGCCTATCAGGTGTCCGGCGAGTACGCGATGATCATGGCCGCGATCCAGAACGGCTGGCTCGATGCCGATCGCGTCACCTTCGAGAGCGTCGCCGCCTTCAAGCGCGCGGGCGCCGACGGCGTGCTCACCTATTTCGCGCCCGCCATCGCCGAAGCGCTGGCGAAGCGCTGATTATTCCCGCACTTCACCCGGCGCCATGCGCACGGGCTGGTAGCCGTCCTGCGCCATGGCGCCGATGATCTCGTCGGCATGGGCGCGGTCGCGCGTCTCGACCGTGACGTCGAGCCGCGCGCCCTTGGCCGGCACGTCGAGGAACAGGCGCTTGTGATCGACTTCCAGGATGTTGGCGCCGAGCGCGCCGAGCCGCGTGGCGATCTGGCCGAGCACGCCGGGACGATCGGGAATCGTCAGGCGGAACGAGACGACACGCTCCGCGCGTTCCAGTTCGCGCACCATGATCGAGGCAAGAATGCGCGGATCGATATTGCCGCCGCACAGGATCAGGCCCACCCGCTTGCCGCGAAAGCGCGCGGGCTCCGCCAGCATCGCCGCAAGCCCTGCGGCACCGGCGCCTTCGGCCATCGTCTTCTGCAGCGTCATATAGGCGTTGACGGCGCGCTCGAGCTGCGACTCGTCTACCAGTACGATGTCGTTTACGAGCTCGCGCACGATCGGGGTCGCGATGCGGCCCGCCGTTTTCACCGCAATGCCTTCGGCGAGCGTCGCACCGCCGAGCGGCTTTTGGCCGTCGTGAACTGCGTTCCACATCGAGGGATAAAGAACCGACTCCGCGCCGACAATGTCGATGGACGCATCGAGCGCTTTCGCCGCGATCGCGTTGCCCGCGATCAGCCCGCCGCCGCCGATCGGAATCACGAGGCATTCCAGGTCCGCGCGCTCGGCCAGCATCTCAAGCGCGATCGTTCCCTGTCCGGCGATGACCAGCGGGTCGTCATAGGGGTGGATTTCGATCAGTCCGCGCCCGGTCATCAGTTCCGCCACCCGGCTTTGCGCGTCGCTTACTGTTTCGCCGAACAGCACCACTTCGGCGCCGTGCGCTTCGGTCGCCGCGACCTTCACATAGGGCGTCGTCACCGGCATCACGATCGTGGCCGCGATCCCGAGCCGCGCGGCATGATAGGCCACCGCCTGCGCATGGTTGCCGGCCGACATGGCGACGACGCCGCGGGCGCGCTCGGCCGCACCAAGCGCCGAGAGGCGATTGAGCGCGCCGCGCTCCTTGAACGAATTGGTGACCTGCAGATTCTCGTATTTGACGAAGACCTCCGCCCCGGTCAGCGCGGACAAGCGCGGTGCCGGCAACATCGGCGTATGGAGAACGTGGCCGCGGATCAGCGATTGCGCGGCCTGCACGTCGGCAAAAGAGACCGGCCAGCCCGACATCGCCCTCACCTCACGCCGCGCGACTGCCGCGCCGCCGACCCATCGACGGTGCAGGGCAACCGGCGCTCCGGGCGGCGCAGCGGCATCTTTGACGGTCCATCGCACAATCCGCCGGCCGCCATCGCGTGCCTTGCGTCCGGCGCAACCCGCTCCGCCCGCAACCCGCTCCGCCCCTTGTCCCGGCAATGCGGCCTCGCCACCTCTTGCGTCGGAGCGCATTTTGCCGCCATCCTTAATGAAAGAGGATTCAAGGTACCAACCATGGCCGCGGACCCGAAAAAGCTCGGTGTGGCGATCGAAATGAAGCCCCACGCCTACGATCCGGAAACCAGTCCGGAACTGTTCGAGGGCGTCCCTGCGCGACGCATCATCGCGTTCCTGATCGACCTTGTCATCATCGCCGTTCCGATCATTTTTCTCTGGGTGTTCCTGTTCGCAATCACCATCGTAACCCTCGGCCTCGGCGTCGTGCTCTACGGCCTCGTGCCGGCGATCTCGACGATCTGGGCGCTGCTCTATTACGGCCTGACGCTCGGCGGGCCGAACTCGGCAACCATCGGCATGCGCATGATGGATCTGGAGATGCGTACCTGGTATGGCGCGCCCGCCTATTTCGTGCTCGGGGCCGTGCACGCGATCGGCTTCTGGCTGAGCGTGTCGCTGTTCACGCCGCTCGTCCTGATCGTCTGTTTCCTCAACAGCCGCCGCCGCCTGCTGCACGACATGCTGGTCGGCACCATCGTCATCAACAACGAGGTCCGCGCCGGCGCCCTGCGTGCCGGCCGGCCGAAGGTCTAGGAGGGCAGCACCGGGCCAGGACCGCCATAGACGGCGACGCATCGGCAGCGGCCCGCGCAGACGTTCGTGACACAGCATTCCCGCGACACACCGCAATTCTATCTGACAGCGCCCTCGCCGTGCCCCTATCTCGCCGGCAAGGAAGAGCGGAAGGTTTTCACCCATCTCGTCGGCGACCGCGCGCCCGGCCTCAACGATCTTCTGACCCATGGCGGCTTCCGCCGCAGCCAGTCGATCGCCTACCGTCCGGCCTGCGAGGCGTGTCGCGCCTGCGTGTCGGTGCGGGTGATCGCGGAGGATTTCCAGCCGACCCGCAGCATGCGCCGCGTCGCCGAGCGCAATGTCGACATCATCGGCGACATGCGCGACGCCAATCCGACGTCCGAGCAATATTCGGTGTTCCGCGCCTATCTCGACGCCCGCCACCGCGACGGCGGCATGGCCGACATGACCGTGCTCGATTACGCCATGATGGTCGAGGACAGCCACGTCGATACCCGCATCGTCGAATACCGGCAGCGCAACGCCGATTCCGGATTTCGCGGACGCGGCGCCGGCGAGGTATTGGCTGTCGCCCTGACCGACGTGCTCAATGACGGACTGTCGATGGTCTATTCGTTCTTCGATCCGGCCGAGGAAAGCCGCTCGCTCGGGACGTTGATGATCCTCGACCACATCGCCCGCGCGCGCCGCATGGGCCTGCCTTATGTCTATCTCGGCTACTGGGTGCGCGGCTCGCGCAAGATGGACTACAAGAGCCGTTTCCTACCGCAGGAACGCCTGCTCTCGCAGGGATGGCTGCGGATCGACGGCTAGGCCTGGCGCCTCATATCCCCGCCCCGGTCGCGAAGTCGAACAGCAATTTCACATTGAGCGCGATGATGATGCCGGCGACGATCACCGCCAGCAATGTGACCCAGCGTGGCGCGACGAGCGCCCCCATCTTGCGGCGGTCGGCGGTGAACATGACGAGCGGGACGATCGCGAACGGCAATTGCAGACTGAGCACGACCTGACTGAAGATCAGGAGTTGCGCGGTCCCCTTCTCGCCGTACCAGACCGTCACGATCGCCGCCGGCACGATCGCGATTGCGCGCGTGGTCAGCCGGCGCGCCCAGGCCGGCAGGCGGATGTCGATGAATCCTTCCATCACGATCTGGCCCGCCAGCGTCGCCGTGACCGTCGAGTTCAGGCCGCAGCACAACAGCGCGATGCCGAACAGGGTCGGCGCGATCGCCGAGCCGAGCAGCGGCGCCAGGAACGAATGGACGTGATCGAGCTCGGCGATGTCGGTCTTGCCAACCTTGTTGAAGGTCGCGGCGGCCAGGATCAGGATCGACGCATTGATCAGCAGCGCGAACATCAACGCGATCGTGGAATCGACGGTTGCGAGATTGATCGCCTCGCGCTTCTCCCCGACGCTGTCGCCGAACCGGCGCGTCTGCACCACGCCCGAGTGCAGGTAGAGATTGTGCGGCATCACGGTGGCGCCGATGATGCCGAGCGCGAGATAAAGCATTTCCGGGTTGGTCACGATCTCGGTCGTCGGCGCAAAGCCGCGAATGACCTCGCCCCATTGCGGGTCGGCGAGCGCGATCTGGATGCCGAAGCAGACGGTGATGACGCCGAGCAGCGTGACGATGAAGGCCTCGACATAGCGAAAACCGAGATTCTGCAGCCACAGGATCAGGAACACGTCGAGCGCGGTGATCAGCACGCCGAGTTCGAGCGGGATGCCGAACAGCAGGTTGAGCCCGATGGCGGTGCCGATGACCTCCGCAAGGTCGGTCGCGCAGATCGCGATTTCGGCGAGCACCCAGAGCGGCCAGGACACCGCGCGCGGAAACGCGTCGCGACAGGCCTGCGCCAGGTCGCGCCCCGACGCGATGCCGAGCCGCGCGCACAGCGCCTGCAGCAGGATCGCCATGATGTTCGACAGCAGCGCGATGGTGAGCAGCGCGTAGCCGAACTTGGAGCCGCCCGCGAGCGAGGTCGCCCAGTTGCCGGGATCCATGTAGCCGACCGCGACCAGATAGCCGGGGCCGAGAAAGGCCAGCAGCTTGCGCCAGAAGGAGCCGGTCGGACGCGTCTTGATGGTGCCGAACACTTCCGACAGCGAGGGCCGCAGACGCTCCTGCCGCCAGCCGTTCTGCGGATCGGCGGTCGCTTTTGAAGCCCGGGCATCCATGGGTCCGTTCCTTCCCGATGAGGCAGCATTCTCGTAACCTGATTGCGATTAATTCGCAATTGCATTTTCTGAAAATACCGCCGCCTCATCGGATAAGCTGTATTTACAGGACCTTGGCATGATTTCCTTAGACGGAATTCTGCAACAGTCAGAGACGGCGGCCAAAAGAATTGCTCTTCGGAAAGCCTTTCGGTGCAAGCCGTCCGGCGTCCGCACGGTTTCCGCGCCAGTCGGAAAGCTCTTTCAGCGTCATCGAAAAAGTGCGCCCGGCGGTATCGACCCAGGATAGCCCTTCCTTGCCGGCGAAGGTCGCAATGTCCGACAGCCCGCCGTCGCGATAGCGCTGCAGGCGGACGCCGGTCCCGCGCGTCATTTCGGGAACCTGGTTGAGCGGGAATACCACCATCTTGCGGTTCTCGCCGATCACGGCGGTAAGTTCGCCGTCGATCGTGGTGAGCGCGCGTGCGCCGTCCTTCGGCTTGACGTTGAGCACTTGCTTGCCCTTGCGGGTGTTGGCCACGCATTCGTCCTCGGCGACGACGAAACCGCGCCCCTGCTCGCTTGCGATCAGGAATCTGCGGCCGCCCTGATGGCGGAACACGCCGACGATGTCGGCGTCCTGCTCCATGTCGATGAACAGGCGCACCGGTTCGCCGTGTCCGCGTCCGCCCGGCAGCTTCGACACGTCGAGCGTATAGAAGCGTCCGTTGGTGGACAGCAGCAGGCATTTCGAGGTCGTCTCGGCGTGGAAGGCGAACTTCATCGCGTCGTCCGCTTTGAACGCAACGCCGGAGAGATCGCCGAGATGGCCGCGCAGCGCGCGGATCCAGCCTTTCTCCGACACCACGACCGTCACCGGCTCTCGCTCGACCAGAGCCTCCTCGATCGCGGCCGCATCGTGCGCGGGCGCCTCGCCGAATGCCGTGCGCCGGCGACCGATCTCGGTCTTCGGCCCGAACAGCGTGCGTACCTCCTTGATCTGGGCGGCGATCGACTTCCATTGCTCGGGCTCGGAGCCCAGCAGCTTCTTGAGGTTGGTGCGCTCGCTGCGAAGCTCCTTGTCCTCGGAGCGGATTTCCATCTCCTCGAGCTTGCGCAGGTTGCGCAGCCGCATGTTGAGGATCGCGTCGGCCTGCACGTCGGTGAGCTTGAAGGTGCGCATCAGCACGGGCTTCGGCTCGTCCTGCGTGCGGATGATCTTGATCACCTTGTCGAGGTTCAGATAGGCGACGAGATAGCCGCCGAGCACTTCCAGCCGATGCTCGATCGCCGCCAGCCGGTGGCGGGTGCGTCGGATCAGGACGTCGCGCCGATGGTCGAGCCATTCGCGCAGGGCTTCGGCAAGGCCGACCACCTTCGGGACACGGCCTTTGACCAGCACGTTCATGTTGAGCGGAATGCGGCTCTCGAGCTCGGTGAGCTTGAACAGCGATTCCATCAGCAGCGTGGCGTCGACCGCGCGCGACTTCGGCTCGATGACCAGCCGGATATCTTCGGCCGATTCATCGCGCACGTCGGCGACCAGCGGCAGCTTGCGCTCATTGAGAAGCTCGGCGATCTTCTCGACCAGCCGCGATTTCTGCACCAGCCACGGAATTTCCGTGATCACGATCGAATAGCTGCCGCGGCCCTGGTCTTCCGTGGCCCAGCGCGCGCGCACGCGGAACGATCCGCGCCCGGTCGCGTACGCCTCGACAATCGCCGCCGCATCGTCGACGACGATGCCGCCGGTCGGGAAATCCGGACCGGGCACGAACGGCATCAGGTCGCGGCTCTTGGCGCGCTTGTGCCCGATCAGATAGAGCGCGGCGTCGCACAGTTCGGCGGCGTTGTGCGGGGGGATGGCGGTTGCCATGCCGACCGCGATGCCCTGCGAGCCGTTGGCGAGCAGATTGGGAAAGGCGCCGGGCAGGACCACCGGTTCCTGCGTCAGGCCATCGTAATTGGGGCGGAAATCGACCGCGTCCTCGTCGATGCCTTCGAGCAGAAGGCGCGCGACCTCGGTCATGCGCGCTTCCGTGTAGCGGTAGGCCGCCGCGTTGTCGCCATCGATGTTGCCGAAATTGCCCTGCCCGTCGATCAGCGGATAGCGCGAGGAGAAATCTTGCGCCAGGCGCACGAGCGCGTCATAGATCGCCTGATCGCCATGCGGATGGAAATTGCCCATCACGTCGCCGACGATCTTGGCCGACTTCTTGAAGGCCGCGCCGGGATCGAGCCGCAGCAGACGCATGCCGTAGAGGATGCGCCGGTGCACCGGCTTGAGGCCGTCGCGCGCGTCCGGCAATGCGCGGTGCATGATGGTCGAGAGCGCATAGGCGAGATAGCGCTCCTCGAGCGCTTCGCGCAGCGCGATTTCCTGAACGTCGCCGCGTTCCGGCGGAATCAGCCTTTTTCCCATGGAAAACCGGTACAGCGGCGCTGTCCAATGAACAAGGGATGAATGATTTGGCCGTCTTTTCTTCGCATTTGTCGCTATTCTTGATCACCGTCAGACGGTTTTCCGGAACGGAATGGCGCGATCGGCATTCTCGCTACATGGCCGTCCCACACGGCCGTCGGCAGCTAGGAGAGGACCCAATGCGAAAGATAATCCTGACCCTTGCCGCGGTGACGGCAATGCTCGGTGCAACGGTCATCGCCGGCGGACGTGCCGAGGCGATGACGACCCCCCTGCCCGCCGGCATCGCCGCCGCCGTTCAGGAGGTCAATCTCGCGGAACAGGTGCGCTATGTCTGCCGGCGCGTCTGCGACTGGCGCGGCTGCTGGCGCCGGTGCTGGCACACCGCCCCGCGCTATTACGGCTATTACCACCGGCCCTATCGCTGGCATCGCCGCCACTGGCGCCGCTGGTAACGCGACGCTCCGTCAGAATGTAACTGCCAAGGGCCGGCCCGATGGCCGGCCTTTGCTTTTGGCGGCCTGCCGAACGGGCGGACACAGCTTACGCCGCGCTCGGCAGCGCTCTCGTCACCGCCGCGATGAAGCTCTGGCGCGCATCGGAGACCGCAAGCCCGCGCGGCTCGAACACATGCCGGCAGAGGAAGAAATAGGTCAGCGCAAAGCCCTGCAGGATCTCGGCGAACGAGGGGGTGCCGCTCGTCTGCCCATGCAGGAAAGCCGGCAGCGGCAACAGCTTGTCGCGCCAGGCCTCGCCCGCCTCCGCCGATACCGCCCGCCCCGATTTGGGCGAAACATATGCAAGATCAGTCGAACGCCCGGTCGCCGCGCAACAATCGAGATCGAGCCCGAACCCAAGCTCGGCCAACATCTGCAGTTCGAAACGCACCACGAGCGCGGCCGCGAACAACGGATCGTCGAGATGGCCGAGCGTCACGTCGAGCGCATAATAGATCGAGGCGTGCGGGTCGCGTTCCGGCAACAGTCGCGTCAGCGCCGACAGATGCGTGACCGCATAAACGCAATGGGACGCGGCAAGAAGCGCGCCCGTGCGCAGTTGCAGGCCTTCGACCGCGAAGGTGCCGAGATGTTCCTCAAGCCGCGCCCGCCAGGTCACGCGCACGCTGTTGCCGGGCTGCAGCAGCGGCCGCATGCGCGTGCTCGCCCCGCCGCGCACCAGACCGAGATAACGCCCGTGTTCGCGCGTCATGGCGTCGAGGATGGCGCTCGTCTCGCCGTGCCGCTTTACGGCCAGCACCACCGCTTCGTCTGCCCATTGCATCCGGCCGGCCCGTCCAATGCTATTTTTCGAAGGCCAGGAGCCACCTTGGGAGCGAGTCGCACCTGCGTCAATCCTTGGGGTATTCGAGCCCCATCTGACGATAGCGTTCGGGGTCATCGCCCCATTTTTCGCGCACCTTGACGAACAGGAACAGATGCACCGGTGCTTCCGCGACCTCGGCGATGTCGCGCCGCGCATCCGCTCCGATCGCCTTGATCGTCTGTCCGCCGCGCCCGAGGACGATCTTGCGCTGGCTTTCGCGCTCCACATAGATCGTCTGCTCGACCCGCACCGAACCGTCCTTCAACTCCTTCCAGCTTTCCGTCTCCACCGTCGACTGGTAGGGCAATTCCTGATGCAGCCGCTGGTAGAGCTTCTCGCGCGTGATCTCGGCAGCGAGCTGGCGCAGGGGTGCATCCGAAATCTGGTCCTCGGGGTAAAGCCACGGGCCCGCCGGCAACCGCTGCGCAATCCATCGCCGAACATCCTCGACGCCGTCGCCGGTGAGCGCCGACACCATGAAGACCGCGGCGAATGTCGTGTTCTCGCTCGCACGGCGCGCAAGATCGAGCAGCATATCCTTGCCGACGAGATCGACCTTGTTGAGAACGAGGAACTTCTCGCCCTTGATGTCGCCGGCTTTTGCGAGGATGGCCTGCGCTTCCTCGTCGAGGCCTTTCTTCGCGTCGATCAGGATGCCGGTAAGATCGGCATCGCTCGCTCCCTGCCAGGCACTCGCCACCATCGCACGATCGAGCCGCCGCCGCGGCACGAAGATGCCGGGCGTATCGACGAAGATGAGCTGCGCCTTGCCTTCGATTGCAATGCCGCGCACGACGGTGCGCGTCGTCTGCACCTTGTGCGACACGATCGAAACCTTGCTGCCCACGAGGGCGTTGAGCAGCGTCGATTTGCCGGCATTGGGCGCTCCGATCAGTGCGACAAAGCCGCAGCGCGTATCGGGATGCGCTTCAGCCATCGACCCGGACGCCTTCGCGCGTCAGCAAGGCGGCGGCGGCGGCCTGTTCGGCGGCGCGCTTGGAACGTCCGCGCCCTTCCGCCGGCGCGCGGTCGGGCAGCATGACGGCGACGCGGAATTCCGGATCGTGGTGCGGTCCCGTCCGCTCCACCTCGCGATAGGACGGCGTCGGCAGGCCGCGCGCCTGCGCCCATTCCTGCAACACGGTCTTTGGGTCACGCAGCGGACGCGCCGGCTTGCGCATGCGCTCGGCCCAGAAGCGCTCGACCAGCGCGCGCGCCGACTTGTAGCCGCCGTCAAGAAACACCGCTCCGATCAGCGACTCGCAGACATCCGCCAGGATCGCGACCCGCGCGCGGCCGCCGGCCTTCACCTCGGATGCGCCGAGCCGCAACGAAGCACCGAGATCGATGGCGCGCGCGACGTCGGCGCAGGTTTCGCGCCGCACCAGATCGGCCAGGCGGTGCGACAATTCCCCCTCGTCGGCCTTCGGAAAGGCCGCGAACAGCATTTCGGAGATGGCGAGACCAAGCACGTGATCGCCGAGAAATTCCAGCCGCTGATAGCTGCCGTTGCGCGCCTGCGCGCCCTTGAGCGCCGAGATGTGGGTCAGCGCCCGTTCGAGCAACCCGGCGTCCGAAAAGCGGTATCCTATGGTCTTTTCGAGTGGCGTTGTCGTGCGCGGCTTGGCGCGCACCTTTGGTTCGGCCTTCTTTGCCGAAACGCCGGCCACGCGCGGATCGCTCTTTCCGTCCGCGGACGATGGTCGCGCGGTCTGCCGTTGCCCGTCCTGCCCCGACCGTGGCTTTGCTTCCGCGCGACGCGTCATCGGACGATCGAGAACAACCGGCTCCAGCGGACGGTCCAGGGCCAGAACCAGAATTGCCAGGCCCGCTCGCCCTCGGCGACGGAGAAGAAGATCAGTTGCGCACGGCCCACGAAATTATCGAGCGGAACGTAGCCGACCTGCGAGAGCACGCGGCTGTCGGTCGAGTTGTCGCGATTGTCGCCCATCATGAAGTAATGGCCGGACGGCACGACATATTCCTGCGTATTGTCGTAGAAGCCGTTGTCGATCAGATCGAGCGTCGTATAGCTCACGCCGTTCGGCAGCGTCTCGCGCCAGCGCTTCACGCGCGTTGCGCGCGGGGTCTCCTCGGTCTCGATGTAGTCGTCGATGCGCTCGCGCTTGACCGGCTGGCCGTTGATGTGGAGCAGCCCGTCGATCATGCGCACGCGGTCGCCGGGCAGGCCGATGACGCGCTTGATATAGTCGGTGGAGTCGTCCTTCGGCAGCCGGAATACCGCGATGTCGCCGCGCTCGGGATCCGAGGACAGGATGCGCCCGAAAAACAGCGGCGGCGAGAACGGGATCGAATAGCGGCTGTAGCCGTACGAGTATTTCGAGACGAACAGATAATCGCCGACCAGCAGCGTCGCCTTCATCGAGCCGGACGGGATGTTGAAGGGCTGGAACAGAAAGGTCCGGATCACCAGCGCGATGATGAGCGCATGAACGATCACGCGGACGGACTCGCCGAAGCCGCCCTCTTTTCGCTTTGTACCGGTCGTCACGCTCATATGCCTCTTGTCCGTCGGAATTGGCCGCCTGCGACCTTGTAGCGGCTGCCCCAAAACGGCGCAATCAACCGCCGTATGCGCCACAAGCAATTGATATCTATAGTCTTTTATTGTCTCTTGAAGCGCATTTCCGGCGACGGAACGGCCTCTTGCGGAAGAAATTCAGCCCCGGTCTGGCAACGATTCCGGACCGCTCGTGGGAACTGCCGATATCACTACGAACGCCTGCGCGATCGGATATTCGTCCGTCAGGCTGACATCGATGCGCGTCTCGAAACCGGGCGGCGTGATTGCCGTTAGGCGCGCGAGCGCCCCGCCGGTGAGCCGCATGGTCGGGCGCCCGGACGGCAGGTTCACCACCCCCAGGTCACGGAAAAACACCCCCCGCCGGAATCCGGTGCCGAGCGCCTTGGCGCAGGCTTCCTTGGCGGCGAAGCGTTTCGCATAGGTTTCGATCCGGGTGGCGCGCCCTTCCGCCTTGGACTTTTCGGTGTCGGTGAAAACGCGGTCGATGAAGCGCGCACCGTGGCGCGCGATCACCTTCTCGATCCGCCGGATGTCGCAAAGATCCGAACCGATCCCCAGGATCATCGCGCCAGCACCTTGGCGCGTCCGCGCTCCATCGCCGCGCGCATGCGCCGGATCGTCTCGGGAAGGCCCTCGAAGATCGCCTCGCCGATCAGGAAATGCCCGATATTCAGCTCGACGATTTCCGGCAGGGCCGCGATCTGTTCGGCAGTCGCATAGTCGAGCCCGTGCCCAGCATGCACTTCGAGCCCAAGCGACTTCGCGAGCCGCGCCCCGTCGTCGATCCGCCGCCATTCGGTCTGCGCTTCGGCCCGGTTGCCCTGCATGATCGCCTCGCACCAGGCGCCGGTATGGATTTCGATCACCGGCGCCCCGAGGCTCGCCGCCGTCTCGATCTGCCTGGGGTCGGCGGCGATGAACAACGAGACCCGGATCGACGCCTTGCGCAGCGCCTCGATTGCCGGCCCGAGCGTCGCCTTTTGCGCGACGACATCGAGGCCGCCCTCGGTCGTGCGCTCGGTGCGCTTCTCCGGCACGAGACAGGCCGCATGCGGCTTCGTGGCGAGCGCGATGGCAAGCATCTCCGGCGTCGCGGCCATCTCGAAATTGAGCGGTTTCGTGATCTCGGCCTTCAGGCGCCGGATGTCCTCGTCGACGATGTGACGACGGTCCTCGCGCAGATGCGCCGTGATACCGTCGGCGCCAGCCGCGATCGCGGCAAGCGCCGCGCGCAGCGGATCGGGATGACGGCCGCCGCGCGCATTGCGCACCGTCGCAACGTGATCAACATTGACTCCAAGGCGAATGCGGGATGGCCCTGACACGCTTTGCACTCTCCGGCTGAGGCACGTTCACCCGTTAACACGGGCGGCGTTGGCGACGACGGCCTTCGCGCGCAACTGCGCGATGATCGCCGTCAGATGCTTGAGGTCATAAACTTCCAGATCGATGGTCACGGTCGTGAAATCCGGCGACCGGCGCGTCATGCGGATATTGTCGATGTTGCCGTCATTCTCGGCGATGACCTGCGCGACCTGCGCCAGCGATCCCGGCTCGTTGACCGATTCCACGACGATCTGGGCGGGGAAGCGCTGCGGCGTCCGCTCGTCCACGTCCCAGCGCAGGTCGATCCAGCGCTCGGGACTGTCCTCGAAGTCCTTCAGTTGCGGCGACTGGATCGGATAGATCGTGATCCCCTCGCCCGGCGTCAGGATGCCCACGATCCGGTCGCCCGGCACCGCGCCTCCGTTCGGTGCAAACCGCACCGGCAGCTCGCTGTTGTTGCCGCGGATCGGAATGGCGGTCCCCTTCTCCACCGGCATCTTGAACTTGACCGCGCGGTTGCGGCGCAGGCGGAACCAGCCGCTCTCCGGCGCCGGCTTGATCAGCGCGGCGCGCTCTTCGCGGTAGTCCGGATACATGGCGCGCGCGACGTCGGAGGCCTTCATCTCGCCGCGACCGACGGCCGCCATCACCTCCTCGATCGAGGTGCGCGCCAGCCGCGGCAGTGCGCCCTGCAGCTTCTCGTCCGAGTATTCCTTCTTGGCGCGCTGGAACAGGCGCTCCACGATGCGCCGCCCGAGCCCGGCATACTGATTGCGGACCGCCGCGCGCGTCGCGCGCCGGATCGCGGCGCGCGCCTTGCCGGTAACCACGAGCGATTCCCAGGCCGCCGGCGGCGCCATCTGCGCCTTCGAGGTGATGACATCGACCTCGTCGCCATTGGCGAGTTCGGACACGAGCGGGGCGATCTTGCCGTTGATCTTGGCGCCGACCGCGGTATTGCCGACGTCGGTATGCACGGCATAGGCGAAATCGATCGCATTCGCCCCGCGCGGCAGGCCGATCAGCTTGCCCTTGGGCGTGAAACAGAACACCTGGTCGTGGAACAGCTCGAGCTTGGTGTGCTCGAGGAACTCTTCCGGGTTCGAGCCTTCGGCGAGGAGCTCGATCGTGCGGCGCAGCCAGGCATAGGCATTCGACTCGCGATTGAGCATCTCGCTCGGCGAGCCGCCTCCATCCTTGTAGAGCGCGTGCGCGGCGATGCCGTATTCGGCGATCTCGTCCATCTCGCGCGTGCGCAATTGCAACTCAACGCGCTGCTGGCCGGGGCCGATCACAGTCGTGTGGATCGAACGATAGTCGTTCTGCTTGGGCGTCGAGATATAGTCCTTGAACCGTCCCGGCACGACCGGCCAGGTCGTATGCACGATGCCGAGCGCGTGATAGCAATCCCCGACGGTCTTCACGACGACGCGAAAGGCGAAAAGATCGGAAAGCTGCTCGAAGCCGACCGACTTGCGCTCCATCTTGCGCCAGATCGAGTAAGGCCGCTTCTGGCGTCCCCGCACAGTCGCCGCGATCCCGCGGTCGGCGAGCTTCTTGGTCAATTGCTGCTCGATGGCGGCCGTCAGATCGTGGTTGCGGATGGCAAGCGCCTCCAGGCGCTCGGTCACCACACGGAAGGCTTCGGGATAGAGTTCGCGGAACGCGAGGTCTTCCAGTTCCTCGCGCATCTCCTGCATGCCCATGCGGCCGGCGAGCGGCGCATAGATTTCGAGCGTCTCCTCGGCGTTGCGGCGCTTGGTTTCGGCCGGCATGAAATGCAGCGTGCGCATGTTGTGCAGCCGGTCGGCGAGCTTGACGAGCAGCACGCGCACGTCCTCGGCGATCGCCAGCAGCAGTTTGCGCAGGTTCTCCGCCTGCTTGGCTTCCTTGGTGACGAGGTCGAGCTTCTTGAGTTTGGTCAGCCCCTCGACCAGTTCGCCGATGTCGCTTCCGAACAGCCGGTCGATTCCCGCGCGCGTCGTCTCGGTGTCCTCGATCGTGTCGTGCAGGAGCGCGGCCGCGATCGTGGCGTCGTCGAGCTTCAGGTCGGTCAGGATGGCGGCGACTTCGAGCGGGTGTGAAAAATAGGGGTCGCCGGAGGCGCGCTTCTGCTCGCCGTGCGCCTTCATGGCATAGACATAGGCGCGGTTGAGCAGCGCCTCGTTGGTGTTTGGATTGTAGCGTTTGACCCGCTCGATCAGATCGTATTGCCGCATTACCTGCGGCTTCTTACTTTTCTTTGTGCTATCAATGGCTTCCGCAGCCGCGTTCATATCCTGTTCAAGCGGCGCCCGGGTGCGCGCCTGATTCTGCATTCGCGGCAATTGCGGCTTCGACCGCGCCATCACATTCGCCCAAATCGGAAAGAGTCAGCACCGGCAATGATATCACCGCGAATTCGGCGCCCCGCAAGGCCGGTTGCCGAATGGCGGTTACTTAATTCCGGCGGTTCGGATCGGGTCTTCGGGGCTGTTCGCCTGATTCTGGGCCCGGGACCGGCTGCCAAAAACAAACAGCCCGGTTTGACCCGGGCCGTCGCTTGCCAAACTGGCGTATCCCAAACCGGCGCAGCCGATGACGCAATGGCCGCTTATTCGACCTCTTCGTCGGGCTGGGCTTCCGGCGGGGTCAGGCCCTCGAGGCCCTTGAGCAATTCCTCTTCGCTCATGTGTTCCACCGCGACGTCGGTATCGTCGGCGTCCACCGAGCCGGAGGTTCCGATCAGCGGCGCTTCCGGTTCCGGCTCGTCCACTTCTACGTACTTTTGCAGCGAGTGGATCAGGTCTTCCTTGAGATCCTCCGGCGAGATGGTCTCCTCGGCGATCTCGCGCAGGGCGACGACGGGATTCTTGTCGTTGTCGCGGTCCACGGTGATCTGGGCGCCCGATGATACCATCCGCGCCCGGTGGCTCGCCAAAAGAACGAGTTCGAACCGGTTTTCAACCTTGTCGATGCAATCTTCGACAGTGACACGGGCCATGCCTCGTCACTCCTATAGCCAGACATAATGACGGAGAATTGCGCATTACCTATCCGCACCCTGGCCGAAGCGCAAGCGTCAATTTCACAGAGCAAATCTGAATAAATTCTTGGCCCACCGCCACCCCTCTGATACCTGTGCGCGGAACAAAGCAGCTATCTCCACGTATCCATTGCGTGCTCACATTTTCGTTCTATGCCTTCGGCCGCAGGTTTCTTATTGACGACGGTCGCGGCCTTGGCCCCTGCTGCAATTGAGTGCCGGCGCTTTGAAGCGGGCCGCCCCAACATTTGCACCCGACGGTGCAAAAAATAGATAAAGAAGGAAAAAGAACAATGCCGAATAATACGTCCGAAAAGATTGCCCTGTTTATCGACGGCGCGAACCTCTATGCGACATCGCGTTCGCTCGGCTTCGACATCGACTACAAGCGTCTGCTGCGCGAGTTCCAGTCGCGCGGCTATCTGTTGCGCGCGTTCTATTACACCGCGATCATCGAGGATCAGGAATATTCCTCGATCCGCCCGCTGATCGACTGGCTCGACTATAACGGTTACACGGTCGTCACCAAGGCGACCAAGGAATTCGTCGACCAGACCGGCCGGCGCAAGGTCAAAGGCAACATGGACATCGAGCTTGCGGTCGATGCCATGGAACTCGCCGGTTCGATCGATCACATGATTCTGTTTTCCGGCGACGGCGATTTCCGCTCGCTGGTCGAGGCCGTACAACGCAAGGGCGTCCGCGTGACGGTCGTGTCCACGGTCTCGACCCAGCCGCCGATGGTCGCCGACGAATTGCGCCGGCAGGCCGACGAATTCGTAGACATCGTCCGCCTGCAGGACAAGATCGGCCGGGATCCCGGCGAACGCACCCCGCGCGAAGGACGCGAGCCACGTGCGCACACGCCGCAATTCCTGCAGCGCAGCACCAACCTGCAGCGCGCCGATGCCGGCATGGGCGACGATTTCGACGAGGATTGAGGCCGGCCCGTCGTCCCCGCCGCGCTGCGATCTGCTATTGACGGCGTGATGCGCCAACCCGATTCCACCGTCCGCACGAGCGGAAAGCCCGGCCGCGACTGTCCGCTCTGTCCGCGCCTCGTGCAGTTTCGGGAACAGGCCCGCACCCGCCAGCCAGACTGGTTCAACGCGCCGGTCGCCTCGTTCGGCCCGGTCGACGCGCGGGTGCTGATCGTCGGTCTCGCGCCCGGCCTGCAGGGCGCCAACCGCACCGGCCGGCCGTTCACCGGCGACTATGCCGGCGTCCTGCTCTACGAGACGCTGATCGCGTTCGGCTTCGCCCGCGGCACCTACGAAGCGCGTCCCGACGACGGCCTCATCTTGATCGACGCACGCATCACCAATGCCGTGCGCTGCGTACCGCCCGACAACAAGCCGACCGGGAAGGAAATCTCGACCTGCCGCAATTTCCTTCAGGAGACGATCGCCGAAATGGGCAGCCTTGCCGCGATCATGGCGCTCGGGCGGATTGCCCATGACAGCGTGGTGACTGCACTCGGCGCAAAAAGATCATCCGCGCCGTTCGGCCATGGCGCGCAAAGCCGCATCGGGCCGCTCACGCTGTTCGACAGCTATCACTGCTCCCGATACAACACCAATACCGGCGTTCTCACTCCAGCCATGTTCCAGGCCGTGTTCAGGGCGCTGCGCGCGCATCTTGACTGAAATGCCGGCGCGGGCGCCACGGCTAGAGCGTTTTCGAGCGAAGCGGGTACCGGTCGCGTGAAGAAAACGCGTCAAAACAAAAAGCTGGAGTCCCTGCTTTGATTCCATCAAAGCAGGAAAGGTTCTAGCGCCCCTGATAGGAGATGAATTCCAGCAGCGAGCCGTCGGGATCGCGGAAATAAACGCTTGTCCCCGGCCCGCGCGCGCCGAAGCGCTCCATCGGTCCGCGTTCGATCGCCACCTTGTGCTTGCCGAGATGTGCGATCGCGTCCTCGATCGGCCCCCGCCATTCGAAGCACAAATCGCTGTTTCCCGGCTGCACCGGCAGCCGCGCGACTTCTGCCGGTGTGAAGCCAGGCCCATGCAGATTGAGCTGGGTATCGCCGAACCGGTAGGCCCAGCCGACCGGCCGCTTGACGAGCTCGGCGCCGACGACATCGCGATAGAACGCGTTCGAGCGGTCCCAGTCGCTGACATGCACGACGCAATGATCCAGTTTGACAGGCAAGCTCATGGTCGCTCCTCGTCCGTATCGGCCGCGCCGATAATCGCGGCTTCAGCCTTTTTCGCGCATCAGCCGCCCGCGCTCGCGCGTCCAGCTTCGCTTCTTCTCGGTTTCGCGTTTGTCGTGCAGCTTCTTGCCGCGCGCCAGCGCGATTTCCACCTTGGCACGACCGCGCTCGTTGAAATAGAGCCGCAGCGGCACGAGCGTCATGCCTTCGCGCTCGACCGCGCCGATCAGCTTGTTGATCTGCCGCTTATGCAACAGCAGCTTGCGCGGCCGTTTCGGTGCATGGTTGAAGCGGCCGGCCTGCACATATTCGGGGATGTTCGAATTGATCAGCCAGATTTCGCCATCGCGCGCGTCGGCGTAGGACTCGCCGATGGTCGCACGTCCCGACCGCAGCGACTTGACCTCGCTGCCGGTCAGCGCGATGCCCGCCTCGAAAACCTCGCCGATGGCATAATTGAATCGCGCCTTGCGATTGTCCGCGACGATCTTTCGTGGACGGATATCCTTGGCTGCCGGTTGTGCCGCCATGACCTCAACGCATGAAAACGCGGCCGGCGGCTAGTTCAGCAGGCCGGCGTGGACCATCGCCTTCTTGATGACGGCCTTGGTCGGGGCAGTGACTGGCAACAGCGGCAGGCGGACCTCTTCATTGCCGCGGCCGAGCAGCGACAGGCCGCACTTGGCGCCCGCCAGCCCCGGTTCGACGAAGATCGCCGCATGCAGCGGCACGAGGCGATCCTGGATCCGTAGCGCTTCCTTGTAGTCGCTCGCCAGGCTCGCGTCCTGGAGTTGCGCGCACAGCGCCGGCGCAACATTGGAGACGACCGAGATGCAGCCCTGGCCGCCGGCGGCGTTGAAGGCGAGCGCGGTCATGTCCTCGCCCGATAGCTGGATGAAATCCGGCCCCATCGCCTCGCGCTGCGTCGAGACGCGCGCGAGATTGCCGGTCGCGTCCTTGACGCCGGCAATGTTCTTCAGCTCGAACAGGCGCTTCATCGTGTCGACCGACATATCGACCACCGAGCGCGGGGGAATATTGTAGATGATGATCGGAATGCCGATCGCGTCGTTCACCGCCTTGAAGTGCGCGTACAGGCCTTCCTGGGTCGGCTTGTTGTAATAGGGCGTGACCACCAGCACGGCGTCGGCGCCGGCCTTCTCGGCGTGCCTTGCGAGCGAGACCGCCTCGCTCGTGGCGTTCGAGCCGGCGCCCGCGATCACCGGAACGCGGCCCTTGGCCTGGTCGATGCACCACTCGACCACCTTGCGGTGCTCCTCGTGCGACAGCGTCGGGCTTTCGCCCGTCGTGCCGACCGGGACGAGGCCGTCAGTGCCCTCGGCGATCTGCCACTCGACATGCTCGCGGAACGCCTCCTCATCGAGCATCCCGTTCCTGAAGGGCGTTACGAGCGCGGTGAACGAGCCGCGGAAGCGCGTGACGGAAGCCATTTTGGAAATCCCGGTCCTGGGCGTGATCGAACGCCGCGTGATCGCGTGTCGTGAGTGGGCCGAAAATACCCGGTCACCGCGGGGGATGAAAGTGAATGTTCGTGCGACGAATGATCAAGGCCGCTGATCGGACGGCGCAGGCCCGCATTCCCGCCTTTTTTCGGCGCCAGATTGTGGCCATCGGGGATTCCGGCGGCCGCGTCGCCGTCCCGGCGGCTTGTTAGTAGTTCGTCAACCCAATCAATCCAATAGCGGGCAGGCGCCCGAATCGGGTCCCATCGCGCGCGGCGCGCGCAACGAGACGGGCAGGACGTTGGCTTTGGCAATCGCATTCGGACACCGCAGGACCGCGCCTGGCCTTGAGATCGTTCTTGCGATCCTTTTTGGGGTTGTCCTTGGCATCGCCATTGCGCTCGCATCCGGCACGGCCGCAGATGCCGCCCCCCGCCCGGCCAAAGCGGTTCCGCTGCCAAAACCAAGACCTTATACGGTCGTGACCGCGCCGGCGGTCACCGCAACGCTGCCCGGAACGCAAGCCATCCCGGCGGCAGCGCCAAAGCCCACCGCACAGCCCAAGCCCGCGGCGCAACCCAAGCCTGCAGCCGAGCCACCAGCCAAGCCGGCCGCCCTGCCGCCAGTACAGGCGAAGCCCGCCACCCCGCCCGCTGCGCCGGCGGCACCGGCTGCGAGCGCCGCCGACCTCCAGCTTGCCAAGAAGGCCTTCGAGGCCGTCCGCAACGGCCGTCTCGGCAATGCGGCGGAATTGGGGAAGACGATCTCCGATCCGCTCGCCCGCAAGCTCGTAGAATGGGCGATCCTGCGCGCCGAGGACGACGACTTCAGCTTCGAAAGCTATCGCGCTTTCCTGACCTCGAACCCGAACTGGCCGCACACGGCGATGTTCCGCCGCAAGGCCGAGGCCGCCCTCTGGCAGCAGCCGGCATCCGACCCCGCAACCGTGCGCGCGTTTTTCGCACATGCCCGCCCGCTCTCGGCCAAGGGCCGTCTCGCCTACGCGCGCGCGCTGCTCGCGCTCGGCGACCGCGCCGCCGCTCAGCAGGTCGCGCGCGAGACCTGGCGCAACGACGCCATGACCGCCGACCTCGAACGTCAGGCGCTCGACCTGATCGCCCCCCTGCTCACGTCCGCCGATCACAAGGCGCGCATGGACCGCCGCTTCTATGCCGAGGACGACGACGCGGGCCTGCGCGCGGCACAGCGGCTCGGCGGCGTGCAGGTCGCCATCGCCAAGGCGCGTCAGGCCGTGATCAACAAGGCGCGCAACGCCGAAGGCCTGCTCGACGCC
>WBZO01000279.1_pt2 | contig 81697 bp, 79 predicted proteins | sample 5204261 | NCBI WGS metagenome assembly WBZO01 (sample SAMN12412400, study PRJNA552823) | activated sludge metagenome | isolation source: activated sludge from anammox sidestream of wastewater treatment plant... | place: USA: North Carolina | collected 2017-09 | reverse complement strand
ATCATTCGTAGCACGAATTGGAAGATGCTTCGCCCCAGGATCATAGTGGCGGAATCGACGGAACCCTTCTCCACAAAGAGAGTGGACAGCGAGTGGGTAGACCTTCTTGAACAGAACGGATACCGGGAAACCTATTTCGATGGCATCAATACGTGGTTCATCCGCGAGGAAAATCCGAGCGATGCCGAATATTTCCGCGTTCCTGTGAATGTGCTCGACAATTTTGTCAGATACGATCCAAGGCTGCCGAAGACTTTAGGAAGCGGAACTGACGCCCAACAGAGCGCGCGCCGCAAACCCGTCTTGCGTCGATTCCGACGCTCGCTTGCCAAAAGGCTGCGTAATGTTGCGGCCAGGCTGGAAGCGTAAAATACATGCGCAGACTTTTTCAACGCTTCAACCTGTTTACGAAAAGGGTCCAGGGACGCCCTGTTGCAAAATTCTCTAGCAAGGCCGGAAATTGGTGACTGCCGACCGACAACGATGCGGACATCATCATCAAGGCAATGAAACGCGGTGACGTCTTCGAGCAGGATATCATCGACGCTGCTCGCAAATTCATCGTACCGGGTTCTGTCGTTCTCGATATCGGTTCGAACTTCGGACAGATGGCGGCTGCATTTTCGCGAATGGTTGGTCCATCGGGTGTAGTGCATGCCTTCGAGGCGGATGCCTTCATCTACGAACTCCTTGAGTGGAACCTCAAGGAGAATAGCTGTGACAATGTGGCGGCTCACTTCGGCGCTGTTTGGCACGACGATGGACTCACGCTCTTCTACCCGGAGCCCGACTTCAAACACTTTGGGAGCTATGGCTCATATGGCATTGACATGAAGGCCACGAGCGGCCGCCAGGTACGCTCGCTCACGATCGACAGCCTGAAAATCGAGGACCCGATCAGCTTCATCAAAGTGGACATACAGGGTAGTGACCTTTTCGCTCTAAAAGGCGCACGCGAAACAATCGCCCGCCACCAGCCCGTAATTATTTTCGAGTTTGAGGAGCAGTTTCAGAGCGAGTTTGGCACCTCATTAGATGACTATATGAATTATATTCGCGAGATAGATTACGAGATCGTCGGCGAAGTGGGCGGCATTCCCTATGTAAAGAATTTCATCATTCTGCCTCGCAAGGAGGGCTAAGCGAGCAACTGCCTACACGAATGTCGATCCTCTCTTTCCGGATCTTTTAAAAACCAGCCGATGCCTTGACCCAAGAAGATCGAGAGCAACAAGGCTATTTTTCCCCACGGGATTTGAGGCTCTCTTCAAGCGTGCGAAGACGCGTCTCGACCGCAGCAACTCGTGCGATCGTTGCCTCGTATAACCCATTGAGGCGCTCCATCTCGATATGCGCCGACGCAGCATGCAGCAACACGGCATCGACATCGTTCGGACTTTTCGCGGAACCATTTGACGTTTGCCCGGCCGCAAGCAGCGCCGCGACCGCAACGCGCAATTCGTCGATTTGCGCGTTTAGTTTTCGGTTACCCCATTTTCTGAGTGAGGATTTCAGCTTTTTAAGCATGCCTGCATCCCTTCAAGAGCACCAGCTCAACAGTCTCAACCATTCATCCGAAGAATGTTTCCGCCACTCGCGCCGAAACGATCCTGCGCCTTCGACGAAATAGTCTTGTAATCGGGTCTCGCATCATCGCTCTCACCTCCCGTTTTCGTCCCGCCATCGTCCCTGCCGGGCGACACAGACAGGGTTCGCCCGCGCATCTGCGAGAGACGCCCTGAACCGTTCGCCTTCATGACGGTTGGAGAGGAACAGCCACCGAGGATCGAGAGCCAGATTTCGGGCCACGCGCTCCTCGCCGAAGCGGATGAGTTCCGCGGTCCAGCCATATCGGCGGGCCGTCACCGTCAGCGAACGGGCGGCGTCGAGATAGCGGTGCCGGCTCAAAAGGTACGTCTCGATACTCTTGAAGTAATGATCGAACCTGACGGGAATGCGGGCGTCGAAACGCTCGAAAGCCGATGTGATCCCGTCTCGGCAAACTGCTGCGATGCAGTCGGCGATCCTGGCAGGGTGTTCATCCGTCATTTCGAGGACCGTACGATCTCTTATGTCGAAATACTCGAAATCATGGGCGAATGACGCATAGACATAGGTGGACTTCTTCAACAGTTGAATCATTGGCAGCGGGGCCGAAGCCGTCGACGACGCCGCTACGGTGCCGCCACTGCCGGAACCTACGAAGAGCGTGCAGTGATGGGTCAGATGCGCTGCTTCCCTCAGAGACAACGTCCCCGCGTAACGAGATCGGTCGTCCTTGAGCTTCATCGGAAGATGCGTGGTGAATATGACCGTCGCATCGGGAAGCCTCGCATAGACCTCGGCAGCGACCGCCTGCGCGAGATCGGGGTTCACGAAGGACTGCCCGCTCTGCGCTGTACATTCGAAAAGAATTCGGTGCCGGAATTTTTCGAGTGACTGGTCGCGAACATATTGCTCGACACGACCTATCTCGTCACTGGTGAGGTTGATCACACTTTCGATCGGGACAGTGATCGGTCTGCCATATGCCCGCAATATGCTTGGCCGGACCGTGCCGTCATAATTCTGAAAGTTCTCCGGGGCGATCTGGGAGAAAATGACGCGATCGAATTCCCCGCCTGCGCAACGCCGAAGCGCTTCACGCTCAAAAATCCGCCACATGGTCTCAGTCTGGCCGCGATCTGCCAGCGGTATCTCCCAAATCTCGTCGACATGCGGGTTGTTGGCGAGCAGGTCCGCATTCTGATCGAAGATCGCCCAGGTTATTTGCGCATCCGGGAAGTCCTGTCGGAGTTGCCGGGCGAGGATGGTTGAATAAAGACAGTCTCCCTTGGCGCCGAGCTGCGCAAGAAGTACACGATCCACTTTACAACCCTCACCTACTCGACGCAGTTAAACGGACGCAATCATGTCAGCGACAATGTCCTGCAGCGATTTCGCCGGCCGGCGTCCGATGGCCCGCTCGAGCCGAGCAAGCGAGACACTGAAAGACGGGCCGGGATCAGACCGCTCAAGAGACGTGAGGACATGGCGCTCGGCGTCAAGTCCGTACTTCGCAAACAATTCGCTTACGGCCAGACGCGCATGCCGGACGATGCCCGAGGCCAACACGAATTCGCCCTCGTCAGACCGCTCCGCAATCTCGACAGCCAGCTCCGCGATATCTTCGGCCGCACTCCAGTCGATCCAGAAGTCGAGCGTATGCACCCTGAAGCTGTGTCGGGGATTGCTCAGAGTTTCTGCGATACCCCGGGCAATTGTCGGGAGGAAGAACCGCGCCGGCCGCCTTGCCGATTCATGATTGAAAAGGATGAGGTTCGTCGCGGCAATGCCATGTTGCGACCGATAAAAGGAGATCAGGTCCCGACTTGTAAGTTTACCGATACTGTAGAGACAGGTCGCTCTTGCAGGCGTCAGCTCGTCGATCACACCGGCAAGCGGCGCCGGAAAGATCTTTGACGAGCCGGCATAGATGATTCGCATTCCGGGCGCCTCGCGCCGCGCATGCTCCAGCAGGACATGCAGAGCGGTGACATTGACCGCCAGCATGTCCGCCACGACCGGCTCGTAATGAAACCCTGCGGCCCCATGGACGGCAGCGAAGTGAAAGGCGAAATCCGGCCGGACCTCGGCAACAAATCCGGCCAGTGCATCATTGTCTCTCAGGTCGAGATCGGCATAGCTAAAATTCGGGGACGACCCGACATAGCGGCTCGCCCCGCCCCTGCCGATACCAATGACCTCATGCCCCCTGCGCAGCAATGCTTCCGCAACATAACTGCCGTCTTGGCCGTTGACGCCGAGGACGAGAGATCGGGGCACGGGCCTTGCCTGTCAGCCGAGCAGGAGTTGTGTGAGGTATTCGGTCCCTTGCTTCGCAGCCGCCAGGGACGTCTCGTAGTTGTCGCTTGTCACGACCTCCACTTCCGGCAGAGGAAATATCATCTTCGTGCCGGCGAAAATCATTTCGCGCTCGCGTTCGAGGAACTCGCGCTTGAAATGCCACGGAAGCACGAGGTAGTAGTCGGGCTTTGCCGCGCGGGATTCCTCTTCCGAAACGATCGGTATGTCGGTCCCAAGCGTACGGGATCCGGCCTTGTCTGGATTCCGGTCGGCCGCACAATCGACCATGACGCGATTGATGCCGTACCATTGCAGCAAGACGTTGCCCTTGGTCGACGCGCCATAGATGTGCACGCGCTTCCCCTGCGCACGGATGTTGAAGAGCAACGAATTGAGCTCGTCCTTTAGCTGGTCGATCCGGTTCTGGAACATCACATATGGCGCGTCAGTGTCGAGTTCCATCTCGAACTCTCTGATCCTCAGCCTGTGAAGCCCGGCACGATCCTCCGGGGTCCCGTATTTCGAATTTGATGCTCGGCATGCATAGCAGCGGATGCTGCCGCCATTGATGTCGTTGATGGCGACCTTGAAGATGCGCAGATCGGCCCGCCGGGCGATCTCCTCGAGAGCGGCAAGGCTGTAATACTCGAGATGTTCGTGACAAATCGTGTCGAACGAATTTTGCAGGAGCATCAACGGGAGGTACGACATCTCGAAAACCCAGATGCCTTCCTCGCTGAGAAGCCGCTCGATGCTCATCGCAAAATCGACGGGCGACTCGAGGTCGTAGAACATCGCGATGGATGTAATGATATCTATGCCTCTCTCGGGCAGGATGCCGATCGCCTGCTCGGAGGGGAAGATCGTGTTGATGACCACCGTACCGTCCTTGATTTCCCGCGCGATGTCGGACGGATCGACGCCGTAGCGTCGGCTTTCGGAGGGATAATTCGCAAGCAGCGTGCCGTCATTGCACCCGATATCCAGAACCGTCGGGTTGGATTTGCGCACCAGGGACAATGCACTCTGCGCGATGCCTGCAAGATGGTTCCGCATCGTTGCATTGGTGCCCGAACGATACCAATAATTCGCATAAAGAATTTCGGGCGGAAACGAATGCGCGAGCTGTAGCAGGCCGCAACCATTTTCATTGCGCGTTACGTCGCAACGTACAAGTTGCGTTGGCAATTTGCGCGTCGGCGGCATCAATACACCGGGCTTCACAAAGGAGCCCTGGAGATACTGTCCTCCCAGGTCAATGACCGGCGCAAGATCCGGCGAACCGCAAACGCGGCAGGTACGTCTGTAGCGCGGATGCAATCGCAATCCCCCATTGGCGATTGGCGAATCAGGTGCCGAGGCAAGGCCGTTCGGCCTGTGCCCGGCTTCATCGCCGCATTGGCAGAAGATTCCCTCTTACAGCATCTGAACGTCAGGAACCAGATTATGGTTCAGTCGTCGTGCGTTGCGGCCATGAGGTATGCACCCTTCGGGCGAGGGATTGCCGCATCAAGGAGTAAGTGATTGATATTAATGGTGCCGCTTGGGTGACTCGAACACCCGACCCCCTCATTACGAATGAGGTGCTCTACCAACTGAGCTAAAGCGGCGCCGGAAGCGCAGGTGAACCTGCCTCTCGGGGCCCTTCAGATACCCCGAGGCAGGCGCTTTGGCAACAGGATTGAGGCCGGCAGGGGCAGCGAATTCCGGCCCCTTCTATTCCGGGCTCAGCGGCAGGACCTCGATCTGGCCATCGTGATGCACCGGCGCCGTTTCGGCCGGCAGGCCGGGCTCGGCCGCCTTCTCGCCCGCAAGCGCCCCGTCGAGGAAGGCCGCCACATCGGCCGCGCTCTTCTCCGCCACCTCCTCCATCGGCACATGCCCGACATCGGGATAGATGACGACCTTGGCGCCCGGAATACGCCGGGCGAACTCGGCCGCGTTTTCGACCGGGATGAGCGTGTCCTTGTCGCCCCAGAGAATGAGCGTCGGCGCCCTTATGGCGCCGAGTCTTTCGGCCACCGCCTCGTCATTGGACGGGGTGCGGAAACGGATGGACGTCGCCTTGCGGTTGCCGTCGTAGAGCGCCAGATCGTAATAGCGCGAGATCATCTCCTCGGTCACTTTCGACTGATCGACGAAGACCTTGTGCAGCCCTTCGGCGAAGATCGAGCGCGGCGTCACATAAAGAAGGATCTTGTTCAGCACCGGCATGCGCGCGAGGCGGAAGCCGAGCGGCAGTTTTTCGCCCGCTTCGGCCTTTCTCGGAATGCCCGCCGCATCGACGAGGATCAGTGCCGACACTTCGGCCGGGTATGTCTCCGCATATTCGGCGGCGACGCCTCCGCCCATCGAGTTGCCGCCGATCGCGTAATGGGTGAGGCCGAGCTTCCCGACCACCTCATGCGTGAAGGCGACCATGGCCGTGCGGCTGTAATCGTCGCCGGGCACGGCGCCGGTGAGCCCATGGCCGGGCATGTCCATGGTGACGACGCGGTACTTGCCGCCGAGAAGCTTCACCCATGGCTCCCATGTGTGGAGCGAGGCGTTGGAGCCATGGACGAGAACGAGCGCCGGGGCCTCCCGGGGCCCCTCATCCCGCACATGGGCGACCGCGCCATCGGGCAGCGCGATGAACTGCGAGGCGGGGCTTGCATATTTCGGCAGCAGCTCTTCCTTGCTCTTGTCGAAGCGGACGACCGAAACCGCCATCACGATCAGCGCGAGCAGCACGAGAATGCCGACACCCTGGAAAATGCGCTTCACCATTTGGGCTCTCCTTCTTCCTCCGCATCATCCGTGAGCGGACCGGGATCGTCCGGCAGGAGCGGGGGAAAGGCAAGCGCGTCCGGCCCTTCCGTCACCCGCCCGGCGGGCGCCTGCGCCACGGCAGCGGCCGGCGCGGCCGGCGCGGCCGCCTGCGGGACGGGCGAAAGGGGCTGTTCCGGGGTAGCGGGAGGCGTTGTCTCTGGGGCTGCTTCGGGCGCGGGCGCGGCCACGAGGGAAGGAAGCCTGAGGCCCGGCGTCTTCCATTCGAGCGCGTCGAATTCGCCCGTCACCGGATTGATCGCCGACCAGCGCCGTGAGCGATAGCCCTCGCCCGTCCAGGCCGCATCCTCGGGCGCATGGAGAGCGCGCGCGAGCCATTCCCGCGCGCTGCCGCGATTGCCATGCTCGCCTTCCTCGATCTCCGCCATGAGTTCGCAGATGCGCTGCGTCGGCGCCTCCTCCACCTGCCCGGCGGTGAGAGGTTCGAGCGCGCCGCGCGCGGTCAGCCAGTCGCGCGCGCCGATGGCCGCCCGCGCCAGCGCCACCCGGCTCTCGATATGGTTGCGATTGCGCCCGACGAGAAGCCGCACGCGTTTGCAGCGGTCATAGGCGCTCTCTCCGGCGACGAGGTTCATATAGGCGTCGGCGAGATCGGGATGCGGCGCGCGCGCCCAGAGATCCTCGATGAGCTTCGCCCCACGCCGCACCCGCCCCGTCTCGCCGCAAAGCCTCGCCGCGAGCGCGACGGCCGGAACGAAATCGGGCATGAGCGAAACGGCCTTGAGCGCAAGCGACAGCGCCTTTTCGCGCGCCCCCTCGCGTGCAGGCCCGAATTGCCCGCGCGCGGCTTCTTCCGCCGTCAGCGCCTGCGCGGTGAGAAGAACGGCGCGGCGCCGCCGCGCGGCATCGCGGCTGATGAGCTTTGCCGACAGCATGCGGTCGAGCGTCTGAAGGGCACTGTCCCAATCCTCCTGCGACGTCTCGATTTCAAAGACAGCCTGCGCCGCCCAGAGCGTCTTGGGCCGATGCGAAAAGGCACGGCGCGCAAGCTCGAGCGCCCGGTCGCGATCGCCCGCCCGGCGCGCCTGCACGAAAAGCCCGCGCAAGCCGAGAAAGGCCGTTTCCGGAGAGGCCAGCATCGCCTCGAAATATCCGCTCGCCGCGTCTTCCTTGCCTTCGAGTTGGGCGGCCTGCGCGGCAAGCAGAAGCGTGAGCGGTGTCCCGTCGAGAAGGCGCTGGGCGCGGCCCGCAAAGCGCCTTGCCTCGCCCGCATCCCCTGCCGCCACCGCGACCATGCCGCGCGAAAGCGCGAGGTAGCCGCGCCTGCGGCGGCGCATGTCGAGAAAGGAGGAAAGACCGGCCGGGCTTCTGAGGAAACCCGCCGTCACGCGATAGATGAAGAGCACGAGAAAGGCGACGAGGACCATCAGCCCGAGACCGACGACGAAGCTCGTCCGCACTTCGTAGCCACGCCAGTGAAGCACGAGGTCGCCCGGATTGTCGGCAAGCCAGATCGCCAGCGCCGAGAGCGCCGCGATGACGAGAAATATGTAGAGCGCGCGCAGCATCAGCCCTTCGCCTTCGACAGCCGCGCGGCAACATGGGCGGAGAGTTCGCGCAGGAGCCGCTCGGTCTCGATCCGCGCCCGCGCCTCCGCCAGCCATGGGGCCGCTGCCTCAGCCGCCGCGCCCTTGAGCTTCGCCCCCTCATCGACCGCAGCCGCGAGATCGTCGGCGCGGAGCCTCTCCTCCATGCGCGCGATCACGGCTTCCGTGTCCTCGCCCGCGATCTCGCCGGTCCGCCTCACCGTGACGAGCGAACGCGCATTGGCGACGAAGCGCGCCCAGAGCCCGCTCGCGCCCGCGCGGCGCTCGGCATCGAGAACGGACTGGACGAGCGCCGGAAACCTCTCCTTGAGGCTCGCCTTCGTTGCAACGCCCGTTGTCGAGGGACCGGCAAGCGCCGCAAGCCCCGGCTCGTTCGGCAGGAAGGAGGCGACGGCATCAAGCTCGCTCCTGAAGGGCGAGGCGGTTTCGGCGGCGCGAGCGAGATTGGCGAGCGCAAGGCCGAGCGCCGCGCGGGCTGCGGCGTCGGGGTCTTCCTTTTTCGCTTCGAGGGCGGCGACGCGCGCTTCCATTTCGGCGACGCGCGGCTGCAGCGTATCGAGCGCGCCGCTGAGCGCCTTCAGCATCGCATCGAGCCGCGCCACCTGATCGGCAATGCCCGCGGGCGGCATGCCGCGCTGAAGCTCGTCGATCTTCTGCCGGCTCGCCTGCAACTCGCCCTGCGTTTCGCCGAAACCCTGCTTCAGCGCATCCGCATCGGCGGTGAGCCTGTCCAGCCGCTGGTTGATCGAGGAAATGCTGTCGGGCGACTGGGCCTCGGCGGCGATCTTCTGCTCGGCCTCGCCAAGCCGTTCGTCGAGACGCTTCGTCTCTCCACGAACGAAACTCGCTTCCGTCTCGGCCTTCCGTTCGACGAGCGCCAAACGCCCGTCGAGCCCCGCAATGGCCTCCGCCTCGGGCGAAGGTCCGCTCTCGCGACCGATGCCGAGATAGTAGGCGCCAGCGCCGGCGGCCCCGATTGCAATGATGGCGACCGCGAGCCAGAGAGCGGCGCGCCCGCCGCCTCGCCCCGTTTCGGGCGCGGAGGGTGTGGAAGAGGAAGAAGGAGAAGAAGCGGAGGATGAGGATTTGCCGGCCTCACCCGCCGGGGTCACGTCTTCCGCCTCGCCGTCGATGACGGGCGGTTCCTTGCGCTGAGGCTCGGGCTTTTCGGTCCTTTCCGGCCCGAGAAGCTCGGCTTCTCCGCCCGGCAGATCGGCGGCCGGCTTATCGGGTTTGTCGTTGGTGCCCTTCGCGTCGCTCATGAAAAGTGCGGCCCTCGTTCCGGAATTCGTTACCTCACTATAAAGGGGATCATGGCACCGGAAAGGCACGATTGGCTGAATTCCGCCTTTTCATGCCGAAGACAGATGGTCGCGACACGTTGCGATGCGCCTCAGCCGGGGCGAAATTCCGGTTCCAGCAATTCGAGAAGCGCGGCCTGGCTCGGCTCGCGCGCGACATGGACCCGCGCGAATGGAAGCCCGGCAAGCGCCTCCGCCACCGCCTGCGACAGGCAATAGGCGGCGAGAGGCCGAAGCGTGTCCTCCAGCCCTGCCTCGCGTACCAGCGCTGAAAAGATGCGCGCCGTGCGCGGCGAATAGAGAAGAACGCCCGAAAGCGTTTCCGACTTCAGCGCCTCGGATGCGGCCTCCGGCATCCGCTCGGCCGCGACGGCTTCATAGAGGATCACGCGATCGACGCTGAAGCCGCGCGCTTCGAGATCGCCCTTGAGATCGCCCGCGACCACGCTGCCCGCCGCATGGAGAAGCGGACCCGCGCCGGGCTCCAGACGCCTCAGCGCGAGATCGACGAGCGATGTCACATCACCGCCCGCCGCCTCGACATCGAGAAAGCCCGCCTCGCGGGACGCCTCGGCGCTCGCGCCCCCGACCGCGAGGACGGGAATGTTACTCAGCCTTGCGATCTCGAGGCGCTCGCCGATGGCGCGCGCGCCATTGGCGCTGGTGATCAGAATGGCCTGATAGGGCGTATCGGGAATTTTCGCGTCGCGCTGGGGCCTTATCTCCATGAGCGGCGCTGAAACGGCCTCATGCCCCATCTCCGCCAGAAGCTCGACGAGGGAGCCGGCATCCTCGTCCGGTCTGGTTACGAGCAGGTGCATCGGTCTCACGAGCCTTCGAAGAAATGAGGGCCCGCGCGGCGCTTCAATTCCTCGCCCGCATCCCGCCCGAGCGCCGCCGCGTCGCTGGCGAGCCCTTCGCGCGACGTCTCGATGACCTCGCTGCCATCCGGCGTCAGGATCATGGCGCGCATGGAGAGCCGCTCGCCCTCGATGATCGCGAGCGCCGCGATGGGCGTCCGGCAGGAGCCGTCGAGCACGGCGAGCGTCGCACGTTCGGCTGCGACCCGAAGCCCTGTCTCGATGTGATGGATCCGCGCGAGAAGCTCGGCCACCTCCGCGTCGCTCTCGCGGCGCTCGACGCCGACGGCGCCCTGCGCGACGGCGGGCAGCATTTCTTCGGGCGAGAGCGGCGCGGTGACCTTGTCGGCGAGCCCCATGCGGGTGAGCCCGGCCATGGCGAGAAGTGTCGCGTCGGCGACGCCGTCGGCGAGCTTCTGGAGCCGCGTGTCGACATTGCCGCGGAAGGGCACGACCTGAAGGTCGGGCCGCAGCGCCCTGACCTGCGCGGCGCGGCGCAGCGAGGATGTGCCGACAACGGCGCCGCGCGCCAGCGAGGTAATGGAAACGGCCTTGGGCGAGAGAAAGGCATCGCGCGGATCGACCCGCTCGAGCGTGCAGTCAATGACGAGGCCATCCGGCAGCACCGTCGGCATGTCCTTCATCGAATGGACCGCGAGGTCGATGCCGCCATCCGTCAGCGCTTCCTCGATTTCCTTCGTGAAGAGGCCCTTGCCGCCCAGTTCCGAGAGATTGCGGTCCTGCACCCTGTCGCCCGTCGTCTTGATGACGACGACCTCGGTCGCCTCCTCCTTGGGGAGGCCGAGCGCGCGCGCGATCCGGTCGGCGACATCGTGAGCCTGAATGAGCGCGAGCCTGGAGCCGCGAGTGCCAATGCGGAGGCGACGTTGCATGAGCCTTCTTTCGGGTGTTATGCCAAGGCCAATATGGGCCTGCCCGCCTCTTATAGACGATAGGCGGCCCCGGTAAGAACCCTTTCCCTGACGGAGAAGCGGGACAGCATGACGCGCCGCACCCTCACCCTGCTCGGCATCGAAACGAGCTGCGACGAGACGGCGGCCGCCGTCGTGCGCCGCCATGACGAGGGCGACGGCGCGTTCCGGGGCGACATTCTCTCCAATGTCGTCTTTTCCCAGATCCGCGAGCACGCGCCCTATGGCGGCGTCGTGCCCGAGATCGCGGCGCGCGCCCATGTGGAACATCTGGACGGGCTCATCGCCCGCGCCCTCGACGATGCGAAGCTCGGCTGGGAAGACCTCGACGGCATCGCCGCGACGGCGGGGCCGGGCCTCATCGGCGGGGTCATTGTCGGCCTCATGACCGCGAAGGGCATCGCTTTCGCGCGGAACCTGCCGCTCGTCGCCGTCAACCATCTGGAAGGCCACGCCCTCACCGCGCGGCTGACCAATCGCGTGGCTTTTCCCTATCTCCTGCTGCTCGTTTCGGGCGGGCACAGCCAGCTTCTCGTTGTCGAGGGCGTGGGCGCCTATCGCCGCCTCGGCACGACGGTCGACGACGCCGTGGGCGAGGCTTTCGACAAGGTCGCCAAGATGCTGAGGCTCGGCTTTCCGGGCGGGCCCGCTGTCGAGAAGGTCGCCCGCGAGGGCGATGCCGCCCGTTTCGCCCTGCCCCGCCCGCTTATGGGAAGGCCGGGCTGCGACTTCTCATTTTCCGGCCTCAAGACCGCCGTTCGCCAGCTCGCCGAGGCACAGGGCGACCTCGACGGCCGGACGCGCGCCGACATCGCCGCCGCCTTTCAGCAGGCGGTCGCCGATGTTCTCGCCGACCGGGCGAGCCACGCCATGCGGATGGCGGCGCCCTCCATGCCGCTGAAGGCCCGCCGGCTCGTCGTCGCGGGCGGCGTCGCCTCGAACCTCGCGCTCCGCGAGCGGCTGGAGGCAACCGCCAGCGCCGAAGGCTACGAACTCGTCGTGCCGCCTGCCCGCCTCTGCACCGATAACGGCGCCATGATCGCCTGGGCGGGCGCGGAAAGGTTCGCGCTCGGCCTCACCGACCCGCTGGATACCGGTCCGCGCGCCCGCTGGCCGCTCGATGCCGGAACCCGGACGGACGCCGCCTGAGCAACGGCCGGGAATAAAAAAAGCCCCGGCGCGGGAGGCACGCCGGGGCAGTCAAAGACCCTGTTACAGGTCTGCGGGTTCGCCGGGCCCCGGGGGAGGGGAGACGGGGGCGGCGAAGAAATGCATCAGGCGATGTGGAAGACGCCCGCCGTCTGCGCGACGAGCGCGATCGTGTAGACGGCCAGAACGGCGGTGATCAGCCGGCCGACAAGGACTTCCGCACGCTGGGCCTGGGCGTTCTGCTGGATCATCATGGCTTGTTTCCTTCTCATAATCGGGTTTGGGGCGGCTGCGGGCTCGTGAGGGGCGAAACCCGCGCTCCATGTTCTGTGTCGAGGTCCGGCTCTGCGGTGGCCGGCCGGCTGGCGATGCGGCTCAGATGAGCAGCGAGACGATCGCGTTCGCTATGAAGAACAGCGAGTACGTCGTGATCACCGCCGTGCCGATATGTCCGGCGAGCGTGTCGTGTGCGGCTGCCGATTTTTCGCCACCCGTACCCTCGATGAGGGTCAGCGAGGGGGCACGGCGCTCACGGGCCGGGGCGCCGATGTGGCTGAAAGGCAAGGTCAGCTTCTTGGCTGCGAGTGTCATGGCGGCTTCTCCTTCGGTCCCGCCGGCGGGGAGGGGTTCCCGTCGGCAGGGATGATTTAGGGAAGCCCTGAACGAAAAACAATGAATGAAACGAAAAATATTCAATCTTCATGTGCAATGTTGCTGCACCGCAACACATTGTGGCGACTTAGAGGCAAAAACTTTTTAAAAACAGTGGTTTGTGGCAATTTCGCGCGGCAGTATAAAATTTCTGCGACGCAACAAAGATTCAGTGGTTCACCAGATTTTGGGGCGAATCGCTGATCGATACACCAGCCCTGAGCCCGGCGATGATGATCTGGTAGACGCCCTCCAGCTCGCGCTCGAGCCGCTCGAGCGGCAGCCGCGTAAAAAGCTGCGGGTAGCTGAATTTGAGCGTTGCCGACTGGATCATCTCGGCGATGAATTCGGGGTCCGCGACGGTGAACTCTCCCGAGACGTTTCCGTATTCGATGATTCGGCGCAGGACCTCGCGCTCCCGCTTGATGCCTTCATTATGGAAATGCGGGCGCTCGGCCGTGATGATCTGGGCCATCTCGACGAGCTTCGGGTCCTGCTCGAGAGTGAGGAAGGTTTCGCGCAGGTCCTGGAACAGGAAGTCGTGCAGCCGCTCCGCCGCGCTGCGGCCCGGCTGCGTCAGGATATGGGAGAGCTGCTCGGCCGTGCGTATCGAGGCTTCGCGCGCAATCTCCTCGGCAATGTCGAGCTTGCCCGGAAAATAGCGGTAGAGATTGCCCGGCGACATGTCGCAATCAACCGCGAGGTCGGCCATTGTCGTTTTGCTATAACCGTAATGCGCGAAGCGCTTTTTCGCGGCGTCGATGATTTTCTGGCGGGTATCGTCGGGAGCGGTCATAGACGGAGATTGTAAAACGCTGGTGTAAATATTCAACGAATCGTTCAATCGTTAGTGAAGACGCCGGAAAGCGAGCCCGGCGGCGGAAATCGGGGGCCATGCGGCAGTTTCAGCATATCGGTGTGGTCGGAGGCGGCGCCTGGGGCACCGCGCTTGCGCAAGTTGCGGCTCGAGCGGATGGCGACACGCGGCGCGTGACGCTCTGGGCGCGCGAGTCTGAGGTCGTGGAGGCGGTGAACGCCTCGCGCGAGAACCGCATGTTTCTTCCCGGCGTCGCGCTCGGCGCGAATATCGCCGCCACCTCATCGCTCGAGGAAGTGGCGGGCGCCGATGCGCTCCTCATGGTCACGCCCGCCCAGCACATGCGCGCGACCTGCGCGGGCCTCGCCCGCACCCTCCGCCCCGGAACGCCCGTGCTCATCTGCGCCAAGGGCGTGGAACAGGGCACGATGAAACTCCTGACCGACGTCCTTGCCGAGACGCTGCCGGAGGCCGAGGCCGCAGTGCTTTCCGGCCCGAGCTTCGCAGGCGAAGTCGCGCGCGGCATGCCGACGGCGGTGACGCTCGCCTGCGCGGACAGGGAGCTGGGGCGCGCCCTCGTCGACGCGATCGGCCTGCCGACCTTCCGTCCCTATTATTCCTCCGACCTCATCGGCGCGGAAATCGGCGGCGCGGTGAAAAACGTGCTCGCCATCGCCTGCGGCATCGTCGAGGGGCGGAAATTCGGCGCCAGCGCGCGCGCCGCGCTCACCACGCGCGGCTTTGCCGAGATGACGCGCCTCGGCCTTGCCCTCGGCGCGCGGGCCGAAACGCTCGCCGGGCTTTCGGGCCTCGGCGATCTCATCCTCACCTGCAATTCGCCCCAGTCGCGCAACATGTCGCTCGGCATCGCACTTGGCGAAGGCAGGTCGCTCGACGAAATTCTCGGCAGCCGCAATTCGGTGAGCGAAGGCGCCTTCTCCGCCACCGCCGTCGTCGCGCTTGCCGCGAAATACGGCATCGAGATGCCGATCTCCGAAGCCGTCGCCGCGATCGTGACGGCGAAGATCAATGTCGACGAGGCGATCGCCTCGCTTCTCACCCGCCCCTTCAAGAGCGAGGACTGATCCCTCGCAATCCACCGGAGACGAAAATGCTCTTCTGCATCACTGGCATCGACAAGCCCGATGCGCTCGAACTGCGCCTCGCCAATCGCGATGCGCATCTGAAATACTGGGCCGATGCCCAATGCGTGAAAATCGGCGGTCCGTTCACGAATGACGACGGCACCGTCATGAACGGCAGCCTGCTCGTCATCGACGTCGAAGATCTCGCCACCGCGCGCCGCCTCGCCAAGGACGACCCTTACGTGAAGGCCGGACTTTTCGAGCGCCAGGAGGTGCGCCCCTGGAAGTGGCTTCTCGGACCGAAATAAGCCCGAAAACAAGAAAGAAACAGGAGGGACGCGGCATGGCCTACTGGCTTTTCAAATCGGAGCCTTCCGCCTGGTCGTGGGACGACCAGAAGAAGAAAGGCGCCAAGGGCGAACCGTGGAACGGCGTTCGCAACTACCAGGCCAACAACAATATGAAGGCGATGAAGAAGGGCGATCTCGGCTTCTTCTATCATTCCGTCGATGAGAAGCGCATCGTCGGCATCGTCCGCGTCATCGGCGAGCATCGCCCCGATCCCACGGACGAAACGGGGCGCTTCGGCCTCGTCCTCGTCGAGGCCGTCTGCGATCTGCCGAAACCCGTAACCCTCGCCGATATCAAGGCCGAGCCGAGGCTCGCTGAAATGGCGATCCTGAAGCAGTCGCGCCTTTCCGTGCCGCCGGTGCGCGATGAGGAATGGAAGCTCATCTGCAAGATGGGCGGCCTCGCAAAGGCGCCGTGACGCCCGTCGCTTTCGCAACCCCGGCATGATGCCCGCCCCCGGCACGCCGCTCTGCCCGCTCGATGCGCTCGACGATCCGGGCGCGAGGGCCTTCAGCTTCGGCGAGGGCGCGGCGCAATTTCACATGTTCCTTGTACGGAAGGATGGCGAGCTTCGCGCCTATGTGAACGAGTGCCCGCATGGCCGCACGCGCCTCGACCATTGGCCGGACACGTTTCTGACGCTGGACGAGACGCGCATCATCTGCGCCGCCCATGCCGCGCTCTTCCGCATCGCGGACGGCTTCTGCGTTTCCGGCCCCTGCGCCGGAAAAAGCCTGACGCCCGTGCCGGTCGAGATCGTGGAAGGAACGGTCCGCATCGCCGCGGCGCGCTGAAGGGCCTTGCAAGGCAGGACGGCGCGGGCTTGCGCGACCGGCCGCGGGACGCGATAACGGGAAAACCCTTCGACGCGCCCCGCCGGGCGCGCCGCCCGCAATCGGAGGAACAACCCCGTGAGTGAGACGAAGAAACTTGCGACCGAAGCGACCGGCCCGCTCAAGGGCGTGCGCATCGTCGATCTGACAAGCGTCGTCTTCGGCGCCTATGCGACCCAGATCCTTGGCGATTATGGCGCGGACGTCATCAAGATCGAGGCGCCCTCGCCCACCGGCGGCGGCGGACATGGCGGCGACATCATGCGCTGGCCAGGGCATGTGCCGGAGGGCGCGGCACCCGATCTCGGCCCGATCTTCCTCACCATCAACCGCAACAAGCGCTCGGTGCTGCTCGATCTCGCGAAACCCGCGGGCCGCAAGGCGCTCATGAAGATCATCTCCACGGCTGACGTGCTGACCTCCAATGTCCGCTACAGCGCCATGAAGCGGCTGGGGCTCTCCTATGAAGACGTGAAGGCGGTGAAGCCCGACATCATCTTCGTCCATGCGGCGGGCTATGGCTCGGACGGCCCCTATGCGGGCCTTCCCGCCTATGACGATCTCATTCAGGCCGGCTCCGGCGCGGCCGATCTCCTTCCCTACATGGATGGCGATCCGAAGCCGCGCTACATGCCGACCATCATGGCCGACAAGGTGTCGGGGCTCTTTTTCGTTTCCGCCGTGACCTCGGCGCTCTTTCACAGAGCGCGCACTGGCGAGGGGCAATTCGTCGAGGTGCCGATGCTGGAGGCGGTCACCTCCTTCGTGCTTGCCGAGCATTTCTACGATCACGTCTACGATCCGCCGACGGGCCAGTGGACCTATGGGCGCATCACCAATCCCGATCGCCGGCCCTACCGCACGAAGAACGGCTATATCGGCCTTCTTCCCTATTCGGACAAGCAGTGGGAACAATTCTTCGAGATCGCGGGCCGGCCCGGCGTTTTCCGCGACGATCCGCGCTTCTCAAACTACAAGGCGCGTACGCAGAATATCCGCGAGCTTTACGCCATGATCGAGGAACTGACTGAAACCAAGACGACCGAGGAATGGCTCGACCTGCTCAACCCGCTGAGCATCCCGGTCGTGAAGATGAACCGGCTGGAGGATCTTCAGGACGATCCGCATCTGAAGGCGGTCGATTTCTTCCAGCGCTACGATCATCCGCATGCGGGGCCTTACTTCGCGCTGCGTCCGCCCGTGCGCTTCGGCGCGACGCCCGCGAATATCCGCCGCCACCCTCCGAGACTCGGCGAGCAGACGCGCGAAGTGCTTGCCGAAGTGGGGCTTGTGGATGACGACATCTCCGCCATCGAAGCCGCAGGAGCAGAACATTGACCCCCTGAGCCGGGGGACCATAATGATTGCCAAAACAGCAAGGCGGTCCACGCCGATCGAAGGAGACGTCCATGTCTGACAATGACCTTTTTCCCGTATCCGAAGACTGGGCAGGCCGAGCCTTCATCGACAATGCCCGCTACAAGGCGCTCTATGAGGCGAGCCTCAGGGACCCTGATACCTTCTGGCGCGAGGAAGCCGGGCGCATCGACTGGATCAAGCCTTTCACCAAGGTGAAGGACGTTTCCTACGACCCGAAGAACCTTCACATCAGATGGTTCGAGGACGGCACGCTCAATGTCACGGTCAACTGCATCGACCGCCATCTGAAGGATCGCGGCGACCAGACCGCGATCATCTGGGAAGGCGACGACCCGAAAGACGACAGGAAGATCACCTATCGCGAGCTTCACGCCGAGGTCTGCCGCTTCGCCAATGTGCTGAAGGCGCAGGGCGTGAAGAAGGGCGATCGCGTCACCATCTATCTGCCGATGATCCCGGAAGCGGCCTTCGCCATGCTCGCCTGCGCGCGCATCGGCGCCGTTCATTCCGTCGTCTTCGGCGGCTTCTCGCCCGACAGTCTCGCCGGCCGCATTCTCGATTGCGACTCGAGCGTCGTCGTCACCGCCGATGAAGGCGTGCGCGGCGGCCGTCGCATTCCCCTCAAGGCGAACACCGACGAAGCGCTGAAGAAGTGCCCCGGCGTCAAATGCGTTCTCACCGTGCGCCACACGGGCGGCGACATCGCCATGCAGCCGGGCCGCGACATCTGGTATCACGACGAAGCGGCGAAGGTTTCGACCGATTGCGCGCCTGAGGAGATGGGCGCGGAAGACCCGCTCTTCATTCTCTACACGTCGGGCTCGACCGGAAAGCCGAAGGGCGTGCTGCACACGACGGGCGGCTATCTCGTCTTCGTCGCGATGACGCATCAATACGTCTTCGACTATCACGACGGCGACATCTATTGGTGCACGGCGGATGTGGGCTGGGTGACGGGCCACAGCTACATTCTCTATGGACCGCTCGCCAATGGCGCGACCACGCTCATCTTCGAGGGCGTGCCGAACTATCCCGACAGCTCGCGCTTCTGGCAGGTCATCGACAAGCACAAGGTCAACACCTTCTACACCGCGCCGACGGCGCTGCGCGCGCTGATGCGCGAAGGCGAGGCCCCGGTAAAGAAGACGAGCCGCAAGAGCCTTCGCCTTCTCGGCTCCGTCGGCGAGCCGATCAACCCCGAAGCCTGGCTCTGGTATCACCGCGTCGTTGGCGAGGGCCGCTGCCCGATCGTCGACACCTGGTGGCAGACGGAAACTGGCGGCATCCTCATTTCGCCGCTTCCCGGCGCCATCGCGCAGAAGCCGGGTTCGGCGACGCTTCCCTTCTTCGGCGTGAAGCCCGTCATCGTCGATACCGAAGGCAATGAGCTTGAAGGCGAATGCACGGGCAATCTCTGCATGGCCGATTCCTGGCCGGGCCAGATGCGCACCGTCTATGGCGACCACCAGCGCTTCATCGAAACCTATTTCATCCAGTATCCCGGCAAGTACTTCACCGGCGACGGCTGCCGCCGCGACGCCGACGGCTATTACTGGATCACGGGCCGCGTCGATGACGTGCTCAACGTCTCCGGCCACCGCCTCGGCACGGCTGAAGTCGAAAGCGCTCTCGTCGCCCACGCGAAAGTCGCCGAGGCTGCCGTCGTCGGCTATCCGCACGACATCAAGGGCCAGGGCATCTACGCCTATGTGACCCTCAATGCGGGCGAGCCGGCCTCCGAGGAACTGAAGAAGGAACTGGTGAACTGGGTGCGCCGCGAGATCGGCCCGATCGCCTCGCCCGACCTCATCCAGTTCGCGCCGAGCCTGCCGAAAACCCGCTCGGGCAAGATCATGCGCCGCATCCTGCGCAAGATCGCGGAGGACGACTTCTCCAATCTCGGCGACATCTCGACGCTCGCCGACCCGTCCGTGGTGAGCGACCTCATCGACCACCGCCAGAACAGGGCAGGATGAGACAGCCGGCAGTGGTGCGGACCTAACCTTCGTTGAGCCCGCACCAGCCGCCGCGCTTGCGGCCGTCATAGACGCGGGCAAGACCCCTGGCGCTGAGCGCGGCTCCGAGGTCTGGCGCCTCGTCGCTCGCCACATGGGCGATGACCCGGCCGCCATATTTATCGCTGCTGATCCCGGTGAGACGCACCCGGCCGCTCCGCGTCAGCGCGGCGAGATAGGCGCGCGCCCGCTCGGCGCTTGCCCGCTCCTCGGCGCATTTGCCCTTGATCTCCGGCGCGTCGATGCCCGCGAGCCGCACATGCACCTCGACCGTCTGGCCGATCCAGATGCGGGCCCGCACGATGAGCGTGTCGCCATCGACCACGCGGACGACTTCGGCCGCGACCGGCCCGGCGATCACGTCCCTCGCCTCGGCGCCAAAGGACACGCCAAGAACGATCAGCCATGAAAGAAGGACGATGCGGACGCGGGGCATGAGTTCCTGCAGAGAGGCGCGCTCACCCGAAACGCACCCGGAAACGGCCCCCGCCGCCTCGGCATTTATAGGATTAAATTCACAGAAACGTCAATGCCGGCCGGATCGACGCTTGCCGGCGCCCCCGCTCAGAAGTCGCTGAGGATGCCCTTGATCTCCCAGTCGCCATAGCGCGTGGGCTCGGCGCCGCTTCTCGCGCCCTTCGGCCCGTTGATCTCTCGGGGCGCGGGCGCGGCCGCGCGGGCCGCATCGGCAATCCGCCGGCGCTCCTCGGCCTCGGCAAGCGCGCGCATGGCCGCGGGGCTGAGTTTTTTCGGCTCCGGCGCACTCCCGGCCTCGCCCTGAACCGCTTCACCCGGATTTTCGCCGCTCATGTTCCCGTTCCGCTTTTCCGTTTCTCCGCCGCTCGCTTGAAGGCCCGGCGCTGGCGCTACATATAAGCCCTCGATCCTCGCCGCGCCAGAACGGCGGGACACGTGCAGCGACCCGGAGCCCGAACGGTGCTCCCTGACGGAGAACAGACGCAAGGCATGAACACGCTCAAGACAGGCATCCTCCTTGCCGCGATGACGGCGCTCTTCATGGGGCTCGGCTTTCTCATCGGCGGCTCCAACGGCGCGCTCATCGCCTTCTTCATCGCCGCCGCGATGAACGCCTTCGCCTACTGGAACTCGGACAAGATGGTCCTTTCCATGTATGGCGCGGAGGCCGTCGACGAGCGCACGGCGCCCGCCTATGTGCGCCTCGTGCAGCGGCTCGCGGAGAATGCGGGCCTTCCCATGCCGGCGACCTACATCATCCATTCCGCGCAGCCCAATGCGTTCGCCACCGGGCGCAACCCCGAACACGCCGCCGTTGCCGCGACGACCGGCCTGCTCGAGGCGCTCTCGCCCGAGGAGCTTGCAGGCGTGCTCGCCCATGAGCTTGCCCATATCAAGAACCGCGACACGCTGACCATGACGATCACGGCAACGATTGCCGGCGCGATCTCCATGCTCGCGAATTTCGCCTTCTTCTTCGGCGGCAACCGCGAGAACCAGGGCGGCATCATCGGCACGCTCGCGCTTGCCATTCTCGCCCCCATCGCCGCGGGCCTCGTGCAGATGGCGATCAGCCGCACGCGCGAATATGAGGCCGACGCCATGGGCGCCGAAATCTCCGGCCGCCCGCTCTGGCTTGCCTCCGCGCTCGAAAAGATCGACAGCGCCGCCCATGTCCGGCCGAACGAGGCGGCGGAGGCGAACCCCGCGACGGCGCATATGTTCATCATCAATCCGCTGCATGGCGGCGGGCGCGACAATCTCTTCTCGACCCACCCGGCGACCGCGAACCGCATCGCGCGGCTGCGCGAGATCGCCGCGACGAAGGGCCAGGCACGGACCAATCCCTGGGGCTGATCGTCCGGTCACGGATGATCCGTGCCATGCCGCGCGAGGTCCGCGCTTTTCATCGCCCGCCGTCTGTGCTCTAACTTCGGCGCATGAACGAGGCGGCAGAGAGCGGACCGGGACTTGAGGCGCGCGAAGGCGCCGAGGCCCTTGTTGCTGCCGTGCTGATGCAGGGCCGCGCGCTCGACGAAGCGCTGGCCGAGGAGGCGGCGCGTGGGCGCCTCGCAAGGCTCACGCCCTCCGACCGCGGCTTTGCCCGCGCCATCGCCGCGACCACGCTCCGGCATCTGGGCGAGATCGACCATGCGCTCGGCCTGCTTCTGGAAAAACCGCTGCCCAGGCGGGCGGGCCTGACCGAAACGATCCTGCGTTCGGCCGCCGCCGAAATCCTCTTTCTCGACGTGAAGCCCCATGCCGCCGTCTCGCTCGCCGTCGAGGCGGCCTCGCGCGACGAGGCCGCGTGCCATTTCAAATCGCTGGTGAACGCCGTGCTGCGCCGCCTGGCGCGCGAAGGGCATACGCTTCTCGAAGGCATCGACCGCGAGCGGGCGAACCTTGTCCCCTGGCTCTGGGAAAGCTGGGTCGCGGCTTATGGCGAGGAACGGACGCGCGCCATGCTGCGCGCGCTCTGGGAGGAGCCTCCGCTCGACCTCTGCGTCAAGCGCGAGAAGGAGCGGGAACTCTGGGCGGCTAGGCTCGGTGCGGAGATCTTGCCCACGGGCTCGCTCAGGCTGGCGGCGGGCGGGCGGATCGAACGGCTCGACGGTTATGAGGAAGGCGCCTGGTGGGTGCAGGATGCCGCCGCCGCCCTGCCCGCGCGCCTTTTCGGCGACCTTCGCGGCCGCAACGTGCTCGACCTCTGCGCCGCACCGGGCGGCAAGACGCTGCAACTCGCCGCCATGGGCGCGCATGTGACGGCGCTCGACCGCTCCGCGCCGCGGCTCGAACGGCTGCGGCAGAACCTTGCCCGCATGAAGCTCGAGGCCGGGATCGTCGTGTCGGATGCCGTGCGGTTCACGCCGGGGCGGCTCTGGGAGTTTATCCTGCTCGATGCGCCCTGCACGGCGACCGGAACCTTCAGGCGGCACCCCGACGTGCTTCGCCTGAAGAAGCCGGCCGACCGCGACCGGCTCGCCGCGCTCCAGTCGCGCCTCCTCGCCCATGCGGCGGGCCTGCTCGCGCCGGGCGGCACGCTCGTTTACTGCACCTGCTCTCTCGAACGCGCGGAGGGCGAGGACCAGATCGCCTCCTTCCTCGCCGCCCACCCGGATTTTGCCCGCCAGCCCATCGCCCCGGCCGAGATCGGTGGCCTCGGCGAATGTCTGACGCCCGAGGGCGACCTGAGGACCCTGCCCTGCGATCTCGCCGGCAAGGGCGGCCTCGACGGCTTCTTCGCCGCCCGCCTCACGAGACTGTCCCGGAACGAATCGCGTCCCTGACGGCCTTGCCGCGACGCGCGCCCGGACGCCACCGTGTCAAGCGAGCGCCGCGCCTTGCGCCACAAGATTCAAGCTGTTAAGCAAGGAATTCAGCAAGATTTAGTGGGTCGGCAACGACCGTCAGATCGGATTCCATGAGCGGCAAGCCCCAGATCAAGATCGCGCCCTCGATTCTGGCCTCCGACTTCGCCCGTCTGGGCGAGGAGGTGCGCGCCATCTCGAAAGCGGGCGCGGATTACATCCATATCGACGTCATGGACGGCCACTTCGTGCCGAACATCACCATCGGTCCCGATGTGGTGAAGGCGCTCCGGCCCCATTCCGACAAGCCCTTCGACGTCCATCTGATGATCGCGCCGGTCGATCCCTATATCGACGCCTTCGTGCAGGCGGGCGCCGACATCATCTCCTTCCATCCGGAGGCGGGGCCCCATCCCCACCGCACGGTGCAGGCGATCAGGGCCGCGGGCGCGAAGGCGGGCCTCGTGCTCAATCCGGGCACGCCGGTCGAAGTCCTCTGGCCGCTTCTCGGCGATCTCGACCTCATCCTCGTCATGAGCGTCAATCCGGGCTTCGGCGGACAGAGCTTCATCGAGAGCCAGCTCAGGAAGATCGAGATCATCCGCAAGCGGATCGATGCGGAGAAGCCCGGCATCGATCTCGAGGTCGATGGCGGCATCAATTTCGAGACGGCGCCCCGCGCGATCGCGGCGGGCGCCAATGTGCTCGTCGCCGGTACGGCGACCTTCAAGGGCGGCGAAACCGCCTATGCGAAGAACATTGCGACCCTTCGCGGAGCCGCCTGAGCGGCAACGCATGAAGCCGGAAGGCCGCCAGGAGGCGGGGCCCATGACGGAAGCGCAAGTCGAAACGCCGGATCCCGTACCGCCGATACCGGAGGCGCACGCCGTTCCGTCCCATTATTCCGTGCCGCCCGGCAACCGGCTGATCGACCTGACGGCGGCGGCGCTGGTGCGGCTGCGCGACGCCGCGCTCGCCTCGGCCTATGGAAGCTGGACCTATGGGCAGACGCTGCGCGGGCCCATGCCGGACCACATGGTCCACTATCCGCGCGATCTGCGGCCCGGCGGCGCCGACAAGGCCGATGCACTCTTTCAGGGCCGCTGGTTCCTGCCCGGCGGACAGGTGAAGACCGATGGCGGTTCGCCCTTCTCGGCCGTGCCGCCGAGCGAGACCTGGGCGGAGGAACTGCACGGCTTCTCCTGGCTCCGCCATTTCAGCGCCGCGGGCGGCGACGCCGCGCGCACCTATGCCCAGACGCTCGTCGCCGGATGGATCGGGCAATGCGGCAACTGGGACAAGCTCGCCTGGCGGCCACATGTGATCGGCCGCCGCCTGACCTCCTGGATCGCCAATGGCGCCCTCATCATCGACGGCTCGGACCTCATCTATCGCTCGACGCTCCTGCGCAACATGGCGCGGCAGGCGCGCCACCTCGCCCGCACCGCCTCCATGGCGCCTGCGGGCGGCAAGCGGCTGACGGCGGCGCTGGGCCTTGCCTTTTCGGGTCTCTGCCTCTCGGAAGGCGAAAAGCGCCTCGAAAAGGGGCTCAGGCTCGTCTGCCGCGAACTCGACCGGCAGATCCTCCCCGATGGCGGCCATGTGAGCCGCAATCCGGCCGCGACCCTCGAAATCATGCTCGATCTCGTCTCGCTGCGCGACGCCATGCAGGCCCGCCACATCGAGGTGCCGCGCGCCATCCGCGACGCGATCGACCGCATGATGCCGATGCTGCGCTTCTTCCGGCATGGCGATGGCAGGCTCGCCCTTTTCAACGGCGCCAATGAAGGGCCCGAAGGCGCGATCGACGCCGTGCTCGCCGAGGACGACGCCGACGGGCGCCCCTTCGGCTTCGCCCCTCACTCCGGCTATCAGCGCCTCGCGGCGGGCCCCTCCTTCGTCGTCGCCGATACAGGCCCACCGCCGCCCGGCCGCTACAGCCATGACGCCCATGCGGGCTGCCTCTCCTTCGAGATGAGCGCGGGCCGCTCGCGCCTCGTCGTCAATTGCGGCACGACCCGCATCTTCGGCCCGGACTGGGAGGCGGCGAGCCGCGCCACCGCCGCCCATTCGACACTGGTGCTCGACGACACATCCTCGGCCCGCATCGTCCGCAGCCCCGTTTCCCGCGCGCTTCTCGGCGCCCGCACCATGGAAGGCCCGACCCGCGTCGAGAGCCGGCGCAATGAGAACGAACTCGGCCTCTGGCTCGAGGCGAGCCATAACGGCTATGAAAAGCGCTATGGCCTCGTCCACAAGCGCCGGCTCTTCCTTTCGGCGGCGGGCGAGGAGCTGCGCGGCGAGGATGTGCTCTTCCCCGCCGAGGCGCCGAAGCGCACCTTCCCCTGGCAGCGCGCGCTCCGGCAGCAGCAGCCCGAAGACCCGGCCTTCGCCATCCGCTTCCATCTCCACCCGGATGCCCGCGCCTCGCTCGCCCATGATGGTGCGAGCGTGCTGGTGCGGCTGCCCAATGGCGAGGGATGGCAGTTCCAGGCGAGAACGCAGAGCGGCGAACCCGCCATCTCGATCGAGGAAAGCGTCTACCTCGGCGCGGGCGACGCCACCCGCCGCTCCGAGCAGATCGTCGTTTCCGGGGCGGTTTTCCGGGGCGATGCCAGGGTCAACTGGGCCTGGCGGCGGCTTTCGGGCCGGAATCCGGGCGGCGCGAAGCCGGCCGCCGGGACGGCGGCGCCGGTTCTTCCCGACCTCGACCCGGCCGAAACGGCGCCGGAAGACTGAAGCCGGAACCCCGGAGACAGATACGAAACCTTGCCGCCAACCTTGGCGGCCGAAGGCTTTTCGTGCTATCGCGCGGGCACCAGCCCCCTCCCAGCCGAAAAGAGCCCGCCCATGTCCGTTTCCGCGAAACCCGCCCCCAAATCCGCCGACCTCCAGCCCGTGCGCCGCGCGCTCCTCTCCGTCTCCGACAAGACCGGGCTCGTCGAATTCGCCACGGCGCTTCATGAAGCGGGGGTCGAGCTCGTCTCGACCGGCGGCACCTCGAAGGCGATCGCGGCGGCGGGCCTGCCGGTGAAGGATGTCTCCGACCTCACCGGCTTTCCCGAAATGATGGACGGACGGGTGAAGACGCTTCACCCGAAGGTGCATGGCGGCCTCCTCGCGGTCCGTGACGATGCCGAGCACAGGGCGGCGATGGAGGCGCATGGCATCGGGGCGATCGACCTTCTCTGCGTCAACCTCTACCCCTTCGAGGCGACAGTGGCGAAGGGCGCGGCTTACGAGGAATGCGTCGAGAACATCGACATCGGCGGGCCGGCCATGATCCGCGCGGCGGCGAAGAACCACGCCTATGTCGCGGTCATCGTCGAGGCGGCGGACTACGCTTCCGTGATCGGCGAGATCAAGGCGAAGGGCGGCACCACTTCCGCGCTGCGCAAGCATCTCGCCCACAAGGCCTATGCGCGCACCGCCGCCTATGACGCGGCGATCTCCAACTGGTTTGCAGAAACGCTCAAGGACGACGCGCCCGAATGGCGCGCCTTTGGCGGCCATCTCCGCCAGACCCTGCGCTATGGCGAGAACCCGCACCAGATCGCGAGCTTCTATGTGACCGGCGAGAACCGCCCCGGCGTCTCGACCGCGACCCAGCTTCAGGGCAAGGAGCTTTCCTACAACAACATCAACGATACGGATGCGGCCTTCGAACTCGTTGCCGAGTTCGATCCGAAGGCGGCGCCCGCCATCGCCATCATCAAGCACGCGAACCCCTGCGGCGTCGCCATCGGCGCCTCGCTCGCCGATGCCTATCGCAAGGCGCTCGCCTGCGACCCCGTTTCGGCCTTTGGCGGCATCATCGCCGCGAACCGTCCTCTCGACGGGGAGACGGCCGAGGAGATCGCGAAGATCTTCACCGAAGTCATCATCGCGCCCGACGCCGACGAGGATGCGCGCCGCATGATCGGCGCGAAGAAGAACCTCCGCCTGCTGATCACCGGCGGCCTGCCCGATGCGGGCGCACCGGGCCTCAACGTGAAGACGGTCGCGGGCGGCCTTCTCGTCCAGTCGCGCGACAATGGCCGCGTCGATCTTCTCGACCTCAAGGTGGTGACGAAGCGCCAGCCTTCGGCGCAGGAACTCGCCGACCTCAAATTCGCCTTCCGCGTCTGCAAGCATGTGAAGTCGAACGCCATCGTCTATGTGAAGAACGGCGCGACGGTGGGCGTGGGAGCGGGCCAGATGAGCCGCGTCGATTCAGCCCGCATCGCCGCGCGCAAGGCGCAGGACGCAGCCGAGGCAGCCGGCGCGGCGGCGCCCGCGACCATCGGCTCGGTCGTGGCGTCGGACGCCTTCTTCCCCTTCGCCGACGGGCTTCTCTCGGCGGCGGAAGCGGGCGCGACGGCGGTGATCCAGCCGGGCGGCTCGGTGCGCGACGAGGAAGTGATCGCGGCGGCGGACGAGAAAGGCCTCGCCATGGTCTTCACCGGCATGCGCCACTTCCGCCACTAGGCGATCCAGAAAAACGCACGACCAGAAAGCAAATGTCACCCCGGGCTTGTCCCGGGGTCCAGGAACCGCTTGCTCGGAATATGACGCCCCTGGATCCCGGCCTTCGCCGGGATGACAGCTGATGTTGTGTCGGAGACCGGCGCTGACTCTCGCTACTCGATCGCGGTCGCGCGCTCTTCGCGCACGAAGAGCACCATGATGATGCCCGCCACGATGAGCGGCACGACGACCATGAGGCCGATGCGCTGGCTGCCGCTCCAGGCGGTGACGACACCGATGAGAAGCGGCGCGACGAAGGTCGTCGCCTTTCCCGCAAGCGAATAGAGGCCGAAGAACTCCGTCATCATCTCGACGGGAGCGATGCGGGCGAGCATCGTCCGGCTCGACGAGATGGTCGGCCCCGCCATCAGCCCGAAAAGCCCGACGGTGACGAGGAAAGCCTGCTCCGGCAGCGTGCTGAACGCCTTGGCATCGGCCGCGACCGGCACATGGATGAAGAAGAAGATCTGTTCCCGGTCGAAGGAGATGAGGGCAAGGAAGGTGACGACGGCGCCGATGAGCGACCAGACGAGCGTCGCCTTGGAGCCGAAGCGCTGATCCGTCCAACCGCCGACAAAGGCGCCGAAGGCCGCGAAGAGCGTAACCCATATGCCATAGACCGCCATCTCCATCGCGCCCCAATGGAAGATCGACGCGGCGAGGATGCCGCCGAAGATGAAGATCGCATTCATCCCGTCATAGAAGGCCATGCGCGAAAAGAGATAGAGCGCGACATTGCGGAAGTGCCACGCCTTGCCGATGGTGTGGATCAGGCGCTTCAGACCCGCCCTCGCCGCCTGCGCGCGCGAAAGTCCCCGGCGCGGCTGATCGGGAACGACGAGAAGAAGCGGCAGCATGAAGACGAGGAACCAGAGGCCGGAGATCGGGCCGACGATGCGGTCCGTCTCGTGAGCCTCCTTCGACAGCCCGAAAAGCGGCGCCTCGGGAATGAAGGGGGCATGGACGAGCCCCGGAAGCTGGAGCGTGATCAGCACCGCGACGAGAGCCACGATTGCGGCAAGCTGGCCGACGCCGATGCCGATGCCGGAGAGAAGACCGATCCGCCGTTCGGATGCGATGGTCGGCAACATGGCGTTGGCGAAGATGATGGCGAACTCCATGCCGACCGAAGCGACGATCAGCGACACCATGATCGGCTCGACCGGCACGCCGGGAACCGCGATCCAGAGGCCGAAACATCCGGCCACGCAGATGAGGGTGAAGAACAGGATCCACGGTTTGCGCGGGCCCGCAGCATCCGCTATGGCGCCGAGAAGCGGGCTCGAAAGCGCGATGACGATGCCCGCGATCGCCTGCGTGTAGCCCCACACCGCCTGCCCATGCACGGGATCGCCGACGACCGTCGCGCTGAAATAGGGCGCGAAGAGAAAGATGGTGACGAGCGAGAAATAGGGCTGGTTCGCCCATTCGTAGCAGACCCAGGCCGCCTGGGCGAGATTGGAGGCGGGTTCGCCCCGGGACGCTTGCTCGCTCAATTTCCGGTTTCGCCCTTTCTAGTCGATCGCATCGGACCGCTGTTCGCGCACGAGGAGCATGCCGGCAAGACCGATCAGCATCAGGACGAGGATCGAGGCGAAGCCGATGCGCTGGCTCTGGAAGTAGGAGGTGGTGAAGCCGACGAGCTCCGGCCCGAGAAAGGCCGTCGCCGTGCCCGAAAGCGCGTAGAGGCCGAAGAACTCCGACATCTTCGAGACCGGCGCGATGCGGGCGAGCATGGTGCGGCTGTTCGCATAGGCCGCCGTGATGCAGACAGCGACGATGAGAACGACGATGAGATAGGCAAGCTCGGGCGCGGTGCGGAAGAAGGGCAGATCCCAGATCGGCGGGCTCGCCGGATCGTAAGGCAGGAGGAAGAACATCGATGTCGGCGTCATCGAGACGGCGAGGACGATGCCGATCGAGGTGCCGCCGATGGAGACGAGGATCGCGCGCTTCGAGCCGAACGTGTCGTCGAGCCAGCCGCCGAAGAACCCGCCGCCGACGGCGAAGATCGAAAGCACGATGCCGTAGATGGTGAGCGTCAGCGCGTTCCAGTGGAAGACGCCCGCCGCATAGACGCCGCCGAAGATGAGCACGGCCGTCTGCCCGTCATTGAAGAACATGCGCGCCACGAGATAGGTGGCGACGTTCCGGTAGTGCCTGATCTGGCGCACCGTCCTGAAGACGCGCCGGATGCCGTCCATCACCGCCTTGCGCTTGTGGATGCGGCCCCTGGGCTTCACGTCCGGCGTGAAGAAGAGGAGCGGCATCGTGAAGACGAGAAGCCAGATCGCGGTCAGAGGCGCGGAGATGCGGCTGTTCTCGTGCTGCGAGACGTCGATGCCGAATAGCGCCTTCTCGGGAATGAAGCTCCAGTCCACATGGCCGGGCAGCATGAAGGCATAGAGGAGGAAGCAGAGGATGATGAGCGCGCCCGCATTGGCGAGCGCAAGCGCGAGCCCCGAGAGAAAACCGATGCGCTCATGCGGCGCGACGGTCGGCAGCATCGAATTGTGAAAGACCTCGGAGAAGGAGAAGGCGACCGAGATCGTGATGAAGAGAAGCGCGATCTGGAAGATCGAGAGCCCCGCTCCGCCCGGCAGCGCCCACCAGAGCGCGAAGATCGCCGGCACCATGATGGCGACGAAGGCGATGAGCCAGGGCTTCCTCCGCCCGCCCGTATCCGCGATGGCGCCGAGGATCGGGCCGAAACAGGCGATGATGAAGCCGGCTATGCCGTTGATATGGCCCCAGATCGCCTGGCCCCTGACCGGATCGCCGACCACGGTGCTCGAGAAATAGGGCGCGAAGATATAGATCGTGACGATGATGACGTACGGATCGCGCGCCCATTCGAAAAGCGCCCAACTGAACTGACCCTTGGCGTCGGCCGCCTTGTGGCCAGAAGCCGAAAGGCCACGGGATCCCCCGTCAGGAGCGCCTGACGGCGCGCCGTCCTCCGCCACATCGTTCACTGCGTTCACGAAACACCCTCCCCGGCGCGGCGCGACAGCACGGCATTTGTCGTGAGGGATGCGCGCATGCAGCCCCGCCATGCCTTGCCGCTATCGCGTGCAGGATTGGAGCATAAAGGCCGGGAGCATGGAAGGGTTGCGGGCGCGCAAACGGCAAATTGCGCCGCGCGGGGCGAGCGTGGCGCCTCAGGCGGCGATGCCGCAGCACTTCTTGTATTTCTTGCCGGACCCGCAAGGGCAGGGCTCGTTGCGGCCGACCTTCTCGACGCGGCGCGGCCGGGTGCCGCTGACGCCATCGACATAGTACCAGCGGCCGTCCTGCTTCTCGAAGCTGCCCGTCTCGTGATGGACGCGGTCCTGCCCGTTCTGGCGGAACAGCGCGACGAATTCCACATCGCCCTTCGTGTCGCCCTCGCCGCCGCCCGTGGTCGAGCGGATATGGAGGCCGGTCCATTCGCTGGAACGCGCCCATTCGGCCGCTGCCTCGCGGTCGAAATCGCCGCGCGTGCCGGGCAGAAGCGATTCTTCCAGATAGTCGATATTGCCGGTGGCGAAGGCCGAATAGCGCGAGCGCATCAGCGCTTCGGGCGTCGGCGCCGCCTTCTCGCCTGAAAGATAGGGGCCGCAGCAATCGGCGAAAGCCTTGCCGGACTGGCAGGGGCAGGTTTCGGGATTTGTCATTCGCTTCCCCCGCAAAAGGAAAAGCCGCCCGGCGGCGGCTTTACAGAGCGGCAAATCTGGAGCGGGCGAAGGGATTCGAACCCTCGACCCCAACCTTGGCAAGGTTGTGCTCTACCCCTGAGCTACACCCGCATCCATGAAAACAGCGGTGGCCGCTGTTCGTGAGGGCCGTGTTATGACCCATCGTCCCGGCCATTGCAAGAGGGCATTGCGCACCCTTTTCAGGCTTCCTGCGAGGGCTTGCCGCCCCGGCCCCTCCATGCCAGAAATCCCCCATGCCCGACAGCGCCCCGCCCCCGAAACTTCACGGTCCGGAAGCCTTCCTCGCCTGGCTCGATGCCCATGGTATCGCCCATGAGACGCGGACGCACGAACCGCTCCACACCGTCGAGGAGGCCCGCGCCGCCCGCGCCCAGTGGGGCGCGCCCTGGACCGGCGGCGGCCATTGCAAGAACCTTTTCCTCAAGGACAAGAAAGGCGCGCTCTTCCTCATCGTCACGCTCGAGGATCGCGAGCTGAAGCTCAACCGCCTCTCGAAGCCCCTTGGAAGCGCCCGGCTATCCTTCGCCAATGCCGATCTCATGTGGGAGAAGCTCGGCGTCCGTCCGGGCTCGGTCACGCCCTTCGCGCTGGTGAACGACAGCTCCTGCGAAATCCGCCCCGTGCTCGACGCGCCCATGCTCGAACATGGCCGGCTCCACTACCATCCGCTCGAGAACACGGCCACCACCGCCATCGCCCGCGACGACCTTCTGCGCATCTTGCGTCTCACGGGCCATGAGCCGATGATCCTCGACCTCGTCGAAGCGCAGGAAGAAGCGGCGGGCTGAGGCTTGCCCGGTGCGGCTTTCTGCCGTTAAACCATTGTTTCCAAATAATGCAGGCCCCACATAGGGGAAGCTGACAGGCCGCCGCACGAGACGCGGCGCACGGGAAAGCAGGACATGGAACCCATTTTCGGAACGAAGCCGGGAGCGGCCGCGGCCCCTGCCGCCGCGCCGGGCGAGCTTATCAAGGACACGACGACGCAGACCTTCGCGGCCGATGTGCTCGACGCATCGATGAAGGTGCCCGTCATCGTCGATTTCTGGGCGCCCTGGTGCGGTCCGTGCCGGCAGCTCGGCCCCGTGCTCGAAAAGCTGGTGCTGGCCGCGCGCGGCGCGGTGCGCCTCGTCAAGATGAACATCGACGATTATCCCGAAGTCGCCCAGCAGCTTCGCGTCCAGTCGATCCCCGCCGTCTTCGCCTTCAAGAACGGTCAGCCGGTCGACGGCTTCATGGGCGCGCTGCCGGAAAGCCAGGTCCGCGCCTTCATCGAGCGGCTTGCGGGCGATGTCGGCCCCTCGCCCGCCGAGGAGCTGATCGAGGCCGGCCGCGCCGCCCTCGAGGCTGGCGATCTCTCCAGCGCCGCGCAGGCCTTCGCGCAGGCGATCCAGCTCGAGCCCGGCATTCCCGCCGCCGTCGCGGGCCTCGCGCGCTGCTATATCGAGAGCGGTGATTTCGACCGCGCCCGCCAGACGCTCGGCCTCGTGCGTCCCGACGCGAAGAACGACCCCGAAATCACGGCGGCCCTCGCCTCGCTGTCGCTCGCCGAGAAATCGGCCGATGCGGGCGACACCGCCGAACTCGAGGCCCGCATCGCGGCGAACGCCAGGGATCATCAGGCCCGCTTCGACCTCGCGCTCGCGCTCCATGCGCGCGGCGACCGGGAAGGCGCCGTCGATCAGCTTCTCACCATTGTCGGCTACGACCGCAAATGGAACGACGAGGCGGCGCGCAAGCAGCTCGTCGAATTCTTCGAGGCCTATGGCGCAAAGGACGAAGTGACCCTTTCGGGCCGGCGCCGTCTTTCCTCTCTCCTGTTCAGCTAGGCGAGGCCATGGCACCGACCGACCGCTATCGAAACCTCGGCGATCTTCCCGCCTCGATCCCGGTCTTTCCGCTCGCAGGCGTGCTTCTGCTGCCGCGCACGCAATTGCCGCTCAACATCTTCGAGCCGCGCTATCTGCGAATGGTGGACGATGCGCTCAGGGGCGAGCGCATCATCGGCATGGTGCAGCCCGCCGACGAGGCGGCGATCGCCGCCTCCACCGACCCGCAGGCGAAGCCGAGGCTCGCCGAAGTGGGTTGCGCGGGCCGCCTGACCGCCTGGACCGAAACCGCCGACGGGCGCAACCTCATAACGCTCACCGGCATTGCGCGCTTCCGCATTACGGGCGAACTCGACGTAACAACGCCCTATCGCCGCTGCACGGTCGAGTGGGACGAATTCGCCGACGACCTCACGCCGGAATTCGGCGGTACCGAGGTGAGCCGCGACCGCCTGCTCGAAATCCTCAAGACCTATCTCGACAGGCACGGGCTTCAGGCCGACTGGCGCACCATCACGCAATCCTCCAACGAAGCTCTGGTGAACTCGCTCTCCGTCATCAGCCCTTATGGGCCCCGCGAGAAGCAGGCGCTGCTCGAGGCGAAGACGCTCGAGGACCGCAACCAGCTGCTCATCGCGCTCACCGAAATTGCGCTTCAGCAAACCTCGCCCAGCGAGACGACCGTCCAATAGGAAACCGACATGTCCGAAACGCGCGCCCCGGAAGTGGACCCCAAGCTTCTCGAAATCCTGGTCTGCCCCGTCACCCGAACGACGCTGCACTACGATCGCGAGCGCCAGGAACTCATTTCCGACAAGGCGCGTCTCGCCTTTCCGATCCGCGACGGCATTCCGATCATGCTTGCGGAGGAAGCCCGTTCTCTCGACGACGAGCAGGCATGACCGGGCGGAGACGACGATGAGCGATCACGCGAGCGAGCGGCCCTGGCCGACGGAAATCAGGCTCAGAAAGGCCGAGCGGCTGCTTGAAGTCGCCTTCGAGGGCGGCGCGCGCTTTGCTCTGCCTGCGGAATATCTGCGCGTCGAAAGCCCCTCCGCCGAGGTGCAGGGCCATAGCGCGAGCCAGAAGCAGACCGTGCCCGGCAAGCGCAACGTGACGATCGAAGGTGTCGAGCCCGTCGGCAATTACGCCGTGCGCCTCATCTTCAGCGACGGCCACGACTCGGGTCTCTATACGTGGGAAACGCTCTACCGCCTCGGCCGCGAGCACGATGCGATCTGGGCGGAATATCTCGCCGCGCTGGAAGCCAAGGGCCTGAGCCGGGGCTGAGCCCCAACCTTGCGAAGAAGCCCCCTCAGACCGCCTCACCCCTGAGAAGACGCGGCAGATCGCCGATGACGCCGCCCGCATGGCGCATGAAGAGGCGCCGGAGCGGCCCGATCTCGTTGACGAGCCCGAGGCCGAGATCGCGCGCGAGGCGCAGCGGGCCGATATCGTTCGAGAAGAGACGATTGAGCCCGTCCATCATCAGCGACAGCGCCGTATTGTCGAAGCGCCGCCAGCGCTGATAGCGCTCCAGCACGTCGAGCGCGCCGATATCGAGCCCGAGACGCGCCGCATCCACCACCACTTCGGCCGCCGCCGCCACATCGCGCAGGCCGAGATTGAGCCCCTGGCCCGCGATCGGATGCACGCCATGCGCCGCGTCGCCGACAAGCGCGAGGCGCGGACGCACATATTCGCGCGCGAGCTGCAGATTGAGCGGATAGGACCAGCGCGGGCCGACCGGGCGGCACTGGCCGAGATAATCGCCGAAGCGGGCGCGCATCTCGTCGGCGAACGCCTTGTCGTCGAGCGCGAGGATGGCTTTCGCCATATCGTTCTTTTCGGTCCAGACGAGCGAGGCGCGGTTGCCGACCATGGGCAGAATGGCGAAAGGCCCGCCGGGGAGGAAATATTCCTGCGCCACGCCCTCATGCGGCAGCTCGTGCTCGACCGTCGTCACGATGCCCGTCTGGCCGTAATCCCAGCCGATGGTCCTGATGCCCGCCGCCTCGCGCGTCGGCGAGGGCCGGCCGTCCGCGGCGAAGCAGAGCTTCGCATGAACGAGCGAGCCGTCGGAAAGCGTCGCGGTGACGCGTGCGCTCCCATATTCGACATGCCGCACGGCATTGGGCGCTATGAGCCGCACCAGCGGCTCCGCATCCACCGCCTTTTGCAGCGCGATCCGCGTATGCCGGTTCTCGATCAGATGGCCGAGCGGCTCGTCGCCGATCTCGGTATGGTCGAAATGCAGGAAGAGCGGCGAGGCTCCTTCGCGCACGCGCCCGTCCGACACGATGATGTCGTTGATGGGCTGCATCTGGCCGTCGAGATATTTCGTGACGCCGATGCGCTCGAACATGCGGCAGGAGGCGAATGCGATCGCCGAGACGCGGCCGTCGAATCCGGCATCAGTGACCTTGGCCGGATCCTGCGCGTCGACAGCGGTGACGCTGAGGCCGCCTTGCGCGAGCGCGAGCGCCAGCGGCAGGCCGGCAAGGCCGCCGCCCACGATCAGAACGTCGCTTTCATGAACCGCTTTCATCATGCGCCAGAGCCTCTAACGGATGGGCTCCAAAGTCCAGCCCGCGCGGCGATTTGCCCTCCCCTTCAGGCCGCACTAGGCTTCGGAAAAACGAATGAAGAACGGGAGGCCGCCATGTCGAAAACTGCAGAAAAAACCGACCTCGATCTGCCCACCGGCGCACGCCTGACGGCGCTGGACGAGGACTATCGCGAAAATCTCTACACCGTGCTCGACCGCCTGCGGGCGGCGGCGCCCGTTCACCGCGATGCCGAACTCGGCCATGTCTTCGCCACCCGTCATGACGATGTGCGGGCCGTGCTCAGGGACCGCGAGCTTCTGGTCGATCCGCGCACCACGCTGCCGGACGACTATGTGCGCCTCTTCGTGCCGGACCTTGAGACCAGCGACTACAATCCGAGCATGCTCTTCCTCGACGACCCCGATCACAAGCGGTTGCGCGGCATCGTCTCGCAAGCCTTCAATCCGCGCTCGGTCGAGGCGATGCGGCCCCGCATCGAGACGATCGCGGCAGAGCTTCTCGACGCTATGGAGGGCAAGAACGAAGTTGACCTCATCGGCGCCTATGCCGCGCCGCTCCCCACCATCGTCATTGCCGAGATGCTCGGCGTCGCGCGCGAGGACCGCGCCGAATTCAAGCGCTGGTCGGACGATATCGTGCAGGCTTTCGATCCCCTGCGCAGCGAGGAGACATCGCGCCGCATGGCCGCCTCGCAGGAGGCGATGCGCGCCTATTTCGTCGACGCGATCGCCGAGCGCCGCGCCCACCCGCGCGAGGATCTCATGAGCGAACTCATCCGCGCCGAGGAGGAAGGCAACAGGCTCACCAATCGCGAAGTCCTCAGCATGTGCACGCTGCTGCTGACGGCGGGCAACGTGACGACGACCGATCTCATCGGCAACGGCATGTTCGCGCTTCTGACCCATCGGGGAGAACTCGACAAGCTGAAGGCCCGGCCCTCGCTCATCGTGAACGCGGTGGAAGAGATGCTGCGCTATGACAGCCCGGTGACCGATTCGGGCCGCCACGCCGCGCGGGACATCGTCGTCGGCGGCTGCCCGGTCGAGAAGGGACGCACCGTCACCACCTCGCTCGCCGCCGCCAATCACGATCCGGCCGTCTATCCCGATCCGCACCGCTTCGACATCGAACGCGCCGACACGCATCACCATTCCTTCGGCGGCGGCGTTCACATGTGCCTCGGCGCGCCGCTCGCCCGCCTCGAAGCGCAGATCGCCATTCAGGCGCTCATCACGCGCTTCCCCGCCATCGCGCTGGCCAAGGAAGCGCCGGTGCGCCGCCACCTGCCCGCCTTCCGCGGCTTTCAACGACTGGTCGTGACGCTGTGACCGCAAGCTGGAACGAAACAACGACGGCGCTTGAGTTCGGCCGCCTCTTCGAGGAAGGCAGGGCCGATCCGCGCGAGGTGACGGAATTCTTCCTCGACCGCGCCCGGACGGAAGATGCCGACGCCCGCGTCTATGCGCGGCTGACCGAGCGCCGCGCCATGGCCGAGGCCGAAGCGGCTTTCGACCGGGCAAGACGCGGCCTGCGCCGTCATCCGCTCGATGGCGTGGCCCTCTCCTGGAAGGATATTTTCGACAGCGCCGGCGACCCGACGCCCGCGGGCTCGCTCGCGCTCAAGGACCGCGTGCCCCCGCATGACGCCGAGGTTCTTGCCCGCGCGACGCGCAAGGGCACGGTCTGCCTCGGCAAGACCAACATGACCGAGCTTGCCTTTTCCGGCCTCGGCATCAACCCCGCCTATGGAACGCCCGCCAATCCCTTTGACGAGGCGATCGAGCGTGTGCCGGGAGGCTCCTCCTCGGGCGCGGGCGTCTCGGTATCGCGCGGGCTCGCCGCGGCGGCGATCGGCACGGATACCGGCGGCTCGGTGCGAATACCGGCCGCCTGGAACGGCCTTGTCGGGCTGAAGACGACGGCGGGCCGCCTGCCCCTCGCAGGCGCCGTGCCTCTCTCGCCGACCTTCGACACGGTGGGGCCGCTCGCGCGCGATGTCGCCGACGCCGCCGCCCTTCTCTCGCTTCTCGACGGCACGAAGCCCGCCGATCTCGAGGGCGCCGATCTTGCGGGCAAGGTCTTCTGGCTTCCGGGCGGCGTTGCCTGGGAGGGGCTCGACGATGGCGTGGCGGGAGCGCTCGATCAGGCGATCCGCCGCCTCCTTCATGCAGGCGCGCGGATCGTCGAGCGCAAGCTCCCCGAACTCGATGAGATCGACGCGCTCGCCTGGGCGCCGGGGCGAAGCCGGCTCGTCGCCGAAGCCCATGCGCTCTGGGCGGAGACGCTCGCCGCGCATCGCGATGAAATCTATCCGCCCGTCTTCGAGCGCGTCATGGCGGGCGCGGAATTCAGGGCCGCCGACATCACCCGCGCCGACATGGAACGCGCGGAGATAACGAAACGCTATCTCGCACGGACGGCAGGCTTCGACGCGGTGCTGCTGCCCTCGGTCGCCATCATGCCGCCGCCCATCGCGGCGCTCGAAGCGGGCGGGCCCGATTATTTCGCCGCGAACCGCATGGCGCTCAGGAACACGACCATCGGCAACCAGCTCGGGCTCTGCGCGATCTCGCTGCCCGCGGGTTACGATCAGGCGGGCATTCCCGTCGGCCTCATGCTTCAGGCCGCTCCGCATACGGAGGAAGGCCTGCTCCGAACCGCGCATGCCGCCGAGCGGGCCTTGCGCTGACACCCATGAAAAAGCCCCGGAGTTTCCCCCGGGGCTTTGTCTTTCGGGCCACGCTTCTCAGCGTACCGGCGCCATCCGCGCGCGATCTTCGATCGCCCGCTTCTGGACATAGGAGAAGATCGCCTCGGCCTCCTCTTCGGAAATGAGATCGGCGAAGCTCGCCATGCCATTGTCCTTGAGCATGCCGCCGCGCACGATGTCCTGAAAGTGCTGACGCGTGTTCTCGTTCATGCGCCGGAGGTCCGGCGTGATGCCGGGACTCACCGCCATGGTGCCATGGCAGAAGGCGCAGTGCTGCTGGAACGAAACCTCGCCCTTGCGCACCGTCGCCTCGTCGGCGGTGAGCGGCGGCCAGGCCGGGATCGACTGGTCGCGGAGCGCGAGCTTCGGCAATTCGCCCGAGCCGCCGATCTTGAAGACGAGCAGGCGGCCGTCATTGCCGTATTTCGCCGCGGCCGAGGTGCGCGCATCGCCGGAGGTGATGTTGACACCACCCCAGCCCGCGAGCACGGCGATATATTGCTCGCCATCGACCATGTAGGTCACGGGCGGCGCGACGATGCCGGTCTGGATGTTCTGCTCCCAGACGCGCTCGCCGGTATCGGCCTTGTAGGCATAGAGATAGCCGTCGGCCGTTCCCTGGAAGACGAGATTGCCCGCCGTCGTCAGCACGCCGCCATTGAGCGGCGCGGGATACTCGACCTGCCACTTCACCTCGCCCGCGACCGGATCCCACGCCTTGAGGAAGCCGTGGCTCGGCGGAATGTCGCCCAGCGCCTTGATCGCGTCGATGAGGTCGGCGTAGTCGAGGCCGAGGTTCCACCAGTTCTTCTCAGCCGTGTAGTGGTGCTTCTCCTTCCACTCCTTTGTGAGCGCGTAATAGAGAGCGAGATCCTGCGCCGGAATGTAGACGAGGCCCGTCTTCGGGTTGAAGGCCATGGGATGCCAGTTATGCGCGCCATTGGCCGAAGGCTGGACCCACTGGCCGACCTTGTCATAGGCGAGCGCCGGGTTCTCGACCGGCCGGCCGGTCTTCATGTCCACATGGCTCGCCCATGTCGTCACCGCATAGGGCTTTGCCGAGAGCAGTTCGCCCGTCTCGCGGTCGAGAACGTAGAAGAAGCCGTTCTTCGGCGCATGCATGAGCACCTGGCGCTTCTTCCCGTCGATGGCGAGATCGGCAAGGATGATGGGCTGGGTCGAGGTGTAGTCCCAATTGTCGCCCGGCGTTTCCTGATAGTACCACTTCATGCGGCCGGTATCGGGATCGAGCGCGATGATCGAGGAGAGATAGAGATTGTCGCCGCCGCCCGGGGAGCGGATGGCGCGCGTCCAGGGCGAGCCGTTGCCCGTGCCGACATAGAGCGTGTTGAGCTTGGGATCGAAGACCATCGAGTCCCAGGCCGTTCCGCCGCCGCCGATCTTCCACCACTCGCCGCCCTTCCATGTCGGAATGGCCTTTTCGAGTTCGGGGTTCTCGACCGGCTTCGAGGGATCGCCGGGCACTGTGTAGAAGCGCCAGACCTCGGCGCCCGTCTCCGCGTCATAGGCGGTGATATAGCCGCGCACGCCATATTCGGCGCCGCCATTGCCGATGATGACCTTGCCGTTGACGATGCGCGGAGCGCCCGTCGAGGTGTAGGGCGCGCCGGGAACGGTGTTCACCTTCCAGACGACCGAACCGTCCTTCGCGCCGAGCGCGAAGAGGTGCCCGTCGAAGCTCGCCACATAGACGCGGCCCTTCCACACGGCGACGCCGCGGTTCACGACGTCGCAGCAGCCATAGCGGCCCCACTCGCCGGGTACTTCCGGATCGAAGCGCCAGAGTTCCTTGCCCGTGCGCGCATCGACGGCGATGGTCACACCCCAGGTGAGCGTGGTGTAGATGACGCCATCGACGACGATGGGCGAGGCTTCGAGGCCGCGCGTCGTATCGGTATCGAGGGACCAGGCAAGAGCGAGCTTGGAGACGTTCTTGTCGTTGATCTGGTCGAGCGGCGAGAAGCGCTGCTCGTCGAAGGTGCGGCCATGCTGCATCCAGTTGCCGGGTTCGCTGTCGGCATTGATGATGCGCTGCTGATCGACGTCGGCGAGGGGCCGCGCCGTCGCTTGCTCCGTGGCCGGAACATTGCCGCCCGGCACCTGCTCGCCGGCCGCCACCGTCTTCTCCGGTTCCGCGCCGCGCTCGCCGCTGGCTATGAACTGCCATCCGACCGCGATGACAAGCGCCACTGATGCCGCGACGCTGACTGCCGCGGGCCACCTGTTCGATGGTTGGGCCATTTCCTCCCCGTCCCTGTTCGTTTCCCCATGTCCTGCCTTGCGGCAGAATGCGGAAGGCTTTCTTCGGCCTCCTCTGCACGGGCGGAAGCTTAACGGAAGGCCCCGCGCCGCGAAAGACGCCGGGCGCACCGGCTGCGGCTCTTTCCGCCCGCGAACGCATAATGAATGTGCAGTTGCGTCTGTATGCATAAAAAATGTGCAGGAAGTTGCGGCGGCGCACCCGACGAAATGGCGACTGCACCAAAACAACTATTCAGATCAACAGCTTGCGGGAGAGATCCAACCCGGCACGTTTCTTGAGAACCACCTTGCAGGCGGCGCCCCGCGCCCTGACGCGCAAGCCGTGGGGCGGCGCCTCGGAGCCGGGACCCAGGGCCCGGCAACAATGGAGAAAAGGATGACTGTGAAGGGATATGCATCGGGAGCCTGGCGAAGGCTGCCCCTCGGAGCCTCGGCGGCCACGCTCGCGCTCCTCGTTTCCGCAGGCCAGGCCTTCGCGGAAGAAGCCCCGAAGATCGACACCGGCTCGACCGCCTGGATGATGACATCCACGGCCCTCGTGCTGCTGATGACCATTCCCGGCCTCGCCCTCTTCTATGGCGGCATGGTCCGCAAGAAGAACGTCGTGGCCATGACGGCGCAGAACTTCGTCATTGCCGCGCTCGTCACGGTGCTCTGGACGGTGATCGGCTACTCGCTCGCCTTCCGCGATGGCGGCGCGCTGCAACCCTATATCGGCGGCTTCGACCGGGCCTTCCTCAAGGGGCTCACGGTGGGCGCGGTTTCGGGCGCCATTCCCGAAAGCGTCTTCATGGTCTTCCAGATGACCTTCGCCATCATCACCCCGGCGCTCATCACCGGCGCCTTCGCCGACCGCATGAAGTTCTCCTCCCTCCTCGCCTTCATGTCGCTCTGGCTCATCTTCATCTATGCGCCGGTCGCCCACTGGGTCTGGGGCGGCGGGTTTCTCGGCACGGCGGGCGTTCTCGACTTTGCCGGCGGCACGGTGGTCCACATCAATGCGGGCATCGCCGGCCTCGTGACCTGCCTCGTCCTCGGCCCGCGCAAGGGCTACGGCCATGAAAACATGGCGCCGCACAATGTCGTGCTCACCATGATCGGCGCCTCGCTGCTCTGGGTCGGCTGGTTCGGCTTCAATGCAGGCTCGGAACTCGCGGCCGATGGCAGGGCGGGCTTCGCCTTCATCGTCACCCAGATCGCGACCGGCATGGCGGCCCTCTCCTGGATGTTCGCCGAATGGTTCGTCCACAAGCGGCCGACGCTGCTCGGCCTCTGCTCGGGCGCGGTCGCGGGCCTCGTCGCCATCACGCCGGCCTCCGGCTTCGTCGATCCAACGGGCGCGCTCTGGATCGGGCTTGCCGCCGGCGTCATCTGCTTCATCGCCTCGACCAATGTGAAGCGGGCGCTCGGCTATGACGACGCGCTCGACGTCTTCGGCGTCCACTGCGTGGGCGGCATCGTCGGCGCGGTCCTCACCGGCGTCTTCGCAACCATGGCCGTGACCGGCGCTACCTCGCCCGTCGGCGGCATCGATGGCAATTGGGGGCAGGTCCTCACCCAGATCGAGGGCATCCTCTACACGCTCGTCTGGTCGGGTATCGGCACCTTCGTGCTGCTGATGATCGTGAAAACGGTCTTCGGTCTCAGGGTGTCGCCGCAGGAGGAAATCGAGGGCCTCGACATCAATCTCCATGGCGAGACGGTGCAATAGGAACGGCCAGCGGAGGCCACTCGCCCCAAAGGTTAACGATATTCTGAGGAATTGCTTCCAATTGTGTGGATAAAGCCCGAAGATTCCACAGATTTCTCCACCGATGGGGACCGGGCAAGTATCTGGACCGGCTCCAAGTGCCCCGGTAAGATTAAATGGTGCGCCGAAGCAGGTTGCTTCGGCGCTTAACCATGCCGCGGCACGAGCCCGCCGGTTGGAGATGCTTGCGCCCTCATGTCCGCGAACGACCTGACCCATAACCGCTTTGCGGACCTGCCGGATTCTCCCTTCCCCCGCCTCAACGAGCTGATCGAGGGGCTGAGCCCGGGCAAGCCGCCGATCGTCATGTCGCTGGGCGAGCCGCAGCACCCCTTCCCGGCCTTCGTCTCCGAGACCATCGCCACCCATGCGAAGGAATTCGGCAAATACCCGCCCATAGCCGGGACGCCGGATTTCCGCACCGCGGTCGCCACCTGGCTCGGACGGCGCTACGGCCTCGGCCCCGACGTGATCGGGCCGAAGAAACCGCTCGATCCCGACCTTCAGATCCTGCCGGTGAACGGCACGCGCGAGGCGCTTTTCAACGTCGCCTTCGTGGCGACGCCGCTCGCCAAGGCGGGCCAGCGCCCCGCGATCCTGATGCCGAACCCCTTCTATCAGTGCTACGCGGCAGCGGCCCTTGCCGCGGGCGCCGAGCCCGTCTATGTCGCCGCGACGCGCGAAACGAGCTTCCTGCCGGATTTCGCAGGCCTGCCGGAAGAACTTCTGGCGCGGACGGCGATGATCTATTTCTGCTCGCCCGCCAATCCGCAGGGCGCGGTGGCAAGCCTCGACTATCTGAAGGAACTGATCCGGCTCGCGCGCCGGCACGGCATCCTTCTCGCAATCGACGAGTGCTACGCCGAAATCTATGACCGCGAGCCGCCTTCGGGCGCGCTTCAGGCGGCGCTCGAAATCTCGAACCCGGATGGCGAGGTTTTCGACAACATCGTCGTCTTCCATTCGCTGTCCAAGCGGTCGAGCCTTCCGGGCCTGCGTTCGGGCTTCTGCGCGGGCGGCCGCGACTTCATGATCCGCTTCCGCAACTTCCGCAATGTCGGCGCGCCGCAGGTGCCGCTGCCGATCATGGCGGCCTCGGCGGCCGCATGGAGCGAGGAAACCCACGCCGCCGAAAATCGCGAGCGCTACCGCCGCAAGATCGACATGGCCGAGCGCATTCTCGGCAATCGCTTCGGCTTCTATCGTCCGGCGGGCGGCTTCTTTCTCTGGCTCGATGTCGGCGATGGCGAGCAGGCGGCCCGCGAACTCTGGGCGCGGGGCGGCGTGAAGGTCTTGCCCGGCAAGTATCTCTCGCGCGAAGATTCGCTCGGGCGCGTCAGCAATCCGGGCGCCGCCTATATCCGCGTCGCACTGGTCGAAAGCGAGGCTGCGACGGAAGAAGCACTGACGCGCATGGCGGAGGTTCTGTGATCGGCGCTGCCGCACGCGGACGGGCGCCGAAACCGAAGGCGACAAGGAAGACGTCGAAACGGCCGGCGTCCGGTGGTTGGAGGACGGGAGTGAGGATCTGGGCTAACCCGCTCGCCTATCTGCCCATGGGCGTGCGGCTCTTCCTGAGCCGCCGGCTGGAGGAAGCCGCGGGCCTCGCGCTCATTCTTTTCGCGCTTTTCGGCCTCGTCGCGCTGCTGAGCTGGTCCCGCCACGATCCGAGCCTGAACAACGCGACCGGCATGCCGCCGCAGAACTGGATGGGCATGCCCGGCGCCTATGGCTCCGACATTCTTCTCCAGACGCTCGGCCTCGGCTCGCTCATCTTTCTCATTCCGCCGGCTGCCTGGGGCGTGCGGCTCATTCGCCACGACATGCCGCCGCGCCTCGTGCTGCGCGTCGCCTCATGGCTTCTCGCGACGCTCTTCGCCGCCGCCTTTCTCGGCACGCTGCCGCTTCTCCAGATCTGGGCGCTGGCGCCCGGCCTCGGCTTTGGCGGCGTGCTGGGCGATGCGCTTTCCGCGCTCGGCCGCGGCCTCTTCTCGCCCTTCATCGGCATCGGGCTTTCCTATGCGCTGACGGCGCTCATCACCGCGCCCATCGCGGGCTTCCTCGCACTTTATGCCGCCGATCTCGAAATCGCCGACATCCGCGCCTTTGCCCGCCGCGCCGCCTTCTGGTCGCGCGAGGAAGGGGGCGACGAAGAGGATGACGAGGAACTGAGCTATCCGCTCCGCCGCCGCCGCCGCGACGAAACACAACTCGAAGGAACCGGTTCGGGCAAGCGGGGCTCGTCTCCCCGGCGCCCCGATGTCGAACCGAGCCGCCTTCGCGTTCTCGCCTGGACGGTTGGCGACTTCGTCACCGACTGGCGCGACCGTCTCATGCGTCAGGGCGAATATGCGCCGCTTTCGGCGGAGGAAATCGCTGAGGCGCGGATGCGCGGCGGCTTCGGCCGGCGTATGGCCGCGGACGATGAACAGATCCCGGATGACGAAGAATTCGAGGAGGAGCGCCCCGCCCGCCGCAGGACCGCGGCCGAGCGGATGGAGCCGAAGCTCGAGCCCAAATCGGCGCTGCGCGTGAGCCGCACCGCGCCCAAGGCTGCCAAGCCCTCCAAGCGCGCCGCGAAGGAAGCGCAACCCTCCCTCGCCCTCGAGCCCGCAAGCGACTACCAGCTTCCGCCGCTGAACCTGCTGGCCAAGCCGAAATCGATCGGCGGCGCGGCCGCGATGACCGACGAGGCGCTCGAGCAGAATGCGCGCCTGCTCGAATCCGTGCTCGACGATTTCGGCATCAGGGGCGAGATCATCAATGTGCGGCCGGGCCCCGTTGTCACGCTTTATGAACTCGAACCGGCGCCCGGCATCAAATCCTCGCGCGTCATCGCGCTCGCCGACGACATCGCCCGTTCGATGAGCGCGGTATCGGCGCGCGTCGCGGTCGTGCCGGGCCGCAACGCCATCGGCATCGAGCTTCCCAATGCGAAGCGCGAAATGGTGTTCCTGCGCGAGCTTCTCGAAACGGCCGATTACGAGAATGCGAGTTCGAGGCTCACGCTCGCGCTCGGCAAGAATATCGGCGGCGAGCCCGTCGTCTCCGATCTCGCCCGCATGCCCCATCTCCTGATCGCGGGCACCACGGGCTCCGGCAAATCGGTCGGCATCAACACGATGATCCTGTCGCTGCTCTACCGGCTCTCGCCCGAGCAGTGCAAGCTCATCATGATCGACCCGAAGATGCTCGAGCTTTCCGTCTATGACGGCATCCCCCATCTCCTCGCGCCCGTGGTGACGGAGCCCAAAAAGGCCGTCGTCGCGCTCAAATGGGTGGTCAAGGAGATGGAAGACCGCTACCGCAAGATGTCGAAGGTCGGTGTACGGAACATCGACGGCTACAACACCCGCGTCGTCGATGCCGCCGAACGCGGCGAGGTGCTGGTGCGCACCGTGCAGACGGGCTTCGACCGCGAGACGGGAGAGGCGATCTACGAGGAGGAGGAAATGGACCTCGCGCCCATGCCCTTCATCGTCGTCATCGTCGACGAGATGGCCGACCTCATGATGGTCGCGGGCAAGGAGATCGAGGCCGCCGTGCAGCGCCTCGCCCAGATGGCGCGCGCCGCCGGCATCCACATCGTCACCGCGACGCAGCGCCCCTCGGTCGACGTCATCACCGGCACGATCAAGGCGAACTTCCCGACCCGCATCTCCTTCCAGGTCACCTCCAAGATCGACAGCCGCACCATTCTCGGCGAACAGGGCGCCGAGCAGCTTCTCGGCCAGGGCGACATGCTCTACATGGCCGGCGGCGGGCGCATCCGCCGCGTGCACGGGCCATTCGTCTCCGACGAGGAGGTCGAGAAGGTGGTGAACTTCCTCAAGAAGCAGGGCGTGCCCGAATATCTCGAGGCGATCACCGCCGAGCCCGAGGAAAACGGCGAAATGTTCGGCCTTGATGGCGAGGGGACGGGCGACGACCTCTATGACAAGGCGGTGGCCATCGTCGCCCGCGACAAGCGCGCCTCGACGAGCTACATCCAGCGCCGCCTCCAGATCGGCTATAATCGCGCCGCAAGGCTCATCGAACTGATGGAAGAACAGGGCGTGGTGAGCCCGCCCAACCATCAGGGCAAACGCGAGGTTCTCATCGGAGAGCACTGAGGGTGCGAGCGCCGGCGGGGAGACAAAACTGCGGCTTCGCGGCCACAGTCAGGGGCGGAAGACCGAATGGCAAGCCTTCCGCCGCCATCCGCCGCAGGGCCGCCATGCGCCTTTCTTCATTTTGCCACAAAGGGCCAACATGTTTTGCCTTATGAGAAACCTCGACCATAGCAGGCGCATGCGGCAGATGATGCTCGCCGCCGCGGCCCTTGTCGGCATCGGCGTTCTCGCGCTCGCGGTCATGACGGCAACGGTGACACACGCCCATGCGGCGCAGACACAGGCTGCACGAACGCTCACCGACGCCGACAGGGCCGATCTCGACCGCATCAGCGCCTATCTCACGGGCCTCACCAATCTCCAGGGCAATTTCCTGCAGGTCGGGCCCGACGGATCGGTGACGGAGGGCAAGTTCTATCTGCGCCGTCCCGGCCGGCTGCGCTTCGAATATGCGCCGCCGACCAAGCTCCTCGTCGTCGCGGACGGCACCTGGGTTGCGGTGAAGGACGGGTTTTCCGCCGTTCAGCGCTATCCCATCGGCTCGACGCCGCTCGGCATCCTGCTCGACAAGAATGTGAACATCGCCGAAGAGGTGGAAGTCCGCTCCGTCGAGCGCCAGCCCGGCGTGCTGCGCGTGACCGTCGCCGATCGCGGCCGGAATGCGGCGGGCGAGCTGACCCTCGTCTTCGACGAGCCCAACCTCCAGCTTCGCCAATGGGTCGTGACCGACGCGCAAGGGCTCCAGACAACCGTCGCGCTTCGCAACACCCAGTCCGGCCTTCGTGCCGACAATTCGCTTTTCGTCCTCAAGGACGAGCAGCGCCCGGGCATGCGCAATCCGCAATAGCACTCATTTCCCGGACGGGTTTGGCCGATTTTTGCCCGGAAAATGGGCACTTTTGGCGATTCACGTGACTTTCGGGCGCATTTTGCCGCCCCGCCTTGACCACTCCCCGGGGGGTCGTGGTAGCTCTTGAGGGCATGACCAGAAAGTTTTCCAGACGCCCGGTCGTCGGCGTGCCCTGCGACGTCAAACTGCTGGGAGCACACCCGTTTCATGCCGTTGGTGAGAAATACATCGCCGCGGTCGAGGGTGGCGCTCACACCAAGCCAGTCCTGCTTCCCGTTCCGCGCCTTTCCGATGGCGGCTTCGATCTCGAACGCGAACTGGATGAGATTTTCGCCCTTTGCGACGGCATTTTTCTCACCGGCTCGCTCTCGAACGTCCATCCGAGGAATTATGGCGGCACGGACCCGCGCGAAGGCGTGCTGCTCGACGAGCAACGCGACGCGCTGACGCTCGATCTGATCCGTGCTTCCGTCGCGCGCGGCGTGCCGATCTTCTGCGTCTGCCGTGGCTTTCAGGAAATGAACGTCGCGTTCGGCGGCACGCTGCATCAGCACTTGCAGGAAACCGAAAGCGAAAAGGGCTACGCGCCCCGCTTCGATCACCGCGAGCAGAAGGACGATCCACTCGACGTGCAATACGGCCCCGCCCATGAGGTGGAGTTGACGCCGGGTGGCATTTTCGAGAAGATTCTCGGCACACGGACGATCAGCGTGAACTCGCTGCACGGCCAGGGAGTTGCGCGCGTTGCCGACGCCCTCGCCGTCGAAGGGCGGGCACCGGACGGTACGGTGGAGGCGATGAGCGTGAGGGATGCCCGCGCCTTCGCACTTGGCGTGCAGTGGCATCCCGAATGGAAATATTGGGAAAACCCGGTTTCGCAGAAATTGCTCCGGGCTTTTGGTGACGCGGTGCGCGAGGCCGCTTCGGTGCGTGATACGGAGGGTCGTTGACCTTCACGCCGGATCATCGCACCGGAATTCAATCGTGATGAGCGCGATCTTCTCGCAGACTTGCTTTCGCATATCCGGGTCGCGCCGGACAAAATGGAAAGAAATGGTGTCCCATGGTGACGGGGAACGAAACCGTCAATAACAAGGACGATCTGGTCAAATGGCTTAAGGACCGGCGCATTACGGAAGTCGAGGTGATGGTGTCGGATATGGCCGGCATCGCACGCGGCAAGATCCTTCCGACAAGGAAATTCATCTCAGGCCTGACGGAGCGCACGCTGCGCCTGCCGGAATCGATTTTCGGCCAGACAGTGACGGGCGACTTCATCGACAGCCCCGTGCTCTCCGATACGGAACCCGATATCGTTCTCGATCCCGATCCGCGCACGGTCCGCATCGTGCCCTGGTACGATGAGCCGACGGCGCAGATCATCTGCGAGGCGAATTATCGCGATGGCACCCATGTGCCGATCGCGCCACGCAACGTGCTGAAGCGGGTGCTGGCTCTCTATGAAGAGAAGGGCTGGCAGCCGGTCGTCGCGCCGGAAATCGAATTCTATCTCGCAGCCAAGAACATCGACCCCGACTATCCGCTCGAGCCGCCTGTCGGCACCAACGGACGGCGTGAGAACGCGCGCCAGTCCTACGGCATCGACGCGGTGAACGAGTTCGATCCCATCTTCGAGGACATGTATGATTTCTGCGAGGCGCAGGACCTCGACATCGATACGCTGATCCACGAGTCGGGCGCGGCGCAGGTCGAGATCAATTTCGATCACGGCGAGGCGCTCGAGATCGCCGATCAGGCGTTCCTCTTCAAGCGCACCATGCGCCAGGCGGCGCTGAAGCACGGCATCTACGCCACCTTCATGGCCAAGCCCTATGAGGGCGAGCCCGGCAGCGCGATGCATATTCACCAGTCGGTGGTCGATGTGGAGAGCGGCGACAATCTCTTCGCGACGAAGCAGGGCCGCGACACCAAGCTCTTCCTGTCCTACATCGCCGGCCTTCAGAAGCATCTCGCCGGCGCGATGCCCCTCATCGCCCCGAACGTCAACTCCTACCGCCGCATCGTCCGCGACCTCGCGGCCCCCATCAACACGCATTGGGGCCACGAGAACCGGACGGTGGGCCTGCGGATTCCCGAGGCGAAGCGCGCCGGGCGCCGCGTCGAGAACCGCGTGCCGGGCGCGGACTCGAACCCCTATCTCGCCATCGCCGCCTCTCTTGCCTGCGGCTATATCGGCATGATGGGCGATCTCGTGCCGACCAAGGAGATGAAGGGCAACGCCTATGAATCGAAGCGCTATGCGCTGCCGCGCCATCTTCTCGACGCGCTCGACCATCTGCGTTCGGCGAGCGAGCTGAAGGAAATCCTCGGCCACGACTTCGTGCAGGTCTATCTCGACGTGAAATACACCGAGCACGAGGCCTATCAGCAGGTCATCTCGGCCTGGGAGCGCGAGCACCTGCTGCTGAACGTGTGAAGCGATACCGGCAGGCTCGCGCCCGTCACCCGGAAACGATCCGGGATGACGCGCGCGAGACTCGCCTCGCCGCCGCGATTTCACTAGAATGAGCGCATGTCTCGCAGAGGTTTCCATAACAGCCGCCGCCAGAAGCGCGATCTTCTGATCCTCTGCGCGCGCATCGGCTACAATCCATAGAACCGCTCCGGCGCGGTTCGCCGAACCGCTCTCGACTTTTCCGCATCTCGACCATTCTGAGTACGGAGCGATCCCATGTCGCAGACAGTTGCGAAATCGAATCAGACGAAACGCTGGCAGGAGATGGATGCCGCCCATCATCTCCACCCCTTCACCACGCATCACGACCTCGCCGCCAGGGGCGCGCGCGTCATCACCAATGCCAAGGGCATCTATCTCTACGACTCCGAAGGCCGCCGCCTTATCGACGGCATGGCGGGCCTCTGGTGCGTGCAGGTGGGCTATGGCCGCGAAGAGCTGGCGGAAGCCGGCTACAAGGCGCTGAAGGAGCTTTCCTACTACAACAGCTTCTTCCAGACGACGAACCCCTACACGGCCGAGCTTTCGCAGCGCCTCTCGGAAGTCACGCCGAAAGGCATCGACCGCTTCTTCTTCGCCAATTCGGGCTCGGAAGGAAATGACAGCGCGGTCAAGATCATCCGCTATTTCTGGAACCTTCAGGGCAAGCCGAAGAAGAAGATCTTCATCGCCCGCAAGAAGGCCTATCACGGCGTGACGCTGGCGGCCGCTTCGCTGTCCGGCATCTCGGCCATGCATCCGCAGGCCGACCTCCCGCTTCCGGGCTTCGTGCATATCGACTGCCCCTACTGGTATGGCGAGGGCGGCGACATGACGCCCGATGAATTCGGCCTCAAGACGGCGCGTGCGCTCGAGGAGAAGATTCTCGAACTGGGCGCCGAGAACGTCGCCGCCTTCGTGGCCGAGCCCGTGCAGGGCGCAGGCGGCCTCATCATTCCGCCCGCTACCTATTGGGCCGAGATCAACCGCATCTGCAAGAAATACGACGTGCTCCTTCATATCGACGAAGTCATCTGCGGCTTCGGGCGCACGGGCCAGTGGTTCGGCTCGCAGACCTTCGGCATCGAGGCCGACATGATCAACATGGCCAAGGGGCTCTCGTCGGGCTATCAGCCGATCGCCGCCGTGGGCCTCGGCCAGCGCGTCGGCGATGCGCTCTTTCATGCGAAGGACGAGTGGTCGCACGGCTTCACCTATTCAGGCCACCCGGTCGCCTGCGCGGTCGCGCTCGCCAATCTCGATGTGCTGCAGAAGGAACGTCTCGTCGAGAAGGTCGGCGGAGCGACGGGCGCCCACTTCCAGAAGAAGCTCGCCGAACTCAACGATCATCCGCTCGTCGGCGAGACGCGCGGCGTGGGCCTGCTCGGCGCGATCGAACTGGTGAAGAACAAGAAGACGCGCGAGAAATACCCTTCCGAACTCGATGTCGGCTATCGCTGCCGCGTCCACTGCTTCGAGAACGGTCTCGTCATGCGCGCCATCGGCGACACCATGGTGCTGAGCCCGCCCCTCGTCATCACCGAAAGCGAGCTCGACGAGCTTTTCGCGCTGGCGCGGAAATGCATCGATCTCGTCGCCCGGGATCTCGGCGTGCTCTGATCTGTCCCGTTACGGCACGGATCAGGGCCGGATAGCGGACCTTTCCGGGCCCTGAAGCAGCGGTTTTCAATGCCGATCCGGCGCCGCCACGCCCAATTTGGAATTTGTTAAAAGATCGCCCCGCCCCCCATTGAACCGGGGCGAGGCGAAACCTATCTACCTGCCATGAGGGCGGAGCGAATGCCCTTCAGGCGACCTGCCCCCCGCTCGCCTGTTGTGGTGCTCCGGCCCCCGAGGGTGCCGGAATTCCCCTCCCGGCGCCAAAGCGCAGAAGAAGCGCGGTTGCGCCCCGTCTCCCCCCGGCGGGGCGCAACTTTTTTGCGCGCCCGCCAAAGAATCGACGAAGCCGGGGCGCAACTTTTTTGCGCGCCCGCCAAAAGAGTCAGCGAAGCCGGAGCGCAACTTTTCGCGCAGCCACGCGCCCGGGGCGCAAAGTTTTTCCCTTCCATGTATAAAGCTCCCCGACATGATTTTGCGAACGCCCCTCGCGCGCGAGACTTTCCATGCACGATGAAGACGACGAGCCGCACATCACGCTGAGCGACGAGGATCTCGACGCGCTGGAGGACGAGATCCCGCTCCTCAAGGCCGTGCGCCTTTTCGCCGAGGAGGCGGCCTCGATGCCGTGGTTCGCGCATCTCGGCGAACCGCTCGACCGCGAAACGAAAGCGCGCGCGCGGGCCTATCTCGACACGCTCGGCTTTCCCGATGCCGACATCGCGCTCGTCACCGACTGGGAAGAGGCGGGCGATGCGGCCGCGAACCTCGATTTCGACACCGCCCAATGGGAAGCCGAGGAAGCCCTGCGCGCCGCGCTGACCGCCGACGCGCTGGAGCATGTTTCGGAGGAGGGCTTGTCCATCGCTCTCACCCATGTTTCTGCGCTCCTCGCCGGGCGCGTGGGCGCGGCCGCGCGCGAGGCCTGCCTTCGTGCCGGTATCGACGACGAGGCGCTCGCCAATGCCGCCGCCGGCGCCGCCATCCAGGCGGCCCATGGCGCGGCCCTGTCGCTTATTGCGGCGAGCGGAGAGACGCATCCCTTCCGCTACAAGTTCTCGCTTTTCGCACATGGCCGCTGGCCCATCGGCATTGCCGGCCTTTCCTTCAATCTCTTCTGATCGGCCATGCGATGAAAACCCAATCCGGAACGAACCTCAAAATCGCCACCTGGAACATCAATTCCGTCCGCCTACGGATTAATCTCGTCGAAGATTTCCTCGGCGGGGAGAACCCGGACATTCTCTGCCTGCAGGAAATCAAATGCACGACCGATGCCTTCCCCCTGAAGGCGATCCGCAAGGCGGGCTATGAGCACATCGCGGTCAACGGCCAGAAGGGCTATCACGGCGTCGCCATCGCGAGCCGCGTGCCTTTCAAGAAGGTCGAGGCGCGCGACTTCTGCAACAAGGGCGATGCCCGCCACATCTCGGTCGATCTCGACGTGCCGGGCGGGCTCACGCTCCACAATTTCTATGTGCCTGCGGGCGGCGACGAGCCCGATCCGGTCGTGAACGATAAATTCGCGCACAAGCTCGACTTCCTGCGCGAGATGACCGCCTTTTATGACGGGCTGAAGCGCAAGAGCGAAAATCGCATGGTCCTTGTCGGCGACCTCAACGTCGCGCCGCTCGAGCACGACGTCTGGTCGCACAAGCAGCTTCTCAAGGTCGTCAGCCACACGCCGGTCGAGGTCGACCTGATGAACGAGCTGATGGCCTCCCATGACTGGATCGACGTGATGCGCCGTTTCGTGCCCGCCGATCAGAAGCTCTATTCGTGGTGGAGCTACAGGGCGAAGGACTGGGAAGCCTCCGACCGCGGACGGCGGCTCGATCACATCTGGGTGACGCCCGCGCTCGCCGACGCGCCGCAATCCATGAAGGTGCTGAAAGAGGCGAGAGGATGGGAGCGGGCATCCGACCATGTTCCGGTGGTCGCAAGCCTGAGGCTCTAGCTGGGGGGAGCCAGCTTAGGGGGTAGGGTGGCCTCGCTTCGACGCCCGCTCCTGGGGCTCCTCCCTCGGCGCGATGGCGTTCCGGAATCCGGCCGCCATTTCTTTTCGCTCGGGGTAGCGGGTCAACATTAGGGTGTTGACCCTAGGGACGCAAGAGCCCACCATGCCCGCCGACCGACTTTTCCGAAACAGGGCTTCGATGGCACCGAACACCAAAGACCGGATTCTCGTCGCAAGCCTGAGGCTCTTTAACGAAAACGGCTACGATACCGTCACCACGGCCCGGATCGCGGAAGAGGTGGGCATCTCGGAGGGGAACCTCTGGTATCACTTCCGCACCAAGAAGGACCTGGTGCGCGCCCACCAGCACAATCTCATCCGCCGCATCGACACCCGGCTGGCGATCAAATCGACGCCCGAAACCGTGCTCGACGCCTATGTGCTCTTCAATCGTATGGTGTTTCAGGAGGTCTGGGACTACCAGTTCCTCTATCGCGATCAGGCGGAATTCGGCCGGACCTCGCCCGAGCTCGAAGGCAAGGTGCACCGCGTCTATGAGCTGACGACCGCCATGCTCCAGAAGATGTTCCGCCACATGATCGAGGCGGGGCATCTCTCCATGCCGGTCGACCAGATTGCGCCGCTCGCCGACAACGTCTGGGTAGTGGTGCGCTACTGGCCGAGCTTTCTGCGCGAGACGCGCCGCGTCGTGAAGCTCGACAAATCGGCGCTCAATGGCGGCATCCGCCATCACTTCGCGCTCTTCGAGACCCATCTGACGGACGAGGCCCGCGCCTATCTGGAAGTACACGCCTATGGCTGAGGGGAAGAGCACGGACCTTCGCAGGGCCTGATCCTCAACCGGCCGGCTTTTCCTTGCGCTTCAGCGTGACGAAGGTTGCGGTCGAGCTTCCTGTCGCGAGCAGGGTGCCGTCCTCGCTCAGAAGCTCCCCCTCGATGAAGCCGACGGACTTGCCGCGCTTGATGACGCGGCCCCGCCCGATGATGCGGCCGGGACGGGCCGGATTGAGCATCGAAACCTTGAGTTCCAGCGTGGGGCTGATCTGACCCCATTCGAGGTCGAGGCCGACGGCGAGGCTCATCACATCGTCGAGCATGGCCGCGACCATGCCGCCCTGAATGCCGCCCCACATGTTGCAAAGCTCCGCGCTCGCATTGAAGGCGACCTCGACGGTTCGCGCCGCCGGATCCGCGTCGAGGATTTCGAGGCCGAGATAGCGGCTTGCCGGCGCCATGCGCTTGAAGACCGCCTTGATGTTCGGCGGCCAGTCCCTGGCCTCCGCCTCGTTGGGCGCGCTCTCTTTCGTCTCGCTCATATCTCTCTCCGCACTCCGAGCCGCCGCCCGACCTCGGCAACTTCGCCGCCAACCGCCGCGAGGCGGGCCGCAAGGGCCCGCGCGACCGCGCCCGCCATTTCCGGAAACTCCTCCATCAGCCTCTGAAAGAGATAGCGGCTGATCCGCAAGGTCTTGACCGGGCTCGCCGCTCTGACGGTCGAACGGCGCAACCCCTCGTGGAAGAGGGCGGTTTCGCCGATGAGGTCGCCCCTGTCAAGCCGCAGCGCCCTCTTGCCCGTCTCGGGCGTCTCCCCGCCCAGATGGGCGAGCATGACCGCCTCGCCTTCGATGATGAGATAGGCATCGTCCGCAGGCTCGCCCGCCTCGAAAAGCGTTTCCCCGGCGGCAAAGTCCCGCCGCTCTGCCGTGAAGGCGATCACCTCGAGCCTGACCGGATCGAGTTCGGCGAAAAGATCGTGCCCGCGCATGAGCGCGATGACGGTTGCAAGGTTCATGGGGGCGAGCATAGCGAAACGCGGGGCGGCGGCGAAGGGGGGTAGGCCGAGGCGAGAGCCGGGCTCATTTGCCCTCCGCCCGCCCAGCCGCTATGAAGACAGCCGGCGAGGAGGCGCGCTATGAAGGACATTGGCACGGTGGTCTGGGATTATCCCGATCCCTTCATCCATGAAGTGACGGTCGAGCCGCATCATATCGACGATTTTCAGCACACGAACAATGTCGTCTATCTGACCTGGATGGCGAAGACCGCCTGGGAACATTCCAAGGCGCTCGGCCTCGACTTCGCCGCCTATGCGAAGCTCAATCGCGGCATGGTGGTGCGCCGCCACGAGCTTGAATATTTCGCGCCCTCCCATGCCGGCGATCGCGTGCTCGTCGCCACATGGATCACCGGCAATGACGGCAGGCTGCGGCTTCGCCGCCGCTTCCAGATGGTCAACGCCGCAACCGGCGTGACGCTGCTGCGCGGCCTTTCCGACTTCGTCTGCATCAATATCGAAACCGGCAAGGCGACCCGCATGCCGGCGGAATTCACCGCGACCTACCGGCTGACGGCGACGGTCGAAGGCGACGCCTGAAGGCGCGGCGGCGCTTTTGCTGCGGTGCGGCGAATTGCCCCCTTGGCCCCGCGCGGCCGATCCGGCACATGACGGGCGAGCTTCAGTCCCTCGTACCCCGGAGGCCGCCATGGACCGCATCGACGGCGCCACGCTCTTTTCCGTCAACATCGTTCTCCTGATCGCGCTGGGCGCCATGTTCTGGGGCGCGACGGCCATTCTCATCGCCGCCCTCATCGGCACGCCCATCATGCTGACAATCATCATCATGCTGGCGCGGCCGCGCCGCATCTGACGCGCGCGAAAACGTCTAGGCGGCGAGCACCGCCGCCTGCGCCGGATCGAGATATTCCTCCAGCCGCGTGATGCGCCCATCCGCCACCTGCACGACGAGGCAGGCGGGCATGGAGAAGGCTTCGCCATTCGGCCGCCTGCCGCTCAGCACATGCTGCTGGAGATAGCCGCCGGGAATGACGGCACGGCGCAGGATATTGTATTTGCGCTCGGGCAACGCGCGCGCGAGCCAGCGCAGCACCCTGAGATTTTCTTCGACCGTCTGATCGGCATTGTCGAAATTGTGCCAGATCGCCGCATCGGGCGCGTAGCAGGCCCTGACGCCCTCCATGTCGCCTTCTTCGATCGCATGCGTGAACCTTTCCGCAAGCGCCAGAACCTCGGCTTCTTCCCCCGCCATTCGTTCCCTCTGATCTGTTACGGCACCAGCCTGTAGCCGCCCGCCTCCGTCACGAGGATCCGCGCATTGGACGGGTCTTTTTCGATCTTCTGCCGGAGTCGGTAGATATGCGTTTCGAGCGTATGCGTCGTCACGCCTGAATTATAGCCCCACACCTCGGTGAGCAGCACATCGCGGCCGACCACGCTGTTCCCGGCGCGATAGAGAAACTTGAGAATGCTGGTTTCCTTTTCCGTCAGCCGGATCTTCCTCTGCGCCGCGTCGACGAGAAGCTTCGCGCCCGGGCGGAAACTGTAGGGGCCGATATTCAGAACGGCATCCTCGCTCTGCTCGAAATTTCGCAGATGTGCCCGAATGCGTGCCAGCAGCACGCCGAAGCGGAAGGGCTTCGTCACATAGTCGTTGGCGCCCGCATCGAGGCCGAGGATCGTGTCGGCATCGGTATCGGCGCCCGTCAGCATGATGACAGGGGCCTTGAGCCCCGCCTTGCGCATGAGCCGGCAGGCTTCACGCCCGTCCATGTCGGGAAGCCCCACATCGAGCAGGATGAGATCGACGTGATGGGCGCGCACATGCTCCACGCCCGCCGCCGCTATCGGCGCGACGGCGACCTCGAACTCCTCGTGAAGCTCGAGTTGCTCCGTCAGGGAAACCCGAAGCGCCTCGTCATCCTCGACGATGAGTATCCTCTTCCTGGGCATGTGTCAGAGGCCGTATCCGAATTTGCGAATATGCTTTTCGAGGAGCGGCAGCGCCGGGGCCAGATGTTTCTCATAGCGCCGCCAGCGATCCGCCGCGCTCGTATAGAGCGGCTGGATCACCTGCGCATAGGAGGGTGTGCGGATCGTTCCGCGCGCGAGCGCATGAGCCGCGGGATCGGCCTGCGCCTCGTGCCAGGGAAGGCCGAGGAAATCGAGCACCGGCGTGACCTCGCCCCTGAGATCGCGGATCAGATTCTCGTACCGCACCTCGACGACATTGAGTGGCAGAAGCTCCGCGCATATCTGCCACAGCGTCATGACCCGGTCATAGAGCCGGGCGGAATCCTCGATCGTCAGGAAGTTCGCCATCGAGGAATTGAGCTGGAAGTCCTGCATGAAGCAGGACAGAACGCTGTCGGCCGGATGTCGCAGGGCGAGGATGAATTTCGCCTCCGGAAAGACGCGCTGAATGAGCGCGGCATGAATGAGATTGAGCGGCAGCTTGTTGATGACCACCTTGCCGCGAAAGTCCGCCTTCTCCGTTTCGAGGGCCGCCCAATAGACCTCGCGCAGGCGCGCGCGCTCCGCCTCGCCAATCTCCGCCAGCGCCGCCGGATAACCGCCCTTCATGGCGTCGACCGCATCGCGCACCGGAATGATGAGCGGCAGTTCCTCCAGCACCTGCACATCGGGATGCGCATCGAGAATCTGATCGAGAAGCGTCGTGCCGGAGCGCGGGAAGCCGACCAGAAAGACCGGCGCGGCGCGATGGCCAGGCTCGGCTGCCGGCGGCGGAAGCTCCCGCCATTTTGCCACATGCGCTGGCGTCAGCGTATCGATGAGGTGCTCCACCTGGGCGAGATAGACGTTCTTGTCGCAACGCTGCGCCGCTGCCTCCTTCGCTGCTGCTTCGTTCTGCTGCACGAAGTGATGGAAGGCGGCATCCGTATCGCCGATCCTGTCGCAGATCTGCGCAAGCTCGGCATGGAGCGCGCGCATCTCGTCGACCGGCAGGGCGTCCCTGGCGGCGGCTTCGAGTTCGGTCCGAAGCGTCGCGAGGAGAGCCATATCGCCGGACGCATTGCGGCGCAGGATGCGCGAGCGCATTCTCCGTGCACTGACCAGCTTGGGGTCGAGAGCCATCGCTTCCTCGATGCAGGCAAGCGCCGGCTCCATTTCGGTCAGCCTTTCGTGAAGCTCGGCCTTCAGCACCAGAAGCGCCGCAGGCGTCCGCTCGAGGCGGCTGCGCGCCTCTTCGCACAGGTCGAGCCCTTCGCGGAACCCGCCGCGCTGCATGAGGACGCGGATCGCCTGCACATAGGGAAGCGCGTCCCGCGGATCGAGCCGCATCATCTCGCGAAGATCGGCCAGCGCGTCTTCCGTCCGTTGAAGCGCCTCGTAAACCCGGCTGCGATGAAGGAGCGCGAGCCGGAACCCCGGCGTCATGTCGAGCGCGCGTGCGTAAGAGGCGAGCGCTTCGTCCGTCTTGCCGAGCGCCGCCTTGGCGTTGCCGAGATTGACGAGGATATTGGCGTGCGGCTTGCCGCTCCTGAGCGCCAGCAGGATGAGTTCCTCGGCATCCTCCGGCTTGCCCGTATCGAAGGCGATGAGGCCGAGAAGATGGAGCGCGTCGGGCTGGCCTGGATCGAAATTGAGAACCTGTTTGAGGATCGCGGCCGCGCCCGCATAGTCGCGCCGCTCGAAGCGCTCGGCCGCCGCCCTGACGCCGCCGAGAAGCTCCTCGGCCGTGGGACGGCGCGTGCGGACGGGCTGCCCGTAGGCGGAGAAGGGCAGTCCCACGGTGGGCCGCGCCTGGCCCGTGGCGCTGCCCATTGCGCTGCCCATGGCGCTAGGCGGCAGGGGCACTGTCGGCCGCGCTCCGGGCCGGAGGGGAAACGGGTTCTGGCCGGGCTTGGGCGGGCGCTTGCTCATCGGGGCTTTGGTCCTTCGGCGTTGCGGGCGGAGTTTGCCACAGGGTCCGGCGCGCTCCAAACCGCGAGGGCACACTCATAGCCGGACCCGTTCCGACCCGGCAAGCTCTGCCGGGCGGAGCGGCATATTCCCGGGCCGAGGCCCGCAAGCCATTGAATTCATGCGGCTCTGGCTCTGGCTCGTCTCTTGCTCCATGGATGGCGACAGAGTCTCTGCAGGGCCCTCATGACCGAAGCCGCGCTCACCGTTCCGCACCTCACGCATGGCAAGCACAACATGGCTTCCGATGCCTTCGCGGCCCTGCGCGCAGCGCGGGCGAACGGCACTGCGCCCGCCGGTCAGGAACTCGGCTTCTCCGACCTTCTGGATACGCTGAACCCGCTCCAGCACATTCCGGTCGTCGCCCAGATCTATCGCCATGTGACGGGGGACACGATCGGCCCGGCGGCCCGCGTGGCGGGCGGCGCGCTTTATGGCGGGCCTATCGGGCTCATCGCCTCGATGATCGACGCGGCCGTCGCCGAAAAGACCGGCAGCGACATCGGCGAGCACATGTTCGCGGGCCTGACGGGCGAGGCGCCGCAAACTGAAATCGCCGCTGCCCCGCGCGACGAAGCGCCCGCGACAGGCCCGGAACGCGCGCCCCCGCAAATGGCGGCGGCCGAACCGGAAACGACAGCCTCGATCTCGAAGCCGGCCGCGCCCGCCAATGCCGCGCCGAAACCCGTTCCCTCAGCCATGCCGCAATTGAGCGCGGACGCCTTCAACGCGCTCATGAACTCATTCGAGACCCCCCACGCGGCGAAGGCCGCGAATCCTGAAATGAAGGCGAAACCCGCGAATGCGGAAATGAAGACGAAACCCGCGCCGCAGCTCGCAACCGCCACGACGCCACCCGCCGGAAAGCCGCTCGATCTGACGCCAGCGAAGCCAGCCATGCCGAAGGACCTCGCGGGCACCATGCAGGATGCGCTCGACCAGCTCGAAGCGCTGCGGCGTGAGCATCCGGATATGCCACCCGTCGCTGCCTTCGCGCCGCCCGGCGCGAGCGGGCTTTGAACCTGTAATCCCTTGGCGGCGGCCGGGCGCAGGGCCTAAGCTCGCGCCATGTATATTCACGTAAGCGCGAAGCCCGGCGCGCATATAGGGCGGTTAAAATTCGGCGATCTCGACTTTCCCTGCGCACTCGGACGGTCGGGCATCGTCGCCACGAAACGCGAGGGCGATGGCGGCACGCCTGAGGGCCGCTTCGCGCTGCGGGAGTTGCACTGGCGCGCGGACCGGCTCTCGACGCCCGCGACCGCGCTCAGGCGGAGGCTGATCGCAAGGAGCGACGGCTGGTGCGATGCGCCGTCCGACCCCGCCTATAATCGTCCGGTGGCGCTGCCTTACAGGGCAAGCGCCGAAACGCTCTGGCGCGACGACCACCTCTACGATCTCCTCGTTCCGCTCGGCTACAATGACGAGCCCGTGGTGCCGGGCGCTGGCAGCGCGATCTTCTTCCATCTGGCGGATGAGAAGGATGGCGAACTCGGCGCGACGGAAGGTTGCGTGGCGCTCCGGCTGGCGGACATGCTGGCGCTTCTCGCCCGCGTGGCGCCCGCGACGGAGATGGAGATCGCGCTAGCTGCGTGAGCCGAAAAGAGCGCTCCCGATCCGCACATGCGTGGCGCCGAGGGCGATCGCCGTTTCGAAATCGCCGCTCATGCCCATGGAGAGGCGGGCAAGCCCGTTCCGCCGCGCGATCTTGTCGAGAAGGGCGAAATGCAGCGCCGGTTCCTCACCGACCGGCGGAATGCACATGAGCCCTTCGATCGCGAGCCCATGCACCTCGCGGCAGCGGGCGATGAAGGCATCGGCCTCGCGCGGCGCGACGCCCGCCTTCTGCGGTTCCTCGCCGGTGTTGACCTGAATGAAAAGCCGCGGAAGCCGCGCGCCCTCCGCCCGCGCCTTGACGAGCGCGGCGGCGAGCCGCTCGCGGTCGAGCGTATGGATCGCATCGAACAGCGAAAGGGCCTGGGCGAGCTTGTTCGTCTGCAAGGGGCCGATGAGATGGAGTTCGATATCCGCATGGCCCGCCTTGAGCGCCGGCCATTTCGCCGCCGCCTCCTGCACGCGGTTCTCGCCGAAGACGCGCTGACCGGCCTCGATCAGCGGCGCTATGTCCTCCGCGCCGAAGGTTTTCGAGACGGCGACGAGCGTCACCTCCCGCGGATCGCGCCCCGCCGCGCGCGCGGCCTTGTTGATGCGCGCCCTGATGGCCGCAAGACGCGATGCGGGCGTCTCGCTCTCGGCTTGCCGATCCTTTAGGCTGTTGCTCATCTCTTCTCCGTCCGATTGGAGCCGAAGCTAGTGGCCCGCGAAAAGACTGGCAAGCCGTGGAGATGGCCGCGCCTCCTGCTTCTGACCGATCCGGCCCGCCAGCCCGACCCGGAAAAGGCGATCGCCGAGGCGCCGCGCGGCGCGGGCGTCATCTTCCGCGCCTATGGGGACCGGCCCGGCCCGGCGCGTCTTCGCGCGCTGGGACGCATGGCGGCACGGAAGGACATTCTGCTTCTCGTCGCGGGCGATGACAGGGCGGCGCGGGGGCTCGGGGTCGGCGGCCTGCACCTTCCGCAATACAGGCTCAAATCTCCGTCTACGGAACATATGTTCCGCCCCGCGAGGCGTGGCAAGCCCGGCCTCGTCGTCACCGCGGCGGCGCATGACGAGCGCGCGATCATCGCCGCCGCGCGCGCCGGCGCGGATGCCGTGCTGATCTCGCCCGTCTTCCCAACGGAAAGCCATCCCGGCGCGCAAACGCTCGGCCCCCTTCGCTATGCGCGGCTTGCAACCCTTGCACGGGAAAAGGGTATGGCGGCCTTCGCGCTGGGCGGCATGACGCAAGCGAGAGCGCGGCGGCTCAGCGGCGCGGCTATGGCCGGTATCGCCGGGATCAGTCTTTTGCGCTAGCGGGCACGGCGTCCCGGTAATCGTCGGGAATATAGCCGAAGCGCGCCATCTGCTCGTGATGGGCGGCAATGATGCGGCGCACCTGATCGGGCGTCAGCTTCTCCCGCCACTGATCCTTGCGTCCCTCGCGGAAAAAGGCTTCGGCCTTGGGGGAGCGCTCCTTGAAACCTTCGCGCTCTTCCTGCGCCTTCAGCATCTTGAAGGACGAGAATCTGATGGCCCGGTCGAGACGCTCCGCGCCGGGCTTCAGGCCGAGGAAATCGGCGACGCGCTTGAAATTCTTTCGCGGCTTGTCGAGCAGATCCTCGTAGCGCAGCACGAGAAGCTGCGGATTGGGATGCTGCGTCCAGCTTTGCACATGGGTGGACCAGGAGGCGTGGAATTCTGGAATGTGTCTCGCGGTCATGGCCGTGGACGTCGTCTCGTCCGCCAGCCGGTCGATCACCTCGTCGATCGAAAGGCCGAAATGCGGCCCCATCGAAAGGGCGACGTCGAGCGGATTGCGGACGATGTAAATGGCGCCTGCCGTCACATCCATATTGTGCAGCGGCTGGCCGTGCCATTCGCCGAGAAAATTATGCGTCTTGACGAAGACGGAGTCGGGGAAGGCCTCGGTAAAATCGCGATGAACGGCGGAACGCAATCGCGCGAAGTCTTCAGGAGACATGTCCGCCAGCGGCACTGTGCTGCGTTGGCGATACCAGTCGGCGTCCGACTCGCCAAGGCAGAAGCGATCGAGTTCGTCGAGGGGTACGGGCTTGACCGGGTTCCGCAGCAGATTGTGCAGGAAGGACCGCATCCAGGTGTTGCCGGATTTCGGATAGGAGGCAAGCCAGATCAGAGCGCCCATGTGCAGCCTTCTTTTGTGCGGATCGGCAGCTTTGTAGCAGAGCGGACGAGGATACAGAACGCACAAAAAAAGAGAGCGGGCCGAAGCCCGCTCTCCAATCCGTAACGCCGTGTTCGATCAGAACGCGACGGCGAGCACCAGACCGGCCGACTTCGTGTCGTAGGTCTGCGACGACCAGGTGTTGTTGTGCTTGTTCTGCGCCCACTGCAGGTCGAGGCCGACATCCACGCCGGAGCCGAGGTTGTAGCCACCACCGAGCTGCCAGGTCTTGCTCTCGCGGCCATCGCGACCCGAAGCCGACGACGAATCGTCCTGCGCGTCGAGATAGGCAACGCCGACCGTCCACGGGCCCGTCGCATACTTCAGGCCGAGCGTCCAGACCTGCGCACCGTAGTCCTTGCGGGCAAGGTTGACGCCATACTTGTAGTCGAGGTCGTTCGACTGGTACCAGGCGCCGCCCAGCGTGAAGCCGGCATAGCCCAGATTGGCGCCGAAGCCATATTCCTCAGGCGACACGTCGTTGGTGCCCCAGAAGAGGCCGGAGCCGCCGCCGTCACCGGTCACGTAGAAACCGTCGACGCCGATGTCGACACCGCTGAAGGTGCCGGCATAGTTGGCGGCGATTTCGAAGACGTTGCTCATGCCAAAATCGTTCGGCAGAACGACGAGACCATTCGCCTTCGGATTGTTGTCGTTAGCATCCGGCGTGTAGGAGACGCCGAGCTGGAAGCCGGCGAGACGCGGCGTGAAGTAGCTGATCTTGTTCGAGTCCGTCGCCATGAGCGAGAAGGTCGAGGTGCGGACTTCCGGACCGAAGCCAAAATTGCCGGAGGAAACACCATTATAGATGTTCGGCGAGTCGACGCCGTTGCCCGGCACGAACCAGGGCGACGTGTAGTGCATCTTGTAGGCGGCGCCATCCGTGCCGCCGATTTCGAAGCGGCCGAAACCACCCTCGAGATAGGCGAAGAGCTGGCGGAACGAAGCGTAGGAGCTGTTCGCGATGTTGGAAGCGTTGCCCGAGTTCCAGTCGTTGTTGAGCTGGAGCTTCGCATCGACGCCGGCGACGAGGCCGTTGTCCAGCGTGCCTTCGGCCTTGATGTCGATGTTGCGGGCGACGACAGCGACCTTCGTGCTGTTGAAGGTGGTCGTGCCGACGTTGTCGGCGTCGATGACGTAGAAGCCCGTGACGACGTTGCCGCCGACCGTGACCTTCAGCGGGTCGCTCGCAAGCGCCGGGCCGGCGAGAAGGCCAGCGGTGACCAGAGCGGTCGTCCCAAGGAGTATCTTTTTCATGTGTTCCTCGCAGTGTCAGCGTTTAGCTGTTCAGTTTTACGAGCCAGCGGAAAGCGCTTTAGGATCCGTGGTCGCATTCATCGCCGGGCCGACTGAAACTGCCCCCCGAGCGCATGGGCTGATTAATCCCGGGGTAAGCCTTTCCGTCAAGCCGAGGCGCCCCCTTCCGGGTTTGAAAGTCGGCGCATGTTGCGGAAAGGGCACAAGTCATTAAATGAGAGGGCGCAAGGCTTTACCGGCGATGCCCGAAGCCTCGTGATAAGAAGAGGGGGCGGGAAAGGCCCTTTTTCAGCGGCTCTGCGAAAGGTCTCTGGCAATTTGTGCTTTTGATGTCACAGATCGCGAAACTCGATTCCGGCGTGGCCTCCGGCGCCGCCATTGCGCGGGCCGGGCCTTGCTCGCTATAAGCGTGGACGGTCGCTTTTGTCCGTCCCGGGCCTGGAATTTACTTGCTCCGCCGAATGGAGTTGGGCAAGAACGAACGGATGGCATGATCGGCCGGCGCGGGGATCGAAACGGGCTCGAAAGGCCCATGCGTGGCCGGTCCCGGCGGGGTTGAGGGGGCCGCTTCTGGCGGAACCATCCGCCGAAGGCGGGAAATCGGGTCGTAACGCGAGAGGCTTGCCGTAAATCGATGACCAATGACTCAAATATGCGCGTGGCGCGCGAAGCCGGTATGTGCGTGGCGCGCGAAGCTGGTGCGTCCGCCAGGACCTTGCCGGCCGGAGCGGGCAGGAGCATGCGAAACCTTGCGACCGCTTTCGCCATGGCCGGGCTGATCGGGCTTGGCGGCTGTGGCGCCTTCAAGGGCGGGGAGTCGCGCTATCCGAGCACGGAAGGCACGGGGCCCACAAATCCCAACCCGACCGGCGAACGCCAGACCATTTTCGGCTCGGACGGCATCACCCTTTTCGGCGGCGACAGCAAGGCCGAGCAGGGCACCGGCATCGGCATCAACAGCTTCCTCTGGCGGGCCTCGCTCGACACGATCTCGTTCATGCCGCTGACCTCGGCGGACCCCTTCGGCGGCGTCATCATCACCGACTGGTATCAGGACCCGAAGACGCCGGGCGAGCGCTTCAAGCTCACCATCTACATCATGGATCGCCGCCTGCGCGCCGATGGCGTGAAAGTCGCGGTGTTCCGCCAGACGAAGGACGCCAAGGGCGGCTGGGTCGATGCGGCCACCGATCCGGCGACCGGAACGCGCATCGAGAACGCGATCCTCGTGCGCGCCCGCCAGCTTCGCATGCAGAACATCGAAGCCGGCCAGAAGTAACTCACGGGGCCCGGCTCCGGGCCCTCCCAGCATCCGGGGAGCCGTGATCGCCGCTCGAGAAACGGCGATGGTGGCTCGTTTCCGGATATTCAGACAGTGCCCAGCAGACGATGTCGACACGCTACAACGCCCGTGCCAGCGAACCGAAATGGCAGAAGATCTGGGAAGATCGACAGAGCTTCCGTACACGGAACGATGATCCGCGTCCGAAATACTATGTGCTCGAGATGTTTCCCTATCCTTCGGGCCGCATCCATATCGGCCACGGCCGCAACTATGTGATGGGCGACGTCGTCGCGCGCTTCAAGCGCATGAAGGGTTTCAACGTCCTGCATCCGATGGGCTGGGACGCCTTCGGCCTGCCGGCGGAAAACGCCGCCATGGAGCGCAAGGTCCATCCGAAGCAATGGACCTATGAGAATATCGAGGCGATGAAGGCGCAGCTCAAGCTGCTCGGCCTCTCGCTCGACTGGAGCCGCGAGATCGCGACCTGCGATCCCTCCTACTACGCCGAACAGCAGAAGATCTTCATCGAGTTCCTGAAGCACGGCCTCGTCTATCGCAAGGAGAGCGAGGTCAACTGGGACCCCGTGGACAATACCGTGCTTGCCAACGAGCAGGTGATCGACGGGCGCGGCTGGCGCTCCGGCGCGCTGGTCGAGCGGCGGCGCCTCGCGCAATGGTTCTTCCGCATCACCGCCTTCGCCGACGAGCTTCTCGCCGCGCTCGACGACCTGCCGCGCTGGCCGGAAAAAGTCCGCACCATGCAGAAGAACTGGATCGGCCGTTCGGAAGGCGCGCGCGTCTTCTGGCCGCTGGAGGGCGTGCCCGGCGATCCCGGCTACCGGCTCGAGATCTACACCACCCGGCCCGACACGCTCTATGGCGCTTCCTTCTGCGCGCTGTCGCCCGACCACCCGCTGACGCGCAAACTCGCCGAAAACGATGCCGGGCTTCAGGCCTTCATCGCCGACTGCAAGCATGTCGGCACGAGCGCCGAAGCGATCGAGACGGCGGAGAAGAAGGGCTACAGAACCGCGCTGCGCGCCCGCCATCCCTTCATCGAGGGCGCGACGGTGCCCGTCTATGTCGCCAATTTCGTGCTCATGGACTACGGCACGGGCGCGATCTTCGCCTGCCCCGCCCATGACCAGCGCGACTTCGACTTCGCGAAGAAATATGGCCTGCCGATCCTGCCCGTCGTCGCGCCGAAGGATGTGGCCGCCGATGCCGGGAAGCTCGCCGCCTGGGCCGCCGCTCTGCCCGCGGGCGACGAGGCCTATACGGATGACGGCGTCGCCATCAATTCAGGCTTCCTCGACGGGCTCGATGTCGAGGCCGCCAAGCGCGCGGCCATCGAACGGCTGAAAGCCGATGGCGCGGGCGAAGGCACGGTCAATTTCCGCCTGCGCGACTGGGGCGTGTCGCGCCAGCGCTACTGGGGCTGCCCGATCCCGATCGTTCATTGCGAGGCCTGCGGCCCCGTGCCGGTGCCGGAGAAGGACCTTCCGGTCGAGCTGCCGGAAGATGTGAGCTTCGACGTACCGGGCAATCCGCTCGACCGCCATCCGACCTGGAAGCATGTCGATTGCCCGCAATGCGGCAAGCCCGCGCGGCGCGAAACCGACACGATGGACACTTTCGTCGATTCCTCCTGGTATTTCGCGCGCTTTGCGAGCGAGCCGGGTGCAGCGCCGCTCGGCAGGGAGGCAGCCGACCACTGGCTGCCGGTCGATCAGTATATCGGCGGCATCGAGCACGCGATCCTGCATCTCCTCTATGCGCGTTTCTTCACGCGCGGGCTGGAGAAATGCGGGCGGCTTTCGGTGAAGGAGCCCTTTGGCGGCCTCTTCACGCAGGGCATGATCATCCACGAAACCTACAAGGACACGGAAGGCCGCTGGCTCTTCCCCGAGGATGTGGAGCGCGGCGAGGACGGCAAGGTCCGCAAGATCGCGGACGGAACGCCCGTGACCGTCGGCGCGCCCGAAAAAATGTCGAAATCGAAGAAGAACGTGGTCCCGCCGGAGGTCGTCGCCGACAGCTATGGCGTCGATTGCGCGCGCTGGTTCATGCTTTCCGACACGCCCCCCGAGCGCGACAGCGAATGGACGCAGGGCGGCGTCGAGGGCGCCTGGCGCCTTGTCCAGCGCATCTGGCGGCTCGTGGGCGAGGCGGGCGAACGCGCCCAATTGATCCCCCCGGCTGGCACGCCGAAGCCCGAAAACTTCTCGGCCGAAGCCGAGGCGCTGCGCCGGGCGGTCCATCAGGCAATTGCCGCGATCGACGAGAATATCGAGGCGCTGCGCTTCAACGTGGCCGTGGCGAATGTCTACGAACTGGTGAACGCGGTCGCCTCGGCGGCGGGCACGGCCTCCTGGAAGGCCGAAAATTTCGACCGCTCGCTCGGCTGGGCTTTCCGCGAGGCGCTGGAGACGCTGGTGCTCCTTATCGGCCCGATGATGCCTCACCTGGCCGAGGAGGCCTGGCAGACGCTCGGCCATGACGTGCTTCTCGTCGACAGCGCATGGCCGGTTGCCGACCCTGCCCTCCTCGTGGAAGACTCCATCACCATCGCGGTTCAGGTGAACGGCAAGCGCCGGGACGAACTCACCATTGCCCGCGACGCCGATCAAGCGACGGTCGAGCGCGCCGCGCTCGCCCTCGAGAAAGTGGAGAAGGCCATCGATGGGAAAGCCGTCCGCAAGGTCATCGTCGTACCGGGCAAGATCGTCAACATCGTCGTCTGAGCGCCGAGCCGCGCGCCTTGCCGCCGTCATCCTGCTGGCGGCGCTGACCCCGCTTGCGGGCTGCGGCTTCGCCCCGCTTTATGGCGAGCGCGCCGGGACAGAGGCCACTGTCTCGAAGCTCGCCAGCGTCGATGTCTCCGCCGCCGAGACGGCGCTCGGCCGGACACTCAAATACAACCTCCTCGACCGGCTGTCGGAGAGCGGCGCGGCGCCTGCCGGGGCCGCCTACCAGCTCGTGCTCGCGCCGACGAGCTATTCGCAGGACGTCGCCATCCAGCAGAATGCCGCCGTCACCCGCGCGAATTTCGTGCTGGTCGTGCCCTTCAAGCTCGTCGACATGGCGAGCGGCAAGACCGTGCTCAAATCGACCGCGCGCTCGCGCACATCGTACAATCGCTCGGAATCCGAGTTTGCCAATCTGACCTCCGCCCGCGAGGCCGAGAAACGCACGGCCGAAGCCATTGCGGATGACATCAAGCTGCAGCTCAGCGTCTTTTTCGATCGCCAGGCGACAGCGGCCCTGGAGCCGCGCTAGCCCGCGCATGACGGAACGCCCATGAAGATCAAGGCTTCGGATGCCGATCGCTTCGCGGCGAAACCGGACGCGAAACTGCGCGCCGTGCTCGTCTACGGACCGGACGGCGGACTCGTCCGTGAACGGATGAATGCACTGACCCGCAGCGTCGTCGAGGATCTGTCCGACCCCTTCCGCATCACCGATCTCGGCGATGGCGATCTGCGGGGAGATCCGGCGAGGCTCGCCGACGAGGCCGCCGCCATCGCCATGCTTGGCGGGCGCCGTGTCGTGCGTGTACGCGGCGCGGGCGACAGTCTTGCCAAGACTTTCGAGGGTTTTCTGGACGATCCCTCGGGCGATGCGCTCGTCATCGTCGAGGCGGGCGATCTCGGACCGCGTTCGAGCCTGCGCAAGCTCTTCGAGGATCGGGGCAATGCCGCCGCCCTTCCCTGCTATGCCGACGATGCCGGCGCGCTTGAGAATGTGATCCGACAGCGGCTGGCGAAGGACGGCCTCGGCATCGAGCCCGACGCGCTCGAATATCTGATCGCCAATCTCGGCAGCGATCGTGGCGTGACGATGAACGAGCTCGACAAGCTTTGTCTCTACATGGGTCCGGCCGAAGCGGGCGCAAAGCGCAATGTCGCCCTTGCCGATGTGCGTGTCTCGGTGGGCGACAACTCGGAATCGAATCTCGACGATGCCGTGGACGCGGCGCTGGGCGGCGATCTTCCCGCGCTCGACCTCGCGCTTCTGCGTGCGCGCGGCGCGGATACGAGCCCGGTCGCCCTCGTCAATGCGCTGTCGCGGCGCCTGCAACAGCTTCACCTTGTGCTGGCCGAAATGGAGACGGGCACGCCCGCCGATGTGGCGATCCGCGCGATGCGCCCGCCCGTTCACTTCAGCCGCGCGGCGCTTTTGCGCCGCCAGCTTGGATTATGGAACAGACGCAAGCTCGGCAAGGCGATGGAACTCGCCATGGAGGCCGAATTTCAGTGCAAGACCACGGGCCTGCCCGAAGATGCGATCTGCGGACAGGTGCTCATGCGCATTGCCCAGGCCGCGCGGGCGGGCGGGCGGCGCTGATCGGCGGCGCTCAGTCGGCGCCGTTGATGCGGGGATTGCCTCGGCCGGCGAGACGGCGGCAGATTTCGTCGAGCTGCTCGAGCGATTTGTAGTGAATGCGCACGTCGCCGCCCTTCTCGCCCGCGAAGCTGATCTCGACCTTGAGCCCGAGCTGATCCGAGATGTTGCGTTCGAGCGCCAGCGTGTCGGCGTCCTTCTCCGACGAGGCGGAGGCGCTGCGGCGCGGCGCTTCGGAGCCGGTCGTCGCCTTGCGCGTCAGCGTTTCCGCATCGCGCACGCTCAGGCCCTTGGCAACGATTTCGCGGGCGAGCTCTTCGGCATTGGGCACGCCGATCAGCGTGCGCGCATGGCCGGCGGAGAGCTTGCCATCCTCGACGAGGTTCCGCACCGCTTGCGGCAGGCCGAGGAGGCGCAGAGTATTGGCGACATGGCTGCGGCTCTTGCCGATGAGCTTGGAAAGCTGTTCCTGCGTATACTGGAACTGCTGCATCAGCCGATCATAGCCCAGCCCTTCCTCGATCGCGTTGAGATCGGCGCGCTGCACGTTCTCGATGATGGCGATCTCGAGGGATTCGGCATCGGTGAGTTCCTTGACGATGACCGGAACCTGATGAAGCTGAGCCTTCTGCGCCGCCCGCCAGCGCCTTTCGCCCGCGACGATCTCATAGGCATCGCTGGCCCCCTGCACCGGCCGCACGACGATCGGTTGCAGAATGCCCTTCTCGCGGATGGAATTGGCGAGATCGGCCAGTTCCTCCTCGCGGAACACATGGCGCGGCTGGAACGGATTGGCGCGAAGGAACTCGATCGGCACTTCGCGGACGCCGCGCGGAGCGGGCGCGCCCGCATCGCCAAGCGCGAAGGCGGCATCGTCGCCGATAAGTGCCGCGAGGCCGCGCCCAAGCCGGCTCGGAGATTCCTCTGCCATCATCATGTCCCTCTCGTCTTTCGACGGCATTCCCGCCGGTATGGCCGGATTCCCCTTCACCAGCCGCCGACTTCCCTAATCTTGTCCGGCACCCGTTTCAGGTGATGACGGGTTCGGCACTACCGCGTATGACCGGGTTTTCAAACCCTTTCAGCGCATTAACGAATTTTCTTAATGTGGCCGCCCTCGCCCGCCTCAGGCCGCATTCCGCCGCAGGGCCCGCTCGCGCTGGATCAGCTCCGAGGCGAGCTTCATATACGCCTTGCTGCCGGCGCAGCGATGATCGTAGACCAGCGCCGGCTTGCCATAGGACGGTGCCTCGGAAATGCGGACATTGCGCGGAATGACCGTCCGATAGACCTTGTCCCCGAGATGCTGGCGCACATCCGACGCCACCTGATCGGAGAGCTTGTTCCGCTGGTCGAACATGGTCAGCACGATCCCCTGAATGTCGAGACGGGGATTGAGGCTCGACTTTACGCGCTCCACCGTCCGCAGAAGCTGGCTCAGACCTTCCAGAGCAAAGAATTCGCATTGCAGCGGCACGAGGATCGCGTCTGCGGCCGTCATTGCATTGATCGTCAGGAGATTGAGCGAGGGCGGACAGTCGATGAGAATATAAGTGTAGGGTCGCGCCGTCATGGCGGCTTCCTTCTCGCTGCCGTCCCGGGCCTTGCCGTTTCGCGGCATCCGGGCGAGCGCGTCGCGCAGGCGGTGCGAGCGGCGCGGCACACTGGCAAGTTCCAGCTCCGCGCCCAGCAGGTCCATGGTGGACGGAACGATATCGAGGCCCGGCACCTTGGTAGGCACCACCGCATCCTCGATCAGTGCCGAGCCGATCAGCACGTCATAGGCCGAGACCTTGCGCTCCGCTCTGCCGATGCCGAGGCCGGTGCTGGCATTGCCCTGCGGGTCGAGATCGACGATCAGCACCCTCTCGCCGACCGCGGCCAGCGCCGTGCCCAGATTGATGGCCGTCGTCGTCTTGCCGACGCCGCCCTTCTGATTGGCGAGCACCAGGATACGCGGCCGCATTTCCGTCGGTTGTGGCTGGAGGATGCGCGCGGTCGCGTCAGTTTCCGGGATCTGCATGGTGGAGCCCCCAAAGCTTCAGCACCGTTCCGGATGGATCGGATTGGCTGGCGATAGCTTCGTGGTCAAATATCCATTTTTTTGCCGCCTGCGTCAATTCATCCGGGGCGCCCTGCCCCTTGAGAAACAGCCCGATCGTGGCTTTTCCCCAGAAAGGTGACGCCCATTGAAGCAATTTCTCGAGCGGCGCCAGCGCGCGGGCGCTGATGACGTCGGGCTGCCAGCCCTCCGCCGGCCGAAAATCCTCGATCCGGCAGGCATGCACCATCACCGGCGCGCCGGTCAGCCGGGCCGCTTCCCGCAGAAAGATGCACTTCCTCTGATCGCTTTCGACGAGATGCATCGAGAAGCCGGGCCTGTCGCGGAGAAGAATGGCCACGACAAGGCCGGGAAAGCCCCCGCCGCTTCCAAGATCGAGCCATCGGGTCGCGGTTTCCGGCGCCATAGCGGCAAGCTGGGCGGAATCCTGAAAATGCCGCCGCCAGACATCGCCAAGAGTGGAGTTGGCGACGAGATTGATGGAGTTCTGCCACTTCCGCAGAAGGGATTCATAGGTCTGCAATCGCGACATTGTTTCACGTGAAACAGCGAATGCAGCCGAAAAGGATTCCGCATCAATGACTTGCACTACATCTTGGGTCATGCCAAGCCCTACTGCTCAAGCTGTATGCCGAGCGGCGTGTTTGACATGGAGAAGCAGCGTCGTCACCGCGGCCGCCGTGACGCCATCGACCCGAGCCGCCTGCCCCAAGGTGGCGGGCTTTGCCAGGGCGAGCCTCTGGCGAACCTCGATCGAAAGTCCGGGGATTGCCGCATAATCGAGATCGGCGGGCAGCGCCAACCCCTCATCCTTGCGGAAGGCGCGGATGTCCCCCTCCTGCCGATCGAGATAGCCAGCATATTGTGCGTCGATTTCGAGCTGTTCGGCGACATCCGGCGCCAGCTCCGCGAGTTCCGGCCACAGTCCCTGAACATCTGCGAGAGCAATGTCCGGATAGGCCAGCAGGTCCGCCGCGCTCCGCGGCACCCCGTCCTGATTGATCCGAAAGCCACGTCGCGCGAGTTCTGTCGGCGTCAGCCGAAGCGTCCGCGCAAGGGAACGCGCCGCGCCGAGCGCTTCCATCTTCGCGACGAAATGCGCTGCCCTCTCCTCGCCGACGAGCCCCTTCTCGATCCCGATCCCCGTCAGCCGCTGATCGGCATTGTCGGCCCGGAGCGTGAGCCGGTATTCCGCCCGCGAAGTGAACATCCGATAAGGCTCGCTGACGCCCCGCGTGATGAGATCGTCGATCAGCACGCCGAGATAGGCCTGAGCCCGGTCGAAGACGAGCGGTCCCCCGCCCTTTTCGGCCAGGGCCGCATTGGCTCCGGCGATCAGCCCCTGCGATGCCGCCTCCTCATAGCCGGTCGTTCCGTTGATCTGCCCGGCGAGGTAGAGCCCCTCGACCTTCTTCGTCTCGAGCGTCGGCCGCAATTCGCGCGGGTCGATATAGTCGTATTCGATGGCATAGCCCGGCCTGAAAATCCGTACATCTTCAAGGCCCGGAATGGTCCGCATGAAGGCGAGTTGGACTTCCTCCGGCAAAGCGGTCGAAATGCCGTTCGGATAGATCGTGTCGTCGTCCAGACCCTCGGGCTCAAGGAAGATCTGGTGGCTCTGCCGCTCGCGAAAGCGCACCACCTTGTCCTCGATAGAGGGGCAATACCGCGGGCCGATGCCTTCGATCTGGCCGGAATAGACCGGCGAATATTTGAGGTTCTCCTCAATGATCCGGTGGGCCGCCTCGCTGGTCCGGGTGATGTGGCAATCGACCTGCGGCGTCGTAATCTCCCGCGTCAGGAAGGAGAATGGCACTGGCGGCGTGTCGCCGGGCTGGATTTCGAGACCATCCCAGGCAATCGAATTTCGGTCGAGCCGAGCCGGGGTACCGGTCTTGAGCCGCCCCAGCCGAAAGCCGAGACCGTAAAGCCGGTCGGACAGGCCGAGCGCCGGCGCCTCCCCGACCCGCCCGGCCGGAATGCGCTTCGTCCCAATATGAATCATTCCGCGCAGAAAGGTGCCCGTGGTCAGAACCACGCGCCTCGTCCGGAACTCGCGCCCATCCTCCGTGACCACTCCGGCGACCGAGGTCCCGTCCATCAGGAGGTCGTTGACGCCGCCTTCCACGGTTTCGAGATTGGGATGCCCGAGGATCGCCGCCTGCATGGCGCGGCGATAGAGCTTGCGGTCGGCCTGGGCGCGCGGGCCTCGGACGGCCGGACCCTTTCGCCGGTTGAGAAGCCGGAACTGGATACCGGCTTCATCCGTGACCCGGCCCATCAGCCCATCCAGCGCGTCGATTTCCCGAACGAGATGCCCCTTGCCGAGGCCGCCAATGGCCGGATTGCAGGACATCTCGCCGATCGTGCCGATGCGATGGGTGAGCAGCAGCGTGCGCGCACCCGTCCGCGCCGCGGCCGACGCCGCCTCGCAGCCGGCATGGCCGCCGCCAATCACAATGACATCGTAATGCGAAACGCCCATTTCACCGCCTCTTACGGACCATGGCGCAAGAGCTTTACCGCCTGCTCGTCTCGCCGGTCAAAGCCTTTCGCTAATTCCCTTCTGGCGGATGGCGGTTCGGCCTGCATGAGCCTGGACTCTGTTTCACGTGAAACATTATTTGCCGATGCAGAAGTCCCGAAACACCACATCTAGAAGATCCTCGACATCGACGCGGCCCGTGATCCGGCCGAGAGAACGGGCGGCGAGCCGCAGATCCTCCGCCACAAGTTCCGTCGCCCTTCCCGCCCGAAGCGCCTCAAGCGCCCGGTCCAGCGCCTCCACGCAAGCCCTGAGCCCCTCCCTGTGCCGCGAACGGGTAATGACCGGATGCTCGCTCGCCTCGAAGCGCGAGGCCACCTCGCGCGCCAGCGCCATCTCAAACGCCTCGAGCCCCGTTCCCGTCGCCGCCGAAACCGCAATGGCGCCAACGTCGTCGCATGGCCCGAGATCGGCCTTGTTGATCACCTTGAGGTCGCCCTCTCGCGCCAGCCCGAAGTCACCGTCGAGCCCGCCATCGGGGCGAAGCCCGGCGACAACAATCCTGAGATCGGCCGCCTCCGCCCTGGCGAGCGCCCGCTTCACCCCTTCCCGCTCAATCGCGCCCGCCGCCTCCCGCAAGCCCGCCGTATCGGCCAGCGTCACCGGAACCCCGCCGAGATCGAGCCGAACCTCCAGAACGTCGCGCGTCGTCCCTGCCTCGTCCGAGACGATGGCAGCCTCCCGCCGCGCAAGCCGGTTGAGAAGGCTCGACTTGCCGACATTGGGCGGCCCGACAATGGCGACCTCCACCCCTTCGCGAAGCCTCTCCCCCCGCCCCCCGTCATCGAGGTGCGCGCGCATCTCCGAAAGCAGCGCCAGAATCTCCGGCTGAAGCTCGGCCGTCAGATCGCCGGGAACTTCCTCTTCGTCGGGAAAGTCGATCTCGGCCTCGGCATAGGCGAGCACCCGGATGAGGCGGCCCCGCCACCCTTCATAAAGAGCGCCGAGCGCCCCTTCCATCTGGCGAAGCGCCTGGCGCCGTTGGGCCGAGGTTTCCGCGTCGATGAGATCGGCGAGCCCCTCGGCCGCGGTGAGATCGAGCTTGCCGTTCTCGAAGGCGCGGCGCGTGAACTCGCCGGGCTCGGCGACCCTGAGACCCGGCAGCCGCCCCAGCGCGGCGAGCATGCCCGCGACCACCGCCTGGCCGCCGTGAAGATGAAGCTCCGCCACATCCTCTCCCGTGAAACTCCTTGGGCCCTCGAACCAGATGAGCAAGCCCTGATCGAGTGGCGCGCCGTCGGCCGGATCGCGGAAATGCCGAAGCTCCGCCATTCGGGGCGCGCCCGGCCCTCGCCCCGTCAATGCCTCGACGGCGGCGGCCGTATCCCGTCCAGAAATGCGAATGACCGCGACGCCGGCGCGCCCCTGGGCGCTCGACAGGGCGTAAATCGTTTCCACTCCGAATCGATCCTGAATATGGGTCGGGCAGCCAGATCGGCCAGCCCGCCTTATGAGTCGCTCGTTCTAATCGACGCCTTCTAGTCGCTCGGCGCGGCGTCAGCCAGCCTTGCGGCCGGCTCCCTTCTTTCCGCCGCCCGCGCCGCCGCCACCGGCCGCCGAGCGCGCCATGCCCCAGAGCAGATTCTGGAATTGTTCGAGCCCCTGCGCGCCCACCGGCAGGATCGCCTTCACGATCATTTCCGGGTCGATATAGGCGAGGTTCGAGGCGAGCTGCTTTTCGAGCTGGCCAAGAAGCCGCTGCTGCATCGGTTCGAGATCGGGAAGCCCCATCAGGCGGCGCGCTTCTTCGGGTGTGAGATCGACGTCGATGGTCACTTTCATGGCTGATATCTTCTGTTCGCAAATCTGCTAGAGGAGAAGGATGAACCGCGTCGCCCCGGCGCGGGGCCCGCGAGCGCCGCGGATCTTCCCGATCGCGCTCCAGTCAATCGTCCGGAGGCCCGCATGTCACGCAATTTCCTCGATCTCGAAACGAGCCCCTATCTCCTGCAGCACAAGGACAATCCCGTCCATTGGCGGCCCTGGGGCGAAGCGGCGCTGGCAGCGGCCCGGGCGGAGCGAAAGCCGATCCTGCTCTCCATCGGCTATGCCGCCTGTCACTGGTGCCACGTCATGGCCCATGAGAGCTTCGAGGATGAGGAAGTGGCCGAGGTGATGAACCGCCACTTCGTCTCGATCAAGGTCGACCGTGAGGAGCGGCCGGATATCGACACTATCTATATGACGGCGCTGCACCTCCTCGGCGAACAGGGCGGCTGGCCGCTCACCATGTTTTTGACGCCGGATGGCGAGCCCTTCTGGGGCGGCACCTATTTTCCCAAGAAGCCCGCCTATGGACGGCCGGGCTTCATCGCCATTCTCGAGGAGATCGCCCGCCTCTTCCGCGACGAGCCGGAAAAGATCGAGCAGAACCGGGCGGCGCTCGCCCGCTCGCTTGCCGAGCAGTCTTCGGCCGCCTATCCGGGCGAGCCGAGCCCCCATGTGCTCGAGGTCGCGGCCGAGAAATTCCTGAGCCTCATGGACCCCGTCCATGGCGGCATCAGGGGCGCGCCGAAATTTCCCCAGACGCCGCTCCTTACCTTCCTATGGCGTTCGCATATCCGCTCGGGCCGCGCCGATATGGGCGGGGCGGTCACGCGCGCGCTGGATCACATCTGCGAAGGCGGAATCTACGATCATCTGGGCGGCGGCTTCGCCCGCTATTCGGTCGACGAACGCTGGCTCGTCCCGCATTTCGAAAAGATGCTCTACGACAATGCGGGCCTCCTGCGCCTTCTCGCCCTCGTCTGGGCCGATACGCGCAAACCGCTTTATGCGCGCCGCGCCGCCGAGACGGTCGAATGGCTGCTCCGTGAAATGACGGTCGAGGGCGGGGGCTTTGCCGCCTCGCTCGACGCCGACAGCGAGGGCGAGGAAGGCCGCTTCTATGTCTGGAGCGAGGTGGAGATCGACGCCGTGCTGGGCGCGGACGCTCCCCTCTTCAAACGCGCCTATGACGTGAGCGCCTCGGGCAACTGGGAAGGCAAGACAATCCTCAACCGCCTCGCCCGCGCCGATGCGCCCTTCTCGGAGGCGGAGGAGAAGGCTCTCCTCCCCTTGCGCGAAAGGCTTTTCGCCACCCGTGCCGCGCGCATCCGTCCCGGCTTCGACGACAAGGTGCTGGCCGACTGGAACGGGCTGATGATCGCGGCACTGGCCGAGGCCGGGCTGGTCTTCGAGCGCCCGGACTGGGTCGAGGCCGCCGCTCGCGCCTTCGCCTCCGTGAAGACGCATATGGTGGCGGATGGCCGCCTCCATCATAGCTGGCGGGAGGGCAAGCTCCGGCACCGCGCCATGGCGGACGATCTCGCCAATATGGCTGACGCCGCCCTAGCGCTCGCGGAGGCGACAGCGGATGCGGGTTACATCGCCGCCGCCGAAGCCTTCATCGCCGAACTCGACGCCCATTACCGCGACGAGGCCAATGGCGGCTATTTCTTCACTGCCGACGACGCCCATGACCTCATTGTCAGAACGCGCACCGTGGCCGACAACCCCACCCCGGCGGCAAACGGCGCGCTACCCGGCGTGCTGACGCGCCTCGCCCTTCTCACCGGGCGCGACGAATATCTCCGCCACGCCGATGAAGTCATCCGCGCCTTCGCGGGCGAGCTTGCCCGCAACATCTTCCCGCTCGGCTCCTATCTCTCGAGCCTCGAGACGCGCTTCTGGCCGCTCCAGATCGTGCTCATCGGATCGAAGGAGGCGACGGGAGATCTCGCCCGCGCGGTGTTCGGCCTTTCCCTGCCGACGCGCATTCTCTCCACCGTCGAGGATGGCGCTGCGCTTCCTCCCGGTCACCCCGCCTCGGGCAAGCGCGCCATTGACGGCAAGCCCACCGCCTATGTCTGCCGGGGCGAGACCTGCTCGCTGCCCCTCACCGATCCTCAGGCGCTTGCCGCCGAGCTTTCGCGCGCCCGCGCTCCTTGAGCCCGGCGATCTCGGCCGGCAGAAGCCCCGCCTCACCGCGAATCCAGTTTCGGAAGGCCTGTACCTTCGGCTTCCGGGCGCTTCGTTGCGGATAGACGAGCCAATAGGCTTCCTCGTCCGGCACTTCGAGATCGAAGAGACGCACGAGCCGGCCTTCCGCGAGGTCGGTCATGGCAAGCGCGTCATTGGCGAGCGCCACGCCTTGGCCCGCCGCCGCCGCCTGCAATGCCAGCGAGGCCTCGATGAAGAGCGGCCCCCGCGCCGCCCATTTCGGATTGCGGACCCCCGCCGCCTCCAGCCAGGCGAGCCAGTGGCCCATCGTCTCCTCGTGGAGAAGCGGGTAGTGGCGCAGATCCTCGGGCGTGCGGATCGGCTTCTTGGGGTCGATGAGGAGCGGGCTGCACACGGGATAGACCGTCGCCTCGAAGAGCTTTTCGGAAATGACATCGCTCCACCCGCCAAGCCCGTAGCGAATACCGAGATCGATGTTCTGCCGCTCGAAGTCGATGACCTCGGAGGATGGCAGAAGCCTCAGCTCAATTTCAGGATGGGCGCGATAGAACTTGCCGAGCCGGAGCACGAGCCAGCGGGCGGCGAATGACGGTTCGACGGAAACGGTGAGCGGCCCACCCTCCTGGCCGAGCGCCTGCGCCCAGCCATCGGCGATCTGGTCGAAGGCCTGCGACAGGACGGGAAGCAGCGCCCGCCCCGCATCGGTGAGTTCGACGGCCCTGCCCGTCCGGTGAAAAAGCGCGATCCCCGCTTCTTCCTCGAGCGCCCTCACCTGATGGCTCACCGCCGCATGGGTGACGTGCAGCTCCTCGGCCGCGCGGGAGAAGCTCCCATGGCGGGCGGCGGCCTCGAAGGCCTTGAGCGCATTGAGAGGCGGCAGGCGGCGAATGCTCATGATGTGAGATATTCTCACAACTGTTGTGAAAAGTCATCGTTTGATCTTTTGCGTTGAAAACACCATTTTCCGGATAACCCTAAAACAATGGTGAGTAAAATGAACACTGTAGGTCTCTATGCCCGTTCCTATGTCGATGCGCTGCGCGTCGCCATGGGTGCATTCGGCGCGGAGACATCCCCCCGCCGGATGCCCCGCCGCCAGCACGCGGAGAAGCTTTCGGCCGCCCTCGCAACGAAGAAGCTGACGCCCTCGAACAAGGCCGCCGACACCCGCATCTGACCGGATGCGGGCGGGGCGGCCCCTGCCGCCCTGGCCGCTGGTGTCCCCGCGCCGGCGCGATGCCAAAACCGGTATCCCTTCCGCGGCGCACACACTAAAGTCCTCGCCATATCCATTCCGATTTGCGCGAGGAGGCTCACATGAGCGGCGAAACCATTTCCATCAACGGCCCTGACGGTTCCTTCGCGGGCTATCTCGCCAAGCCGAAATCCGGCACGGGCCCCGGCGTCGTCGTCATTCAGGAAATCTTCGGCGTCAACGAGGTGATCCGCGACCGCTGCGACTGGCTGGCCTCGGAAGGCTTCGTCGCGCTCGCGCCCGATCTCTTCTGGCGCATCGAGCCCGGCATCGACATCACCGACAAGACCGAAGCCGAGTGGAAAAAGGCTTTCGAGCTTTTCGGCAAGTTCGATGTCGAGAAGGGTATCGTCGACATCGCCGCGACCATCCGCGCCCTCCGGCCGATGACCAGCGGCAAGGTCGGCGCCGTCGGCTACTGCCTCGGCGGCCAGCTTGCCTATCTCACCGCCTGCCACACCGACAGCGACGCCTCGGTCGGCTATTACGGCGTCAACATCCAGAACCGCCTCGCCGATGCCTCCGGCATCAGGAAGCCGCTCATCCTGCATATCGCCGGCAAGGACGAATTCGTCCCGGTCGAGGCGCAGAAGCAGATCGTCGCGGGCCTCAAGGACAATTCGCACGTCACGATCTATCAGTACCCGGAGGATGATCACGCCTTCGCCCGCCCCGGCGGCCAGCACTACGACAAGAAGTCTGCCGACGAGGCCAATGCCCGCAGCCTCGCCTTCTTCAAGAAGCATCTGGGCTGAGCCGCTGATCGCCGGCGGCGCATGACGCGCCGCCGGTCATTCGGGAGCGGAAAGATGTCGCTCGAGCTTTATCTCGCCTTTCTCGCCGCGACCCTCGTGCTCTGTGTCGTGCCGGGCCCGGTCGTCACCTATCTCGTCGCCACCGGTATCCGGCAGGGACCGCGCGACGCGCTGATCGGGCTTGCGGGCTCGACAAGCGCCCTCACCATCCACATGGTCCTTGTCGTTGCGGGTCTTGCGCCGCTTCTCGCCGCGCTTGGCGGCTGGGCGGATGTGCTGAAGCTCATCGGCGCGGCCTATCTCGTCTGGCTCGGCATCTCGGCCTGGCGCGCGCCCGTCGAGCATGACGACGCGGTCACCGCCGCCTCGCCCCGCATCAGGCCCGGCGTGCTCTACCGGCGCGGCCTCTTCATCTCGCTCACCAATCCGAAGACGCTGGCCTTCTACGCCGCCTTCTTTCCGCAATTCATCGATCCGGCGCATGCCCCCATGCCGCAGCTCGTCCTGCTCGCGGTGAGCTTCGTCCTTCTCGGCGCGATCTCCGACGGCACCTATGCCGTCGCCGCCGGCCGTCTCGCGCCCTATCTCAGGAATCCGCGCGCGCAATTCCTGCGCAACAAGATCACCGGGCTCGTGCTTGCGAGCACCGGCCTTGCGCTCGCGCTCGCCCGCCGTTGAATACTCCATCGAAGGAACGCCCCATGAAGATCAAAGCCATCCGCGTCCATGAAACAGGCGGGCCGGAAGTTCTCCGCTATGAGGAGATCGACCTTCCCGAACCCGCCGCGGGAGAGGTCCGCGTTCGCAATCGCGCCATCGGCCTCAATTTCGTCGAGACCTATTTCCGCTCGGGCCTCTATCCGGCCAAGCTGCCGGCCATTCTCGGCAGCGAGGCGGCGGGCGTCGTCGAGGCGGTCGGCCAGGGCGTAACCAACCTCAAGCCCGGCGACCGCGTCGCCTATAACAGCGCCGGCGCCTATGCCGAGGCGACGAATGTTCCCGCCGCGCGCGCGCTTGCGCTTCCCGCGGGCGTCGGCGACGAGGAAGCCGCCGCCCTTCTCCTCAAGGGCGCGACCGCCGAATATCTCCTCTTCCGCACCTTCAGGGTCGAGAAGGGCCAGACCATTCTCTGGCACGCGGCCGCAGGCGGCGTCGGCCTCATCGCCACGCAATGGGCAAAGCATATCGGCGCCACCGTCATCGGCACGGTCGGCTCCGACGAAAAGGCCGCCATCGCCCGCGCTCATGGCTGCGACCACGTCATCAACTACCGCAAGGAGAACGTGGCCGCGCGCGTGCTCGAAATCACCGGCGGCCGGAAAGTACCGGTCGTCTATGACGGCGTCGGCAAGGACACGTTCCTCGCCTCGCTCGATTGCCTCGCGCCCCGCGGCCTCCTCGTCTCCTTCGGCAATGCCTCGGGTCCCGTCACCGGCGTCGATCTCGGCATCCTCGCCGCGAAAGGCTCGCTCTATGTGACGCGCCCGACGCTT